>Ga0209536_100015827_pt1 | contig 10750 bp, 11 predicted proteins | sample DeeMarSeWOR28_12_FD_187461 | JGI IMG/M metagenome (GOLD analysis project Ga0209536, IMG submission 187461) | Marine sediment microbial communities from White Oak River estuary, North Carolina - WOR-2-8_12 (SPAdes) (version 2) | ecosystem: Environmental > Aquatic > Marine > Intertidal zone >...
AACGGTGAGAAATTGAGGCTAGCGGCCAACTTGCTGAAAACATGATACAAAACCAGCTATTCGTGCTGCTGCCGGTATGCGGTTTTCGGGGGAAGTACGGTTGGGCCGCGAACGCCGTGGCCACAATACGGTATCCTTGGACTTTGTGTCCCAGGCGATTCGCTCAGCGCAATGACTGAACCCGGCAGACCGATGAAAGGCCGAGCGGTAACCAGCAATCCCGCTAACCGTTTTCACCAGCGCCATCATGAAACTTTTGATGATGGCTGGGGCACGCTGGACGCTGATGAGGATGTTCGCAAAACCGAATTGATCCGCAGTAGCAATCGGTCAGTGCTGGTGTACAACCAGTCGCCGGATGTGCCGTTTGATTGCTCGCTGAATCCTTATCGTGGCTGTGAACACGGTTGTGTGTATTGCTTCGCGCGTCCCAGCCACGCTTATCTGGACTGCTCGGCGGGCCTCGATTTTGAAACCAAGATTTTCTATAAGGCCGATGCCGCCGAATTACTCGAGCGGGAACTCGGCAAGCCGCGCTACCGTTGTCAGCCGATTGCGCTTGGTGTCAATACCGATGCCTACCAGCCAGCAGAGCGCAAACTGAAAATTACCCGGCGGATACTCGAAGTGTTGCTGGCGCACGAGCATCCGGTGGGGATCGTGACCAAGTCGGCTCTGGTGGAACGCGATATCGATGTGTTGACGGAATTGGCGGGCCGGAATCTGGTCCACGTCATGGTGTCAGTGACAACTCTGGACAGTAAGCTGGCCCGCGCCATGGAGCCGCGCGCTGCCACGCCCCGACGGCGCCTGGAGGTCATCCGCTGCCTGAGTTCGGCGGGTATACCGCTGGGTGTGCTGGTGGCCCCGGTTGTTCCGGTTTTGAACGATCAGGAACTTGAATCGATTCTGGCGAGCGTCCACGAAGCCGGTGCCCTCAGCGCGGGTTACGTGATGTTGAGACTCCCGCACGAGGTCAAGGACCTGTTCAAGTCGTGGCTGGAGCAGTATGCGCCCCTCAAGGCGGACCATGTGATGAGGCGAATTCGGGATTTACGCGGTGGGCGGGATTACGACAGTCAGTTCGGGCAACGTATGCGTGGTACGGGTGTCTATGCCGAGCTGATTCAAAAGCGCTTCGAGTCAGCGCTGAAACGCCTGTGCTTTGCAGGCATGCCGGCATTCGACGCTAGCCGTTTCCGTGTGCCGCGGAAACCCTCGGCACAGCTGGATTTGTTTGAATAACATGCGCTTGTGCAAAGCCTCAGATCGCACCAGGAAGTTTTCGTGACTGGCTGGAACTTTTGTCCAGCGGGCTGCGTCCTTGCGCTATGGCTCAGGTGAAGATGCAACAACGGGGCATGACAGCGGACGATGACCTGCGCAGTTTCTGCGAGCGGGAAATTACAGCACTCCTCGATCGGCTGTTCGGCACCGCGCTGCGGCTGACACGCAATCGCAGCGATGCCGAGGACCTGGTAGCCGACACCGTGGTCAAGGTGCTGGACAAACTGCCGGGTCTGCGCGATCGCTCCTGTTTCGCCGGCTGGATTTTTCGGATTCTTTACAACACCTACACTTCCCAGTGCCGGGCCAGATCGGCGCGCCGGGAAGATGCGCTTTCTTCGTTGCAGCCGGCAGACGATGAAGAGGGTGACGCCTTCTGGCTGTTCGACAGACTGCACCAGCCTTTTCTGCTGTGGTGGGGGGATCAGGAACAGCTATTCCTCGATCAACTGCTGGCCGAAGATCTGGTGAAAGCTATCGATGCCTTGCCCGAGAACTATCGCATCGTCGTGGTACTGGCCGACATTGAAGGCTTCTCCTACCAGGAGATTGCCACCACCCTGGATCTTCCTGTCGGTACCGTAAGGTCACGTCTGGCGCGCGGCCGTTCCCGCCTGCAGAAGGCGCTGTGGGACCACGCGCAGGCAGCCGGGCTGCTATCGGCCCGGCAGCGACCCGAATGAAGAGGTGTATATTGTCATGACGAAGCAAATAGCTTGTGAAGAGGCGCTGAAAAACCTTCTCGAGTACCTGGATAGGGAAATTGACGCCGAACAGTCACAGCAGATGGATCGTCACCTGTCGACCTGCCGCAGCTGTTACTCGCGCATGGAATTTGAGAAGCGGCTGCGATCGCATGTAAAGGCGGCCGGAAAGCAGGAGGTGTCTGAACGGCTGAAAAGCCGGATCGACCGGTTGTTTGCCGACAAGGGGCGCTAGCTTTGTCCTGAAAACGTTTTTTGACGGGGGAGGAGTTATGGTTGCCATCAGCAGTCTGCAGCGTGAGCATATCCTTGGTGCGGTAAAGGCGATGTACAGCGATGTCGCTGCTTACCCCGACAAGGTCTACCACTTTCCAACCGGCCGCAGCGCCTGTCTGGCCCTGGGCTATAGCGAAGACATGCTGGCCGGCCTTCCGGACAGCGCGGTTGAATCGTTTGCCGGCGTGGCTTGCCCGATACGTGATGACCTCTTCAATGCGGGCGATCATGTTCTGGATGTCGGCTCGGGTTCCGGGACCGACGCACTCATAGCGGCCCGCAGAGTCGGTCCCGGCGGACGCGTCTATTGTCTGGACCTCACCGATGCCATGCTGAAAAAGCTGCGTGAAAACGCACGGATATCCGGGGCAGACCAGATCATCCCGCTGCGCGGCAACGCCGAAGCCATTCCGCTGCCGGAAGCCAGCGTCGATGTCATTACCAGTAACGGTGTGCTCAACCTGGTGCCGGACAAAGGCAGCGCATTCCTCGAGTTGTTTCGCGTTATGCGCCCGGGCGGGCGTCTGAGTCTGGCGGATGTCGCCGTCAGCAAAGATCTTTCTACACTCGAGGAAGCCAGGGACAATCCGCGTCTCTGGGCCGAGTGCGTCGTCGGTGCGGTCGACAAGGATCAGTATGTGGCACAGCTCGAAGCGGTCGGCTTCACAGAAGTGACTATTGTTCAGCAACTGGACTACTTCTCCCACAGTGTCAGTGACCAGACTCGCAAAATTGCCACGACATTCGGCGCAGACAGCATCGTACTCCAGGCCGTAAAGCCGGACAGTTGAAAGCCTGTCGGCATTAGCGAACCTTCTTGATCATCCCTGCAGACGCAGGGATTTTTTTTGCCCGGCACGGGAACCTCCGTGTCGGCTCATGCGTCCTTGCGACTACCTGACTGGCAAGGAGATCGACGCAATGACACGAGGTAAAGACATAGGCTGGTGGTACTGGGCGGCAACCGTGCCCCTGCTGGCGACGGGCCTGTATGGTTACCAAGGGGGCTTTCTGGCGGCGATGCTTCTGACAGCTGTCCAGATCATTCACTTCTATACGCGCGAGAAAAGCATGTTGGCATTTCCACTGCAGGTGCGCATCGCCTATCTCGGTCTGCTACTGCTCGCTCAGTGGTCGCCCTTTTATTGGCTGTACTGGCTGCAACTGATCGGCACCAGCGCGATGGTGTTGGCCGATTACTGCCTGCTGGCGAGGTGCCTTTCACTGATGCCCTGGAATCGGGAGGAAGCTCTGTCACTGCGCCTGGTGTTGCGGACCTTCTTTTCTCCACCAGTCTCGGGAAACATTCTGCAGGGGCTGCCTGCAGAGTGAACGCAGATAACGTGATATCAACTCTACAGGACGGGAGATTCAACATGAAACCATCATGGCTTAAACGCACGGCAGTACTGGTGTACGGAACAGTCTGCTACCTGATGTTTCTGGCAGTATTTCTTTACGCCATCGGCTTCGTCGGCAATATTCTGGTGCCAACTTCGATCGATGCGGAGCAAACTACGCCACTGGGATTTGCTCTGCTGGTGAATGCTGCCCTGCTGTCATTGTTCGCTGTGCAGCACAGCCTCATGGCGCGACCCGCATTCAAACGCTGGTGGAGACGTTTCGTACCGGACGCCATGGAACGCAGCACATATGTGCTATTCAGCAATCTCGCTCTGATCGCTCTGTTCTTTTTCTGGCAGCCCGTTGGCGGTGTTATCTGGAAGGTAGAGAGTCCATCGTTTGCGCTACTGCTGACCGTCGCCGGTGTGTTCGGCTGGTGTCTGGTTCTGGTATCGACCTTTCTGATTAACCACTTCGATCTGTTTGGTCTGCGTCAGGTCTGGCTGTACTTCCGTGGCGAGGAGTACAGGAGCTTGAAGTTTGTGACGCCGGGTCCGTATCGTCTGGTCCGCCACCCCCTGTATCTCGGCTGGTTGTTCGCCTTCTGGGCTACGCCCACCATGACGGTGGCGCATCTGTTGTTCGCGCTGTTGACCACGGTGTATATCCTTGCCGCCATACAGCTGGAGGAGCGTGATCTGCTGCAGTTTCACGGCGAAGATTACCGCCGCTACCGCAAGCGAGTGCCCATGTTGCTGCCGCGCCTGCTTCGAGTCGGCAAGCAGCCGCCTGCCGGGTCCGCGGGGCCGGTCGCTGGCTGATCACCAGGCTTTTCAAATCGCGCAGCCGGTGCGGCTGCGCGATGCCTGAAGATTCAGTTTTCAGGCTCACTTCAGGTGGCGAGGTATTCGCGGAGTTCGGCGAGGCTGTCTGTTGCGACCTCGCGCACAGCGGCTTCGGGGTCATAGGCGAGTGTTTGCAGCGGCGTGACGGCGGTTTCGCTTCGGGTCAAGGCAAGAAAATGGCAGGCGTCCGAGCGTACGCGTGGATCGGTGTGTCGGGCCAGTTCCATGAGGGCCGGCAATTGGTCCTGCAACAGCGTGCTGCCTGCAGCGTCTTCAATGAGCGCGCTGACACCGATGCGCACCGTCAGCTCGGTGCCGGGGTCTTCTGCCAGCGCCAGCAGGGCCGAAATATGCCCGGGGTGCTTGTGCAGGGCGGCCAGCGCCTTGGGAAGCTGCCCGGTCTTGAATAATTCCGTGTAATACAGGACGAGACCGGCTTTGGAACCGGCGTGTTCCGCCCATTGGCGCAACTCGGCGGGCGAATGCAGACCTTCCAGTTCAAAATCGCCGAGCCTCACCCAGGGCACGGTACGCACACCCAGTTCTCGCGCAAGTTCCGGTCGAGCCATGATATTGACCACCTCCAGTCTGCCGATCAGGCCCTGCTTCACCAGTTCTCCCAGGCCCTGCAGGACGGTCGGGCAATGGGGGCACTGTGTGCTCAGTAACAACAGGGCATCCGCTGGTGGGGTATTGGAGTTACTCATCTAATTATGGTTACATTAAGGCCTGTGGATGACAACGCCAATGGTACGCCATGCACACAATCGAATCATGTCAGTGGGCGGCTGACGGTTCTGCGTCCGTCCGGCTGTACTTTGCGCGGTTTTCGCCTGCAAACCCGCTGAACCCCGCAAGCCGCTATCGGCTGCGGCCAGCCAATTGGTGATCCTTCATGTTCTCGACGACTCATTCGATACGTATGCCAACACCGGTGGAGGCCTTGCCCGGCCGCGACCAGCCGGTGCCGGTTGCGCAACATCACTATGTCAACGGCCATCCGCTGCAGGCACCGTTCCCGCGAGGCATGCAGCAGATGATATTCGGTATGGGGTGTTTCTGGGGTGCTGAGCGGCGCTTCTGGCAGAGCGAAGGTGTATATACGACGGCGGTGGGTTACGCTGGTGGCTATACACCGAACCCGACCTACCGGGAAGTGTGCACCGGCCAGACGGGCCACAACGAGGTGGTCATGGTGGTGTTCGATCCCGAGGTGGTTTCCATCAGGGCTCTATTAGCGTCTTTCTGGGAGGGACACGATCCGACCCAAGGGATGCGCCAGGGGAATGATGTGGGTACCCAATACCGTTCCGGGATCTACACCTCCACCGACGAACAGCAGAAACTGGCGGAGGAGTCCGAACGGGCTTATCAGGAGGTTCTGCGCGAACATCGATACGGGGAGATTACCACGGAAATTCTCCACGCCCCGGCGTTCTATTATGCCGAGGACTATCACCAGCAATACCTGGCCAAGAATCCCGGCGGCTATTGCGGTCTCGGTGGAACCGGCGTGCCATTCCCAGCCGGCGGCTGATGATGCGAGCAACAGCGGGCCTGTTTCTGGGCCCGGCGGCCTTCCTGCTGGTCATACTGTTGCCGCAGCCGGCTGACATGAACGTTGAAGCCTGGCGGTTGGCTGCCGTTGCCGTATGGATGGCGATATGGTGGATCAGTGAGGCCATACCGATTCCGGCGACGGCGCTGCTGCCGATTGCGTTGTTCCCCATACTCGGGATTATGCCGCCCGCCACGGTGACGCAGGCTTATGCCAATCACCTGATCTACCTGTTCATGGGCGGCTTCATGATCGCCGTGACCATGGAACGCTGGAACCTGCACCACCGTATTGCACTGCACGTGATTCACCGGGTGGGTGCCGCTCCGACACGCCTGGTGCTGGGTTTTATGCTGGCCACGGCGCTGTTGTCCATGTGGATCAGTAATACTGCCACCGCCATGTTGATGGTCACCATCGGCATGGCGGTGTTGAAAGAGCTGCTGCCGGATGGACAGTACCGCTGTTCGCCGCTCGGCATCGCGCTGATGCTGGGTATCGCCTATGCCGCCAGTATCGGAGGCATCGCGACCCTAATAGGTACCCCGCCCAACGCCATTCTCGCCGGTGTGCTGCATCAGAAATATGCGTTCGACCTGGCGTTTGGACAATGGATGCTATTCGCCTGGCCCCTGTCGATGGTCATGCTGTTGATCACCTGGCTGTATCTCACGCGCATCGCTTTCGCGGTACGGGGCGTCGAACTGCCGGAGGCGGCGGGGAAGATTCGGCAACAACTGCATGCGCTGGGGAGCATGAGCGGGCCGGAAAAGCGTGTCGCCTGGGTGTTTGGCACCGTCGCGGCATTGTGGATGAGTCGTGGCCTGATTGACTGGGCACCCCTGAGCCTGGTCAAGGATTCCACCATTGCCATCGTCGGGGCGCTGGCCCTTTTCGTGATACCGGCCGACTGGAAGCGGCGCACCTTCCTGCTGGACTGGCACACCGCCGTACGTATTCCCTGGGACATCATTATTCTCTTCGGGGGCGGCTTCGCACTGGCAGCCGGATTCAGTGAAACCGGCCTGACTACCTGGCTTGCACAGCGGTTGCAGGTGCTGAAAGATGTGCCGCCCGTGCTTGTAATACTGTCAGTCGGGCTGCTGGTGACATTCCTGACGGAGGTTACCTCGAACACCGCGACGGCCTCCCTGCTTCTGCCGGTGGTCGCGGCACTATCGCAGGCTATTCAGCTGCCGCCGATGATGCTGATGGTAACCGCGGCCCTGTGCGCTTCATTCGCATTCATGCTGCCGGTGGCGACGCCGCCCAATGCTATCGTATTCAGCAGCCGCTGCATTCATATCCACCAGATGGCCAGAGCGGGATTCTGGATGAATCTGATGGGTGTACTTTTAATCACTGCTTTCGTGTATCTTTGGACTGCAGTTCTTCCCGTGCCGTCGGGCATATTCAACCTTTAGCAGGAGAAGACATTGAGCCAGGAAAATCGCATAACAGTCTGTGAGAACGGCCCCTTGCTGTGTACCGGCGATATAGAGGTTGTCGCCGAGGATGGCTACGTGTTCGGAAAATACGATGAGTGTGCTCTGTGTCGCTGCGGCCAGACAAAGAACAGGCCCTTCTGCGATGGCAGCCACAAGGAGGCCGGCTTCGAAAATAATGGCATCATCACGGGTATAGTGTCGGACGAGTTGGAGAAAACCGAGGGTCCGCTCAAGATAACAGTGCGTAAGAATGCCATGCTGGTTGCCGAGGGCCCCATGACCATAATCTGCGCCGACGGCAGTTGCGCCGCTAAACGCAGCAAGGCAGCCCTGTGCCGCTGCGGTCATTCGGGCAACAAGCCGTTCTGTGACGGCAACCACAAGGAGGTAGGCTTCGAGGGTTAACGGCTCCCTGGGGCAGGCGCTGCCCTATGCTGGGCCTGAAAGACCCAAGCGACCGGGGAAGGCATCCAAAGTATGACGGCAACCAGCTTCAAAGCGGTATGTGCAACAGCGTCCGACTGGCAGTCCGTTGCCGACCAATGTCTACAGAATCTCGGCGGTGGTCCCTCGGATGCGAATCTCGGTCTGCTCTACGTCACCGATCCGCTGACAGCGCATCTCGGTGACCTGCTCGCTCGGTTACGCAGCGGGACGGGAGTCGAGGACTGGATAGGAGCCGTTGGCAGCGGTATTTGTTTCACGGGCCGGGAGATTTATGACCAGCCCGCGGCGGCCATCATGCTGGCCTCGCTCCCCGAAGACAGTTTTCGCCTGATCCCTCCGGGCATCAAACCTTTGGATGACATGCTGGCCGCCAACCGCAGCTGGATCGCCGAACGTCAGGCCGGTTTCGGGGTCGTTCACGGTGATCCCGGCAACGCCCACATTCCCCAGATCATTGAATCGCTGGCCAACGAACTGGGGTCTGGTTTCCTCGTGGGTGGCCTTTCATCAGCCAGCGATCACGATCACCCTGCGCAGATTGCCGGGGAGCTCTGCGAGGATGGGCTTTCGGGCGTGCTGTTATCAGCGGAGGTTCCCGTTATCACCGGCCTGACACAGGGATGCACGCCATTGGGCCCAAAACATACGGTTACCCAATGTGATCGCAACATTTTGGTGAATCTCGACGGCCGGGCGGCGCTGGACGTATTTCGCGAAGACATTGGTGAGGTGTTGTCCAAAGATTTATCGCGGGTTGCCGGCTATATTTTTGCCGCGCTGCCCGTTCCCGGGTCGGATACCGGCGATTATCTGGTGCGCAACCTGATCGGTATTGATCCAGCACAGAAACTGCTGGCCATCGGCGATATTCTCGAGGAAGAAGCAGCCATCATGTTCTGTAAACGTGATGGAGACAGCGCCCGTGAGGACATGCTTCGCATGCTGGATGATCTGGGCAGGCGCGCCAAGGGCGGCATCAAGGGCGGGTTGTACTATAGCTGTCTTGGGCGAGGTCGTTATCAGTTCGGCGACAATTCGGAAGAGTTGAAAATGATTCAGGATAAGCTGGGCGATTTTCCCCTGGTGGGTTTTTTTGCCAATGGCGAGATCTCGCACAAGCGCCTGTACGGTTATACGGGCGTGCTGACGTTGTTTGTCTAGGCTCGGTTTGTCGTAGCCAAAAGCACATGCTGCAGGGCATCTGCTGTACCAGAGCCTCTTCGAGCCGGCGGACCTTCGACGCCAGCGGACCCTCTCTCGCCTCACGGCGATTCACCTTGTCCCCCAGGGGACCCTCTCTCGCCTGACGGCGATTCACCTCGTCCCCCAGGGGACCCTCTCTCGCCTGACGGCGATTCACCTTGCAGGGCTCAAAGGTGGCTCCAGCAGCGCGCAGTCAGAGATGCGAACAGCCGAACACTCGCCGCGAAAGGACTGTAAACCGGTGTGCTCGAGGTCCGTTGCGGAATTCTGCGGGAGTGTCTCCGCTCCGTCGTCTGCCCGCGTTAACTCCCGCCCGTTGTGTGTCAGTAATTTTTACAGTTGCTAATCTTCCATGCACGGATCGCGTTTGGGCTCATGATGGCTAAGTTTACATTTATAAATAAATAAATCTCTTACGAGATGCGCCAATTAAGTGGCGTAAACTTTGCTTACAGAATAAGTGAGGCAGTATTTGTCGAACGGGAAGCGCGTTCCCGGCGTGTCCCGATCAATCAATGCTGTGCCGTACCAAGATCAAGATAAGGAAAAAATAAGGACGGTAAACCATGAATTCAAAAATTAGTAACGTTCCCCCACCTCTCGCCGCAGTAATCGGGCTCAGTTTGGCCATTAGCGCCGGCTCCGCGACGGCTGCACCGGCCTGGGATTCGCCAAAGACTCTGTTCGAAGACGACAATGTCGATTTCCTGATTAAGGGAGAGGGTAATTCACAAGCGGGCATCATCGAGCCGGGTGATGTGGTGGCTTCGGTCATCGAATTCAACGAGTCGGCCGGCTCGCCCATTCAACCCGAGGAACTGACCGGCCTGGCCATCCTCGAGGTCGCCGCTATTCTTGACCTCGATGGTTCCGGCGGCGCTAATGACATCGTTTTTAGACCCGCAACATCAGGGTTCGATTCCTACTCAGGTATCGCGCCATTGCCCGGTGGCACCGGCGCGGCAGGCAGTGGCGGCATGTTGGCGCTGTGGCTTGATGGCAATCCTGATCTGGACATCGAGGCCAGCACGATCTCTGTCGGCGGTCAGTCCTGCACCACGTATGCAGGCTGCGTCGCGCAAGCTACCGATGGAGACAGCTGGCTGGTTGCCGGTTTGGGCACAGACGCAGATAACAGCTGGGTGGCATTAAACGTGCCCCTGGATACCAGTATTCTTAACTTTACGAATCCAGCGATCGTCCTGGGACGCAGTAATGCCAGCTTGTCCGTGCTTGTAAACAACACCGGGCAGATATTGGTGCCGAATAACATCAGCTGCGTGCCCTTGTGTGGCCCGGGCGGTGATGGCAAGGTCGATATGATTGCGGGTCTCTCGTTCAAAGGCGGAGGTGAATCGATAGTACCCTCTGAGTGGTTTGCCACCAGCGACCTCGACATGACCCTGAGTAGTGAGCCGAGAACCCCTGATATCCACATCGAGAAGCTGACCAACGGCGTGGATGCCGATGATCCGAATGCCGGTGATGCCCCGGAAATCGCACCGGGTGATACCGTCACCTGGACCTATGTGGTCACCAATATTGGTAACGTGCCCTTGCAGAATGTCACGGTAACCGACGACCAGGGGGCGTCAGTCAGCTGTCCGCAGACCACGCTCGACGTGGGTGAGTCCATGA
>Ga0209536_100015828_pt1 | contig 10748 bp, 9 predicted proteins | sample DeeMarSeWOR28_12_FD_187461 | JGI IMG/M metagenome (GOLD analysis project Ga0209536, IMG submission 187461) | Marine sediment microbial communities from White Oak River estuary, North Carolina - WOR-2-8_12 (SPAdes) (version 2) | ecosystem: Environmental > Aquatic > Marine > Intertidal zone >...
TTAATTGGTGAATTCGATTATGCATTTGAATGGGATCATATGCCAACGGTGAATGAGTTAAATGAGGTACTAAAAGCTATAGATGAAAAAGTTGAATCAACAGGAGCCTTATACACCATTACTACGAAAAGAGCATATCGAAGTGAAAAATTAATCGATGATCATGCCTCAGATAATTTGATGGCTTTTCTCTAGTTTCTAATATATAAATTCGTTTATCCTAATTAAAATGGGAATAATATTAAGATAATCAAGAATTCTAATGGCAGAATTAATAACGCAAGTAGGGTCAAACTTGTTATTAATTGGCTAATTTTTGAAGTATCAAAATGGAAGAATTGACCATAAAGGATATTAGAAACTGCTGGGGGAGCCATACTCTGAATAAATAATGGAACTGATACGAGGGGAGGTGCATTTACTAATAATAAAATGCTTCCAGCGAATAATGGGGAAATAATAAATCTTGGTAGAGAAACCTCAAGAATATCTCGTGAAAAAAGATTCTGAGGAAGCAATTGTTCGAACTTCTCAAAAGAAAAACCGATGATTAATAAGGAACCATAAAGAGAAAGATTCTTAATAATGTCAATATATGGGAGAATAGATATTATAGTATGTCCATAAATGGAATAGAGTATAAAGCCTAGGACTAATGCAACAAAGGGAGGAAATTTGAATGTATCCAAAATAATTTTTCGAACATCCAATTTAAAAGAATCACTAACATTCGATGAGCTATTCATCTTTTTTGATCCATAATATACTCCTAAATATACTCCAAGAGTATTTCGTGAAACTAAAGCTATGAAAACAAATAGTGTCGCTGTAAATAATGCAGAAGAACCAATTATTGCTATAATAATCGGAAAGGGAAATAATAAAGCATTAGGAAAGGTACTACAGAGTACTCGTGCTCCTATTTCGGATGGATCTAAATTCCGTGACATTAAATAAATTGTGAAATAACTTACTAAATGAACTAGAATTGCTAAACATGTCACAAAAATGATTGACTGACCTGTAAATGATTCAATATCACTAAAAGATGATAATATTACAATAGGAAAAAAGATCCAGATAGCTATATTAGTAAACCATACTGTAAATTTTTCACGATAAAGTGGAGAGAAACGCCAAACAATTCCAATAATTATGAAAAAGTAAACCACTGATAAGTTTTTTATAAGGTCAAAGATTGCTTGAATAAAATCCATTTATTCACCAGATCAAAATCGGGTATTTTAATTACCGAATATTGGTCATTCCTTAGTATGAATTGACAAGTAATGTCCAAAACGATTTTTCTTTGTCTGATAATATTCGATATTGAATTGAGAAGGGGGAAGTTCAATTGGTACTCGTTCAGATACTTTAATGATACTTCCTAGTTGTTTGACCTTTTCTGGATTATTAGTGATTAAACGAATACTTTTAATCCCGAGTTTATGAAGCATCTCTCCAGCAACTTCATAATCTCTTTGGTCAGGTTTAAAACCTAATGCTACATTTGCATCATAGGTATCAAAGCCCTCATCTTGTAAAGCATAAGCTCTGAGTTTGTTAATAAGTCCTATACCTCTTCCTTCTTGCTGCATATATAATAAGATGCCTTGTTTCTCAACTTCAATCATTTTTAAAGCTGTATGTAATTGCGGACCGCAATCACAACGTAGACTACCTAATGCGTCCCCTGTTAAGCATGCAGAATGAACCCGCGTTAAGACAGTCTCTTGATTTATGATATTACCTTTAACAATAGCGATATGTTCTTCGTTATCCTTATTATTTACAAATCCAATAATCTTGAAATCTCCATAATGGCTTGGAAAATCAGCAATCGCCACAATCATTACACAAACCTGTAATTCACAGTCCTCACATGAGGTATGCTTCTGACAATGACTAAAATTTCTTATATCCTGATTGATAATTTCCTCTAAACTGAGTTTTTGCATATTAACAACCTAAAAAGCAAATATGTGCCGTAAAATATTTGATGTTAAATGATTTAAGATTGAATTAAGCTTATGTTATACATAACTCAATTCACTAAAGTATTTGATACCCTTTTAATATGGGTTTTTTTGTTCTAAAAATGAGATTCCATTCTTATATCTAGGTCTTGTAAAATGAATGATGAAGAAATTGTTGAAATACAAACTTTATTAAATGCAGTGAAATATAATGGAAAAGCTGCATTGAATTCGACATTAGGTTCGATAATTCAATTGGATCCGTCACGATTTAAACCAAAAATCCGTGATATAAAAGTTATGGTCGAAAAACAGATTGAATTAGTGAATTTAATGACACTTGAGGCCCAGATAGTAAAGCTTAAACAAATTGATCCCTCTTTAATAAAAGAAGAAAAGCATGAAAAACGAGAAATTCAAATTGAACTATCAAATATTGAACGATTCAAAGAAGTAGTATTAAGACTAGCACCCTACCCTTCAGGCCCTTTACATATTGGGAATAGTAGAATGGTAGTATTGAATGACTATTTAGCTAAAAAATACAAGGGTAAGTTATTACTCGTTTTTGATGACACTATTGGATCAGAAACTAAAATTATTGATCCGAATGCTTATGATCTAATACCAGAAGGATTGGACTATCTTGAGATTAAAATTCATAATACTTATTATAAATCAGATAGATTAAATCTCTTCTATACTTATGCGAAAGATATCATTCAACGAGGAAAAGCTTATGTTTGTACATGTGAAGCAGTTGAGTGGCGTTCAAAATATAAAAACGAAAAATTAGAATGTTCATGTCGAAATATTTCCTTAGAGGCTAATTTAGAACGCTGGGAAAAAATGCTTGATGGAACATATCAAGAACGAACTGCAGTTGTAAGACTCAAGTCAGGTATGAATTTACCTGATCCTGCTCTACGGGACCCTGTGATGCTTCGGATTTCTGAACGTGAACATCCTCGAGTTGGAGGGAAGTATCGTGTGTGGCCTTTACTGGAATTCAGTTGGGGGATTGACGATCATGAACTGGGAATCTCGCATATTATCCGAGGGAAGGATCTGAGAAAAGAGGGGGATATCGAAAAAATGATTTGGGATATTTACAATTGGAATAAACCAAGTATTAGTCTATACGGCAGAATGAAATTAGTAGATATAAAATTAAGTAAAAGCAATACAGCTCAACTAATAAAAAAGGGTGTATATAAAAATTGGACTGATCCACGTACGTGGTCACTTCAATCTCTTCAAAGACGTGGAATTGAGGCTGGTGCCTTATACCAAGCCTTGCTAGAATTGGGAATGAATCCTGTTGATGTTACTTTTTCCCCTCTTCAAATTTATTCAATAAATCGTGCACTTATAGATGCAAAAGTTCACCGTTATTTCTTTGTCCCCAATCCAGTTGTATTAACATTAAAGGACCTTCCTAAACAATATAGCGTAGCAAAACCTCTTCTCCACCCTGAATACCCCGATTTAGGAACCAGAACTATCCAATTAGATATTATAAATGGAGAAGGATCAGTTTATATAAGTGAGGAAGATATTTCATCAAATTATGGATCATTATTAAGATTAAAAGACTTAGTTAATATTACGATAGAGAGAGAAAAAAGCCTTCCTAAGAAAATAACTGTTAAAGGAAAAAAACAAGCTTTTGAGACAAAACAGCTGATTGGACGTTTTCATAGCGCTGACGTTCAAACCGCTAGAGAAAGTCATGCAACCATGGCTCAATGGATTCCAGTTTCTAATGCAATTCCCGTAAAAATATTGATGACCGATGGAACTTATGAGTTGGGCTATGGAGAACCTGATCTCAGAAAAACCTTACCAGGACAAATCGTACAATTTGAAAGGTATGCATTTTGCAGGATTGAAAAAATAGATTATCAAATTGCGGTAATCTGGACTCATCGCTAATTAAAATTTTATATGAAAGATAAGTATTAATAAAAATAGGCTTTCTATAATCAAAGTTTATTTCATAATTGAGACGATTTTTCATGTAATTTTGAAACGATTGAACGGATAGTATCATCTAAACCTGTTCTAGTTATCATTGATGTCTCATAAAATTCGTAATTTGGATTACTACCAATTAAATGTCGAACACTTTCCAATCCAATATAACATCCGTGTTTAATTAGATCTGCTTTATTAAGTAATATAATAACTGGAATAGATGTTATACCATCTGATGTTCGGTATTCTTCATTCCTTGTTAATTCCAAAAAATAAGAAACTTTTTCTATGCTACTCATATTAGTACCATCAGCAAGAATAACAACAACATCAGCCCCACGCATAGTAATTTGGGGCATAAAGTCAAATCTTTCCTGGCCAGCATTATCAAAGAATGTTATAGAATATATTTCCTCAATATCATCTCTTAATAATAATTCTTCTACCATCGAGACGGGATGAAATTCTATTGAATTAAAGAGAGTTTTTACTAGAAGAATTCCGACAGTATTCATTGATATTGTGGTAGTTGATTCCTTTGCTCTTTCTGTTCCTATACGATACCAAGTATGAGTTGAATCTACTTTATTTTCAATTTTTGAACGTCTATTTGTTTCGGTGGTTGGAGAAAATAAATCCCCAAGGAGTTGTTTTAAAAATTCTGTCTTACCAGAACCTGTTGAGCCAACAACGTTGATTTTAAATACACCACGAAAACCATTTGGAAAATTAGCCTTCAAAACACGTGAAACTTTACTTGAACCACGAAGTATCATTGTACCATCTCTAATTCGTTTTTTATTTGATCAACTATTTCAAAATAAAAAAGACTAGCTAGAGAATTTCTTCGAATTTGGTGTTATATATCATAAAATATGCATTATTAGATGGACATATTTCTATAAAACATGGATTAACACTAGAGATATAACATGAGTAAATATACTACTCACTAATAATTGTTAGAGATTTTAGAAATTGATATTATTATTAGAAAAAATCCTGTGTTATGATTTAGGTATGATTATTCTTCGAAAATATCTAAATAAATTGGATGGATTGCTTTTTTAATGGCGCCCACAGGCTTTCATGGATTGTTAGGCTTATTTCTTGCAGGTCGAATAGATCGGAAACAAAAATATTTGCGTATAGGATTCGTATTTGGATCAGTTTTTCCTGATTTAGATTTGATGGGTAGTGTATTATTTTATATTGTCTCACATAATAGGGATCTAGCAATAGGGTTCCATCGATCTCTTACTCATAGTTTATTTTTGATAGGAGTCCTGATTCTGTTAATATTCATTCTTAAAGTCTATCCTAATAATAGATTGCTAAATCATTCGATTTTTATCGTTGGTTTGACCTGTGGTATTTTCTTACATACTCTAATTGATTTTTTTTATTTTGATGGTGTTTCCCTCCTCTGGCCTTTTCAAGACTTTGGAGAAAGATTGTATTTTTTCGACTTCACCTATGAAGACTTCCCTACTGCTTATAATTCACTTATAGCAAAATTAATTGGCACTTTTGATGGTGGTTTTGAAAGTATATACTTCTTCATAATGGCTAATATTGCGATAAAGCTTCAAACAGATAAAGAAAAGAAAATCCACATTTTTTCAAAATCATTTGAAATAAATAGCTGGCCAAAATTACTAAAGCAAATCTCTTATCTAACTGCAATTACAACCGTAATTTTTATTATTTTGGCCTTCTTATCCATAAATTGGACTTTTTTAGATCGAGATTCATTTATAATACTCCTTTATATCCCATTTACCCCTATCTACTTATTAAGCGGATTATTACCACTTTTTTTGACAGAAACTATTTCTAAATATTAGAATTATCAAATATATGCAAATGTACGTGAAGAAGTTCTACAATATACTGTCGTTTTAATATGATACGTTTAATCAAAGTAAATCAGATGGATCCACTTGACGAGAAATAGCTTTTTTCGTCATCCAATCCATGAAATCATCTGGTGGTTCAATTTTTTCAGAATCATCTCTACTTATTAGTTCTAATGCGTCCTCTGGACATACAATAGCACATACGCCACAACCTATACAATTTGCATCATTAATTATGAGAAGATCATCAGGAACCTCGAGAGCCCCAAATTGACAACGATCCACACAGGTACCACATCCTACACATAATTCCTCGTCTACTGACATAATAAAATTGGACTTAACAAAAGCTTTTGGTTGATTTCGCTCTGTTAATCCTCTTAAAACTCCACAACAACAAGTACAGCAGTTACAGATATAATAATGCCCTTCACGAATATTCATGGTACAATGGACTAAACCATCCTCTTCTGCTTGACGTAAATAATCCAAGGCTTGTTCTTTTGTAATTGGATCTGTGAAGAGATCATTATCAAAGGAGTTTTCTTTTGGAGAGAAAGGCAAACATACAGCTTTGTTTGTTGTTACTTTGCATGGTTCTTGTATTAATTCCTTTTGTTGTTTGCATATGCAATCTCTTACTCCCCAGCTCTTAGCATTTTTAATCATCTCTTCAGCAGTTTCGTAAGGAAATATCTCTAATTCAGGTTTTATCACACGATTAATTGGAACTACTCTAAAAATTGAAGGATCAGTATCAAAAAGCTGATCCCCTACGCTTGCTGCTTTTTGAAAGTAGTCTTCTACTAATTGTGCGAATTCAACATCCATTCGCTTCCACTGATCCTCGTAGATTCCTACAGCGAATGGCATTAATCCATACTTTCGTCCTTCTCGGGTATTATAGACTGTAATTTGACCCTTTTCATGCATTGTTTCTAGTTTTTCCTTTAACCCTGCTTTAGGGATTTTAAGTCTTTCTGCTAATTCCTCTACAGTCTCCCCTTTCAATTTCATTTTACTAGTAAGTTCTGCTTCATCTTCAGTAAAAATCCATTGGAGAATTTTGAGATGGGTACCATCACTAGTCTTAGCAAAACCATTTGGTATTTTATTCAAGGTTTCAGCAAGTCTTTCATACGCACTAAGAGCGTTACTCTTGACATCTAGCATTTTAATCACATTTTATCCCAAAAAATTTTATTTTGAAGAAGTAGGATGATAAACTCTAATTTTATAGAGATTTTTTACATCTAATATTTGAATGTTATGAGCAAAATCAAAAAATGATCCTGCATGATAACGCAATTAAATTAAGTTACAATTACTTAAGCATTAATGATAACAAAATGCAGCTATCTATACTTAAAAATACATTCAGAGTCTTCAATAGTCTTAATTTTAATGTTAAGCTCGTTTTTGGTTACAGTTTCTTTCAAAGTCTTGGAAGAGGAATTTGGATGGGAAACGTTCTTAGTAGCTGGATTTATTTGATAGCTAATGAATCAAATGTATTACTTGGTCTTACGTCAGCTATCACTGGACTTGCAATGACTATTACTGTTCTACCAGCTGGATTTCTAACCGATAAGGTAAAAAGACACACCGTATTAAGATTTGCAACAATTTTTGGATTCATAGGCCTTCTTCTAGCAGTTCTTGCGCAAAACATAGAAGTTATTTTCCTCGCATTACTTTTTTGGGGGCTTTTTCAAGGAATTAATCGTCCTTCTGTAGAGTCTTTATTCGCGGATAGTGTAGAGTCAGGAAATAGGTCCCAGATATATGCATGGGCTCATTTAACGCGTCAATTTGGAGAAGCAATAGGTCCATTCTTAAATATATCTCTCTTCATCCTTTTAGGTGATATATGGGATGTAAATATTCTTAAAATAGTAATGATTTTTGGTATTCTTTTGTCCATGATATCAATTGTAGTATTACTCTTCTTCAATGATAATAAAAGTTTGGGTACGGCTAGTGAACATCTCCAGATGGAAACAAACAATAATTTGAATAGTTCTGAAGTTTCTATTCAAAATTTTCATCAAAAAACTAGAATTCAACCTAATCAATTAATTATTATTATATTATTACTTTCAAACCTAATCATTGGATGTGGAGCAGGTATGACAATAAAGTTCTTCCCGATCTTTTTTATGAAAATTTACCTATTTACTCCAATATTTGTGCAATTAATAATGGGATCCACGGCTATTCTTACAGGAATTACCAGTATTTTTGCACAACGTTTCTCTATTAAGCGAGGAAGGGCAAAGATGATTTTTCTTGTCCAAGGGATAGCCACTTTATGTCTATTCATAATTGCATTCTACCCACCTGCTTTAGTACTGCTACCAATATTTTTAGCTCGTGGTTCATTGATGAATGCATCACAGCCTTTAAGTAGAAGCATATTGATGGATGTAGTTCCAAAAAAACACCGAGGAAAAGTTAATTCTCTTCAAGCTTTAGCATGGGGACTTTTCTGGAATGTTTCAGCAGCTTTAGGGGGTTTTTTGATTGGTGATAATAATAATTTTCGATTATGTTTCTTAATTACGACCATAATATATGTTATTGGAACAGTTCCTGTATTAGTTCTAATTCCTTTAGTTGCAAAAGAAAAAAAATCTGAAGTCGTTCAAATTTTTGATGAAATTTGATCTAATCTCCATTGAATCACTTCATAGAAATTTGGATTGATTTCACAACCCAAATAATTATATCCTTTCTTTTTTGCTGCAACTAATGTAGTACCAGATCCTGCAAACCAATCTGCAATAATATCATTTGGTTTTGCGGAAATATCTATACATCGTTCAATTAACCGAAGAGGTTTCTGGGATTTCACCCAAAACGTTTTATTAGAGAATATATCTCTGTACAACAAATCGTCTTTTTGCTTGTTATTTGGAATATCCCAAACTGAACGCATTTGTTTATTGCGTTCTTTTAAATTATCATAATCGTAGATACCTTCTTTACTCATATCATAATTGAAATTCCAAGTTTTTGATCGTCCCAGCCACAATATATTCTCATGAGAAGCAGTTAAACATTTCTGTGACAAATTAGGAAATGCATTCCGTTTATACCATATAATCTCATTTATTAGATGAAATTTCGATTTGATTGCGTAATAATTTAGAATCCCGATATTATGATAGGTACCAAATATAAAAATGGATCCTTGAGGTTTTAAAACCCGATAACTTTGGTTAAGGATGGTTTGAATGAGAACTTCGTATTCTTCTAAGCCAAAGCTATCCCATGTTTCATCTATGATACTCCAATCTCCCCCAAATCCAGGTAAAGATTCAGTATTTTGCATGAACAGTTTTCTGCCTGAAGATATACCATAGGGAGGATCAGTTATTATTAAATCAATAGATTCATCAGGAATATTTTGTAAAAAATTCAAACAATTATCATTGACAACATAATTTGTTTTTATCATGAAATAAGCTCTCGATTACAATTTTATTTTACGAAATCTTTGATTCATTCTTTCCTCGAAGTATTTTAAAATTCTTACAAATAGCAAATATCTATAATCCAAACGGTTAATAGGAGTAATCTTAGTGAGACGTAAAGATCCTTCTGAGCCTATTCTTCTAGAAAATAAAGCAATATGGGAAAAAAACAAAAAAGGAAAATTTTTCACAACACTTTTCCCAACAAAAATACCTTTTAGCTGTCCTCCTGAATTTGGAGGTTCTAATGAACCCTCACCCGAGGATCTTTTCTTAGCTGCGATTTCGACCTGTACGATTACAACGATTTTACACATATGTGATAGCCTTCATACTCAACCAAATTCCTTGAATGTAACAACATCATGCTCTCTCATTTACCTACCAGAGAAGGATTATGAATTTTCAAATATTGTTTGCAAGATTAGTATAACAGGAGATCGTTTCTTATTAGAACGTGTCTGTGAACTAGTTCCAAAATATTGTTTAATTGGTAGGAGTATAATTCCAAAAATTAATTATGAATTTGAAATACTCACTTAATTTCCATGTTAACACTAAGTTATTTGCATGATTGACCTATATAAACTAAATTTTTTCTTACAGAATAAAAATGCAGGATTTAATTTTCCTCAATACTCATTGCTTTAAAAATTTTAAATCGGATAAGTGAATATAATTGACACCCAGAAAACCAATTACAACAGCTATTATTGGTGCGGGAAATCGTGGTAAAGATGTCTATGGTAATTATGCGCTTTTACATCCTGAAGAGATCAAAGTTATCGCAGCTGCAGAACCAGATCCTAGAAGATTGAAAAAAATTTCTCAGGACCATAAAATCCCTTTAGAAAACCAATTTAAGACATGGGAAGATTTTTTCCAAAAACCAAAGCTAACCGATACTGTGATCATTTGTACACAAGATCAAATGCATACACAACCAGCTTTGAAAGCAATTGAACTTGGTTATGACGTATTACTAGAAAAACCTATGGCTGTAAGTCCAATAGATTGTTCTCTATTAGTTGAAAGTGCTAAAAAAAGTAAAAGACAGCTTAGAATAGCACATGTACTTAGATACAATAATTTCTTTCAAACAATTTATTCTCTTATTCAATCAGGTAAATTAGGGGATATAATAACCATTGATCACAGAGAAAACGTTAGTTACTATCATTATGCACATTCATTTGTTCGAGGGAATTGGTCTCAAGAAGAAAAGTCATCTCCAATGATATTAGCTAAATCATGTCACGATCTGGACATTTTATATTGGCTTGTGGCACTACAAGGAGGTTACCCTCAAAAAATCAGTTCTTTCGGTTCACTTCGTCATTTTCACAGGGGAAATGCTCCACTGGGTGCACCAGAGCGTTGTACTGATGAGTGTCCTGTGATAGAGTCATGTAAATATTATGCTCCTCGGATTTATATCTCAATTATTCCCCTGCTTCATA
>Ga0209536_100015829_pt1 | contig 10748 bp, 9 predicted proteins | sample DeeMarSeWOR28_12_FD_187461 | JGI IMG/M metagenome (GOLD analysis project Ga0209536, IMG submission 187461) | Marine sediment microbial communities from White Oak River estuary, North Carolina - WOR-2-8_12 (SPAdes) (version 2) | ecosystem: Environmental > Aquatic > Marine > Intertidal zone >...
AAGAAACGAACCCTTTACATACCCCGGATGTCCGACCACACCCTGCCCATTGCCGCCGCCATCCGCGCTTACGGGATGGACGCTCAGGTGCTCCCGCCCTCGGACAGCCGGACCCTGGAGATCGGCCGGAAATATTCATCCGGCAAGGAATGCCATCCCTTCGTCGTGACCACCGGCGACTTCCTGAAGAAGATCATGGAACAGGGTTTTGACCCCGCGCGATCCGCCTTTCTAATGCCTTCAGCTTCCGGCCCCTGCCGCTTCGGCAACTACCACAAGGTCCACCGCCTCCTGCTTGACCGGCTCGGCTACGGGGATGTGCCCATTTTTTCCCCGGACGCACGGAATTCCTACAGCAACCCGCTGGGCCTGAGCCCGGCCCTGCGGCGGCAGGCCTGGCGCGGGATCGTGGCGGCGGACCTGCTGGCCAAGCTGACCCTGGGGAAGCGCCCGCACGAGAAGAACCGCGGAGAAACGGACGAGCTTCACGCTTTCTACCTGAGGCAGATCTGCCATGCCCTGGGATCGAGGAACGGGAAGATCTTCCGGATCATGTACGACATGCGGGACGCCTTCGCATCCATCCCGGTCAAGCCCAACGGCCACAAGCCGGTCATCGGGATCGTAGGCGAGATCTTCCTGCGCGCCAATCCCGAATGCAACGCCGATATCGTGCGCCGCATCGAGGCCCTGGGCGGCCAGGCCCGGGTCGCTCCCCACTCAGAATGGATCTATTACACCAACCTGGGCTATGTACACGAAAGCGCCCTGCGCGGCATGTTCCACCACACCCTGATCGGGCTGATCGCGGACTTTATCCAGAGGCGGGACGAACATCGCCTGACCCGCCCCCTCAAAGGGACCATCAATGACCTTGAGGAGCCGTCGACCCTGCAAATGCTGAAATACGCCGGCCCCTATCTGCATCACAGCTTCAAGGGGGAAGCGATCCTGACCATCGGCAAGGCCATCGACTTCATAAAAAAGGGCGCCGCCGGCATCATCAACATCATGCCCTTTACCTGCATGCCGGGGACAGTGGTCGCGGCTTTAGCTAAAAAGGTGAAAGAAGACCACGGGGACATCCCCTGGCTCGATCTGGCCATTGACGGCAATGACGGGGTAAATCTAGAGACCCGGCTGGAGGCCTTCCTGCATCAGGCGCGCGATCGCCTCTCTTAGCTTCACGCTCACGGCCTTCGCATTCTCAAGGTTCGCCTCTTTAAATTCATGGAAGGTTATCGGCTTGCCGATCCTGACCTTGATCCGGCCCGAATTGACCTTGAGGCCGTAGAGCTCGTCCCGCTGCATGATCTTATAGGCATCAGTGAGGGCGACAGGGACCACGGGCAGGCCCGACTGGAGCACCAGCATGGAAACGCCGTCCCGGAATTCCAGCAGGCGGTTGTCCGGGGAGCGGGTGCCCTCCGGGAAGATCAGGAAACATTCTCCGCTGCGCAATACGCCCAGGATCTTGCGCATGGTGATGATGAGCTGCTTGGGGTTACGCAGGTCCAGCAGCAAATAGCCGGCCCGCTTGAGGTAGCCGTTCAACAGCGGCAGTTGATAGACCTGGTGCATGGCGCCCAGGAACACGCGCCGGCCCAGAAAGGGCAGGACGGCGCAGCCGTCGATCGCGCTCTGGTGGTTGGCCGCGAATATCAGCGTGCCCTCCCGGGGAACATTCTCCATGCCGGAAGCATCCACCCGGATGCCACCCGCCCAAAGAAGGACCCTCGAGATGATGACCGAGGTCCGGTAATAAACTTCTTTGGCGTCAAAGATGAGGGCCAGAAGCCTGGCCAATAAGTTGAAGACCAAAAAAACCAGCAAAAAGACCGTCCAGAAAAAGATCGTCCTGATCATGCCCCCACCCTTCGCTGAAAACGTAAAGCAGCATAGACTCCCAGAGCAGCTGCCAGCATCAGGAGCGCGATGATCTGGCCCGGGTTAAGCCCGAGCCAGTAGAACTCATCCGGGCAAAAGCGGAAAAATTCCACATTAAAACGGTAGACCGCGTAGAGACACAGCCACCAGATGAAGACCTGGCCGTCGTAGCTTTTATTCCTCCAGAGCATCACCACGATAATAAATATCGCGAGCAGGGCAAGCAGGGCGTAGATCTGGGTGGGATGGATGGCCGCGCTGCCGTAATGGGCGTGGGCCAGGGAACCGAAGGGAAAACGAACCCCCCAAGGGACCTCAGTAGGATGGCCGAAGCAGCAGCCGTTAAGGAAACAGCCGACCCGGGCAATGGCATAGCCGACCGACGCCCCCGGCGCGCAGACGTCCATCAGCTTCAAAAAAGGGATCCCTCTTCTTCTGGCGGCGATCCCCACCACCAGAAAACCCAGGAGCAGCCCGCCCAGAAAGGCCAGGCCGCCCTTCTGCACCATGAATATCTCGAGGAGGTTCTCTTTGTATTGCTGCCACTCGCCGATCACGTACATAAGCCGGGACCCCACAATGGCCGCGATGATCCCGTAGATGGAGAGCTCCAGGATATGCTCTTCGCGGATATTCTCCTTTTTGGCAAAGTGGATGATGATAAAGATGCCGACCAGAAAGCCCACCGCCAGCATAAAGCCGTAAGCGTGCATGGAAAAAGGACCGAGCTTAAACAGCACCGGATACATCCCTGCCCTCCTCCTGAAAGATCTTGAAGGCGATCATGATCACACCCACATTGATCATGATGTCCGCAAAATTGAACACCGGCCAGATGGTGATGTCCAGGTAATCGATAACATAGCTGCGGAAGACGCGGTCGATCAGGTTCCCAAGGCTGCCGCCCAGGATGAACGCCATTCCCGCCTGCAGGATAAGACGGTTTGCCGGGACACGGTAGTGAAAATAGACCACCGCCAGGACGACCAGGGCCCCGACCATCGCCAGGTAGGGGGAAAAACCGATAAAGAGGGAAAAGGCAGCGCCGGTATTGCGCACGTAGGTCAGCTTGAGGACGTTGCCCAGCAGAGGAAAGGACTGCCCCAGGCGCATGGAAGCGTGCACCGCGTATTTTATGGCCTGGTCCACGGCCACAATGGCCAGCGCCAACAGATAGAAAAACATTATTTCCCAGGCATTCCTTGCTGCAGGTACTGGTTGACGAACTGGACGATCTCGGCGATATACATCCCGATAATGGGCAGGTCGACCATCCTCAGCATGATCTGCACCAGAAGGTAGAGAAAGATCGCCGCCACGATGGTGAACCCCACCGCCATGCCCAATCCCCGGAAGACACCGGCCACGAAGTTGATGAAGAAGTACCGCCAGGGCCGCGTGATCATAGAAGTATACTCATCGATGCGCGCGCGCTCCATGGAAGTCGTGAGCCGGCCGATGCGGCTGTTAAGGGCCTTGAGCAGGGACTTCTCCTCTTCCAGGATCTGCTTCTCTTCTTGAAGGATCTCTTCCCGCTCCGTCATGTTCCCTCCTGCCAGGAAGAAAGATACTTTTCTTGTTCCGGGGTGAGCTTATCAATGGCGATCCCCATTGATCTCAGCTTGGCAGTAGCGACCCAATCCTCGATCTCCTGGGGAACGTTATACACCCTGGCTTTAAGCTTGCCTTGATTCTTGATCGCATATTCGGTGGCCAGAGCCTGGGTCGAAAAGCTCATGTCCATGACCGAAGCCGGATGGCCTTCGGCCGCGCCCAGGTTGACCAGGCGGCCTTCGGCCAAGAGATAGACGCTGCGCCCGTTCGGCAGGACGAACTGGTCCACAAAGTTACGCACGTTCTTTCTTTCTTCCCTGGCCATTTTTTTGAGGCCTTTAATGTCGATCTCAATGTCAAAATGGCCGGAATTGGCGACGATCGCGCCGTCCTTCATCTTCTCAAAATGCCCCGGCCGGATAACATGCATGTTCCCGGTCAGAGTGCAGAACAGATCGCCGACCGGTGCGGCCGCCTCCATGCTCATGACCCGGAAGCCGTCCATTGCCGCCTCGATCGCTTTGATCGGGTCGACCTCGGTCACAATAACGTTCGCACCCATCCCCTTGCAGCGCATGGCGAATCCCTTGCCGCACCAGCCGTAGCCGGCGACCACCACGTTCTTGCCCGCGATCAAAAAATCGGTCGCCCGGATGATGCCGTCCACCGTGCTCTGGCCGGTGCCGTAGCGGTTGTCAAACAGGTTCTTGGTCTGGGCGTCGTTCACCGCAAAGACCGGGAACTTGAGCGCGCCGTCGCGCTCCATCGCTCTCAGGCGGATGACCCCGGTAGTGGTCTCTTCCATGCTGCCGATGATCTGGCCCGCGATCTTGGGGTATTTCGCGGAAATGGTCGAGACCAGGTCACAGCCGTCATCCATGGTGACCACCGGGGAATGATCAACGGCCGCGATCAGATGCTTGTAATAAGTATCATTGTCCTCGCCCTTGATGGCGTAGACCGAAATATCGTAATCCTCCACCAGGGAAGCGGCCACATCATCCTGGGTGGAAAGGGGGTTGGACGCGCAAAGAACAATGTCCGCCCCGCCCGCTTTCAGGGTCCGCGCCAGGTTGGCGGTCTCGGCGGTTATATGCAGGCAGGCGCTCATCTTCTTGCCCTTGAGGATCTGGCTTTTGCCGAACTTCTCCTTGACCTGGCCCAGCACGGGCATGTCCCGCTCCGCCCATTCAATGCGGAGCTTCCCCTTGGGAGCCAGTTTTTTATCCTTGATATCGCTTTTGACCATTATCTTCTCCTCCGTTCTTAAGGATTATCCACTACCGCGGCGCAGCGGCCGCAAAGTTCCGGGTGCTTATCGTGCTTGCCCACGTCCTCCTGCCACATCCAGCAGCGCAGGCACTTTTTTCCGGAAGCGCGTCCGGCCCTTACCCCCTCCCCCTCTGTCAATTTTACCTGAGAAACGATCAGGAATACAGGCAGAATATCCTCGCTCTCCTTCAACCACTCCCTTCCCCTGGTCCCGATCTCGACTTGCGCCTCAAGGCTGGCGGAGATCTCTTTTTTGGCGCGCAGCGCCTCGACCTCCCGGTTGACCTGTTCCTTGAGCTCGAACAGCTTTTCCCATCTGGCCTCAAGCTTTTTGTCCAGACAGCCGGCGTCCGGCCGGGGAAGGTCGAGCAGGAAGACGCTTTCTGCCCGCGCGGCCAGGCCCGGGATGAACCGATAGATGTCCTCAGCGGTAAAAGAGAGCACCGGCGCCATGAGCTTGACCAGTGCCAGCAGCATCTCATGCATCACGGTCTGGGCAGAGCGGCGCTCATGCGAGCCCTTGCCCCCGCAGTAGAGCCGGTCCTTGGACATGTCCAGGTAGTAGGCAGAAAGGTCGTTGACGCAGAAATTATACAGCGCGTGATAGACAACGTGGAACTCGAAATTCTCATAGGCTTTGTTGACCCTCTCGATCAGGCGGTGGAGCCGGAGCATGATCCAGCGATCGACCTCAAGTAATTTATCGTGGTCGACCGCCAGGTGCTCGCCGTAGTCATAAAGGTTGCTGATGAGGAAACGGCAGGTGTTGCGGATCTTGGTATAAGCTTCTCTGATCTGCTTGAGAATGTTCTGCGAGGCCGCCATGTCATTACGAAAGTCGGTAGAGGCCACCCAGAGGCGCAGGATATCGGAGCCGTACTCCTTGACCACGTCCTGGGGGCTTATGACATTGCCCAGCGACTTGCTCATCTTCTTGCCTTTTTCATCAATGGTAAAGCCGTGGGTCAGGACCGCCTTGAACGGCGCCTTACCCTTGTAGCCGATGCCCAGCAGCAGCGAGGTCTGGAACCAGCCGCGGTGCTGGTCCGAACCTTCCAGGTAAAGGTCCGCCGGCCAGCGGTGGCCAGCGGTGGTCTCGAGCACTGCCGCGTGGGAGGAGCCGGATTCGAACCATACGTCCAGGATATCCGTTTCCTTTTCGAACTCGCTTCCTCCGCAGGAGCATTTTGTGCCTGCCGGCAGGATATCTTTTGCTTCCAGCTCGAACCAGCCGTTAGTTCCTTTTTCCCGGACCAGCTCACGGATGGCCTTGTTAAAGACACCGGTCGTCTGGGGCTTACGGCACTTCCGGCAGTAAAAAGCAGGGATGGGCACGCCCCAGGAGCGCTGCCGGGAGATACACCAGTCCGGCCGGGAATCGACCATGCCGCGGATGCGGTTCTCGCCCCAGGCCGGGAACCATTCTGTTTCCCCTATGGCCTTCAAAGCCTGCTGCCGCATGCCTTTATGGTCCACGGAAATGAACCACTGCTCGGTAGCGCGGAAGATGACGGGCTTTTTGCAGCGCCAGCAGTGGGGATAGGGATGCTTGAAGAACTCCAGCTTGAGCAGGGAGCCGTTCTCCTTCATTTTCTCCGTGATCAGCTTGTTCGACGCGTCATAATGCTTGCCGCGGATGAATTCCGGCACTGAATCATCAAAATGGCCTTTCTCGTCCACGGGCATGACCACAGCAAGTTTATAATTCAATCCAACCTTGTAGTCCTCCTCCCCATGCCCGGGAGCGATATGGACCAGGCCCGTGCCCTGCTCCAGCGTCACATACTTGTCCAGGACAAGCATCACATCCCGGTCAATAAAGGGGTGTTTTGCCATGATCCCTTCCAAGTATTTGCCTTTGGTCTTATCAATGACCTTGTGTTTCTTGATATCCAGGCGTTTGATGAAGTCTTCCATAAGCCCTTCAGCGATGATATAGACCTCGTCCCCCGTCCCCCGTCCCTCGTCCCCGAATACGCGGAGGAAAACATATTCATAATCGGGATGACCAGCTATGGCCACGTTGGCGGGCAATGTCCAGGGAGTGGTCGTCCAGATGACAAAATTCCATTTCAGGTCAAAGGGCAGTTTCGGATTCTTGATCTTCGAATTTATTTCGGATCTCGGGTCTAGAATTTCGAATTTTACGTATATGGAGGGGGATTTTTCGTCCTCATACTCGATCTCGGCCTCTGCCAGCGCGGTCTCGCAAACCGGGCACCAGTGGATGGGCTTCAATCCCCGGTAGATATATTCCTTCTCGGCCAGGACACCGAAGAGCTCGATGATCTTTTCCTCATAGGAATGGTCAATGGTCAGGTAGGGTTTTCCCCATTCCCCAAAGACCCCCAGCCGCTTGAACTCTTTTCGCTGGAGATCGACATATTTCAAGGCGTACTCCTTGCATTTCTGGCGGAATTCGGGAATGCTCATGTCCCGGCGTTTGTCACCGATCTCCTTGATGAGCTGGGTCTCAATGGGAAGCCCATGGCAGTCCCAGCCGGGAACATAAGGCGCGTTAAAGCCGGCCATGGACCGGTGCTTGACCACTATATCCTTGAGGATCTTGTTCAGGGCGTGGCCCAGGTGGATGTCGCCGTTGGGGTACGGCGGCCCATCGTGAAGGATATAGGCTCCTCGTCCCCCGCCCCTCGTCCCCCGTCCCTGTATTTTATGGTAAATATCCTCTTTTTCCCACGCGGACTGCATCTCTTCCTCAACCTTTTTCAGGTTGGCCCTGATGGGAAAGTCAGTTTTTGGCAGATTTAAGGTCTTTTTGTACTCCATGGAATTCATTATTTTATCACGGGAAAGGGGGGTTTACAAGAAATGGTTCAGCGCTATCCGTTCTTGTTCAGGGCCTTAAGGGCAAGCTTGATAACGCTAGGGATCAGGAGAATCTTCTTGATCGGGTAAAAACCCAGCGCCCAGTTGACGATGTTACGCAAGATAGCGTGGAGGTGGCTGGTCTGGTCGTCAAAAAGGAAATTGCCCACCTTGCCCGTGGATACCGCCAGCATGGCGACCCTCTCGATGGTCTGTTCCGGAATATATCCCTTTTTGGGCCGTTCCTCCATCCGGCAGGAGCCGGTGGGGCAGTGGCGCGCGCAGATCCCGCAACCGATGCATATCTTGCGGTCAACCACCACTTTCCCCTTTTTGATGGAAATCGCGTTGACCGGGCACTTACGGATGCAGGTGCCGCACACGATGCAGGTTTCATTGTGGACCCTGGCGATATAATGGCTGGGATTGATCAGGGCATTGGGGCCGAACTTTTTGTAGGCGAGCAGCACATCACAGCAGCATCCGCAGCAGTTGCAGACCATGGCCGGGGACTGCTTGACGTTGTCAGCGATCTGGACCAGGTCATGGTCGATGGCTTTCTTGACTATTTTGAGCGCTTCCTCTTTTGAGATCTCGCGGGCAATGCCCTGCTCCACCAGGTGCCGGGCAATGGTGTCAAAGGTCAGGCAAGTCTCCTGGGGAGCGTCGCAGGCCATGCCCATGTGTTCCATCTTGTGGCGGCAGAAGCAGGTGCCCACCGCGATGCAGAAGGAATCCGCGATCATCTTCTCGATCTTTTCATAGTGCACGACTTCCGTCGTTATGTCCTTGAGCGCGTCCGCGCGCGGGTAGACCCTGGCAAAGTGCGGATATAGCTTGGAATAATTCTTAACGAACTCGTTCTCAAGGTTCATGTACTTGTAAAAGAGCTCGGACAGCTTTTTCTTGTCGAACATATTATCCAGGCGCATGAGGGAGAACTCGAAGAAACCCATGACCGGGTAGGAAAGGAAATATTTCCTGGCATCTCCCTTGCCCTCGGCATAGACCAGGGACTTATTGGCCAGCTTTTCCAGGATGTCCCTTGCTTCCTCCTTGCTTTTCCCCCAGATCTTGGCCATTTCCCTGGCGGTAGAAAGGTGCAGGGGCATCACCGAGCAGAGCTTTGCTTCCTCGTCCGTGAAAAAGACCTTGAGGATCTCATAGAGGGTCTTGGAATTGAACACCCCCTGGGGCAAGCGGTCCATCCTTTTGCGAAGATGATCGTAATTTCTCGGGGTCAAATGTCCCATACGCCCGATATTATAACACACATCTTTCAGCCCGATGAGTGAAATTCACAGCCGCCGCTTCCGATAATATCTCACAAGAGACGGATATATTTAAGGAGAGATGTACATGAAGATAAAAACAATTGCCGCCAGGACCGTTAATCTTTTACGCGGCAGGAACGTGCGCGCCGCCAGCCCCCACACCAGCTTCCGGGGCCTGAACAACCTTCTGCGCAAAGATAACCGCCTGCAGGCGCAGATCTCAAAGAACATACGGCAGCGCCTTGGGTCCGGCAACACCACCATCAACGAGCTGGTACGGCTGGCAGTGGAAAAGGCGCCGGCCCTGAGGCAAATGATCGGCGTGCGGCTGATGAAGGAATTCCTGCTTCACGAGCAGGCAGTTGAGCTCCTGGCTGAGCATCTGAAGAGCGACGTTTGTGAGGCTGACCTTAAACAGGTGAGCGTAAAGGCCCGGCCCGCCCGCGGCCAGGGTTTTGGCGCCAGGATCGAGGCTCCGGTCTACGAGGTGACCCGCGAATACACCGTGAGAAAATGGGCCCAGGACACGCTGCGGGGGATCTTTGCGATCTCGGCCAATGATGTCCTCAGGGACCGGATCGTTAACTTGCTGGATTCCGCCCCACCCCTCAAAGAAAAGGCCGGCACAGTGACCGGCGAATATGAGTACCGGGACAAGCAGATCGACCAGGCGGAAAAGGATTAGAACAGGCAGAGCTTGGCCACGGAAAGGGCCCCTTTGATGCTGTTCTTCATGGCGGAGACCAAAAGCTTGTGGCGGGGGGCGCAGTCCAATTCCTCAATGATCTTCTCAAGTTTGCGAAGTTCTTCCCTGGCGGTTTCGGTCCCCTCGCTCACCAGGTAGGCGATCTCGCGGATAAGGACCTCTTCCAGCTCGGGGATATACTGGGGTTTGCCCAGACGTTCGATCTGGGCGAGTATCTCTTTGAGGTTGTCGATCTTTAACCGATCTACGGGATTCATGATCCTCCCTCCACCTATATATCGTCAAATTTCGCCTAAAATTTCAATTTTTAGGCCATAGGTGGTTGGGTGGTTAGGGAAAGGTCAAGCGGTCGGCAGGCAGATCGTGAAAGTGGTCCCCCGGTCCGGGACGCTCTCCACGAACATCGTTCCCTTATGTTCCTCGATGATCTTCTTGGAGATGGAAAGCCCCAGGCCGGTGCCGCCCTCCTTGGTGGTAAAGAAGGGGTCGAATATCTGCTTGATCTTTTCCGGCGGTATCCCGTGGCCGGTATCGGAGATGGAGACGCGGACCTCCCCCTCGCCGTCCTCGGTCAGGATATTGAGGTCGCCGCCCTTATCCATGGCCTGGACCGCGTTGCCCATCAGGTTCACGAACACCTGCATCAGGCGGTTGGGGTCCCCGCTGGCTTTGGAGGTGTGGCGGTAGTCGGCCTTCACGTAGATCTTGTTCTTCTTTATGTCGAAGGCCAGCAGGGCAATGGTCTTCTCCACCACCGCCTTGACGTCCAGGGGCTTGAGCGTCAATTCGCGGGTGCGCGAATAATCCAGCAATCCGTCCACGATGAGCTGCATCCTCACCACCTCAGCCGGCAGCATCTGGCTGACGGACTTCTTGAACTCGGGATCATCCCATTTCCTGTTAAGGACCTGGGAGACCGCGCTCAGGTAGGTGAGCGGGTTCCTCAGCTCGTGGGCCACGCCCGCGGTGGTGGTGCCGATCACCGCAAGCTTCTCGGCCTTGACCACCCGCTCCTGCTGTTTGTTCAGTTCCTCGAAAATGAAGGCGTACTCAATGCTGATGGTCGCCTGGTTGGCAAGGGTGCGCAGGAATTCAATGTCCTCGCGCGAAAAATCCTCGTCCGACATTTTTTTGCCCAGGTTGAGCGTGGCCAGCAGGGTCGGCTTCTTGAAATAATGGCTTTCGGAGATGCAGGGTATGACCAGGACAGAGCGCAGCTTGTTCATGTC
>Ga0209536_100015830_pt1 | contig 10748 bp, 10 predicted proteins | sample DeeMarSeWOR28_12_FD_187461 | JGI IMG/M metagenome (GOLD analysis project Ga0209536, IMG submission 187461) | Marine sediment microbial communities from White Oak River estuary, North Carolina - WOR-2-8_12 (SPAdes) (version 2) | ecosystem: Environmental > Aquatic > Marine > Intertidal zone >...
GTAATATCTAAAATAGTGTTTTAAAAACTATTATTTTACAAAATATAACTTTTTATAAGACGAAAAATAAACTATGGTATAATAAGGAGGCAAGTTGAATTGGTAGAAAATGAAAAAAAACCTAAATTAAAACGTAGAATTTCATTATTTGCACTTACAATTTATGGCGTCGGAAATGTATTAGGTGCGGGGATATATGCATTAATTGGTGAAGTTGTAGGGATAACCGGTAATTTATCTTGGTTAGCTTTTATATTGGCATCTATTACGGGAGCGTTAACTGGATTATCATACGCCGAACTTTCCGCTATGTTCCCAAAAAGTGCTGCTGAGTTTGTGTATACAGAAAAAGCATTCAAGATCCGCCTTTTATCGTTTCTAATAGGATGGATAATAATATTTTCAGGAATACTCTCAGCAGCTACAGTTGCTCTAGGTTTTGCTGGATATTTAGCCAACTTAATTGGAATTTCTCCATATTTTCTTGTGGTAATTTTTGCAATTATCCTTGTAGTTGTCGTAAGCCTAATTAATTTCATTGGTATAAGAGCATCCACATGGACAAATATTGCGTTTACACTAATTGAGGCTTCTGGACTCATCTTGATTATTATAATTGGTATGCCGTCATTAGGTACGGTCAATTATTTTGTATTACCAATAGGAGGGTCTTATGGTGCAATCTTTTCGGCTATCGCTTTAATATTCTTCGCTTACATCGGATTTGAAGATATTGTGAATGTCGCTGAGGAAGCAAAAGAACCTTCAAGGAATCTTCCTCGAGCTATAATCTATTCGATAATTATTACAACTGTTTTATATTGTCTAACTGCTCTATCAGTAATTAGTATTTTACCATATACTGTGATTGCCTCCTCCTCAGCTCCCTTAAGCGATGTTGCCTCAGCAGTATTAGGACCTATTGGGGGAATAATTATGTCATTCATAGCTCTCTTCGCAACAGCAAACACTGTTCTAATAATGATGATTGTCACTTCAAGAATGATGTACGGGATGGCGAGAGATAAAGCATTACCCGAAGGACTAAGTAAAATTTCGTCGAAATTTAGAACACCTGCTCTAGCTGTGTTAATAACGATGGTTTTAACCTTAATACCCTTGTTTCTGGGTGATATAAAAACTGTTGCTGATGCAACCGTTTTTGGCGTGTTAATTAATTTTTTCTTGGTGAATCTAAGCCTATTGGTTTTGCGTAAAAGAAAACCTGAACTTGAACGACCGTTTAAGTTAAAACCCAATATTCGTTGGGTATCAATAATTGCACTTTTAGGATGCATTGTCTGTTTCGGACTGCTATTTACATTTGATTTATGGACCATAATTATTCAAGGAATTATTATTATATGTGGCGTAGTCATATTCTACGCAATGAAATCAAAAATCGAAACAAAAACCACAAAATAAGCTAATTAAGCATACTTAAATCAGTTTATCCTAAACTAAAAGTAAGACTAAAATCAGCGCTCTCTAGATAAGAAATCAATCTAGATACAATTGTTTTGATTTTTCTTTCATTTTACATTTCCGATGAATTTGATCTTGTAACTCCCATTGTTTTTCTAATTCATCTTCAAGATCATCATCTTCATCATCTTCTTTCTTTTTGTTCATTTAGTATCCTCTAATCTAACATCATTTAACTTATCAATAATTCGATATCCTACAATATCGTCTCTTAAATAGATTTTGAATGGGAATTTTAAATCTTTGAAAGGGCTTAATATTTTCACTAGTTCTTCATGTTCTGGTTTTGAAAAGATTCTCTTAAATTCTTCACCAACACCCTCAGAAAATAGATATTGTTGAAGAACAAAATTTCCTGAAAATCCCATTTTAGTAAGAAATCTCATAATATTCTTAATATCATGGTTATTCAACAAGTCTGCAATATAAGTAGTTCGTATTTCAAAATCAATTTCCATCTGGGAGTTTAAAAATTCAATCGTGTCTTTTATTCGACCTAGATCTACCTTTATACGCGCAATTGTCTCTAATTTTTCAGGATCTGGGGGACCCTTTAAATCTAATGCAACTCTATTTACGTACGGCGCGATTTTCCTAATAATATCTGGATTTGAGCCATTTGTGTCTATACTTAGATATTTTCCCACTTTTTGAATTTCTTTACAAAGGTCTAACAAATCTTTTTGAAGTGTGGGTTCTCCACCTGTAATACTGACTCCAGTTACCAACAAGTTAGTAGTGATCATATCTATCAGTTCATTAATCTCGTATTCTCTTCCAACGTTTAGTTGTAAGAGATATTTATTATGACAGAAATCACATTTAAAATTGCACCCTACTGTAAATATAACCATCGCAGACTTATGAGGTATATCCTTTGTCGAGATATCAATAATTCCCCCAATTTTCATGAACATTCCTCAATATTCTTTTCTTATTAAACTGGTAACTTGAAATAACGGTAAAGCAAAGGGTCCGGGTAACTCCATCTTAAGAGACGTAAGAGCGGCTGCGAATTTGAGAGCTTCATGAGGAGACTTCGTTATTCGAGATCCTAGATAACTTATAAAAGCGGTATCTCCCCTTCCTGTTCGCCCTAAAAAATCCCGATTTTTCCAGGCAAAATTATAAGATTCAGATTTGGTAAATAATGATATGCCCCCTTCATGAGTAATGAGTATTTCTTCCGGACCACATCTGAGCAAATCCTCTGCTGCTTTTGAGATTTTCTTTTGATCAGTTAATATCTCTGCCTCAGTTTGATCCACTTTAAGTACATTTACGTTTGCGAGGATTTCCTTTTTCTCTTCTATAGGAATCGGTGAATAATATACTTTTGATTCATTTCTGAATCTTATAAAACCTTGTATATCCAAGCATATTTTTTCAGGATACTTTTTCTTAATATAATCTAATAACTCTAAATCTATTTCTCCCGCTATAATCGGCCCAACAACAAAGAATTTGGTATTAATCTCAGGAATCTCTTCTTTCTTAAATAACCCTGCAAAACCTAAAGGAAAGTAATCTCTAAATTCCATATTAGAAGATAAATAGATATTTTTTAAACCTGAGGTTTCAGTAGAAGGATATGCGAAATATTTTATCCCATTTCGTTTAAAGACTTCTAGAAAGTGAAAATCTTTATGGGCCAATCGTGTTATTACTGTTATTTTTAATCCCATATGGCTTCCCGCAATTCCCCCATAATACACGGCACCCCCTAAAGATAGAACACTCTTTCCATCGATTTCATTAATATCTTTTGCTAAATGTCCAATAATAACTATATCCGCTAATTCACTGGTCATTACTAATATAAATAAAAAATTGAAGAATTAAGAAATTAACGGTATTACTTAAATAATGAAAAGAAATAGGTTGGTTAACGTTTTTTTTTTAATTTCCCCTCGATAAAACTTTCTAATATACGCTCTTTTATATGATAAAGTTTTAGGGAGGGTATCTGAGTAACTTCTTTATTACTTTTTTCAAAACTTTCTACCATTATAGAACTTATGTTTAGCTTTTTAATATCACCTCTATTTTTTATTTGTTCGTTTAGCATTTTGAGGTTGTATTGGTAATATTGTTCAATTAGTGATCTTTTATTGCTAATTTTTTTATTGGAATGGTTCATATTTAAATATTACCCACAAAGATCCCATCCTAGAATTACACATCCTTATGGCTTTAGGTTCCCATATCCAAATAAATAGAAAATCTAAATGAACATTGATTAGACTTTGATTAAATAAATGAAAGTTTTGCACTTAAAAGACGAGGTTAATATAATATCTGTGAATTATTTTTACATGCCAAATAAATGCGTATAATAAATTGTTACAGACACCCAAACAGAATAATTTTGAGATCAAAGATTTTTTAAGTCTTTTTTAATTCTCATTTACAATTTAGTAACCAATATTTTAATTAGGTATAGGATAAAAATGATTTTTGAAGATTTAATTTCGTTGCTGAAGAAGAAAGGTTTCAAGGATACGATGTTTGTTCTCACACAAAATGGGAATTCGTTAGATAAGCATACCTTTTATAACGAATTAAATAAGTTCTCATACTATAATTCGTTTTTTAGAGTAAAAGATGAGCTAATCAAAAAAGGGCTTATTGAAATTGAGCATCATAACAAAGTTAAGAATATTAAACTAACTGATAAGGGTTTAAAAGTATATACTAAATTAAATGAAATTAATAATTTAGTAAAGAAATAAACCCCATTTTATTATTTTATTTTTATGCTCAAAACGAAGGGAAGAAACTTTGATTTTAAAAAATCTAGTTGTAGGATTCTATATAACCAATGCCTATATTTTCGGATCCTCAGAAACAAGAGAAGTTGTGGTTATCGATCCCGGTAGTGAACCAAAACGAATTATTAAAACCATTGAAGAATTGAACACAAAACCAATTGCTGTGTTAATAACTCATGGACATGGAGATCATACAGGCGCAGTAGATGTTGTAGCAAGCTATTTTGATATTCCTATAATGTTTCATAAAAGAGCTAGAAAAGCCCATGTAGGAGCAACAAGAGAGTTGGTCGAAGGAGACATAATTAACATCGGTGAATTAACATTACATGTTTTAGAAACCCCGGGACATGCACCTGATTCCTTATGTTATTATTCAAAAGATGTGAAAGAGTATAATGGTAAGAAAATTGATGGAATTATCTTTACAGGAGATTTAATTTTTCGAAGAAGTATTGGGAGATCTGATTTTGGGGGTGGGAATTCAAGACTTTTATTTTCATCTATTCAAAATAAAATAATGTATAATCCCGAAATTACCGACGATTTCCTAATTTTTTCGGGGCATTCCTACCAAGGATTTCTTACATCTGTTGGTGAAGAAAGAAAATCAAATATGTTTAGAACGGAATTTCTGAAAAAGGAAGATCTTTAAGAAACTACCTTTATTTCAACTTTTATTAGCGTTAAACAACCAAGTTGAACCTAAATTTTTAAAAACCCTAACTCTATTATATTATTAAAATTACAAGTTACTTTTCAATCCTTAAGGTGTATGAGAAATTGATCAATCGTGGTGAAGTGAAGGCAATAATTCGACGGTTCGAAGAGAGAGAAGGAATTCGTGGAGTCATTATCTGTGATTCATCTGGACTTCCAATTGACTCAAATATGGAAATAGAACTTAGTGAGGAAGTTGCTGCGTATGTAACGTCACTTATTGGGAAGGGGAAACAAGTCGTTGAGGCACTCAAAGAGGGGGATTTAAGATTTATAAGATTAGAAACCTCAAAAGGGGAGACTATGGTTGCACTAGAAGAAAATCTGATTTTAATTATTTTGAAATAACCAAATTTCTATTTGATTTTCACTATAATCCTTCTTTATATATTTGATACATTTAAATTGCTTAAACGATATAATTAAACTATAAAAATATTTACGAGTTATTCTCTACCAATTTTACAATTCATATCTATTCAAATAATTCTATAAGGATTAAATTATGGCTGATAAAGAAGTTCTAGAACAAAAATTAGCGGAACTCATGGATATTGTTCCCGAATGTGAGGGTTTAATAGCTGCTGATTCGAATGGGAAGGTATTAGTTGGTCAAACAATTACTGAAATGGATCATGCAAAAATCGCGAAGGCATGTGCAGTAATCATTAAAGATTCAAACACCTTGGGGAACGATATTTCCAAAGGTGGGTTAAAAACTACAACAATTGAATTAGAAGGCGGATTTGCAGTGTTAGTGGGCTCTGAAAAAAATGTGTTAATTGCTCTGGCGGGAGTTGATGGAAGAAGCTCTCTTGCATTATTAAAAAGAAATTTGATCTCAATATCAACCCTTTAACTTACTTTTATTTTCAGAAAAAGCTGTTTTCAAAAAAAAAGTAGATTAGCTTAAGACTAATCTATTTTTTCGGTTTCTTCTTTTTATCTGCTAATCCTCTTTCTTCTAGCAAAGAATCTAAGTCGGTAGTCTTCTTTTGGACAGTTTCCTCTGGCACTTTTTTCGCTTTCTTTTTTGGTGCTTGTTTTTCTGGACTTGGTTTTTTCAACTCAGCTACGGGGACATATCTTCCCTTTCTAGGTCTCCTTCGAACATCTTCCTCCTCTACGGGGGCTTCAATTCTTCTTTTAATTCTTCTAGAGTACAACGCACTTACAACCCACAGTACAACCAGGAAGCCGATCATGATAAACATAAATAATTCAATGATATAATCGAGTATTGGCGGGTCATTTACAGTAAAAATTGATTGCTTTGAAATTGTAATATTCTCATCAGTTATGATATTCTGTGCGGTAATTGAAAAGGAGAAATCTAATTTATTAATCTCGGGAATACTAATTTCGATGATTATTTTGGTCCTATCGCCAGAATTCATCCAATTAAGTTCAAGATAATTAATTTCTACTATATTATATTGGAGGTTACCAGCAATTGATACTGAAATATTATGAAATTTTAATGTTGAATTTCCTGTATTTTGAATTGTAATGGATAATGTAGTTAATCCATTTTTATAAATAAGTACAGTGTTCTTTTTAATCGAAATGGAAAAATCGTTAATATCATGAATAATATCAATCGACATATTTTTAGATAACCCATTGATAATATCACCATCCCAAGATAATCGTACCAACAAGTCTCCCTCAAAATCAATACTTAAAGTATCAATGAAAAATGAGGTGAAACCGTTAATGTCAGTAATGGCAGAATCAATATCAAACCAATTTCCAGAATCATAGTATTGACAACTGACATTCTTTCCTGCTAATTCCTCACCAAATTCAGTTGTTAAAAAGGAATTTAAATTAAAGGATTCCCCGTCTCTAATGAAGCTTCGACTAGTTGTTATATTTGTAAACTTGCTATTGAGTTTTAAAGTAAAATCTGCTTTATATTGTTGATAACTACTCACATAATTTTTATCAATTATGTTTACTAAGAAAGTCGTTGCATTAGGGAGATATACACACTCATTTCTGCTAAACTCACTGAAGATACTTCGAGAAGTGACCTCTTCACTGATTTTTAATCCTAATAGATGACCTTCAAAAAAGTTATTTTGTTCATTACTAAGCAAACAATAATCTGGGGATTCAAAGGTTCCTACTTCAATATTATCGATAAATAGTGTAATAAGAACTTTTGCACCCCCCAACCTAATAGGAGCATTAACACCTTCCCAAATCCTAGTAACTGGATTGTAGGAAGGTATTGTAAGATTAGCATCAAATTCATGGGTATCATTAGGATGACCAGAGAATTTTAAATTGACGTTACTTGATGTCTGTTCTGCAATGACCCAATTGTCATTCATATATGATACAAGTTGAATTTTCATTTTAACATCAAACGGGATGAATGGATGAGTATTTTTGATAACTGCTTTAAAGTTTACAATTTCGTTTGGATTTAGGAGATTTTCACTCTGTAGGAAGGATTCAATTAAAATTGATAATTCCTGCCCTCCTAAGTTATAACTATATTCCTGGTTCACGTTAGAATTATTGATTGGATAGAAATTTGGTGTTGGAAGCCCAGTTGTCTCGTTAATGGAACCAATCAATAAACTATAATTTTGAAATACTTTTCTATTCAACTCCCCAATAAGAACGTTTTTTTTCAAGTTTGGTAAATAAGTTAAATTATCTAATTTTACATCATAGTTGTCAATATAGACAGTAAATTTTTTACATCCTATTGCTGACCCATTAAACCAAAAGAACCCTAGGGAATATTTTCCAAATACAGTAAGATCTTTCGTCAATTCTAATATTGTGAGATTATCAAAATCGAACAATAAAACCGACCCATTAACAATTCCTGAGGAATCTATTAATTCTGCGCCCACAAATTTAGTTCCGTTAGGGTAAAATAGAGAAGAATTTGCAGTACCCCCAAGGGGAGTATTTGAATAATGATCTTGAACTTGAACTCTAACGGTTATGTTATCTCCATACATAAATCCATCAGTCTCCCAAAGTTTTCCATAATAATCAATATAGCTATGCATACTATGAATAAAATTGTAGCTTGTTAAATTAAGAGTATAAAATCCGTTCAAACTGGTATAGCTTTTGTTGAGGACTAATTTTACCTTATTTAAGCTCTCAGTTAAAACTGATTCTCCTTCTAATTCCCATAATATTTCCTCGTCATTCGGATTTGTTAAATTATGAGCACTCATATAATCTGGATAAATATACCAGAATTCAAAGAAATTCCAATTATTAAACTTAGGATCATTATTATCATGATTGTAAGTTAAAATCCATTCGGGGTCCTCATCGTAGGCCGCGATATAGTTAGCAGAAGCAGTATCAACCCAGAACGCATTGATATTATAAGTCACATTAAATTCAAATCCCTGGATAATACTTCTGTTCCATTGGAAGTAAATTTCAAACTCGTTGGCAGGAGTATCATCAATAGGAACGATAAAATTATTTTGCCATCGCCCTAAGCCCCATGTTAAGTGTGAGCTCTCATTATAAGGAGATGATGCAATCTCTAAGTTTTCGACGGTCATATTTTGAATGCGTAATGTATTGTTATTGTTGAAAATAAAATCAGAGGGCATGTATCCTCGAGTAACATTTAATTTAAACGAACTTGCATCTAATTGTCCAGAGATGTAAGGCCAATTATCTGTAATTACGGTCTTTCGAGCAATCTCCCAACTGCTTCCATCATTAGTAGTGGTTTGTAATTGATGCTCAGTTTGACCATCATCACCATAATCAAAGAATGGAAGGGAAACTAAACTGTAGACTTCCTTGGAATTCGTAGATTTTATCACCACGAAATAATTCGAAAGATTTAATCTACCAGTGTTTATTGTATTGAACTCAAAATATGATAATGTATCACTGGTATAACTCGCAAGTTTTGAATCAATCATCTCACTATAATCTGGTCCTAACATAATATTTCGTAAATTAGCGTTTGTTCGGGCCAGAGTAGCATTTGAGCGATACAATGTTATATTTAACTGAGATGTTGCCGCTTCGGCTTGATCTAATGTTCTTATCCATGCATAAAATCCATTAACAGCAGATGCTTCACCTTTTAAATCAAATTCAAGAGCAACATACTCTTGATCAGTAATAGGTAGGTCGAACGCAAATGTAGACTGCAAATCATATTCATTTAATCTTCCCGTGAAAGGAGTCTTATCCTCTCTATCAAAGATAAATTGAATATAACAAGTATTTGATAAATCAATGAAATCTAAATTTTCATTTATCACATGTGTTTTTATCTCCTGCCTACCTAAACTACTGTTAATCGGGAGACCAGTTATAATTTCTTTCCATGTAGATTGAGAATAATCTCTCATATTTACTGTTAGGTTTGCATCAAGACTTAGCCTAAATACCAGGGATGTTATTAACCCTAATATTTTTGATCGATTAAATTCAACGTTACCATTCATTACAACGGATGTATACGTTGTGTCATTGAAATTTGCATCTATTGTAAAATTCAATAATCCTTGTGTAGCATTCAACAGTATATATGTGGAGTTAGAACCATCATACAAGTCCGAAAACCCTCCGCTTAGCTTATTACCATTATTATATGTTATACCAGAAAATCCTGTATTATAATCAAAAGAGATAAAATCTGCGGCGTAGAGGGCATCGTCGTCTTCAATAACATAATCTGTCGTATAATTATTTTGAAATGTAAAATTGAAATCTCCATAGGTGAGAAACATATCATCAGTAACTATCGAGGGAATCGCAAAAAACTCCTGATTGCTATTCATATTCTCGGATTCATTACTCACATAAATTCTTACATCCTGATTAGTACCAGTTCCCGTTATATCATCATTTACGTTGAGATCGGAGGTAAAGGGTAATTCATCCATTACTGTTTCATTAATTTCGTTAATCTCAGTAAGAGATGATTGATTAAAAAAAGTAGCGTTAGATGCTAGGACTAATGAAATAAAAATGATGACAATAGCAGCTCTTCTTATCTCTTTCTTTTGTCGAATCAAGAAAATAACCGTAAAACCTAATTTTTGATTATAAAATCATTTAAAAGTATTAAAATTTCCTAAATTTTTTAACTTTATCAGTTAGATTAACAATATGACAAAATATTTTAAATTGTCATATTTTTCTTAAATAGAAATAACAATTATCAAACACGAGAGAATGTCTATGGATGAAGAACAAATCATTCAAGAAATTGAACAGAATTTAGAGGAATTTATTGAATTTCTTAGGGATTTAATACAAGCAGAGTCATATAATCCCCCGGGAAACGAGAAAAATGTTGCTTTACAAATTGACAACTATTTAACAGATGCGGGTATAAAATGTGAAATTTTTCCCTTTGAAGAAAATCGTGCGAACTTAATAGCATCATTAACTGATAATTTTGAAGGTAGAAATCTATTATATAATGGACATATGGATGTTGTTCCCCCTGGAAATGAAGAGGAATGGAAGTACCCACCATTATCTGCTTATGTAAAAGGGAGTAAAGCAAGAAGGAAAATCTTCGGGAGAGGGGCAGCAGATATGAAAGGAGCATTAGCAGCAATGGCTATTTCCTTGAAAATCTTGAAGAAATTAAATTTTACACCCTCTGGGAATCTAATCCTTAATGCTGTCTCTGATGAAGAAACTGGCGGTAAAGTTGGGACTGGTTGGTGCCTTGAAAATAATTTAGGACCAATTCATTGTGATTTTACGGTTATTGGGGAGACATCTTATCTCCCCCCATTGGGAAGA
>Ga0209536_100015831_pt1 | contig 10746 bp, 4 predicted proteins | sample DeeMarSeWOR28_12_FD_187461 | JGI IMG/M metagenome (GOLD analysis project Ga0209536, IMG submission 187461) | Marine sediment microbial communities from White Oak River estuary, North Carolina - WOR-2-8_12 (SPAdes) (version 2) | ecosystem: Environmental > Aquatic > Marine > Intertidal zone >...
GACCGTAGAACGCGATCTGATATCCGCTGTTGTAGAAAAGGTTGTCCAGGATCGAGATATGATCGATATAGTCAGTTCCGAACCTCATATGGTTCATCGCATATCCGTAGAACTCACAATCCTGAACATAGAACATATCACCCTGGTAATCGAAGAAAATGGAGGTCCGGGTATTGTTCCTGAAGGTGCAGTTGAAGATATTCAGATTCCTTGATTCCACCCAGATGCCCGAGTCATAGGCCACGCCCGATTTTCCCCTGGTCTCATTTGAACCCGAGTTCTGGATCGTCACTTCTTCAATGGTCACGTGATCGTGTCTAACCGTTATCGTCGAGTTCATTCCCTTACCATCAATTATCGTATTGTTCCTGTCGGTTCCCTTCAGGATCACGCTCTTCTCGATGACCATCCTTTCCCGATAGACACCTGGATGGATGACGATGGTATCCCCATCATGTGCATCGACCAGTGCCCCCGTGATGTTCTGATACGGTCTCCCGTCTCCAACATGCAGCATGCCGCCCACATCAGCTGCATCGACCGATCGTATATGTTCAGGCGTTGATGGAATGACAAGACCGAAACTCAGTAGTAGTAACATCAATAACGAAAAAAATGCCAGCGTTCTGCAGGCGGGCCCCTCTCTCACCATGGACTATTATTGCTCTGGATGTACATTAATTATTTGAGACGATGTAGCTACATGATACCGGGATTTATCAGTGGGAACAGTTATCAATCCCTTTGGGATTCATTCTCCATGGCATTCATGTCCGGGATGACCGCTGGATGGCCTTCAACTAAAACTTGGCGCAGTACGAACTTTTGACCTTCCTGGGCATTGGGCGCATCCAGAATAGTGCTGTGATCCAGCCCCATCAAACGGGGGATGCCTTGGGAGATGATGCCGTAGAACGGTAATTGTGCGGAACCGGTCAGCGTGTTCAAGACAATGACGCGGTTGCGGCGACCGGTTTCCGGCGTTTGATCCAGAGCGGCGGTTTCCAAGCTGATCAACGGAATTTGCAGACCACGCCAGGCAATCACGCCGGTTAACCACGCTGGCATATCGTCCATAGGTTGCGGTTTATGATAAGAGATGACCTCTGCGATGGCAGTATTCGGTAACACCACCCGCATGTTGTGCAGAGGGATAAGTTGGCTGCGGACTAAAAGCTCTTGTTCGTTCATGATATATCCTCATTACCCGGCTATGGATGGTAATCCGGGCTCAGTGAGACTGGTAAAATTCGTACAAATGTTTGGCTAACTCTTCCGGATTGGCGCTGTAACTGACTTTACCGGTTTTACGGGCTTGGTCAGGCATGCTGCTCACCACACAACTGGCGATATCCTGTGCCCACACCACACCGCCGTGCTCTGCGATGGCTTCGCAACCGCGGGCACCGTCATCACCCATACCGCTGAAGATGATGGTGCCGGCTTTTTTGCCGTATTGCCGGGCCACTTCAGTCATCACCAAATCGATACTAGGAGAATAAACGGCCGCTGGGGGGGAAGGCTTGAGCGCGATAAAACCGTCGTCGGTCAAAGAAAGCTGTTTGTCAGCGGGCGTTAATATCACCTCATGGTGGCGTAGCTTATGCCCGTTGCGTCCGGGGACAACATTAAACGGTGTTACCCGGTTCAGTTGCTCTGCCAATAAATTGATGTGACTGGCACCGATGTGTTGCGCCAGAATAAAGGTGACCGGCAGGTCCGGAGAAATCGCCGACAAAAACTGCCGCACCGCTTGGGGGCCACCTAAGGAGGCACCCAATACCCACACGTTGAGCTCCTTCGGCGGTTGTTCTTTATCGGGTGTAATTGGTTTTACGTTACTATCCAATTCCAGGCTCAGTTCTTCCAAATCGGAGAAATGATCCACTTCCTCAGCTTCGGATTCCCACTGAGGTTTAATGGGTGGTTCGGCAGATTTCGCGTTGGATTTTTTATGCACGGCAATGGTTTGGTGATCCACCATGGGATGCGGGCGCTCCGTGGCAGGCTTGGATTTGCGCACGGCTGTTCCATTGCGTTTCGCCAGTTCGGTGAGTTTCTGCGCCAGTTTTTTACCCCATACTTCGCTGGTGGCTGCGATACTGACGCCTTCGGGGCCGCTATCATTGAACAATATGGGCAAGTCATTTTGTTCGGTGATAGAGTCGATCACATCCATTTCCGCGTCATTGGATTCACAGACGTCGATTAGCAAGACTTCGGCGGCGCTGTTTTTTAAGCGGTCGAGAAACTGGTGACCATCCGCTTCAACCAGTACCACTTCTAAACCGCATTTTTCCAAAAGCGATTGCAGCTGCTGGCTCTGGTCGTTAGAAGAGGCTAAGATGGCGACTTTGGTGGCTTGGAGGGCTGTTTCCTGCATCTATTAATTATTTAATAAGCTTTGGATATTGTCCAATAATTCCTGTTCTTGGTACGGTTTACCCAAATACATATTCACGCCTATGTTCATGGCTCGATCGCGGTGTTTTTCACCGGTACGCGAGGTGATCATGATAATGGGTATGTGTTTCAGGCGTTCATCATTGCGTATAGCCGTAGCCAACTCGAATCCGTCCATGCGTGGCATTTCAATATCCAACAACATGATGTCGGGAATTTGCTCTAACAATATGGTCAACGCGTCCACGCCGTCTTTGGCGGTAAGCGTATCGAAATTATGCCGGTCTAACAATCTTTGGGTGACCTTACGTACCGTAATAGAGTCGTCTACGATCATGACCAACGGACGTTTTTCTTCTTCGTATTGAACTTCCGGCAGTTCGGTGGCCAGCGGCTCGCTGACGCCGATTTGCTGCAAGGCCATATTGGCACGAATCAAGGTGCTCAAATCCAAAATCAATGCCACTTGGCCATCGGGCAAGATAGTGGCACCGGAAATATTGATCAGCGTGCTTAGTTGCGGGCCCAAGGACTTGATCACGATTTCTTGGCGACCCAATAACTCGTCCACTTGCACCGCTACCCGGTGTTCACCACTGCGGCCTAACAACAACGGGTAAGTGGTTTTAGGATCCAACGCAACGGATTTTACCCCATGCAGAATTTGATGCAGATTGATGGCGTCGTATTGGAAGCCGGCGTAATCGTAATGTTGCAACTCGCCGGTGGTTAATTGATTGAGGATGTCACCACGCACTCGCACCACGTGTTCAATATTGGACATCTGAATGGCATAAGTGGCTTCGTGGATCTTGACCATTAAGGCCTGGTTGACCACCACGGTCAACGGCAAGCGCACGACAAACGTCGTACCCTGACCTTGCACGGTCTCAATATGCAAAGAGCCGTTGAGCTGCTTGATTTCGGTGTTCACCACATCCATACCTACGCCGCGACCGGAAATCTGAGTGACCGCCTTGGCGGTACTGAAGCCCGACTGTAAGATGAACTCCGTCAGTTCGTTATCGCTGATCTTGGCGTCTTCTGTGATCAAACCCCGTTCGATGGCTTTTTGCCGTAGCGCCGCGATATTGATACCGGCGCCGTCGTCGGAAATGCGTAACACTACCTCCGAGCCTTCCCGGGAGAAACGGATTTCGATATGTCCCTCGGCGCTCTTGCCGGTTTGTTGGCGTACCTCTGGACTCTCTAATCCATGGTCAACCGCATTGCGTAAAATGTGCTCGAGCGCAGGTACGATACGGTTGAGCTGAGTGCGGTCCATTTCGCCTTCGGCGCCAACCACATTGAGGCCGGCCTCTTTTCCGGTTTCTTCGCAGGTTTGGCGCACGATGCGGCGCAAGCGCGGTAAGACATTCGAAAACGGCGTTAACCGCGTGCGCATCAAACCTTCTTGCAAATCGTTATTGACCCGGGATTGTTGCAGCAATAACACATCGGCTTCACCGGAAATACTTTCCAGCATATCCTGGATACTGGTCAAGTCACCCAAACTTTCCACCATACCGCGGGATAATTGTTGCATGTAAGAGAAGCGGTCCAGCTCCAAGGGATCGAATTGATCGTCGCCGGCAACTTCTGTATGGCGGTACATAATCTGGGCTTCGGTTTCGATTTCAAACTTACGCAGCTGTTCGCGCAAACGCAGTACGGTTTGTTTCAATTCCGTTAAGTTAAAACTCCAGGCGTTTAATTGCTGTTCAATTCGAGCATTATAAATATTGGCTTCGCCGGCGTGGTTGACCAGGTTGTCGATTAAATCAGCGCGCACCCGTACTTGTTCATCGACCACCCGCGGTGCGGTTTGTCCCAAGCGTTCGGCAATTTCAGTGGGGATGGCGTATTCGCCCTCAGGCAATTGAACCAATTCGCCGGGTTCGGCCGGTACCGGCGCGGCCGCCGGCGCTTCGGCTTTTTTCGAAACGGTTGCTTCTTCCACCGGGGCGGCCGCTTCCAGGCCATGTTTGGCGGGCTTGCCGACCAACAGATTTTCCAGCTGTTGGATTAGCAGTCTGGCGGGTTGCAACAGAGCCTGCTGTTTCACTTTGTCTATGGCTTGGGATAGCCAGTCGTGACAGGCCTGTACCACTTTCGGAAACTCATCGGTGGGCTGCAGCTGGCCTTCGGTGACCGCTTCCAGTAATGATTCTATGGCATGGCTCAAATCCCCTATGGGAGTGATACCGGCCATGCGCGCACCGCCTTTAAGTGTGTGTAACGCACGCTGCAATTCGGCGATGTGTGAGCGATTTTCGATGTCGTTCGACCATTCGTGCAGAGTTTTTTCAGAACTGAGCTGAATTTCGTCGGCTTCTTCCAGGAAAATACCCACGAGTTCTTCATCGTATTCAGGTGTCTCAGTCTCAGCCGCTGCTTTTTGCACCTGTTTGAACTCGGGCACGCTGAACGCCGGTTCTTCCACCGCCTCGTTCTCCGGCAGTTTTATTTCGTCCACTGCTGGAGTTTCGAACTGGATGATTTCCGCGCTGATGGGTTCTTCAACTGAGATTGTTTCTACCGATGGTTCTTGTAAAGCAATTTCATCGATGTGGATTTCTTCCGCAGGCTCTTCTGCCGCGGGTAATTCTACTTCTGCAGGCGCGGTCGGTGCGGCCACTTGTCCTGAAGCGGCTTGTTGCAACTCTGACAGTAAATCACTGGCGGTGTTTAACGGCTGGTTGTTTTTCACTGCGGCGATGGTTTCACTGAGCCAATCCTGGCAGCGTTGCACCAAGTGCGGGTGGGCATCATTGGGCGTTAACTGATGTTCAGTGATCCGCTCTAACAAGGTTTCCACCGCATGGCTCAAATCGGCGATTGCGTTAATACCGGCCATCCGGGCACCGCCTTTTAAGGTGTGCAGACTGCGCTGCAGTTCGGCGACATGATCCAAGTTGCTGGGTTCTCTGCGCCAGTGGTCTAAGGTATTTTCAATATCGTCGTGCAGCTCATCGGCTTCTTCGAGGAAAATACCCACCAACTCATGGTCCAGCTCGCCGAGACTGATTTTTTCCGTGGGCCGCTCGGTAAAGGAGATCTCCTCAAGCTGCATAGTTTCCGGTTCCGGTATTGTGCTCAGTTCCATGGTTTGACGCTCAGTGAGGTCTTCCACGGCGGATTCGGATCCGGTTAATGGCGCTTCGGCTGGCTCGGCTTCCGGCAACTCTGCGGCGAGCTGCTGTAATTGCTCGATCAATTCATTGGCAGGCTTCACAGCTTGTCCCATGTGCAAGTGATCCAACGCTTGAGCTAATTGATCGTAAGATTTCTGGGTTAAATCCAATAACTTGTTATCCGGTGTGCGCCGGCCCTCGGACACTTGTTCCAGCACCGATTCCAACTGATGACTTAAATCGGCCACCGGTTTGATGTTGGCCATTCGAGCGCCGCCTTTTAAAGTGTGCAATGCCCGTTGTACTTCATCCACGATGCTAAGATCCTCCTTGGCGCTATGCCAACGGATCAAGGCGTTGTCGATGTGAGCTAAGATTTCTGCCGCCTCTTCCTTGAAGATGCTCACCAATTCCGCATCGGCTTGTTCGTCGTGCAGGCTGAATGAGCCGCTTTCTTTCACGGTTTGGGCCGATTTGGCGATTTTATGCAACTCTGAGATTCGCTCCAGCAACTGCGTAAAATTGGCCGGTTGATAATTGCTGTCGGCGCTGTGCGCGGACATGTCAGTGAGGGCCTCGGCGCCTTGGCGCAGGGCCTCAATGGCGGCTTCGCTGATGTGTTGTTCGGAGTCGTGCAATGTGCGGAAGTAGCGGTCCAAAGCTTCGCTTAACGCCGCAATATGCGTGGCTTCGGCCATGCGGGCGCTACCGTGCAAGGTGTGCAGGGCGCGCATCAAAGGCTCATTGACCAAGCGGTGTTCTTGCTGATCGAATTCTTGTATGAATTGCTGCACATTGTCCAAATGGGCAGCCGTCTCTTTTTTGAAAATTTCATCTAAGGTCGATTCGGGCGCCGGGACTTCCACCAATTCGATCATTTCGGTGGGGGCTTCTTCAAAAGAGAATTCGGGGGCGGGTTCTTCCTCGAAATCTATGGCTTCTGTCGCCAAAGTGATTTCTTCATCGGCGAACTCAAGTGCTTCTGCCGGCTCCTCGGTAACGGCTTCGACCGCTTCAGGTTCGGCTGCCGGCGGCGCGGCCTCCTGACCCAATGGGATAATCACCGACACGGATTCGCCGTTGGCGATGGTATCGGCGTACTCTGCGATCGGCTGTGGATCGAGCGCGGTGGCGGCATCGCCTTTGAGTTGGGCGATCAGTCCTTCCAAACCGCGTTGCGCTTGTTCGAGAACAGCAAACAGTTGTGGTGAAGTCTTGATTTTGCCGTCAATCACCCGGTTGAGCATATTTTCTATAGCCCAGGCGAATTCACCAACCACCGTGGCACCGGCCAGCCGGCCGCTACCCTTAATGGTATGGTACGAGCGGCGCAAGATGGTCAAAGCATCGTTGTCGTTGGTGTTCGCCTGCCAGCTGGCCAAATTCTCTTTCATGACCACCAGCACTTCGTCGGCTTCTTCGATGAAAATTTCCAGAATTTCTTCATCGACATCATCCACCAATTGGTCTTGCACTGAGGCGATGACATTGCCGGCTTCGCGAGTGTCTGAGACGGATTCCGCCGCCGCTTCTTCGGTCTCTTCGGCGGCGGGTTCGGGCACCGCTTCGGTAAGCTCGATTTGCGGCTGGACTTCCGCCACTTTTTCTTCTGGCAGGGAGATTTCAACGGCTTCGGTTTCCGCGCTCTCGGCTGCCTCAAGGCTGGGTTGTTCAGGTGCTGGAGGCTCTTCTTGCGGTACTGCTGCCGGTGCCACTGGGATTTCGGCCTGTCCGGGTATAGCCAGTTGTGCGGACGACGCTGCCAGTTCGGCCGCATCTTCGGTTTCCGTGATGGAGTAACCTAAATTCGTCAGGCTTTGCTCAGCGACGCGCAATAAGGAATCGGGATGCAGCCGCGCGTCGCGGATGGCCTCCAAATAATATTCAATACTGGTAATAACATCGGCGATGGCGTCTAAAGCCGCCTGGTTTGGCTGAGTTTGTTTCTGTACGATTTCTCTGGCGATGTAACTGGTGGCCGATTGCAATAAGGTAGCGGCTCGGTCGAAAGACAACATGGACAACACTCCTCGCACCTGATTGAGGTGTTCGGGCGTATTGGCAATGATGTTAAATTGTGCCGGATCTACCGCGTAAGTGTTAAAACTTTCTTTCACTTTGGCCAATACTTCAGCCGATTCCGCAATGACCAGTTTGTTCAGTTGCTTCTGCTCGGCGGCGGGTAAGACGGTCTCCTTTTCACCGAGTTCATCCTGAGCCAGTTTGGTGGCTTCGATGCCTTCCAATGACGATTCGATATACAATAGCGAACTGGCAATTTCCATCAACGCGATATCGCTAGGCGTTTCGCCGCTGCTCAACATGGTTTCAATATTGTGTACCTGGTCTTGGATGATTTTGCGCAAATCGCCCAGACCCAGCATGGCCAGTGTGTCGGCAATGCGGCGCAGTTGCTCTTCCAGGGGTTTAAGCTGTTCGGCGGCACGGTCGGCGCTGCGTACAAAAATGTCCAGTTGGTCTTTGACGTGTAGCAAATCCTCTTTGATAACCGCTGAGACGGTTTTCATCAAATCTTGTGTTGAGCCCCGCAAATTGTCGTAGGCTTCATCAATATTGGCGCTGTTGGGCAACAAGTCATCCAATTTGAATGCTTGTTTGATTTGTTTGACGCGTTTGCCACTGGATTTGGCGGTGGCGATATAATAGAGAATGTTTTTCAGAAGTTCGGTGGGTGTTTCGGCAAACGCTTGTTCGCCACTGGAGATGATGTGTTTAATGTGTTTATCCAGTTGTCCAATGACTTGCTTCACCGCATTGGATATGTCGATACCGCCGTCCAACAACGCCTCAATCAGGCCAGTGGATACCCACCACAGGCGCTTGCCGTTGTCATTACCGCTTAAATTCATGAGTTCGCGGCAAACCGCACCGATTTTCTTCAAATTACCCTTGGTGTTGTTATCGCGGTAAATACCCACCAAACTGGCTTGGTATACCGTGCGCAGTTTTTTCGCATATTGCTTGATGTCGGGGGTTGGTTTGGCTTCTTTGACCGCTTCAGCGGGGGGTTCCACCGCCAGGTTAGGGGCAAAAAACGCATTATCACTTAATAAGTGATCGCCCCGCACCGAACGCAAGTCGTTTAGTAGGGGTAACAGAATTACCGGCTGGTCGGGTTCGCCGCGCTCGATATGTTCCAGATAAGGTGGCAGTTGCAGAATGGCGCGCATTAAGACGTCGTAGGCTTCGTCTTTTTGAGCGATTTTGTCCATTAAAATGGCATTGCACAGTGATTCCATTTCTTCGGCCAGCAAAGCGCCGCCGTAGATTTCCACCATTTGCAAAGTGCCATAAATTTGGTGCAAATAGGTGGCACAAAACCGAATTTGGGTTTTGTCGTCCGGATTTTCGACATAAGCCTCCAACGCTTGGCGCGTTTGTTTCAGACTTTCATCGATTTCGTCCTTTACCCACTTTAAGGTGGAATAATCTATTTCCTGTGCCATGCTCATTAGCGTACTACCTCACCTTATTTACGCCGGTATGCCAATGTGTTGGCAAACGGAAATCGTTCCATATCCGGATGCGACCAATTGATCAGTTCCCCAACGGCCAGTATTAACACACCTTTTGGCGCCAGATAATTAACTAACGTATCCACAATCTTGATGCGCCGTGGCTGATCGTAATAGATCAGTAAATTTTGACAAACAATCACGTCCATGTACCCAATGGGCATTTTGCCCAAATCCAAGACGTTAGCCTGATGGAAACAGACGCGTTGCCGCAGTTCGTTGTTAATTTGATATTTGTCATCTTTCGTTGCTGTAAAATACTTTTGTAGCCAAAATGGCGGTATAGCTTTTAGTTTCTGCGCCGAATAAATTCCAGCTCTGCCCACCGCTAGCGCGCTGCGGCTAATGTCGCTGGCCATGATACCTACATAATAGTCGCATCCCAGTTTGCTCATGTGGTCGTCTACGGCCATGGCGATGCTGTAGGGTTCTTCTCCTGTGGCGCAGCCAACGCTCCACACGTTGAACGTGTACGGCGTTTTTTTGCAATCTTGCTGATGTTGCGGCAGCAATTTCTGGCAAATTAAATCCTGGGTGGCTTCATGGCGCATAAAACGCGTTTCATGTACCGTCAAATGGTGGACCAACTGGTCCCATTCCACTTTGCCGCCGTGACCGGTATTTATGTGATTGAAATAATCCTGATAATCGGTAAATCCTTTCTCCCGCATGCGCATACACACATTGGTGACCAGGAAAGAGCGACGTTTTTCCGGCAACCGGATTCCGGTCCGTTGCTCCAATAATGCCGTCCACTGAGAGTAGAGTTCGTTGTCCATTTCCGGAAACGGTTGCGAAATTTTCGATTTTTTCGACGTTTCCACTGGCTCAAATCTCATTACTTCTTGTTCCTGTCGGCGTTCCTGGAGACCCTGCTCCGAAGCGTTGCACCGCCCACTGACGATTTCGGCGCAACCGCGCAGCTCGAGAATTAGGAAGCAAGTTCAATACCGTGCTTGCGGTACTGAGTCGCCTGTCCAAGCCCGCGTTATTCCGGCAGCTTAAAGCCCGATACGGACTTACGCAGCTCGTTGGCCAGCTCCGCGAGGTTACCGATAGAAGCGGATGTCTCGTTGGTACCCGCCGAAGTCTGGGTAGTCACCTCTTGGATCACGTTCATGCTATCGGAAATACTGGCCGCCGCCGTGGCTTGTTGCTGAGCAGACTCAGTAATACTTTGGGTGAGATCGGCCAAGTGGGCCGATACGTTTTCGATTTCTTCCAAAGCTTCACCAGCGCGCAACGCCAATTGGGCTCCTTTTACCACCCCGGCGGTACTTTGTTCCATGGAAGCCACCGCTTCTTTGGTGTCCGACTGAATGGTTTTTACCAATGCCTCGATCTGTTTGGTCGCATCGGTGGATTTTTCCGCCAAACGCTGTACCTCGTCCGCAACCACCGCGAAACCCCGGCCGGATTCACCGGCCATGGCCGCCTGGATGGCCGCGTTCAATGCCAAGATGTTGGTTTGGTCGGCGATGTCGTTAATGAGCTCAACCATATCACCGATTTCTTGTGACGATTCACCCAAACGTTTAATCCGCTTGGAAGTCTCTTGAATTTGTTCGCGGATTTCATCCATACCGTGGATGGTATCTTGCACCGCTTGGGCCCCTTTCTTCGCGATATCCACCGATTTATGCGCCACGTTGGAGGACTCCAATGAGTTGGCG
>Ga0209536_100015832_pt1 | contig 10746 bp, 9 predicted proteins | sample DeeMarSeWOR28_12_FD_187461 | JGI IMG/M metagenome (GOLD analysis project Ga0209536, IMG submission 187461) | Marine sediment microbial communities from White Oak River estuary, North Carolina - WOR-2-8_12 (SPAdes) (version 2) | ecosystem: Environmental > Aquatic > Marine > Intertidal zone >...
TGGGTGGGCTGCGCGCAAATTTAAAACACCCCGACCGCTTGTACGGAAGAAGAGGATACATATGAGCCTTTCGCCTTATTACCGTCCCCAAGAGGGGGCAGATTCAGTCTTCAGCGTTGAATCTTCAAGAATCAAATTCGGCTTCGGGGCCCTTCGGGAAGTTGGCGTCGATGCACGATCACTAGGAATGACCCGGGTAGCCGTATATACCGACCCCAACGTTGCAGAGCTGGAGCCGGTATCTCTAACCGTAAATGCCATCAAAAAGCAGGGAATCGATGTTGCGGTTTACAGGGAGGTGGCGGTGGAACCCACCGACCTGTCCTTTAAGGCGGGAGCGGCATTTGCCAGAGACGGAAAATTTGACGGTTTTGTCTCTGTCGGCGGTGGATCCGTCATGGATACATGCAAGGCATCAAATCTTTATTCGACCTATCCCGCTGACTTTATCGATTACGTGAACGCGCCCATAGGAAACGGCGCTTTTGTACCAGGGCCTTTGAAGCCGCACATCGCCTGCCCCACGACATTTGGAACAGCCAGCGAAAGCACGGGCATCGCTGTTTTTGATTTTACGGAAATGAAAGCTAAGACAGGTATCGTCAACCCGCGCCTTAGAGCTGATCTGGGAATCCTCGATCCGGGCTCGCTGAGAACGCTTCCGCCCCTCGTTAAGGCGGCCAATGGGTTTGATGTTTTCAGTCATGCGTGCGAGTCCTTCACGGCACGGCCATTCAGCCGGCGACCGGCGCCAACGGATCCCGCCCGGCGGCCGCTCGCACAGGGGGCCAACCCCTATAGTGATATCGCCTGCCTTCAGGCAATCAGCATGCTGGGCGGCAATCTGGTTGATGCTGTCACCGCCCCGCAGGATCATCATTTCGAGGCCCTCATGTTTGCCGGCATGCTTGCCGGCATCGGGTTCGGTAATGCGGGCAACCACCTGCCCCACGGTATGTCCTACGCAGTCGCCGGGCTGGTAAGAGATTACCGTCCTGCGGGCTGGTTTTCGGATCACCCCATGGTACCCCATGGTATCGCAGTGATTATAAACTCACCGGCGGTGTTCGAATTCACCGGCTCGGCCTGCCCCGATCGCTATCTCCAGGCAGCCCAGGCAATCGGCATTGATACAGAGGGTGCTGACAGACAGGACGCCGGTCCTATCCTGGCAAATTACATCGTTGAAATGATGAGGGCCACCGGGATCCCCAACGGTCTGAAAGGCGTCGGTTATACCGAAAATGATCTCGAAGAGCTTACCGACAAAGCCTTTCCGCAAAAACGCCTGATCGACAATGCACCCATGCCGATAAACCGGGAGCAATTGAAGGGGCTGTTCAAAGCGGCTATGTCATACTGGTAGTTTTTGCGTTTCGCGGATCACGATATCCGCCCGAAAAGGGAGGAGTCGCAACCGTATAGGTAAAGTAACGTGTGTCCGATTGTACCGCTTGGCATTATAATTTATCTATAATAAGGATGGCGGCATAAGTGATTGTAGCAAAAAACAATACCCAATCGGAACGGTTTTAGGACAATCACTAATACCGCTTGGCATTATAATTTATCTATAATTTATAATTTATCTATAATAAGGATGGCGGCATATGTGATTGCGGCAAAGAAAACCCGATGGGAAAGGTTTTTTTTACAATCACGATAACCTGAATATAGAGACCGATAACCAGATGCACAAGATTTCAACTCGGTTGACACCATTTGCTGACTTTAATAAAATCCGTTGTGTCGAGGGCTTTGAGAGGATCAGCAGGGAATATCCAACCTACCTGACGGATGAATCCAAACTGTCTCCGGAACCCTTTGACTATCTGTTTTTTCCATGCGACGAAGCCGAACTGGGAGCGATTTTCAGGGAGATGTCCGCGCGCAGAGTCAAGGTAACGATCGCCGGGGCGCGCACGGGACTGGTGGGTGGCTGTGTTCCCACCAGCGGCGCCCTGGTGTCCCTTGAAAACTTCGATCGCATTCTATCTCTTTGCTACGACGATCGAGCCGGCGAATGGCGCGTTCAAACCCAGTGTGCTGTATGCCTGCGCGCACTGAACGCCCAGAGCATCTCTAAAAATTTTCCGGACGTCGAACGCTGCGGCGATCAGCCGGCATTGCAGGCCTTGAGCCGTTTCAAGCAAGATCCCGCATCCTACTTCTATCCACCTGATCCCACAGAGATGAGCGCCTCCATCGGCGGCACGGTGGCAACCAATGCCTCCGGCGCCCGGACTTTTCGCTATGGACCAACCCGGGACTGGGTGCGAGGGATCCGGGTGATGTTGCCGAATAGCGAGATTCTTGCTATTCCGCGCGGGAAATATTTTGCCTCCCGCGAGGGCGAGTTTCTGATAAATGATACCGGGGGCAAGTGCAGCAGGGTTAAACTGCCCTCCTATCGCATGCCGCAGACAAAAAACACTTCCGGATTTTTTTCGGCACCGCAAATGGACCTTATTGATCTCTTTATTGGCTCTGAAGGCTGTTTCGGGGTGATTACCGAGGTCACCGTCGCCTTGCTCAAACGCGCAGAAAAGATTTCGATCGTGCAGTTTCTCAAATCCGACGAACAGGCCATTAATCTTGTGGAGGCACTGCGAAATGAAAAAACCATCCAGCTGGATTTTCTTGAGTTTTATTCCGGCAACGCATTGGATCTACTGCAGAAGCGGCAGGCACAGGACCCCAAATCGGTAGATATGCCGGCAATTCCCGCCGGAGCCGGTGCCGCCCTGTTTTTCGAGTTTAGCTTCGAGCCGATGGCCGATAACCCGGACTACACCGCCTTGGAAGAAACGATAAAGCGCTGCGGTGCCTCCATAACCGAATCCTGGGCCGCTTACGAAAATCGCGAGCTTCAACGGATGAAAAATTTCCGACATATCCTTCCGGAGACGATTAATGCCATCATCGCTGAACGAAAAAAACAATGCCCGGAGCTTCACAAGCTCGGAACCGATCTCGCCGTGCCCAACGAACACTTGCGCGACATGTGGAAAGGCTATCGTGACGGCCTCGACGAGGCCGGCCTGCAATGGGCCGCATTCGGCCACATCGGCGACAATCATATTCACGTCAATATTTTACCCCGGGATGCAAACGAACTCCACAGGGGATTGAAACTCTATGAACAGTTTGCCGCCATGGCGGTTGAATTTGGCGGCACCGTTTCGGCCGAGCATGGAATCGGCAAAATGAAGATAAAATTTTTGGAACTCATGTACAGCCCAAAACAGATTCAAGAGATGCGGGCATTGAAATTGGCTTTCGATCCCGGCGGCTTGCTGAATCCGGGAAATATATTTAAATCCTGATTGATCGCAAACAAAATGAAAATCGTTGTCTGTGTCAAACAAGTACCGGAAATAACAGATGTAAAGGTAAACCCTGAAACCGGAACATTGCTCCGCGAGGGTGTGGACGCCATCCTCAATCCATTTTGCGAATATGCGCTGGATCACGCCGTTCGGCTCAAATCTATTCATCGAAGCATGGAAATCATCGCCGTCACCATGGGGCCGCCGCAGGCCAGGTCTGCGCTTTTACGCTGTCTCGAGCTGGGAGCTGACAGCGCTGTGCTGATAAGCGACCGCAAGTTTGCAGGCGCCGATACATGGGCCACGGCCCTGACACTGGCTGCAGCCATCAAAGGCGCAGTTCCGGATTTTAGCCTGATTCTGGTGGGCAAGCAGGCTATTGACGGCGACACCGCTCAAGTTGGACCGGAATTGGCCGAGATATTGAGTTTGCCGCAGATTATGTATGGCGTGGAAATGCATCTATCGCCAAATCGGAAGCGCCTGCGGGCTAAACGGGAAACGGAAGATGGCTATGAAGTGCTGGAAGCGCGCCTGCCGGCTGTTGTTTCAGCCAGCAAGGGTGAACGCATTCGAAGGCTGCCCTCCTTCCGTGATGTTTTGGCGGCGCGCCGAAAAAAATTGACTGTGATTACTGCCGATGATCTTGCGCTTGAGGAAAAAGATCTGGGTCTGCAGGGATCCTATACTCAGGTTGTAAAAGTGTTTCCGCCGGCGCAAAAACCGGGAGGTATAAAGTTTGATGACCTCGAACCGGAGGTGGCTGCCAGGAAGATTGCAGCTTATCTGCGACAGGAAGGTTTTGTTTAGCGTCAAAGTTTCAGCTTATTAAAAGATTAGCGGCGGTAGTATACAGCAGCAATTTATAGAAAATGGAACAATGGAAGGTTGGAATACAGGGGTTAAAAGCAGAAATTACCTTGATTTTTCGAAAGTCAACTCAACGGGGATTTCAAATGATAAAAATCCGCCAAACCCAATATTTCGGGATTCCAATGTTCCACTTTTCCAGATGGGTACATTAATCAGCCCTGGAATGGCTTAACTTACTGAATTTACGCTATGCTACATATCGACGCCGAAAAATGCAACGCCTGCGGTCTCTGTAAAAAAGCATGTCCGTTCGGGGCTATCGAAGTCAAAGACGAATTAGCGCAGGTCAACGACCTATGCACGCTGTGCGGTGCCTGTGTCAATGTCTGCCCCCAAAAAGCCGTGGACATCGAACGGCGCCAGGCTTCTGCCGAAGAACTTTCTCAATACAAAGGTGTGTATATCTGGGCTGAGTGCGAGGTACACGGTAAAAAGTTAATCCCCAAGAAAGTCGCCTACGAGATCCTCTCACAGGGGCGCCTCCTGGCTGACCAGCTGGGAGAACCGCTCTGTGCGGTGGCGCTCGGAGATGAGCGCCTTGGCGAATTGGAAAACCTTTGCTGCTACGGTGCGGACCGCGTGCTCTCCTGCCGGCATGATCTGCTTGGCGCATACACCAGCGACGGCTTTACCAATGTCATTTGTGCGGTTATCGCCAAAGAGAAACCCTCTGTCTTTCTTTACGGGGCCACCCCCAACGGCCGCGATCTGGCCCCCCGGGTCGCCGCCCGCATGCGGTTGGGCTTGACGGCGGATTGCACGCAACTGGGAATTGATGAGCAGGGCCAGCTCATACAGACCCGCCCGGCCTTTGGCGGCAATATCATGGCCACGATTATATCCCCTTATACGCGCCCGCAAACGGCAACGGTGAGACCAAACGTGTTTGCGGCTGTCAAGAGAGGATCAAGCCACCCGGTCAATATCGAAGATATGCCGGTGACACTGAGCAAAACCGGCATTCGCACCCGCCTGATAGAAGAAGTCCGCCTGGAATCTGAAGAAGGAAGGATCGAGGAGGCAAAGATTATTGTATCTGCGGGTCGCGGTTGCCAGGATCCGGCAAATCTGGATACGCTCCGCTGTCTGGCGCGTAAATTGGGTGGCGTGCTGGCCGGTTCGCGGGCGATTGTGGAAATGGGATGGATACCTCACAGCCTGCAGGTCGGCCAATCCGGAACCACGGTCGGGCCGGCTCTCTACTTTGCCGTCGGCATCAGCGGGGCCGTTCAGCACATCGTCGGTATGAGCTCTTCCAAAAAAATAATCGCGATCAACAAGGACCCCGATGCACCCATTTTCAAAATTGCCGATTTAGGCATCGTGGGCGATGCTCAGGCCATAGTCCCGAAGTTGATCGATGAGATCGAGCGAATAAAAGTGCGGGCCTAATCGCGTCAGGATTTCCGTAATGATAGTTGCGGAAGACGTATTTTGTTTTTTTGACAATCACTGTATTATAAACTATGCTGTAAGCGCTCTTGTAGCGCTTGCCATAATGATGTTCCGAAAAAAGGATGGCGGCATAAGTGGTTGCAGCAAAAAAATGCCCCCAAAGCGCAACATTTTTTTGACGACCGCTATAAAGGTCAGATGGGCGCGGTTTTGTTATTATTTTATCCGGAGCATAAGGTTTTGATTAAATATTCAGGATTAAAATCTTTGGGCGCGGCTTTTTTATTTTGCATGCTCCTTTTCCCCATTGCCGGGTTCATGGCCGGTGCGGAGGAATCCGCTGATGAAACGGCCAGAACAAAGGCTTTGAGGCAGGAAGCCGCCCTGAACCTGTGGCGCCTGAATAAAGCCATCGAGGATGATGGCTTTTATGCCGCACGCATGGCGCTGAATATCTGGCGCAGCACGGCCGTGGACGCCGGCACGTTTGATCAGGCCAAATACAACGAGTTTAAAAAAAAGCTGTATGAAAAATCCGTGGCCGATTCACAGGCCTGCTTTGAATTTTTTCTGCTCGAAGAAAACTATTACGATGCAGCCATGTGCCTTCAAACCTGGAAAATCCATTCGCAGGAACTGGGAAGCTACGATCCGGAAAAATATGATGAAATGAAAAATAGGATGGAGACTGCAAAAACCCAAAAAAAATCAGATGGGAAAACGCCTGAATAGAATTTATTCATGACGATCTCTTTGACCTCAGCAGATCGTGCAAAACTTTCTTCATCATGATCCCGTCTTTATAAGGCTGAGGTGATTCACTGATCAACGTTACATCCAGCTTGCGCTTGACCAGCTGCCTTGCCAACGGTTCAAAAAATTTTCGTGTCGTCACCACATGCTTCTTTTCGCCTTTCTCACCGTATTCGATGCCGGAAAAGTGAGCATGAAATCTTTTGGGCAAATTTTTTATAAGTTTGGCATAGTCAATTTTTCCCTGCTGCCGGGCGTACAAATGTGAAAAATCCACAGTAATGCCGCAGCCCGTCTCCTTCATCAAGTTCTCAATCTCCTCCATTGATCCGAATTGGGATGCTTTGCCGGTTGTTTCCGGGCAAAGGTCGACTTTCCATTTCTTTTTTAAGATATAATCTTGTATCTCTTCAATCGCATCTCTAACGCGACAATATGTTTCTTCAGCGCTTCTTTTCTGGTAGAATCCGGCATGAAAGACCACATTCTGGGCGCCCAGGGCATGTGCGCGCTCACAGGCATCGATAATTCGTTTCTTGCTGGCAGCTATTTTTTCAGTTTCATCTGAGGCCAGATTTATATAGTATGGTGCGTGAACCGAAAGCATAACCCCTTTTTCAGCTGCAAGAGCACCGATTTTCCCGGCATCTTCGGGTCGCATTCGCACACCGTAGACAAACTCCACCTCCATGCAATCAAGTCCCATCCTGGCGACTCTCTGCACACCTTCCAGATTGCCTTTACCGTCAGAACCTGCAGGGCCTACCCTGATCATAAATTTTAATTCCGAGTTGCTAATCTGAATATTCTTGGCTTTAATATCACCGCAGAGACGCAAAGTGCGCAGAGTGAATTTTCTCTGGGGTGGAAAAACCGGCTGCCGCTGAAAATTCAAATACTGCTGGCGCCAGCTTCCAGAAACAAGAGTTTAATTCGCCAAACGCTTTGCGAACGCCGGGACGTAAGATTGGCGTTCAAAGCTGAGGGTGGCAAAATGATCGGCCAGGGATTCTTCTCTTCGAATGAGTTCTACGGATCCATCGGTGCACAGAAGCAATTCTTTGGGCCGCAATCTCCCGTTGTAATTGAATCCCATGGCGTGACCGTGAGCACCGGTATCGTGGATGCACAAAATGTCACCATCATGAATCTCGGGAAGGTGCCTCTGGATGGCAAACTTGTCATTGTTTTCACACAAAGAACCCACTACGTCTGCGATCATGGTGTTTTGTGCTGAATCCTTCCCCGGGACGCTGATATGATGATACGCCCCGTACATACCTGGACGCATCAGTGCGGACATACAGGCATCCACGCCGATGTAATCCCGGTAGATGTTTTTTCGATTGATGGCTTTTACAACCAGAACACCATGCGGGCCGGTCATATACCGGCCGCTTTCCATATACAGCTTGGGCATAAATCCATTGCGCCTTTCGAAACCCGAGAACATATTTATCATATCCTCGGCCATGGCATTTAAATTCAACGGATTGTCCTCAGGCCGGTAAGGAATGCCGAATCCACCACCGATATTGACAAATTCAAAGAAAATCCCCAAGTCCCGGTTTATCCATTCGACCATCTCAAGAAGCATAGCGGCTGTTTGAACCATATATTCATAGTTGAGCTCATTTGACACCAGCATGGTATGAAGGCCAAAACGCTTTGCGCCGAGTTCCTTTGCGGTTCGATAGGCATCCGGCAATTGCGCCTTTGTAAGACCGTATTTTGATTCCACGGGATTGCCGATAATGCTGTTGCCGGCTCGGAGAGGACCGGGGTTGTATCGAAAGCAAATCAGCTCGGGCATTTGGGGCACTTTTGCAATTAGTGAGATATCATCGAGATTTAAAATACAGCCGCCCTCTTGAGCAGCGGCCTCAAATTCCGCTGCCGAAGTGTTGTTGGACGTAAACATGATATCCCGGCCGCAGCTGCCGGCCTTGCGGCTCAGGACAAGCTCGGCGATCGAACTGCAGTCGAAGCCAAATCCCAGGTCCCGCATAATCCTGAGAATCGAAGGATTCGGCAAGGCTTTGACCGCAAAGTATTCTCTGAATCCCTCCAAAGGTGAAAAGGCTCGGATGAGTGCTTCACCGGTTTCACGGATACCGGCTTCGTCATAAATATGAAACGGTGTTCCGAAATACGCGGCAATTTCTTCGAGCACCGGATACAGACGATTTTCAAATGATTTTGACATCGGCATAACTGTATTTGCCTCCTAAATATGGTCGCTCAGGTATTCTGGGTTCTTCTTCAACCCAGTTCCTCTGCAAATCAAGGTTCCAGGTTCTATGTTCAGCCTTCAGGGTTATGGCAATTTCCAGCCATGAAAAAGTCTTACAGCAAATATCTTTTTCTCGGCCAGACCATTCGTTGCTGCAATAAGCGCCGAGTTGCCCTCCTGAATCTTCGGGTGGGCACCTCTCAAACATAGACCTTTGAACCTTCAGGCAAGGGCTTTTTTGATTCTTTCCATGGCCTGCTGGACATTCTCATAGTTGTTGAAGGCGCTGATACGAATGTAGCCTTCCCCGCACCTGCCAAAGCCCGCTCCGGGTGTACAGACGACACCGGCTTTTTGCAGCAGCATATCGAAAAATTCCCAGGAGTCCATTTTTCCATCCACCCAGATGTAAGGCGAGTTTTCTCCACCGATGCAGTCAAATCCCAGCGCCGAAACCTCCTTTCGGATAAGGGCTGCATTTTTAAGGTAGTAATCTATCAGCTGCCTGGCCTGAGTCTTTCCTTCTTCACTGTAAACGGCTTCAGCGGCTCTTTGGACCGGATAGGAAACACCATTGAATTTGGTGGTATGCCGCCGGTGCCACAGGGCATGTAGTGAATACTTTTCACCGCTGCTGCTGTAAGCCTCGCAGGATTTGGGCACCACCGTAAATGCGCAGCGGGTTCCGGTAAATCCGGCTTTTTTAGAAAAGCTCCTGAACTCAAGCGCCACCTCCCGGGCCCCGGCGACCTCATATATTGATCTCGGCAGGGCATCGTCCTGGATAAAGGCATCATAGGCAGCATCATAGAGAATCAGAGCCTTATTTTCCCGGGCATAGTCCACCCATGTTTGCAGCTGGGATTTGCTGATGGTCGCGCCGGTGGGATTGTTGGGAAAACACAGGTAAATCAAATCGACCTTTTCCGGCGGCAGGTCCGGAATAAAACCGTTATCACGGGTCCCCTCCAAATAAACAATCCCGTCATATCTGCCTTTTTCGAAATTTCCGGTGCGGCCCGCCATTACATTGGTATCCAGATAAACCGGATATACAGGGTCAGGAATCGCTATTTTAATATCCGTTGCAAAAATCTCCTGAATGTTGCCCGTATCGCACTTAGCACCATCACTGACAAATATTTCATCTTCGGAAATATCCGCCCCCCTCGCCTGGAAATCCTCCCGGGCAATTTTTTGCCTTAAAAAGGCATACCCGTGCTCAGGGCCATATCCCCGAAAAGAGGAGATGTTGGCCATCTCGTCCACAGCCCGGTGGAAGGCTTCGATACAAGCCGGCGGCAGCGGGCGGGTGACATCGCCGATGCCTAGCTTGATGATCTCCCGGTCGGGATGCGCTTGCTGAAAGGCGGCTGAACGTTTGCCGATCTCGGAGAAAAGGTAGGATGCCTGCAATTTTAAATAATTTTCGTTAATTTTTATCATGTTGCACCTCAATGGTAAAATAACGGTTTCGAATGAAGCCCGTTGGACCTGAATTGAGAATAGCTCGACTAAGGACAAAAAGATAACCGCTGGCAGCCAATTCTAATCGATCGGTATTTTAGCCGTTTCCTTATGGGTAGACAATACAATCGATGTTTTCGTGGATCTGACGGCCTTGATGACCGAAATTTTTTCCCTGATAAACTGGCCGAGCTCTTCATGGTCCGACACCCGCACTTTAACCAGGAAAGCGTCCTCCCCGGCTGTGTAGTGGACCTCTTGAACCCCTTGGATTTCAGAAAGCATTTTTCCTACTTGTTTTTCATCACGCGCCTGTTGGGTGCTGACAAAAATAAAAGCCACCAAACTCCGGGAAAATCGCTTGGGATTCAGCCGCACTTCATATCCGTCGATAAACCCCTGTTTTTCAAGTTTGCGAATACGCTCCAGTACCGCCGAGGGAGCCAGTTCAACCTGCCGGGCGACCTCCACGTTTGGGATTCGAGCTTTTTCCTGTAAAATCTTCAGTATTTTTAAACTAATTTCATCTATCATTCTATTTATTGCCTATTTTGACGAATATTATTCATATAACTAGTATTTGTCAAGAATAAAGTTATGCGGTTATTCAGAAAGCTCAAGCAACCCGATCCCTTTTAACGCAATCCAGCGTTAGGCGGGAAATCAAATCCGAAATCCAAATATCGAAATCCGAAA
>Ga0209536_100015833_pt1 | contig 10746 bp, 6 predicted proteins | sample DeeMarSeWOR28_12_FD_187461 | JGI IMG/M metagenome (GOLD analysis project Ga0209536, IMG submission 187461) | Marine sediment microbial communities from White Oak River estuary, North Carolina - WOR-2-8_12 (SPAdes) (version 2) | ecosystem: Environmental > Aquatic > Marine > Intertidal zone >...
CTTCCGACGCAGTTTTGAGAACTTCCTGCAGCCTTCTCTCTGACGCGGGTAAATATATACTGAAAGTACTTCCATGGCCCAGCTTGGATTCTACATCGATGTATCCACGATGGGCTTTTATGATGCCGTAAGCAGAAGCTAGCCCTAGACCCGTGCCCTGACTAATCCCTTTGGTTGTGAAGAATGGGTCAAAGATACGTTCGATGATCTTTTCATCTATACCGGTACCCGTGTCGGTTACCGTCAACAAAACATAGTTTCCAGGATTCGGCTTATAAGGTTTGCCGCGCATCTGCTCATGAGTGATATTGGTTGTTTTCAAGTACAGCTCTCCGCCCCCACCCATGGCATCTGAGGCATTTATGAACAGATTCCACAAAACCTGCTCAATCTGCCCATGGTCCGCTTCAACTGCAGACAAGTCTTCAGCAAGCTCCCGGTGAATCTTGACTTGCATTTTGGTCATGCCAAAAGTAGTTGAGGTATCTGTCACCAGTTGGTTCAGACTTATGGGCTTGACTTCATATCTCCCTTCTCTGGCATATCCAAGAAGTTGTGACGTCAGTTCAGATCCGCTTTGAACGAGTTCGTCTATTTTCTTGAGTCTCTCACGAACGATATCAGGATCATCAGCCTCAAACGACATCAAGGATGCATTTCCTCGGATACCCATGAGCAGATTATTCACGTTGTGAGCAATACCTCCGGCCAAAGTCCCTATGGCTTCCATCTTCTGCACATACTGTAATCTGGCCTCAAGGCGCTTTGATTCGGTGATGTCCTTACGGGTATGGGTGTAACCCACCAGCTTTCCGTCGGTTTCCAGCATGGGGGAGGTGGAGCAGATGAAGGTTCGGCCCAAGTCGGTGTCTGTCACCTCGATGGTATGGGGCCGCATAGTCTTTTTAGTAACTAACAACGGGCAACTGCTCATTGGCTCTGTGCGTCCGTAAAGTATCTCGTAACACGTTTGTCCCACCAGACTCTCTTTTGTTGTGTTGAAAGCATCTGCTACGGCCTGATTTGCACGGATGATCCTGTGGTTCTCATCCAGAATCGTAATGCAGTCTGCTATGGCATCAAATGTATTCTCCCAGGTCTCTTTGGCACGAACAAGCGCTTCCTCCGCTTCCCTTCGTTCAGAGACATCCCTAAAGACCAGAACAACACCCAAAATGTTCCCCCGGGCATCTTTAATAGGCGCGCCACTGTCATCAATAGGTGTTTCTGTCCCATCTCTCGCTATCAATACCGTATGGTTTGCAAGTCCCACGACAAGACCTTCTCGAATTACCTTTGCCACAGGATCTCTCAGCCTTTCACGTGTCTCTTCATTCACTATATTGAAGATGTCCTGCAGGGCTCTGCCTTCAGCATCTTCCTGCTTCCATCCGGTCAAGGACTGGGCAACAGGATTCATGAATCTTACGCACCCTTTTGCGTCAGTGGCAATTACAGCATCACCAACACTTTTCAGTGTAGTGGAAAGCCACTCCTCACTCTCTCTGAGTTTCTTCTCCATCTTATGCTTGTAGAGAGCCATTTCGATTGTCGTGTGCAACATCTTGTCTTCATATGGTTTGACAAGATATCCGAACGGCTCTGTAATTTTCGCCTGTTCCAAAGTCTTTTCGTCGGTATAGGCTGTGAGATATACAATCGGGATATCCAACTGCAAACGGATATGCTCCGCGGCTTCCATGCCATTTATGGTACCTTTCAGAACAATGTCCATCAGAACCAAATCCGGACTCCTCTCTTGAGCCTTCTTAATAGCTTCCTCTCCAGACGATGCTGTTGCAGCAACCGCATATCCTAAGCCCTGCAAACTTCTTTGGATGTCTACGGCAACAATGGCTTCATCCTCAACAACCAAGATCTGCGCTTTCGTCATGTTCCGATGTCCTTCTTGGTACCAATAATTCTTGCTTACGGTTCTTCTTAAGCTCTGAAGTTTATCTGAAACGTGGTTCCTTGATTTCTATTTATCTGCAACTTCCCTCCCATCTGGTCCGTGAGGATTTTTACCAGCTTCAAGCCCAATGATTCGGCTTTCGCGAGGTCCAGGTTTTCCGGCATGCCCACGCCATTATCGCTGACTGTCAAAAGGATTTCGTCTTTATCGGTTGCCTGAAGCGCAACTTGGATTTCACCTTTTCTACCTTGCGGAAAGGCAAATTTCAGGGCGTTGGAAACCAGCTCGTTGATGATCAATCCACACGGAATAGCACTGCCGATTCCCAGAACGACATCTCCGATATTCATCTTCAAGGCGATTTTCTCTGGGTTAACGCCATAAGACCGAAATAGGGCACTTACCACATCTTTGATGTATTCATCCGACGGTACACTTGTTATGTCCTTGCCCCGATAGAGTCTCTCATGAACAAAAGCCATCGATCTTATCCGATTTCGACTCTCTTCAAACATATCCGCATAAGGTTTGTCCTGGATATATCCAGCCTGAAGATTGAGCAGGCTTGATATGATCTGGAGGTTGTTCTTGACCCGGTGGTGAATCTCCTGAAGGAGCACTTCCTTTTCTCTAAGAGATGTCGTGACCTGTTTTTCAGCCTCCTTCCGTTCTTTAATATCCTTGAAATCTTCGACAATACCAATCAGGTCTCCACCGGGCCCCCGAAAAGGGGTTGCAGTCACGATACAAGGGACCTTCTTGCCATCTTTGCGTAATTTTTCGACATCGCTTTCAACTCTCTCTTCCCCTTTCAGGATGCGTACCATTGAACAATCTGGAGTATGACACAAAGGCCCGGGAAACACGTCATAGCACTTCTTGCCAACAGCCTCATCCTTGCTTACACCAGACAGGGCAGCCAGGGTCTCATTTACTCGAAGCACCGTGAAATCTTTGTCAATGACGCGCATGCCGTCGGCTGCAGTCTGAAATATTTGATTGATCTCTGTATGGGCCAGTCTGGTTGCCTTTTCGGCTTGCCTGCGCTGATTCACAATGAATTGGGCATAGATCGCAAATGCAATGAACATGGCTACAACGAATAAACGCATCCAAATTTCGTGTGCTGCGGGGTTGGATATCTGCTGGATGAGCTTACCCTCGTGAAATATGAACACATGGATGGCCGATTCAAGAAACCAAAAGATCGCTGCAAGCCCAAGCCCGATCCATATCAATCTTTCAGCTACTCTGGCGGGTCTTGCACTCTTACCATTCATCCTGCACCTCCCCCCAAGCCAGGTGTCGTTTTTGGGATCTACTTGAGGAGCCTTTGAGGTCCATTTGTGGCTTCATTTAGAAGCAGATGCTTCTCGCCTTTGACGCACTGTTTTGACGAACAGCGTGGCTTACGACAAATGTAAATGCAAGGGCCATATGATGTCACAAAATAGCCTCGAATACAACAGCAATTTAGTACGGACAAACTACTGAACAAAAACCAGTATATGGTATTGTGGGATAGTTGATGTATAGTGATTTTCAAAAATACGTTCCGGTTATGCCAATTTTCTTGAGCTGGGAGGGGTCGGTCTTTTGACCTGTAACAGAGAACCCATTTCCTGTACGTTCTGCCTGACGGCAGTGCTTCGCGGGCTACACAGGGATCTTCAATCAGGGGTGAAGTGAGGCAGACTTCAGGTTCCAATGAAGTAGGGAAGGGCCATGAAAAAAGAAAGGGGAACCATCCTGGGTCGGGGTGTTATCTCATCTCAAAATTTTTTTTTGTGTAGAGAGAATTTTTACGCCACTGACCCGAGACTTTCCCCTTATTGAACTTATCGTCACATCTGAGAAAAACTTTAACAAAAAGGGGGGAAGTGGCAACTCGCGTCTCTTCACAGGAGCATGTGGAACAAGGAGCGTCTCTGAAGGCATGGATAATGCTTCCAATTCAAATAAGAAAGGCAGGACCATTTCTGGCCCTGCCCTTCAGCAACGAGTAAAGCCTGTCACGGGTGGCCTTTAGTGGCCGCCGCCGGCCATAGCTTCTTTCGCACACTTTGGATCTGCCTCGGCTTTCTCAAGGATCTCGGCAACCTTGGATTCAGGCAGCCAATCAATCTTGCCTGTGCCGACATCATAAATGGCACCAACAACCTTGGCTTTCCCGCTCTTCACGATTTCCCGACTGGCAGGGCTTTCCATGAACAACTCTTGAATTCCCTGCCATACGTTTTCTTCAATCGCGTACGGAATAATGTCAGTACCCTCTACCTTGGGGTGGCTGGCCATAGCAGCACGCACAGCTGGTTCTATGTTGTCAACCAAAGGGGGGATATTTCGCTCCAGGGCATGTCCTTTGCCTAACACGGCGTGCGTTACCGCGGTCACAGCGCCACATTGGGTATGCCCCAAGACAACAAGAACAGGTGTGTGCACATGGGCTAAGCCGTATTCGATCGATCCACGCTCATCCACATCACACACATTACCTGCTACCCGAATCACAAAGATGTCCATGATGCCTGCGTCAAAGACCCTTTCAACAGGAACGCGGGAGTCAGAGCACGTAATTACAGTTGCATAAGCATGATCTCCCTGGTTCTCCGTCCCAGCCTGGTGGAGACGAGCTGCATCGCTGTTGGGGTGTTGCGACTTTCCCTCAACAAACCTTGCATTTCCAGCCTTCAGCATGGCGATTGCTTCATCCGGGCTGGGCTTCTTGGCAGCAGCCTTTTCGCTGGCAGCAGCAGGCAACACAGTCAATGCAAGTACACAACATACGACTACCAATACATTCAAAATCTGTTTCATGACCAACCTCCTTTTAGGAATTTTGTTCACTTTCTTGGTCCCTCACCGAAGTCACAGGCGGGATTTCATTGCCGAGACTACAGGTGGACCTTGGCTGCCCCAGTTCTTCGATAACGGGAGAAGATATGATACCTTCATCCCGGTCACGCCCCTCGCGACCTCCCATCGTATATGTTTAAAAGTTAATGGGTGAGACAGTGCTTCTGGGTGGGGATAAAGCCGAGCGAGGATGCGCGCACGGCTAACATTTTTCAGCCCAATTGTCAACGAATTTGTTCCGGGCTACACTTCACAATGTATGTGCAATCATAGGTTTTCCTATCCGATTGTCCATTTTCTTAAGGGCGGCCAGTATTTGCCGGCAGCGATGGTGATCCTCAAGAATAAGTTCCGTTGTGGCACCTGCCAGGAACTATTGAAGCTCCCCGTCCCCACTTGTTTTCCGTGCCTCCTTGCACATTTACGAGAAAACATGGGTTGGTGCTCACCCCCATTTTGGACATGACCAAAAGGCGGTATTGTGGTAGCAGAAACTATGTCTGTGGAAACGGCCTTCATAGAAGTGGCGGTCGGTCTGCCTATATTCAACACATTTACCTATGAGGTTCCAGAATCGCTTCGTTCCTCGGCTGCGGTTGGGAAACGGGTGATAGCCCCCTTCAAGAACATTCACGTCACCGGGTATATCCTCGAGGTCCTTCAAACGACAGATCAGACAGGTACCAAGAAAATTCTGGATATCCTGGATGACATACCCATGTTTCCTCCCTGTATGGTTCCATTTTTCGGATGGATTTCGGAATATTATCGTTATCCCATCGGAGAAGTAATCAAGGGGGCGCTCCCCGGCGGTCTGAACACCACCCAGGTTGAGACCGTGACCATCACAGATAAAGGACGTTCCATGCTCTCGGATTCACCCCCGAACTCTCTCGATCGGGTTGTACTGGAGGCAGTAGAGGCGCGAGGGCCCGTGAGAGTGCAAACACTTTACAGAGAATGCGGTCAAAAGCTTTCCCCAAAAGGTCTGCGCGCTTTGGAGCAAGCAGGCTGTATTAGAAGGGAGCGAGAGCTCAAGCCAGGCCGGATTCGGCCAAAGATGGAGAAATACATAAAGGCTGTGAAGCAAAGGCCTTCTGCCGAGTCGCTCTCTCAGGTTCGGCGACAAGTCCTTGCAATCATTGAAGATCAAGGGGAGATTCCCTTGAAGGCTCTAAAGGCCCTGATTCCGTCAGCCGGAAGACTTGTCAAGAAAATGGCTGAAGCAGGATTTTTGTCTGTGACTGAAAGGAGTGTCTACAGGGATCCTTTTGGCGAACCAATCGCCCCGGACTCTGGTGGCCCGACTCTGACCAAAGACCAGACCAGCGTTGTTGGGACTCTATTGAAAGATCTCGGCAAAGGGTTTCAGACCTATCTCCTCTATGGCATCACGGGCAGCGGAAAGACAGAGGTCTACATGCAGGCTGTGGCAGCTGTACTTGAAAAAAAGCAGGAGGCCCTCATACTGGTGCCTGAAATTGCGCTGATTTCCCAGATGGAAAGGCTCTTTCGGGCACGGTTCGGTGAGTGTATAGCCTTGCTTCATAGCGGCCTCAGTCCGGGTGAGCGCTTTGACCAGTGGATGAGAATCCTTAGAAAGGAGGCCAAAGTCGGCATCGGCGCCCGTTCTGCGATCTTTGCTCCGTTTGAAGATTTGGGTCTGATCGTCGTGGACGAAGAACATGATGATTCGTACAAGCAGGAGAATAAGCTTCGGTATCATGCCCGAGATCTGGCGGTCGTTCGAGCCAAGTCACAGGGCGCTCTGGCCTTGCTCGGATCTGCCACCCCTTCGGTCGGGTCTTTTTACAATGTCAGAACAGGAAAGTTCCGCGGGCTTAATCTATCGAAACGAATCGAAGACAGGCTTCTCCCCGAGGTTACGATTGTAGATCTTAGGGAACCAAAAGGGCGCCGTTACGCCAAGCCCTTCATTACAAGAGAGCTGGAAGTGGCGATTCGTGAGACCTTGGAGCGCGGGGAACAGACCCTTCTGTTTCTAAACCGGCGCGGTTTTGCGAACTACCCCACTTGTGTCCTTTGTGGGGCACCTGTTCAGTGCAAGAACTGCGACATCACCATGACCCTCCATCAGGAAGCCAACGCCTTGAAGTGTCACTACTGCGGTTACATACGTTCCCAAGTGGCTGGCTGTCACGTCTGTGGCAGTCCAAAGATCAAGCTGCTCGGCCTCGGGACAGAAAGGGTGGAGGGCAAGATCAAGGAGGTTTTTCCGGAAGCCAGGGTGGCCCGGATGGATCGGGATACCACAGCCCGAAAAGGTGCTCTATTGAGAATCCTGAAAGACCTTAAAATAGGTGCCATCGACATTCTCATAGGAACTCAGATGGTAGCCAAGGGGCACGATTATCCCAACATTACCCTGGTAGGGATTATTTGCGCCGATCTCTCACTCAATTTTCCAGACTTCAGGGCTGGAGAGCGGACATTCCAACTACTGGCCCAGGTGGCAGGACGTGCGGGTCGAGGCACTAGGCCTGGCCGAGTCATCCTGCAGACATATAACCCTGATCATTTTTGCATCTTAACTGCAAGGGACCAGGATTATAGGGCTTTTTTCGAGCACGAGATTCGCTTTCGAAAGACGTTGAATTATCCTCCGTTTTCACGTCTGATACACATTCTCATTTCAGGAAAGGATAAGGAACAAACCGCTTTGTATGCTCAGAATCTCGGAGAAGTCTGCCGAGCCCTGCAGTCAGAAAATCGGGCATACCGAGAGAAGGTAAAACGTCTCGGCCCAGTAGCTGCTCCCCTGCCTCGACTACATAAACAATACCGCTGGCACATTCTGCTCAAAGGGCTGCAGCCGGCACCATTGCACAGTCTTACACGGGCCCTCATGGAGAGAGTGGAGCGACCAAGGTCAAAGGCAGGGATGAAGGTGGTCGTTGATGTCGACCCAATAGATATGCTTTAAAGCGGTTTTCAGTTGCAGTTCAGTAACCCGACTTAAAAAAAGGGATATTGCGTGCCAGCTTAGTAAGAGAACGTATCTGTGGCAACCACGATAGATCGGTGATTTGGTTTGTGTGTTGTAAGCCAACTGAAGAAATGATGGTGTGAAAAGGAGGGATGAAACGTGAGATTTGCCGTGATGAGTGACACTCACGACCATATCTGGAATGCAAGGAAAGCCCTGGGGTTCGTGAGAGAGCGGGGCGCTGAGGCTATCATTCACTGCGGGGATTTTGTTGCGCCGTTTATGCTAAAAGAACTGGATCAGGCACGGATTCCCGTACATGGTGTGTTTGGAAATAATGACGGTGACCAGTACCTGTTGACCAAAATGTCTCTCACAGAGTCTTCCAATATCAACTTGCATGGACTTATGGGAGAGCTGGAGCTTGGCGATTTCAGGGTTGGCTTTACCCACTATCGGGCCGTGGCCGATGGTCTGGCGGCAAGCGGGCGGTTCGATCTTGTGTGCTTCGGCCATTCGCACGAGGCGTTCCTTGGGAAGACAGGAAAGACAGATTTGCTGAACCCTGGAGAGGTCATGGGAAAAGATGGGTTCCCGGGCTTCTATGTGGTTGACACTGCGACCAGAGAGTATGAGCCGATTTCCCTGCTGTAATCTGGACGGCTTTATAAGAAATCTATGTGTCCGGACTTGTTGGGATTACGCTTACAGGCTTGCAATGACAGTGCCCGTCATGGAAGTGTCGTAGCCACCTAACTGATGTACAAGTTCTTTGAACGACTCTGATCGAATTATCTCCAGCATCAACTTGATCTTCTCGTCCTCAAGAAACGCTTCTGGAATGACAAGGTCATATTCCTCGGTAACGATCGGGACAAAATCGAGATTGAGAGCCTTGGCCGCGGCATATATGCCAAGCGCTGTATCTGCTGCGCCGCTGAGAACACATACAGCCACAGACATGTGGGTGAATTCCTCCTGCTCATATCCTCGGATGCTTGCCGCCTTGAGCCCAAGTTCTTCCAGGCGGTAGTCCAAGAGAACCCGGGTGCCCGATCCAGCTTGCCTATTCACAAAGGTGACGTCTTCTCTTGCCAGATCCTGGATACCGGTAATCTCTTTGGGATTTCCCCGTGGCACAATCAGGCCTTGTTGGCGATAGACAAGGTTGAACAGTTTCACTCTCAGGTCTGGAAGGTAGTGTCGGATGTAAGAAATATTATACTCTCCGGTGTCTGTATCGAGGAGGTGGGAACCCGATGCATGACAGTATCCGTTTCTAAGAGCCATCAGACCCCCCAGGCTTCCCACGTTGCTTGAAGAGAGGCCAAACCGAAAGTTCCGCACCCTCATCTGGTTTGCCAGGATATCGAGGGTGTTGTCGTGGCTTCCCACGATGACCACGGTATTTTCAATCTCTGACAAATCCTTCAAGAGCTCGGCTTCGGCGAACTCTCCTCCTTTGATCCCTTCCACATGATTGGGAATCCGGATAATCCCATCCGCTTCGGTCAGGGTAGTCACAGAACCTGCGCCCCTTGGAAGAGCAGAGGCCACAATCGTGTCTTGCACCCGGCCAAGTTTGACCCGAACAAATTCCTCCATGCCGAGCTTTGATGCCATCTTGCGGGCTGTTCTAACTTTTACCCTGGGTCGTCGTGGTTCGCTTATACCAAGCATCCTACAGATGAGCGGTTGGGCAAACTTTTCAAATGCCATGATGGCTGAGACGGTATAACCCGGATTTCCGATCACAGGCTTATTGTTGACAATCCCCAGAACCGTGGGCTTCCCCGGCATGATTGTCACCCCATGTACCAGGACCTCCCCGAGCTGAGCGATTACACTGGCCGTGTAGTCCTCGGAGCCGGCGGAAGAACCCGCACTGACAATGACAAGGTCGGCATCGCCGGATGTGGCCCGGCGTACCGCACTTAAGATGTCCTGAAACACATCAGGGACTATCTGATGGGACAGGTATTCTCCACCACAGGCCCTCACCAAGGCACCCAGAATAGCGGAATTACTCTCCACTATCCTACCCCGGGGAGGTGTGCCGGATAATATATCCTGTTCGGCAATGAGTTCTGAACCGGTTGGGATCACAATCACACGGGGTTTTTGTTTCACTTTTATGTCAAAGATTCCGCCGTTCAGAAGGGCACCAATTTCATACGGAGTAATGAGATGATTCTCGGGAAGGATGAGCTCGGTGGCAACGATGTCTTCGCCCACTTTTCTGACATGTTGCCAGGGATAGGCTGCAGACTCGATCTGGACGGTTTCCTCGTTCAAGACCAGCACGTGTTCGATCATAATAACCGCATCTGTTCCTTCAGGCATGACCTGGCCGGTATTTACATAAAGAGCGTTTGTTCCCACGCTGAGCTGCTTGGGTCGGTCCAATGTAGTGCCGAAAGTGGTTTCAGCCCGTACGGCGATTCCGTCCATGGCTGCAGCATGGCAACTGGGAGAAGACAATCTGGCAAATATCGGTTCTGCAGTGACGCGTCCAGCGGCTTCACGGGCGGGCACTGTCTCCGACGGAAGGCATTGATCGAATGAGAAGCGACCAAAAAAGCCTGCCTGGGCTTCCTCCAGAATTTGCGCTGGTGGTAGGCCAACGCGCACCTTGGTCTCCACCTGGATGCCTTCTACAAGTTGTTTGGCCTGCTCCAACTCTGCCTCGCCATTGGCGCGCTGCGTCTCCTTATCAACCACCGTCAGCAGGGTGACCGGCGAATCTTCTAAGCCTGCAATAAGGCCACCAAAGCTCACGGTGTACTCCGCAAATGGCATTCGGCGGATGCAAATCAACGTCTTCATACGTACAGCTCCAACAAACCGGGCAGCATGATTCCTGGCTCTAAAAACCTTCGCCTCCCAACAAGCGGATCAGAACCAGGATCGCGCCGATTAGTGGCAGAACGGAGAATAGTAGCCGGATACGCGGTCCGGCAAAGTAGCGTGTAGACACGGCGCCAATCTGGGCCCCGATCGCCGCGCCGGTCTGCATGACCAGGGCAAT
>Ga0209536_100015834_pt1 | contig 10746 bp, 6 predicted proteins | sample DeeMarSeWOR28_12_FD_187461 | JGI IMG/M metagenome (GOLD analysis project Ga0209536, IMG submission 187461) | Marine sediment microbial communities from White Oak River estuary, North Carolina - WOR-2-8_12 (SPAdes) (version 2) | ecosystem: Environmental > Aquatic > Marine > Intertidal zone >...
CGATAAACCGCAACAGGGACTCCAGCAAGACCTCGCGCGGGAAGTCGTTCTGGGTGGCGAAGGTCGATGCGGCAAGCCGCATCTGCCGCGCCGCCGGCACGGCCATGGCCCAGTGGTCGGCGTTGGTGAACGCCAGCAGGCGGGAGCCCGGTATGACCTGGTCGTAGAAGACCAGCTGGCTGTCGTTGCGGGCATCCTGCAACTCGCCCAGCCTGCGCCAACTGGACTTGAGGGCCCAGGAGATGCGCGAAGGCTCGGGAAAGGCCACCAGTGAGTAGTAACGAATGTTTCGCGGCAGTTCATGCTCTTTCAGCCAGGCTCGCCGGACTGCGGGCGACAGGCTGTGCAGCGCGCCGTGATCGCCTTCGTCGCATTCCGAGTACGGCAAGCGGGTCAGCAGGTTGAGTGTCGGCGTCTTGGTGTCGTCGGCCAGCAGTGAGCCACCTACCGCGCCCGCGTATGCAACCATCGCCACCACTTTTTCGGCCAATTCCGGGTAAGTGACCAGGGCCTGCAGAATATCCGGCGCGCCTTTCGAGTGACCGATCAGGATCAGCGGCCGGTCCGCCTGGTCCGCGGGCAACGCCATGACGTGGTCCCGGATGATGCGCGCATTGACCGCCGAACCCGACAGGCCGTCGACTTCCAGCACCCCTGCCTCGTAGCCGTGCGTTGCCACGTGATGGGGTGCGGAGTTGTCATGGTGCAGCCAGGCCTTGATGCACTGGTAGCCCAATCCCGGCACCATCAGCGCCAGGTAGTCCGCGTTCGATGGCGCCAATGAAACGGGCGCACCACTGGGCGGCGGCTCGACGCCCACTTCGGTCAGGGTCTCTTCGCAGGGCCGGAAATCCGGCAGCTCCGCGCCGTGGTCATCGTTGACGGCACAAAGAATCTCGCGGAATCGCCCACGCTCGTCCAATACGCCGCCACGTGCCGGATCGCCGATCACCAGGGGGTCGAGCTGCGCGGTCCAGGGCACCTTGGGTGGCGCGCCAGCGCAGCCGCTCAACAAGGGGAGCCACAGGGCCCATGAGAGCACTCTGAGCATTGAAAGGTTTCGAGTCGTCATCTGGAGTCCGGTTAGGAGCGAACCTCGTTCGCGGACACGCTCCGGCTCAATCGATCTTTTCCAGCAGTTCCCGAAAACGCGGCAGGTGCCGCAGCGTGTCCAGGTCGCTGTCAGTCTCCAGCCAGGCCTTGTCGCCCCAGCCTTTTTCGACCGCCCGCTCCAGCAGGTCCAGCGAGCGTTCCTCATCGCCGGCGTGCGCGTAAAAGCAGGCGACGTTGTAGAGCACGACGGGTTCGTCCTGGTCCTGGCCCAGGGCGCGCTCCGCCAGTTCGCGGCCCTTGTCGGGCTCGCCCACGCGACACAGATTTTGTGCGCAGACATACAGTGCCCGGGTGTCGTGCGGGTTCATCTCGAGGTGCCGTTCGAGGGTGCCCAGCGCCGCGACGCGCACTTTCATTTCGTCGTGCCTGCGGCCCAGCGAGGCATACGCCTGGGCCATGAACACGGGCGCCTGGTAGTCTGCCGGGTTCACGTCGATGGCGTTCTGGTAGTGGGCGACCGCCTCTTCAAAGTCACCCTTGGACGCATGGGCCAGGCCGGAGTAGTAATGAGCCTCCCACAGTTTCGGATTCAGCCGGATGGCTTCCTCGAACTCTTGCTGGGCTGCCGGGTACTGTTCGCTGATGAACAGCGACAAGCCCCGAGAGGCGTGCGCCTCGGCAGAATCCGGATCCAGCTCGATGGCCCGCTTGCTGGCTTCAATGGCCTTGGCTACATTCTCGGGGGTGGCCTCGGCGTAGCGATACAAGTGTGAATAGGCATCGGCCATGCCGGCGTGCGCCAGCGCGTACTTGTCGTCGATATCGATCGCCTGCTGGTACATGCGAATCGCGTGTTGGTAGTCCTGGCGCGACATCGAGTACATGAAACTGCGCCCACGCAAGTAGTAATCGTAGGCCTTGGCGTTCGAGGTCGCCACGAACTGGATGGAGCGCCGCTCCTTGGGCGTCAGCGTCATCTGCAGGGCATCCACGATGCTCTGCGCAATGTCGTCCTGGATGGCGAATACATCTTTCATCTCGCGGTCGTAGGTCTCCGACCACATGTGGCTATCGGTCGCCGCGTCGATCAGCTGTGCGGTGATGCGCACCCGGCCGCCGGCCTGCCGCACACTGCCCTCCAGAACGGTGGCCACCCCCAGTTCACTGGCCACGGTGGGAATGTTCACCGCCTTGCCTTTGAAGACGAAGGAAGACGTGCGCGAGGCGACCTTGAGCTGTGGCAGTTTCACGAGCAGGTTGAGGATTTCCTCGGCAATGCCGTCGCTGAAATATTCGTTTTGCACGTCGCCGCTCATGTTGGTGAACGGAAGTACCGCGATCGAGTGATCATCGGCCGCACGGGCGGGCAATCCGGCGGCCGGCTTGACCGTCGGCTGTGCAGGCAGGGGTTCTGCCGCCTTCGCCGGCTCCGCTTCTGCCGGGCCGGTGCGCGTAACGCCTTCCGGGCCGATGTCGAAGGCCCAGGCCATCAGCAGCGCAATCGGAAAGCCCAACGCCACCAGCACGATCACCAGCGTCGGGGCCCAGTCCGGCAAATTCAGGCCCGGCAACACCGTCGAGGCGACCTCGATGACGACCCAGCCGGCGACCGCATAGAGAATAAGCACGCGGAACACCCGGCGGCGACGCAATTCTGCAATAAATCCTGCTATGACATGCTCCTCAATCGGGAATGTATGCCGATGGACTATCCGGCCCAAAGGCCCTGCCCGCATGAGAATGTACCAGAAAGCGGGAAACGGCAAGATGCAAGGCGCGCCTTTCGCGGATGAATTCGCGCCTCCAAGTTCTTGCGATTTGATCGCCGCGTTGTATTCTTGAGGGAACAACGGACTGGAAACCAACATGCAACGTCTTGCCTTGATCGCGCTGCTTTGCCTGCCTGCCGGACTGGCCTGCGCCGGCACCTTTGAATTGTCGGACCCCGCCAACGAGATGTACGAGGACCAGCAAGCGAAGGGTGAGTGGGAGGAGCCCCCCTATGAGCCTGAACCGAGGCCGGCCGCGTCGGACAACACGTTGTGCTCGGTCGACACGGCCACCGGCGCCTGCACCTGCATCGACAAGGAGCTCGCGAAGAAGCTATCCATGACGCGCGAGGAGTGCGTGGCTCGCGTCATGGAGTCGCTGAACATAGAGGAGCCGTAGGACCGAATTCATTCGGGAAGGGTATTCGGTAAATCAACTAACAATCGCGGATAAATCCGCTTCTACGTAAGCACCGCCTTCAGGGCATCTACCAGGCGGTCGATGTCGGCTTCGCTGTTGTAGAGGTGCGGCGTGATGCGGATCGACGAGCCGCGCACGCTGACGTAAACCTTGCGTTCCGCCAGCCGCGGCAGCAGATCCGGCGGCAGACCTGACTCCATCTGCATTCCCAGGTAATGCGGTGCGCGCTCGCTTTTCGGCAACGCGGTGAGCCCCAGCGGCCGCAGCTGCTCGACGATGCGGTCGGCTATGAACTCGATGGTTTCGCACACGTTGTCGACGCCCCACTCCAGTATCTGCCGGATGCCCGCCTCGGCCGCCGGCACCAGCGCGAAGTTGGAACGCTCACCGACGTCGAAGCGCCGGGCGCCCGGCTCGAAGTCATCCTGGTAGTCCACCAGCCGCGCAAAGTCCTCGGCATTCCTGCGGTGGATCCAGTTGTGCTCGATCGGCGCACCCGCCTGTTGCCAACGTTCGGAAACATAAAGCAAGCCGATGGAATAGGGCCCCAGCAGCCACTTGTAGGCAGCGCAGGCCAGGAAGTCGGGCTGGATTTGCTGCACGTCCAGCGGCAGCACGCCCAGCGACTGGGTGACATCGAGCGACAGGGCAATGCCGTTCGCCCTGCAGACCTCGCCGATGCGCTGCAGGTCGAACAGCCCGCCGTCGGTCCAGTGGCAATGGGGCAAGGCCACCACGGCCGTGTCTCCATCGATCGCGTCCAGCACGGCCCGGGTCCAGCCGCCCTGTCGTGGCCGCGGCACGGTGCGCACCCGGGCGCCGGATTCCTTGGCCCGCTCGCGCCAGGGATAGACGTTGGACGGAAACTGGTCTTCCACCACGATGACGTTCTGCCCCTGGGCCAGCGGCAGGTTGCGGGCCGCGGTCGACACGCCGTAACTCGCTGCCGGCACGATGGCGATGTCGTCGGCGCGGGCGTTCAGCAACTCCGCGCAGGCGGAGCGCAACGCATCGGAGCCGCCGAAGAAATCACGCGGGACGATCTCCCAGGGGTGCGCCTTGCGTTCGAGCCCGGCGGCGCCCGCGTCGCGCACCCGCTTCATCAGCGGGGACATGTAGCCGCAGTTGAGGTAGGCGACTTCGTCAGGGATGTCAAACAGGTGGCGCTGGCAAGGGATCTTCATCGCTTGGATTGTACGCCGATCGCCGGGGAGCGAGGTACGGGCTCAGTCAGGCTGGGTTCAGGATCCCCCTGCTAAAGTGAAACCGTAATTTGAGCAATCCTGGCATCACGCGAGGAGGTCGACCATGCGCACATCGAGACATACCAGGTGGTTCACCGTTTTACTGACTGCCGCACTGCTCGCGGGAATGACCAGCGCCTGGGCCGGCGGACCACGGCACCACAGGCACCATCACGGTCACTCCAGCGTCAGCTGGGGCGTCAGCTTCGGCTATCCATCTCCCGGGTGGCCCGCTTACCGGCCGGCTTACGGCTACTACCCGGCCTGGGGTCCCGGCCCCGCCTACGCCGGCAGCATCGGCATCGGCTACGGTTCCGGCGGCCACCACGGCAGCTGGGGCGTCGGCCTGACGCTGCCGCTTTACCTTGGCCCCCGCTACGCCCCGCCGCCGACTGCCGTGGTTGTGCCCTCGACGCAAGCGGCGTCGCGGCAGCCCACTGCCGACTGCCTGCAGGTACGCGAGTACCAGACCGAGATCGTGGTCGGCGGCAGGACCGTACCGGCCTACGGCGACGCCTGCCTGCAGCCGGACGGCAGCTGGATACAAGTAACCGGGCCGTTCGCGGCGGACTACTGAGCAGGCCGTCGCGCGTGGCCTTCTACGTGCAGACGATCGTTTGGGCCTCGCGGCGGCAGAAATCGGGCCAACCGGTTTCATCCCAGTACGCCGGCAAGCCAATCATTTCGAGCAACTCAGCGAAGCCGGGATCTGCGCGGAGCGCCGCGTAGGCGGGCGTGAACAAAGAATCTTCGAGCATGCGATTTTCGAGCCGTATGAGCTCGCGGTAGTTTTCGAGCACGAGGTCCGTGTGACCGAGGTACAACAGCACGAGCTCGGAAAATACCAATTGCCCATAGCCCGTACTTTCCCACTGGGTCTCCATCACGGATCGCAGGGCCTCGACCCGGGCAGCGTCGTCAGGATGGTCGAGCGCATCGAGCGCCGGCGTTTTATCTGCTTGCGAAATCGGCGCCGCGGTGATCGCCGCGCGCAGCCCGGGCCCGTCGCCGCTGGCGAGATAGGCCATCGCCAGCGCGCCGTTCAGCCAATCCGCGCCGCCGCGGGCAATGGCTTGCCGCAGGACATCGATGGCCTGGTCATTGCGCCCATTGGCCATCAGCGCATGTGAATAAACCTCCACCAATGGCGAGAGGTACGGGTCGACCGCGTAGCCGCGCGCGGTGACCTCCAGCAGCTTGTGCATCCGCCCGGTGCGGGCCAGGAACTCAGCGTAGTCCTCCAGCAGTTCCGCCGAGTCCGGATCGATGGCCAGGGCGCGCTCGAAGGTCGCCGCAGCCTGTTTCCACTGGAAGGTATCGCGGTACACACCGCCCAGGGCGGTGAGTGCGTCCACATTATCGGGATCGAGCTGTAACGCGCGCTGCGCGTAACGCTCGGCCGCTTCGTGATCGTCCAGCACGTCGGCGGTGATGGCCAGCGTCGCCCAGGCCGGGGCATAGTCCGGATCCGCCCCGGTCACGGCCAGCAGCAACGCGCGCGCCTGCTGGAGCTCCGCGTCGCCGCGTGCCCGCAGATGGGCGCGAGCGCGCAGATAATCATCATAGGCCTCGACGCTGATCCGGGCGATCTGTGGCGCCACCTCTTGCTCGCCCAATTTCTCGTTCAGAACCACGGCAATAGCTGCCGCGATCTCCTCCTGGATGGCAAATACGTTCACTCGCTGGCGGTCGAAGGTCTCCGACCACAAATGAAAGCCGTCGACTACCTGGATCAGCTGCGCGGTGATGCGCAGTTGGTCGCCGTCAGAGCGCACGCTGCCCTCCACCACGTGGGTCACGTCGAGCTCGTCGCCGATGGCACGGACGTCCTGTTCGCGCCCCTTGAAGGCAAACACCGAAGTGCGCGCGGCCACCTTCACGCCCGGCACCCGCACCAGGGCGTTGATGATCTCTTCGGTGATGCCGTCGCTGAAGTACTCCTGCTCGGCGTCAGCGCTCATGTTGGCGAAGGGCAGCACGGCGACCGAGGGAACGACGGGCGGCGGGCAACGAAACGGCGGGATGTCCGGCGGCGGGCGATTGATGCCTTCCCGCTGGAGGATGGCCATCAGTTCGGGGAAGGGGCGCGGGTCGAACTTGGTGTACGTCAGGAAACTGGCCAGTTGATAAGGGATGCCGGACTGTTCCAGTGGCCGCAGCACCTCTACCTCCTCGCGGGTATTTCCCAGCATATTGTGCGTAATCCACAAGAGCGAGATGTCTGCGGCGGTTTCGCCTTCAAATTCTCCCAGGATCTGCTCCGCCGTATTCCGGTTGCCGGCCGCGCAGGCCTCGCGCGCCCTGACCAGAGGATCACCCCCCGGTACCAACGCCTCGTAACGAGCGGCCAGTTCCGAAGCCTCCCGGTAACGTCCGGCCCATACCAGGCTGCGGTGCGTCTGGTAGATCATCGAGATGGAATTCGGCCAACGCCGGACAGCCTGGAGGCCAAGGTCGGCGGCCTCGGAAGGGTCCATGAAGCGGTAGGCTTCGTTGACCAGACTGGCGGCGGAGAAATGGTCCGTTAGCATTTTGGCCTTCCAGTGCTCCAGGAGCCCGCGCATCGCCCCGCGCTCTGACAGCATGCCCAGCACATTGGCCAACTCGAAGCGGGTCAATTCGTCGTTCGGGCGCAGCTCTAGGTATTGCTCCAACAGCTGCCTGGCCTCGCGCAGGCGCAGATCGAGCAGGGCCCGGTCGGCCAGGCTGCGGATGCGGTCGGCCTCCGTTCGGGCATTGTCGATGGCGAGGCCGATGCGCTCGTTGAACTCGCGCAGCATCTGCTGTGGCGGCACCCCAGACGTACCACTGTCGGTACGTGACGGTGTGAGCTCAATTCTCCAGTAATGGGCCGCCTGCACATGCGCATCGAAGAAGGCGGGGTCGATGGTCCGCGCCCTCTCAAAATGCCGGTAGGCCTTATCCAGCGTTTGTTCACCCTGGCCCTGGGTTGTGAACGCATCGGACTGCCCCTGCAACCCACGCAGGTACTCCTGGTAGGCCTCGACCGAATCGGTGCCTGCTTGAGCCATTTGGGCCAAGGCGGCTGGGTCCATGCTGGTTTCCAGCGCGGTTGCAATGTTGCGCGCCAGGTCCTCCTGGATGCCGATCATGTCGGCCACATCGCGATCGTAATTTTGTGACCACAGGTGAAAGCCGTCGCTGGCCCGGATCAGCTGCGCGGTCACCCGGATGCGGTCGCCGGCGCTGCGCACCGAGCCTTCCAGCACGTGGGCCACGCCTAGTTCAGCTGCGATCTCCGAGATGGGCTTGCTGGTGCCCTTGTATCCAAATGACGACGTGCGAGCCGCAACTGAGAGGTCCGGTACGCGCACAAGCGCATTGAGAATCTCCTCGGCCAGGCCGTCGGCGAACCACGACTGATCCTCCGCCTGGCTGAGATCTGCGAAGGGTAAGACGGCAATGGTCTTGGGGGCTTCGGCCATGCCAGGCTCATCGTCCGGACCGCCGGCACCGGCATAAAACAGCCTTTCCACCGCCATCAACACAATGATGACCAGTAACAGGCCAATGATGACGCCATTGAGTTTCTTGCCGGTCTGCGGGGTGACGGATTGGCTGCGGTCAACCTCAGATTCGCGCTTGACGCCCTCCGGGGTCAGCTCAAAGGCCCAGGCGAAGAACAGCGCGAACGGGAAGCCGACCAGCCCGATCACCGCCAGCGCCCGAATCACCCACTCGGGTGCGCCGACCAGGTCGAGCATGAAGTCCGCGCCCTGCAGCACCGCCCAGCCGAGCAGTACGTAGGCGATGCCGACCCGGAATACGTTACGGCGTTTGAGCTCTTCGAATAGCGACATGGCGCGAGTTTAACGTAGGAGCGGCTTTTTCCGCGATTTTCTTGCGCAACAATTGTTCCCGAATGAATTCGGTCCTACAAATAATGCACGGCCAGCCAGACGGTTTCCCGGGTGGGGTCGGTCCAGGCCACGCGGTGCTTTTGGTGGGCGGGGATTTCCAGCCAGTCGCCCGGACCCATATGCACTTCACGGCCGTCGTCGAAGACCAGGCGGGCGGCGCCCTGCGCCAGCAGCACCCATTCACTGCGGTCCTGGTCGTACCAGGCGTCGTCGGGTGAAGCATGGCCCCTGGAGACGATGCGCTCGATGTGCACGGCCCCGGTTTTGACGAGGGTTTCGAAGCACTCGTCGGGCAAGTCCACAGGAATATCGGCAAAAAGGTTCTGCATCTCCCGATTATCGTGAATATTTCCCGGCCCGCAAGGCCATGACCAATGGCTGTCCTGCCAGCACGCGCGCTCGGCTATACTCACACACGACAAACCGAGGGCAATTGCCGTATGTCGTTCTTCGAAGAGCTCAAACGCCGCAACGTCGTCCGCGTGGGCATTGCCTACGCGGTGGGTGCGTGGGTGCTGCTGCAAATTTTCGACGTGGTGGGCGAGATCCTGGATCTTCCCGATTGGGGCGGCAAACTGATCCTCGTGATAATCGTCATCGGTTTTCTGGTGGCACTGTTCCTCGCCTGGGCCTTCGAGCTCACGCCGGAGGGCGTCAAGCGCGAGAGCGAAGTGGACCGCAGCCAATCGATCACCCCACAGACCGGCAAGAAGCTGAACAACGCGATCCTGGTGATGATGGCCGTGGCGATCGCCTACCTGCTGTTCGACAAGTTCTACCTTTCACATCAGTTGGCGAAAATCGGACCCGAAACGGCACAGAGCACAGCCGCCCAACCCGTTGAGCCATCGCCGCCAACTGCGGCGGCCATCGACCGCCAATCCATCGCCGTGCTGCCGTTCGACAACCGCAGCCGGCTGGAAGAGGATGAATTTTTCGTCGAGGGCATCCACGACGACCTGCTGACCAACCTGGCGCGCATCGGCTCGCTGAAAGTCATTTCGCGCACCTCGGTGGGCAAGTACAGGGATACCGAGAAATCCATCCCGGAAATCGCCGGCGAACTGGGCGTGGCGACCGTGATGGAAGGCGCCGTGCAGCGCTCCGGCAATACGGTCCGCATCAATGTACAGCTGATCGACGCGCAAACCGACGAGCACCTGTGGGCCGAGATTTTCGACCGCGAACTGACCGCCGATAACCTGTTCGACATCCAGAGCGAGATCTCCGCGGAAATCGCCAAGGCTCTGCAGGCCACCCTGTCGCCGCAGGAGCAGCAGCGGCTGAACGAGCGACCCACCGAGAACCTGGCAGCCTACAACGCTTATCTGCGCGGCCGGCAATTGATGGCGCGCCGAAATTCCAGGGATATCGACAAGGCGGCGCAGGAGTTCCAGCGTGCGGTGGAACTGGACCCGGAATTCGCCTTGGCCTGGGTCGGTGTCTCCGAGTCGGCTGCGCTTCAAATGCAGTACAGCGACCTCGGCGTAGTCGAGTCGCTGGAGCGCCAGCAAATGGCCGCCGAACGGGCGCTGGCTATCGATGACCAGCTCGGCGAAGCCTATCTGGGATTGGCGAGCATCCACGAATTTCGCAAAGAAAATGACGAGGCCGAGGCCGCCTACCTCAAGGCGATCGAATTGAGCCCGGGCTACGCCACGGCCTACCAATGGTATGGCAATTTCCTGGCGGAGTCGCCGCACCGCCTGGCCGAGTCGCTCGAAATGCTGCAAAAGGCGCTGGAGCTGGACCCACTGTCGTCGATTGCCCAGTCCAACCTGTCGCACCGCTACATACAGTTGGGACGTTACCCCGAAGCGGAACAGCAGCTGGATCGCCTGGCTCAGCTGGATCCGGATTTCTCCCCCGCGTTCACGACGCGGGCCGACCTCGCCGCACAGCGCGGCCACTTTGATGAGCAGATCCACTGGCTGCAGAAGTCCGTGGACGCGGATCCCGGCCGCCTGACGCATTTCATTCCGCTGATGTGGGCCTACGTGGATATCGGGGACGTCGAGCCGCTCGAGGAGATCAAGCAGCGGATGGCGCAGATCAACGAGGAGCACGCCTTGGTCGGTATCGCGGACCTGGTATCGAGCCTTTATAAAGGCAACTACGATGGGGCGCTGGAGTCGGGGCGCTGGGCTTACGAGCGCATGGGCCGACCACCCTTTTTCAACGCCTTCTTTGCCTACGTGAATACGCTGAGGAGAGACTTCGAGGCTGCGCGGGAGGAACTCCAGACGGCTATGCCCGGAATGTTCGATCGCAGTCAATGGCGCGCCGCCATCGAGGAGCGTCCGGACGACGGCTGTTTCGTCGGCTGGGTCATGGTGCACAGTGGCGACGAGCAGATGGGCGGCGATCTGGTCCGGGCA
>Ga0209536_100015835_pt1 | contig 10745 bp, 9 predicted proteins | sample DeeMarSeWOR28_12_FD_187461 | JGI IMG/M metagenome (GOLD analysis project Ga0209536, IMG submission 187461) | Marine sediment microbial communities from White Oak River estuary, North Carolina - WOR-2-8_12 (SPAdes) (version 2) | ecosystem: Environmental > Aquatic > Marine > Intertidal zone >...
GCTCTGGTGCGGCAGCGTCGACGATTTGCAGGCGTGGTCGTCGCCGACCACGGCGAGCACGCCGCCGTGCGGCGAGGTGCCGAAGGCGTTGGCGTGCTTGAGCACGTCCATGCTGCGGTCGAGGCCGGGGCCCTTGCCGTACCACATGCCGAAAACGCCGTCGTATTTCGCGCCCGGGAACAGGCCGACCTGCTGGCTGCCCCAGACCGAGGTCATCGCCAGGTCTTCGTTGACGCCCGGCTGGAAGTGGATGTTGTGTTTCTCGGTGAAGCGTTTTGCCTGCCACAGCGCCTGGTCGAGCCCGCCGAGCGGCGAGCCGCGGTAGCCGGAGATGAAACAGGCGGTGTTGAGGCCGCGCTCGGTATCGCGCTGATGCTGCAGCATCGGCAGCCTGACCAGCGCCTCGATGCCGGTCATGAAGGCCCGTCCCTTGTCCAGTGAATACTTGTCGTCGAGCGAGACTTTCATGATGCCACCAGGTCGAAGCCGAACATCCGGCTATTTTATTCCCGCGGCGCGGCAATGTTATTGCTATTTCGTCATTGCCGTCGATTTAATAGAATAAATATTCTATTATTCGAAAATTATTAGATTAATTTTGCATTAATTATGAATTTATCGCCAACTGATCTCAAGATACTCGGCATGTTGCAGCACGATGCTTCGCTCACGGCCGCCGAGATCGCCGAACGGGTCAACCTGTCGCCGTCGCCCTGCTGGCGCCGCATCAATCGACTGGAAAAGGCAGGCCTGATCGAGAAGAGGGTGGCCCTGCTCGATGCCGAAAAGCTCGGCCTGGGACTGGTGGTGTTCGCCCGCATCCGCCTGTCGAAGAACGACGAGGCTTCGCTGCAGAGTTTCGAGGACAAGGTGCGAGGTTTCCCGGAAGTGGTCGAGTGCTACACCGTAACCGGGTCGGCGGATTATCTGCTGAAGATCGTGACCCGCGATATCAAGCACTACGACCGCTTTCTGCGGCGCCACCTGGTCCAGATTCCGCTGGTGCGCGATATCAACTCGAACGTCGCCGTCACTCGAGTAAAGTACAGCACCGAGTTGCCGATCGATAGCCAGCTCCGGGGTTGAATTCAGCCGACGCTTTCGATCGCGCGGGAGGGCTTGCAGATCGACGTGCTTGGAGGCTTAATACGCACTTTCCAGCGCTGAAGTGGTGTCTTCGCTAGATGATAAACAAGATCCTGGTCGCGACCGACGCCTCGGCCGTGTCGAACCGTGCGGTCGTTTTCGCCGCCCGTCTCGCCGTCCAGCACGAGGCCGATTTACTGATTCTGCACGTGATACGAGATATGCAGTTACCCGAGGAACTCAGAGACCTGCCGGATTTCGAGTCGTTCAATAACGCCCGTGACGATCTGATGCGCCAGGCCGCCGACCGGATCCTGAAGGAGGCGAAGCGCCTGGCCAGGAACGAGGGAGTGAAAAACCTGCAGACCGCGATCGGCAGCGGCGATCCGGCCGGCAGCGTTGCCGGTTTCGCCCGGCGGCGCAAGATCGACCTGATCGTGGTCGGCACCCGCGGCCTGTCGAAGATGAAGGCGTCCTGGATGGGCAGCGTGTCGCGCAAGCTGCTCGACCTCAGCGAAGTCAACTGCCTGGTGGTACGCTAGGCGTCAAACCCGCCATCGGTGTCGCGATGCCGGCTTGCGCCGGGCGACCGCCAGGCTGTCATCCCCGGTTTAATCGGCTACCTGGTAGATACGCTGCGGCGGAATGTACAGGCGGATGGCGTCGCCGCGATTGATGCTGCCCTCGCGCTCGACCCAGGCGGTCACGCCGCGCTTACCGACGGCGGCGCGCGCGAAGCGCCCGCCATGGCCGGGGTGGTGTCGCTCGATGATTTCGCCCGGGTACTTGCAGGGGCTGTTTTCCAGGTCCACCACCAGCGAAGCGCCGCCGTCGAAAATCATTCGCGTCGACGGCGGAATCTGCGAGAAATTCGGAATGCCCGAGACCAGCAGATTGGCGCCGAGCCATTCGGGCAGCAGTTGCGGGACGTCCATGATTGCGGCGATCTCGGCCAGTTCCTCGACGGAGACGATCGAAATCTGGCGGGTATTGCGGATCTCCGTGCCCTGCGGGTATTGGTGTCGCACGCGCACGCAGGATGCGCGCACCAGGCCGGAATGCGATTCGCCTTCGATGCCGGCGTAGCTGACCCGGGCCGAGTCGATCCGGCTCGACGACAGGTCCTCGTCAGGCGTCGAATTAATGAGGATCGCCTCGGTGCGGGCTTCGAGGTTTTTCAGACGGCGCGCCATTACCATAGCTTCACTCTCCGCTTGCGATTGCCGGGACTTGCCGCCCCCGTTACTCCGCCGGCGGCGGCACGTCGCGCACGCGCGACTTGGTCGGGTCGTAGAACGGGAAGCTGACCACTTTCGCCGGCAGGCGCTTTTGCCGGCCGTCGAGCTTGCCGACTTCCACTTCGGTTCCTGGTTCGCTGTGCTCGACCTGGATACGGGCGAGCGCCAGGTTCTTGCGCAGGATCGGCGAGCGCACCGCGCTGGTGATCTCGCCGACCTGGTTGCGGCCGATATCGACGCAGTCGCCGTGCGCCGCCAGTTCGTCGCCGCTGAGCTCGAGGCCGACCAGCACCCGCTGCGGGTTTTCCTTGCGCTTTAGCAGCGCCGCCCTGCCGATGAAATCGTCCTGCTTGGTCACGAGCGGCACGGTGAAGCCGATACCGGCCTCGAACGGGTCGGTCTGGTCGCTGAACTCGTAGCCGGCGAAGATCAGCCCGGCCTCGATGCGAAGCCAGTCGAGCGCTTCCAGCCCCAGCGGCGTCAGGTCATATTCGCGGCCCGCCTGCCAGATCTCGTCCCAGACGGCCGCGGCATCGCGCGGATGGCAGAACACTTCGTAGCCGAGTTCTCCGGTATAGCCGGTGCGCGACACCACCAGCGGTATGCCGTGCTCGTCGCCGATGCGCGCGATCGAGAAACGGAACCAGCCGAGCTCGTCGATATTGGCCTGGTCCGGGCGCGTCCAGATGATCTTGCGCAGGATGTCGCGGCTCTTCGGCCCCTGCACCTGCAGGTTATGCAACTGCTCGGTGGAGTTGCGCACCCAGGCCTGCAGGCCGAGTTTCTGCGCCTGCTCGCGCAGCCACAGGCCGCTGTCGTCCGAGCCGCCGATCCAGCGGAAGTTGTTCTGGCCGAGGCGGAATACCGTGCCGTCGTCGATCATGCCGCCGTTTTCGTAGCACATCGCGGTGTAAACCACCTGGCCGTTCGCCAGCCGGCGCACATCGCGCGTGACGCAGGTCTGCATCAGCAGCTCGGCGTCCGGGCCGGTCACCTCGTACTTGCGCAGCGGTGACAGGTCGATGACGACCGCGCCCTCGCGGCAGGCCCAGTACTCGTCCTGCGCGCCGTATTTGGTATAGCTGTTGGCGAGCCAGTAGCCGTTGTACTCGGTGAAGTTACGCGTATGCGCTGAAGTACGGCTGTGAAAGCCGGTTTCCCTGGTGAGTTGCTTTTCTGCATCGGGTGTCATTCTGATAGCCGTCGCTTTGTTGAAAGTGTTTTTGCCGGAGTAGACGCGCAGGTGAATATCGGTCGGGTTCCAGCCGTTTGCCGGGTCGATGTCGCAGGGGCAGGCCGATGACACGCATACCATGTCCTTCAGTGCGCGCATCAGCACGTAGTCTCCCGGGCGTGACCAGGGTTCGTCGAAATAAATCTGGTTACTGTCGTCGACGCCGGTGTTGAAGAACAGGTTGATCGCCATCCAGCCGCGGCGCGCCTCGACGCCGTAGGGCAGGAGCGCGCCATTGAAGTTATCCGAGCAATTGACGTGGCCGGGGTAGCCGAGGTCGTCGTAATACTTGGCGGTGCAGGCCGTGCCGAAGCTGTCGTGACGCCCGCAGGTATCCTGGATCACCTCGACCATGGCCTCGAAGTTCTGGTCATAGAATTTCGAGTAGAGACCCGGCGCCGGGTAGGCCGCGCCGACCACGTGCCGCGTTGCGGTCGCGTCCAGGCAGCGCTCGACGCCGCGCTCGAGCTGCGCCGTGTCGAAGCACTGGAAATCGGAACATTCGCGGCCCTCGACGTCGATGATCTGGATGAAGTCGCCGGCCTTGACCTCGTAGGCGCTGGCGGTGCGTGCATCGATGCGCAGGTCGAGTAGCGGCTCGGCGAGCGGGTCGGGCAGGCGGATGATTTTCTCGCCGCCCGGCGCCGCCTGGCGGTGTACGTAGGCGACCAGGTCGGTCGGCGTGTCCTGGCTGTCAGCGCGCATATCCTGCCCGGGCGCGACGACGACGCAGGTGACCGCTTCGCCGGCGACGTAGCGAACCGAGTCTCCGGCGGGAGAATCGCCGCCGAAAACGGCGACGCTTCGGGTATCGCCGGGCGAGATCGATCGCGCCTCGAGCGCCTGGCGCAGCTTTGAGGCGCTTGCCTGAGCGCTTTGCAGAACTTGCTGCAGGCCTTCGCAATTGCCGCTGGCCTGTGCGCCGATCAGGCCCGGGTCGCCCCGACCGTCGACACCGAAGACGCAGATTTCGCCTGGCTGCAGGCCTTCCGGGCTGACCAGCTCGAGCTCGTCGCCTGCCTCGAGGTTCAGCATGACGCTGCCGCCGCCGCGCACCTGGTAGCGCTCGCAGTTGGCGGGCAGGGCGCCGAGACCGGGTTCGCGTACGCGGACTGGAGAGACGAATAGGGGCGCGTTCATGTCGGTTTGTTCCCGTGTCGTTATATCTGGTCGGTTTCCAGCAAGTCGTCCTGTACGCGGTACAGATGCTCGTTGATGAGCTTTACCGCGCTCGCAGTATCGCGCGCCGCAATCGCTTCGTAAAGCGCGCGATGCTGCTGGTTGTAAAAGTCGATCAGCTCGGGAGTCAGCAGTTTCGATTTCATCCGGCCCCACTGCGAATGCCGGCGCACCTCGCTGATGCGCTCGTAGATCCAGTACATCAGCTTGTTGCGCGAGCAGTGCGCCAGCGACATGTGAAAGGCCGTGTCCGCGCGCGCGAACTGCTCCGGGTCGCCGTCGCAGGCCTCGCACTGGCGCAGCGCATCGCGCAGCTCGTCGAGGTCGCGCGCGCTGGCGTTGGCGATCGCCAGCCTGACCAGCTGCGGCTCGATGGCGATGCGCACCTCGACCATTTCCAGCGGGCTGGTAATGGCGGCGATTTCCTGCTGGTTGGTGATTTCGCGATGGGTTACGTAGGTGCCGCTGCCGACCTGGCGGCTGACCAGGTGCTGCTGCTCGAGAATCTGCAGCACTGAGCGGATGGTGCCGCGCGACACGCCGAATTCCTCGGCGAGGTTGCGTTCGGCGGGCAGCCTTTCCTCGAAATCGTATTGCCCCTCCAGTATCGCCCGGCGCAGCTGCGCGGCGACGCTGGCGGTGGTGCCGCGCGCGCGGCCGCCGCCAGGCTTTTGCCCGGGGCCCGATTGCCGGCTGCCCTCGAGCGCTGCATTGTCATCTGTTTTCAAGTCGGGTGACTCCGTCGCCTGGTACGATTTTGGTACTTTTAATTGGTACAATAATGCGTCATCGAATGTTAAATTACAACCCGTTTCGGGCTAAAAACAGGCTTGAAAAGATGCCGGATCTGCGAGCGAGGGCACCAATTGGTATGTTTCTTTTGCGGGCTGATGTTCGCTATCGAATGAATCTGTCGGGGCTAGTTGTCGGAATAAGTACATGAATATTAATGATAAGTTTTATTTTTTGGCAAGAATGAAGAGCGTCCCCGGACTGCCCGGGGGCTGTCCATGCGGGCCGCTTTGTAGAATTGGTACATTAATGAACGCTAATATACTCAAAATTGTACAAAAAAGATCGGCTTAGGTCTTGTTTTCCGCCGCGGGATGGGTATACCATTGCGGCCTGTTTGGCTCGATCCGGGGGGTACTCCGGGCAATCGATCGGGCGTTTCCCGGCAGGCTAAGGGGGAATGAGAGCCCGATTATCACAGGCGAATCCGAACAAGATAACAATGAAGTCTTTAACCGCTGGAGGGCAAGATGACTGATCTAGAAGCATGTGTCGAGGCGCCAGGCCGCGCCGAGCTGGTAAAGCAGGTCCGTGAGAAAATCAACGAACTCGGTATCACCTACATTTATTACCAGTTCATCTCGGTAACCGGGCGTATCGTCGGCAAGGGCATTCCGGCGGACCACTGGGAGCGCACCGCGGAGCGCGGCTTCCAGCTGGTATACGGCTCCACCGCCAATCTTTTCATCGATCGCCACGGCGATTACATCGGTTACGGCCCCGAGGCCATGGAACTGGTCGGTATTCCGGACCCGGAGACTTTTTGCCAGCTGCCCTGGGACAAGCGCGTCGCGCGCGTGTTCTGCACCTGCTATCGCAACCGCGAGGAACGTGAAAATCCGGGCGGCGCGCTGGACTCCGATTGCCGCGGCAACCTCAAGCGCTTTCACAACGAGTTCAAGGACAAGTACGACATGGATTTCCGCGTCGGCACCGAGCCGGAGATGATGTGGCTGAAGCGTGGCGAGGACGGCAAACCGGCCGGCGGCTTCTCCAACCCCTATTGTTATCACATCGACCAGTTCGAATCGCTGCGGCCGGTGTTCATGCGCGTCATCGAGTACTGCAACGCGATGGGTCTCGACATGATCCAGGGCGACCACGAGGACGCGCCCGGTCAGCTCGAGCTGAACTGGACCTTCGACGACGTGCTGCGCAACGCCGACCGCCTGTCGACCTACCGCCAGATCTGTGCGCAGGTTGCGCGCGAGAACAACCTGATCGCCTGCTTCATGACCAAGCCGTTCATGGGCGTGTCGGCGTCCGGCTGTCACACCAACATTTCCCTGTGGCAGGGCGGCGAGGAGAGTGTCAACGCTTTGCACAACGATCCGCTGCCGGCGATGGACGGCGTATTTACCTACCGCGGCGGCGGCGAAAACCTGTTCATGCCAGATACCGACGACATGCAGATGCCCGGCAAGGTCGGTCTGCAGTGTGTTGCCGGCATCGTCAAGCACCTGCGCGCCCTGACCGCGATCGGTTCTTCGACCGTCAACTCTTACCGCCGGCTGTGGGACACCGGTTTCTGGGCGCCGGTATTCGCCGACTGGGGTTACCAGAATCGTACCACCGGCCTGCGCATCTCGGCGCCCGGGCGCTTCGAGTACCGCTCGGTGGATTCGATGTGCAACCCTTACCTGATGGGCTCTGGGCTGCTCAAGGCCTTCGAGGACGGCATCGACAACGACCTGCAGCCGGATCCGCCTGAAAATCGCAATATTTACCAGGCGATGGAAGCCGGCAAGCAGGTCAAGAAGCTGCCGATGTCGCTGGGCGAGGCGCTCGATGCGCTGGCCGCCGACGAGGTCATCAAGTCGTCTATGCCGGGTGACATGTACAAGATTTACCACTGGTACAAAAACGACGAGTGGGAGAAGTTCATGCATACCACGACCGAGTGGGATCTTGAAATGTATCTCGATTGCCTGCCCTAGGCCGGCCTCGATCCACCCGCCGCGGGTTCGCGCCCGCGCCGGGTTTGTTTTAGCGGGGCTGCCGCGGCAGCCCCTTTAGCAAATCTCTGAGAGGATATTCTTATGTGTGGCATTGCTGGACTGATCTGGAAAGGCGGCGTTACCAGCGATATCGGTAGCGAGATGACCCAGATGCTGCAGGCGCTGAAGCATCGCGGGCCGGACTCCACCGGTTTTGCGCTCTATGGTAAGGGCGAAGAGGGCGTGCATGTCATGCGCTTCAAGGTCGCCGAGCAGGAAGAAATGAAAAAAGGCTTCGATATTCATCGCCGGGTGATCGAGCGCAAGGCGGAAGTCGATACGCGCCTCGAGGAAATGGGCGCGGAAGTCACCGCGCGCGAAGAGGCCACCGAGTACGCGTTTCGCTATCACTTCAAGTTCGGCGGCAACCTCAAGCGCCTGATCGATTTCATCGAGGACATCGACGGTGTCGAAATCCTGTCGGTCGGCAAGGGCCTGGAACTGATCAAGGATCTCGGCGACGCGACCGTCGTGGCCGATCAATACCGCCTGAAGGGCTTCGTCGGCACGCATGCCATCGGCCACACCCGCATGGCGACCGAATCGGACGTCGATATCCGCAGCGCGCACCCCTACTGGGCCTACCCGTTCAATGACGTGTCGGTGGTGCATAACGGCCAGCTCACCAACTACTGGACCAAGCGCCGTGATCTCGAGCGCCGCGGCCACCGCTTCATGTCGAACTGCGACTCGGAGCTGATCGCGGTTTACATCGCCGATCGCATCGACCAGGGCGAGGATCTCGAATCCGCGATGCGCCGCTCGATCGACCAGCTCGACGGCGTGTTCACCTACCTGGTCGCGACCAGCGATCAGCTCGGTATGGCCAAGGACGTCATGGCGGCCAAGCCGATGGTGTTGTACGAGAGCGACGAATTCGTCGGCCTGGCCTCGGAAGAGGTCGCCATCCGCAGTATTTTCCCGCGTGAGATAGACACCTGGGATCCTTATCAAGGGGAGGTAAAAGTATGGGCAGCGTGAGTACTTCCCATGAAATGGGGCTCCACGAGGAGCAGCTTGCCGGGCGCACCCAGCAAATGTATTTCTCGGCCACCGAGGACGAAAATTTCACCTATCCGTGGTCTTACGAGGTCGATTTCGACAAGTCGGCCGAATTCGACGCGGCGGACATGAGCATTTCCGAAATCAACATCAAGATTCGGGATTTGATGAAATCGGGCCACGGCACGATTACCGTGCAGAACCCGCGCGCCAAGCATTCGCTCGGCGTCGGCATCCTGAACCGGCTCAATCTTAAATTCGAGGGCAGCCTCGGCTACTTCGGTTGCGGCCTGATCGACGGCCCGAACGTGCACATCACCGGTCGCGTCGGCTGGTCCTGCGCGGAGAACATGATGGCCGGTACCGTGGTGATCGAGAAAAACGCGGGCTCGCTGTTCGGCGCCGCGATTCGCGGCGGCGACCTGGTCTGCAAGGGCCAGGCCGGTGCGCGTGTCGGCATCGACCAGAAGGGCGGCACCATCATCGTCGGCGGCAGCGTCGGCGCCTTCACCGGCTTCATGATGCAGCGCGGCCGCATGATCATTCTCGGCGACACCGGCGACAACCTCGGCGATTCGATGTACGACGGCACGATTTACGTCGCCGGCAAGATCGCCAGCCTCGGCGTCGACTGCGTCGAAACCGAGCTGACCGATCTCGACAGGAAGTACCTCAAGGGCAAGCTCGACCTCTACGGCATGGAAGCGCCGAACGGCATCGACAGCATCGTCAAGCTGACCTCGGGCAAGCAACTGTGGAACTACGACAACCTCGAACCGACCGAGAAAAAGCTGGTGCTCTAAGCATCACCGGCATTTTGGAGAATACAGATGTCTGACAAAAAGAGAGATCCATATAACCTCGGCAAGAGCTTCATTTTTCCGCCCGAGGTTATCAACGATATACACGTCAAGTCCGAGCTCGGCCGTTACCGCATGCGCGGCTTCTCGCTGTTCAAGAAGATTCCGACCTGGGACGACCTGACCTTCATGCCCGGTACGCTGACGCGCTTCGTCATCGAGGGTTACCGCGAGAAATGCCTGACCAAGACCGTCATCGGCCCCGAGGCCAAGCGGCCGCTGGAGCTGGACATCCCGGTCTACATTACCGGCATGTCCTTCGGCGCGCTGTCCTACGAGGCCAAGACCGCGCTCGCGCGCGGCGCGACCATGGCCGGCACCGCGACCTGCTCGGGCGAGGGCGGCATGATTCCGGACGAGCGCCGTTATTCGTCGAAATGGCTGTACCAGTGCATCCAGTCGCGTTACGGCTTCAACCCGAACCATCTGCGCCTCGCCGATGCCTGTGAATTCTTCATCGGCCAGGGCTGCAAGGTCGGTCTCGGCGGCCACCTGATGGGGCAGAAAGTCACCGACCAGGTCGCCGAGATGCGTTCGCTGCCGGCCGGTATCGACCAGCGCTCGCCGGCGCGTCACCCGGACTGGATGGGGCCGGACGATCTGGCGCTGAAGATCCAGGAAGTGCGCGAAGCCACCGACGGCCAGATTCCGATTCAGCTGAAGCTGGGCGCGGCGCGGGTATACGACGACGTGCGCATGGCCGCTAAAACGGGGCCAGACTCGATCTACATGGACGGCATGGAAGGCGGCACCGGCGCCGGTCCGCACCTCGCCACCGAAGATACCGGCGTGCCCGGTATCGCCGCGATTCGCCAGGCGCGCCGCGCGCTCGACGATGTCGGCATGTCGGGGCGCATCTCGCTGGTTTATGCCGGCGGTATCCGTAACGGCGCCGACGTCGCCAAGGCGATCGCGCTCGGCGCCGACGCGGTCGCGATCGGTCACTCGGCGATGATGGCGCTGAACTGCAACAAGGATATCCCCGAGGCCGATTACGAGAAGGAAATGGGCGTCGAGGCGGGCTACTGCTACCACTGCCACACCGGCCGTTGCCCGGTCGGTGTCGCTACCCAGGATCCCGAGCTGCGCAAGCGGCTCGATCCGGACGAGGCGGCCGAGCGGGTTTACAACTTCCTGCATACGCTGACCATCGAGGCGCAGCTGTTCGCACGCGCCTGCGGCAAGACCAATATCCACTCGCTCGAGCCGGAAGACCTGGCGGCCTTGACGCTGGAAGCCTCGGCCTGCGCGCAGGTGCCGATGGCAGGTACTCAATACACCGTCGGCCGCCCCGACATGACTCGTTTCTAAGGAGGTCGAAATGTCTGAATTAAGCATCAATCATTTCCTCGAAGGC
>Ga0209536_100015836_pt1 | contig 10745 bp, 6 predicted proteins | sample DeeMarSeWOR28_12_FD_187461 | JGI IMG/M metagenome (GOLD analysis project Ga0209536, IMG submission 187461) | Marine sediment microbial communities from White Oak River estuary, North Carolina - WOR-2-8_12 (SPAdes) (version 2) | ecosystem: Environmental > Aquatic > Marine > Intertidal zone >...
CATGAGCCAGGCCTGGGCCAACTCGTTCAAGCTGTGACCATGATCTGCAGCCCACGAGTCCAACCGGTCTACCAGGTCGTAGTTGCTGGCGGTCATATATTGCTGGACGTAACTGTTTGATTCGCCGCGTGATCCGGCCGGCGCAGGGCCGACCGCGGTACGGAGCAGCTCCAGCTGGCGCTCGAGGTCACCGGCACGTGCAAGCGTCTGCAGCTCGGCCCACTGCTCCGCGGTCAGCAGCTGGGGATACCCCGCGAGCGGGTGCGCCAGCTGCGCGATCGTGCGTTAAAGGAGCTGCGGGAAGGCGACCGGGGTTCTGCCCTGGCGAGCTTCGCCGCCGCCTGAGCCGGTCATCCGGCCACATAGATTTGAAAGGGCGCCAACGGCGCCCTTTCTTTTTGAGTACCTTCAGCCCGCCTGGCACCACCGACCTTGCTCCACCTTCAAAGCCGTATCACCTTTCGCACCGCGCCCCGATCAACACTCTAAGAACCGGTACAGAAATGCTTACCAACGCTCGCAGAATTCTGCCCCTTGCTTATTTGGCACTCCTCGCTGGCCCGGCCGGGCTGATCGGACAGGAGGCTACCCGTACTGCAAGGCCCCTTGAAGGCACCGCTTCGGCACTCGTCTCGCCGAGCGACTATCTGGGTTATCCGCTGGGCGCCGATTTCAAGCTCGCTGGCTGGGACTCGATTACCGGCTATTTCAACCTGCTCGCCAACGCCTCTCCTTCCCTTCGCGTAGACACGCTGGGAGCGAGCACGTTGGGGGTCCCATTCATCCTGGCCACGGTCACCGCACCGGAAAACATGTCCCGGCTCGACCAGATACGGACAAACCAAGCGAAACTTGCCGATCCCAGGACGCTGGCCGACGGCGAGCTGGCAACGTTGCTGGAAACGCAGCCCGCCGTGCTGCTTATCGCTCACAACATCCACTCGACCGAGATCGCGTCCAGCCAAGGCGTAATGGAGCTGGCCTACACGTTGGTGAGCGATCGCAGTCTGACCGATGCGTTGCAGAAGGTCGTGGTGCTGATCATACCTTCGGTAAACCCCGATGGGCAGCAGATGATCGTCGACTGGTACAGCCGGACGATCGGCTCACCCTACGAGGGGAGCAGGATGCCCTGGTTGTACCATCCCTATGTCGGCCATGACAACAATCGCGACTGGTTCATGCTCACGCAGGTCGAGACGCGCCTGCTCAACGATCTTCTCTACTCCGAATGGTTCCCCGAGGTCGTCTACGACGTTCATCAGATGGGGAACCGCGGTGCTCGGTTCTTCATTCCACCATTCGCCGACCCGGTGAATCCCAACATCGATCCCTTAGTAGTCAGATCGATCTCACTGTTTGGAGTCCAGGTTTCCACCGAGCTGGAGGCGGCCGGCAAGGCCGGCGTGGTCACCGGCGAAAGGTTCAGTCTTTGGTGGCACGGCGGACTGCGCACCGCACCGGCACGCCACAATATGGTGGGGATCCTGTCCGAGTCGGCCAGCGCGCGCCTCGCATCTCCAATCTTCCAGGAGCCGGGTCAGACCGACCGCCAGCCTGAGCGCGGCGTAGGCTATCCAAACCCGTGGCCGGGCGGTTGGTGGCGGATCCGCGACATCATCGATTACCAGCTCATCGCAGCACGCGCGATGGTAGGCTTGGCGGCGCGTCAACGTGAACAGCTGATTGGCAACTACGTTAAGCTCGGCCGCCGAGCGGTCGAGGCCGGAGAAAGCGAGCCGCCTTTCGCCTTTGTGATTCCGGCCGAACAAACCGATGTGGGCAGTGCGGCTGAGATGCTCGAGATCATTCGACGGGGCGGTGTGGAGATCCATGAAGCGCAGGCACCCTTTGAGGCCGACGGCGTTGCATACGACGCCGGGGACTGGGTCGTCCTCATGGCCCAGCCGTACCGAGCGCACGCGAAAGACTTACTCGAGCCGCAGGCCTTTCCGGACCGCCGTCTCTACCCGGGTGGCCCACCCCGAACACCCTACGACGCGACGGGCTGGACGTTGCCGTTGCAGATGGGGGTGCAGGCCATCGAAGTGAAAGCCGCTTTCGAAGCCGATCTGTCAGAGGTCGACGGCGTGGTGCGTGCTCCCGCAGGAACGGTCGCCGGGGCTGGGTCGACATTCTTGGTGTCCAATACCGAGAACGCCGCTAACCTGGCGATCCATCGCACCCTGGCCAGCGGTGGACGGGCAATTCTACTGACCGAGCCGGTCCAGGCCGCCGGTCAGGAGTGGCCGGTCGGGTCGGTGCTGCTTCGAGGGCCGGAGGTGCACGAGATATTGAGCGACCTAGCACAGGACAACGGGCTCTCAGCGCAGTCGTACTCGGGGGACGGTCGCGGGTACACGATGGAGTCGTTGCGGGTGGGCCTGTATCAGCCCTGGACCGCATCGATGGACGAGGGGTGGACCCGGTGGGTTCTAGAGCAGTGGGAGATGCCGTTCGCGACTGTCCACGACGCCGAGATTCGAGCGGGCGATTTGAACGCTCGCTACGATGTGATCCTCCTCCCGGATCTTGCACCCGCCTCAATCACAGAGGGACGCCGAGCCGGTACGGTCCCGGCGGAGTACGCTGGCGGATTGGGAGAGACGGGCACAGCCGCGCTGCGTACTTTCGTAAACTCGGGCGGTACGCTGGTTTGTCTCGACTCATCTTGCGAGTTCGCGATCGAGCAGTTCGGACTGCCCGTGGAGAACGTGCGTCCGGAGTCCACCGAACAGAGGTCGGGCGAGTCCTTCTTCGCACCGGGCTCCATTCTCGCTGTGACCCTGGACCCGAGTCATCCCCTGGCGTTCGGGATGCCCGACGAGAGCGCGGTGTACTACTCCAACAGCCCGGTCTTCGAGTCGAAGGAGGGTGATGATGACATCACAGTTGTGGCCCGGTTCGCAGAGACCCGACAGCTGCTCAGCGGCTACGCTCTCAACACGGATTTCCTGGCGGGCAAGCCGGCACTGTTGGAGGTGACCTCGGGCGACGGGCGCATCTTGCTCTTCGGCTTCCGGCCTCAGCACCGAGCCCAGACTCACGAGACGTTCAAGCTTCTATTCAACGCCATCTACCGCGGCGCGGCCCTGGCCCCTGTAGAAACGGAGTCTTAGTTGGACGATTCGGCCCACCTGACCTGCCGGGCGACAGGTCCGGCGGTCGCCCTCGAATCAGCCGTACTCACCAGCGGCTTGCCCGAAGAGGCTCGACTGAGCGCAGTCGAGCGCATGGCCGCTGCCGTCGCCGCTCGCGATGTGATTCCCGCATTCACCGGCGTGATCGCTGGACAGGCGACTGTGGGATTGACGCCCGAAGAGCTCGAGCTCCTGTCGGCTCACGATCGAAAGCTCAGTACGCGAGACCTACCTGCCGCCTTCGCCCGGGGCGAACACGGCGGCACGACCGTGGCCGCGACGGTCTTCTTGGCTCACCGCGCAGGCTTGAGCGTGGCCGCTACTGGCGGCATCGGTGGTGTGCACCCCGCGCCGGGCGGCCGTGACGTCTCCGCCGACCTATACGAACTGGCCCGCACACCCATCATCCTCGTCTGCTCAGGCGCCAAGGCGATTGTCGATCTTCCCGCAACGTTGGAGCGCCTGGAGACACTGGGGGTGACCGTGGTGGGCTACCAGACACAGGAGTTCCCAGCCTTCTACTCGGCGGAGAGCGGCCTTTCTCTGGCCCTGGCGGCCGATGATACCGAGGAGGTCGTAGACATCTGGAGGCGGGCACGGTCGATCGAGATGCCAGGAAGTTTGTTGGTTTGCGTTCCTCCACCCGCAGCAGTTGCGCTGTCGAGGCAGGAGAACGAAGCCGCTGTCTCGCGTGCGCTAAGTGATTTGGATATGGCGGGGATCCGTGGACCCGGCGTCACGCCGTTTCTGCTGGGGCGCATCGCCGAGCATACCGGCGGCCGATCGCTGGAGGCGAATCTTGGGCTGCTGGAGAATAATGCTTCTGTAGCGGCTTCGATTGCCTGCTTGGTGTGAAGAGGAGACGAACATCATCAATTTCTCATCTCGCCGACAAAAGTTGCCGCCCCCCATCGATCGAGTGAATCCCGCCCGTAATCCACGCCGCCTCATCCGAACACAAGAACGCGATCAGTGCCGCGATCTCCTCCGCCTGCCCGACTCGGCCTAGCGGGTGTGTGGTCTTCGAGTGCTCGAGAAACGCCTCGTAGTCGGCCACCGCATGGCTCACCGTGTGTAGCTCGGTCACGACTACGCCCGGGTTCACACCGTTCACCCGCACGTTGTGCGGCGCAAACTCCAGCGCCATGCACTGAGTCATCATGTCGACGGCTGATTTGGAAGCACAATAGCCCAACAGATTCCCATAGGGTCGCAGGCTTGTCACCGAGGACACGTTCACAATGGCGCCGCCATTTTCAATCAGGTGCGGGCCGACCCGCTGCGAAACCGTGAAGACTCCGTCCACGTTTATCGAGAACAGCCTGTGCCATTCATCGGCGGTGGTGTCGAGCACCCCGCCGGTCCCGATGACACCGGCTGCGTTTATGAGATAGTCGATGCGCCCGAAGGCCTCAGCACACTCCTCCACTGCCGCTCGGACCTGAGTGTCGTCCCGCACATCGGCGACCGCGTAGTTTTCGAACGTTCCCTGAAGACGATTTTCGCGCCGCGCTATGGCGAAGACCGACGCTCCCTCTTCCTGAAACCGTCGCGCGCTGGCGCGCCCGATGCCACTCGACGCGCCCGTTACGAATGCAACCTTGCCCTTGAATCGCATACTCCCTCCGCTGTAGGTATTCGCGAGCGCAGCATACTACGGCCGGTATAAGCTAACAACCCACCTAAGAGTGACGCCGTGACCATCGGGCCACGGCGCCGAGACTACCACCTGCCGGCTTGTGACTAAGACTTAGGGCGTCAGGTAGTAGTTTACCTTGATACTGAAGATGTTGTCCCCAGGCAGCGTCCTCAGACCGACGACATCGTCGACCGGATCGAATCGTCCCGAGAAGTTGAAGTCGGAGCGATTCATCGCCCAAACGAAGAAGATGGTCGAGCCTGGCGAGTACTCCCAGCGGAACACGAGGGTAGAGCGGAGCTCTCGGACCGTGAAGTTCGGATCTCCAAACGACATGTCCTCGGTACCGTCCGCGTTCAGGTCGACATGGTACGTCCCCGGGGAACCGGGGTTCGTAGCCGTCTCATACCGCAGCCGGCCATCGCCAAAGCGATCGAAGCGGTCTTCGTACTCGGCGGCTTTGGGATCGACGACTGTACCGAATCCGCTGTATTGGCCTGCAGACACGAAGGGCTGCGCGTAAAGCTGCACGCTGATATTAGGAGTGAACGTCCACTCGAAGCGCGTTGTGACACTCACGGTGTTTTGTTCCAAGACCCCCGTGACGTATTGCGCTGTTCCGAGCCCCTCTCCCACGGTAACGAACTGCCAGTCGTCGTGCATGCGGCTATACTCGGGCCCGAGCGTCAGCCTGAAGTTCGCCGCAGGCCTCCATACGACATTCGCGAAGTAATTACTCATGCTCGAGCGTATCACGTCGCGCCACTGAGATGTCCCCAACTCAAAGACGACTTTCTTCCTGTCGTCGCTGAAAATGCCGGCCCACCAGTTCGTGCCGGCCGGATAGATCATGGCCGGACCACCCCGCAGGGCCCGCGTGCTCAACGCCGAAGTCTCGTGATTGATGCCACCAAAGCCACCCCAGTAGTTGAGCAGAGTGAAGCTACCGTTCAGGTTGCCACCTGTCGCCCAACGCTCACCGCCAAAGGTCAAGAACGTCCAAGCATTCACGTTCAGGTTGTAACGGCGGAAGACCTTCCCGGGCTCGAACTCTCTGTATCCGACCCAGACACTGTTGCGCCACGTATCCGCCTGCCGGAGGAATCCGAGGTCGTTGGTCTCGAAGCCCGGCGACACCCATGTCGAATTGATCGAGCCTCGCCAGTGCCCGCCGCCGATCTTCGCAAAGCGGAACGATCCGCTCGTCCCCGTCAGTGACGTGCGAGTCTCGTCGAAGGTCAGGTGGTCGGCATCGGGCCGCTGGAAGTATCGCGCCGAGTTCAATTGAGTACCGGCGATTGCTGTGGGCGAGCCCTGGACGCGCGATGCGAGCACCTGGCCCCGAACTTCCCAGTTCCCTTCCCAAAACCGATGGCGACCATCGAGCCCGGCGGCGTATGCCTGAGAGCGAAGATAGCGGAGCTCGATGGGCAACCGTCGATTGACGGTGGTGAAGATGCCGCCGACTGCGCTTTGGCCTCCGTTGAAGTCCTTCTGCACGCGCGCCAACCCGTAGTTGGTCAAGGGCTCCACGATGTCCTCATGTCGTACAGCATCGGCATCAATGACCGTGGCCCTCTCTTCGCCGGTAACCGCATCGAGCACGCCGATCGTCCATCCATTCGACGTCTTCCCGGACAGCTTCGCCGCCGCCATGATCGTCGTGTTGAGTGGGAACTGCACAAAGCCGCCGCGCGGATCGGCGACACCTTGGGGCCGTCGCCCGATCCGGCGCGAGTAGAACAGCCCTTCCGAGCCGTGACCACCGCTCAAGCTGTAGTTGAAGATGTTGGCACCTTCGAGGAAGAAGGGGCGCCTTTCGGCGAAGAAAGTCTCGAACGCTGACAGGTTCACCACCGAGGGGTCCGCCTCCACCTGGCCGAAATCCGGGTTCACGGTGACGTTGAGGGTCAGGCTGTTCGTCAGTCCGAAGCGAACATCGCCACCGAACGTTCCGAAGAACTTCGTCCCGTCCTCGAAAGGGTTGCCGGGCTGTGCGGGCGTCACCCACTGCTGGGCCACGACATACGGCAACACCTCGAGCCGACGGGGTGGAGTGATTCCGTCTATGCCGGCCAGGTCACCGAACTCGGACACCCAGCCGGGTGCGTCCTTGGCGATCGGTTTCCACTGAACTGTCTCGTTCTTGCGCTGGATCTCGCGCTGAACATTGAAGCCCCACACCTGCTCGGGCGCTTGCGAGAACCGCAACTGCGAGTACGGGATGCGGAACTCAGCGATCCATCCCTCGTCGTCCACGCTGGCGGCGGCGTCCCAGACGGCGTTCCAAGAGATGTCGCTGTTGGTATCATCGTACAAATAGCTATCGCGCTTGGTCCCCGCCGGGTTTACCGAAAAACTGAAGGCTGTGCGACGGTCGCGGTAAGAATCGATGCTGACGGTGAGCCAGTCCGAGGGTGAGTACTGATCGCGTCGGGTCAGCTGTCCGACGATCTTGCCCGGATCACTGTCGTAGGCACGGATCCCCACGTAGAGATGACCGTCATCGTACAACACCCACGCGACCGTGCGCTCGGTTGCCGGCGCCCCCTCCTCGGGATCGCGCTGCGTGAAGCCCGTGAGAGGCTCGGCCAACGCCCAGGCGGCGTCGTCCAGCTTGCCGTCGATTTCGGGTGTCCCCGGGGACGCACGACTGGCCAGCGCCCGGTACGGTTCCGGGTCAGGCTCGGCCTTCTTCTTGTCTTCTTCTTCAGCGGCTGTGGCTGGGCTGCCAACGAGCATGAGCAGCGTCGCGAGCAACGCCATTCGCGAGACTCTGTGCTGCATCTATGGTTCCAGACTACTCCCGGATTTCGCCATCGGGCGGGGCTTCTTCCCTCACTAAGCATTAGACGCCACCAGGCAGCCAAAGGTTGGCACGCCGGCTCCAGTGTCTGTTCTTGCCGGGGCAAGGCTGCACGATTACGTTGCAGCCGCCATGGAAACGGAAGCTGCGCTACCGCTTCCATCCCCCAACCATCCCAACGTTCCTCACAAAGAGCCCTGAACAGCCTAGCGCTAACCAAGAACGATACTCTGTATTGGTTAGCGCCTTGCCGTTTCGGTCTTCTGATGTCCGCGACGGAACGCGAGGAATTGACAATGACAGCACAGTTGGACCATCGGACTCTGTACAGACTCCCTTGGAGCTTGCCCGACAACGCGATCTCCTGGTTGGAACCGACAGCGGCCTGCAATCTCTACTGCGAGGGTTGTTACCGGTCGAACGATCCGAAGGGACACAAAAGTCTTGAAGAGATCGCGGATGACCTCGATGTCTTCACCCGATTGCGTAGCGCCGACGGAATATCCGTGGCCGGCGGCGATCCGTTAACCCACCCGGAGGCTGTCGAGATCGTCGGGCTCATCGCCGAGCGTGGGCTGAAGCCCATACTGAACACAAACGGGTTGGCGCTGAACAAGGCTCTGCTGAAGGAAATGAAGCGAGCCGGGCTGAAAGGCCTGACCCTGCACATCGACAGCAAGCAGACTCGACCGCACTGGCGCGGAAAGACCGAGATAGAGCTGAACGAGCTCAGGTTGGAGTACGCCCAGATGATCGCCGAGGTCGGCGGGTTGTCGTGCGCCTTCAACTCGACCGTCTACGAGGACACTCTCGAATCCGTTCCCGAAATCGTCGCCTGGGGCGAGAAGCACATTGACATTGTTCAGGTCCTGGTCTTCATCGCATTTCGCGCAGCGATGATCCATGGAGCGTTCGACTGGTACGTCCGCGGAGAGAAGATCGACTTCAGCGACGTGCGATATGCTGGGACCGCTGACCGCAGGGTCGATATCCAGTCAACCGATATAGTGGACGTCATCCAGGCCCGTTTCCCCGACTTCCGACCGAGCGCCTATCTGAACGGCACCGAGAAGCCCGACTCGTTCAAGTGGTTGCTCACCGGGCGCCTGGGGACGAAGAAGAAGATCCACGGTTACGTCGGCCCCAAGTTCATGGAGTTGGCTCAAACCACTCACCACCTACGCCATGGCCGCTACCTGGCGTATACCAGCCCCAGAGTCCATCGGCGTGGCCGCTCGATGCTCGCGCTCGCACCGTTCGATCGGGGCGTGGCCCGTGCAACTGGAGCTTACCTTCAGAACCCACTGCGGATGTTCCAGCGGCTTCATTATCAGTCCGTCATGATCATTCAACCCGTCGACATATTGCCGGATGGTCGCCAGAACATGTGCGATGCCTGTCCCGATATGACGGTGTGGAACGGCCGCCTCGCCTGGTCTTGCCGCCTGGAGGAGCCGATGAAGTACGGCGCCTTCGTCCAGTCGGTTCCAAAGAACGACACACCCACTCACTGATCGGTCATGAGCGCTTCACCATCTGATGCAATTCGATCCGGTAGCTCGGCGCCCTCGGAAACTCCCGCCTGGTACGACGAGATCGACGGCGTTCGGTTGGTCGACAGACTGACATCGTACTACAACATCCTGCTGGCATTCGTGTGGCTCATCCTCATACCACAATGGTCGACAGCCGTGTGGCTGTTCCTGGCCCACGCGCTAGCTGCGATGATCCCGCTGTTGCTCAAGAGAGCACGGGACGGCCTCTCGCGCTTCGGACGTGTGCTCCGGGACATCTACCCGCTGATCTTTATTCTGCCGTTCTGGACGGAACTCGATCTCGTCCGACGATTGTTGCACGATGCGAACTTCGATCGCGTCGTCGGAGCTCTGGATCTGGCGCTGTTCGGGATTCACCTGGAGACGGTGTTTCTGCCCAACATGGACGCGATTTGGTTCAGCGAGATCATGTATTTCGCGTACTTCGCGTACTACCTGACCGTGATCGTGCCGGTGCTGTACATGGCCTTCAAGGGCAGCCCGGAGATGAAGGCCGACATTACGTTCCGCGTCGTGCTCATCTACGTATCGTGCTTCTTCGTGTACATCGCGTTTCCCGTGGACGGCCCGCACTGGCTGACCGAGCATCATCAAGGAGACTTCCAGCGAGGGTTCTTTTACCGGCTCGAACAGGCATTGCAGAGCGAGGGTGACGCCTTGGGCTGCTCGTTCCCCAGCTCGCACGTGGCGGCGTCGACCACGATGGCCTATCTGGGTTTCCGCTGGTTCTCGAAGCCGACGGCCTGGCTCCTGACGTTGGGAGCCATCGGAGTCGTGCTGTCCACCGTCTACACGCAGAACCACTACGCCATCGATTCGGTGGCGGGGATCATTTGGGCTTTTTGGATTCAGCTGATGGTCGCGCCGGTGCTGATTCGCTGGTGGCGCGGCGAGCAGCACCGGGCTAAGGGGTCGATCTAGCTTTTACGGAACACCCGCGTCCGCCAGCAGCGCGGTTCGCGCCGTCAGTTCTCCCAGTTCCATCCGATCGTAGGCTTCTGAAAGGGTGCGGCCGACCGTTACGACGCCGTGCCGCTCGAGTATCAGCAGCTTAGAGCCCTGCATGACCGCGCTGCCAACCGCATCCGCCAACTCCCAAGAACCCGAGGGCAAGTGGGGAATAGAAGCGATGGGTCCCACCGTCGCGGTCGCTTCTGGCAGCATCTCCTCAAAATCCAGTTTGCGGATACTCAGTGCCGTCAGAGCAGGCGCGTGAGTATGGATAACTGCACCCACAGTCGGATCGGCCAAGTAGCAGCCGCGATGCATGGGGAACTCTACACTGACCTCCTCGTAGCCTTTCTTGGTGGCCGAGTGGAGATGGACGAGCTGGATATCATACGCGCTCAGCCGCGCTTTGTTGACACCACGCGGAGTGATGTAGAGCGCGTCTCGACGGTGAAGCCGGGCCGACATATTCCCACACCGGCCAGCGATGAGACCGGCCTCCCAAGCGAGCCTTCCATGGTAGCATAGCAGTAGCCTCAGCGCCTCGTCGCTCGCCGCGGCGGCCGGTTCCACCAGCGCCCTCCGGAACGGGCCTAGCAGAAGGCCATATTGGCCTACATGTCCTACGAGCCGGCGCGTTCCGCCGATCCAAGGCG
>Ga0209536_100015837_pt1 | contig 10745 bp, 8 predicted proteins | sample DeeMarSeWOR28_12_FD_187461 | JGI IMG/M metagenome (GOLD analysis project Ga0209536, IMG submission 187461) | Marine sediment microbial communities from White Oak River estuary, North Carolina - WOR-2-8_12 (SPAdes) (version 2) | ecosystem: Environmental > Aquatic > Marine > Intertidal zone >...
AAGCTCTTTCCTCTGAATAGCGGAAACCGGCTTTCTTTTACCGTCCTATTTGCGCACCAGTCGACACAGGGACAGTCGCATGGCGACGTTAAGGAACTGCTCTGGTCCTACAAGTATAGAATTACAGCGCATTATGAGGGATATGCCCTGGCGGACCGAGTCGTTCCCGGAAAAATATATGTGATCGATCGGCAGGAAATTGACCCTGACGGGGTAACAGATAAACTCTCTATACATTATTCCGAATCGCTTGGGTTGGTTTTAAAAACCGTTCGCCGGGGGGAAAATTTTACTGAAGAAACCATACTAGCCGGCATTGCAAAATAGTTGGAAAAATCGCAGATAAAGGATCTGAAGTGGAGAAGGACAACCGAAATCGGGTCGGCGGGCTCTCGAGCCTGATCAACAACACACCTCTCCTGGCGATCGAATTCATTTACGCCGGGAAGCAACGGACCCTGTACGCCAAGGCAGAGCACCTGAACATGACCGGCAGCATCAAAGACCGCATGGCTTTTCATATCCTGGAGCGGGGTTATGCCAGGGGAATCCTGAAACCGGGCAATCTGGTTATCGAGGCGACAAGCGGCAACACGGGCATTGCCTTTGCGGCCATCGGCCGGGCACTGGGCCACCCGGTCACCATATTCATGCCGGACTGGATGAGTGAGGAACGAATCAACCTTGTCCGCAGCCTGGGGGCGAAAATCGTCCTCGTGAGCAGAGAGGAAGGCGGGTTTCTGGGCAGTATCCGCCGCGCTGAGGCGCTGGCGGAGACCACCGAAGGGGCTTTCCTTCCCCGGCAGTTCTCTAATGAAGACAATGTCGAAGCCCATTACCGGACGACAGGGCCCGAGATCTGGTGGCAGCTGCGGTTTCGCGCTCTTTACCCCCATGCATTTGTGGCCGGCGTTGGAACGGGAGGCACCATTATGGGAACGGGACGTTTTCTCAAGGAGAAGTACCCTTCCATAACAATTCACCCACTGGAACCGGCCAACTCCCCGACCCTATCGACCGGCAGCAAAGTTGGCAGGCACCGCATTCAGGGGATATCCGACGAGTTCATCCCGCCTATCCTGAAATTGGAGGACCTGGACGAAATCGTCAGTGTCGACGACGGCGATGCCATCCTGATGGCGCAAAAGCTGGCCCGTGAGCTCGGGACGGCCGTCGGCATCTCATCGGGAGCAAATTTTCTGGGGGCCTTGCTGGTCCAGGAAAAAATTGGCCGGAACGCGGTTGTCGTTACCGTTTTTCCGGACGACAACAAAAAGTATCTCAGCACCGACCTCCTGAGAGAGGAGCCGATAAAGGACGGCTACCTGGCTCCTGAAATCGAACTTCTGGGCGTCAGGGCCTTTAAACGGGTTTGTTACACGTGCTGCGACCCGCAGGAGTGCCTTGCGGTTGCGAACATCGATATCGCCGAAGAAGGACCTTTACCCTCTTGCCCGAGACGGATTTAATGCCCATGCCAAATCTCCAGGTTAAGATTTTGCTCTCTGTGGCCGGCGTCTCAATCGTTTATGCCTTTATATGCAATATTCGGTTGTCTCGAAAAGCCGGCCGTTTAAGAAGCTGGCTTGAGAAGGAACGCCCCGAGCTCTGGTCGGAGCTGAATTTAATTTCCAGAAACTGGAACGGCGGCCAGCCCGGACTAAAGCTGCTCTATCGCCGAAATGCCGTCGGGCTGCCGAGGTTTGATCGGGAATATGAGCAGCTACGCGCCCTGGAGCGAAAACTTCTTTGGGGCATCGGCGTTGGTTCGGTGTGTATCGGTCTGGTCCTTATCGGCGCCAGGTTTTGGGGCTGGTACTGGTAAAGCCGGGCTCAGCTGCGCAAAAAATCACTTTCTGGGTATTGAGGCTCCCTGCGGCAAGCTGCGGGGAATGCGCTCGCCACCGCGGTTCAATATCTTCCCCTACCCGGATAAAACGACGCATCCAATCAAGACTTGCCCTTGACAGCTGCTCCCCAGCGGTCTATAGCCGTTAGCGAAGGCCGCATCAAAGCGGGAACGAACGTAGACACACAAAGGCGAGTATAAACGAGGTGACGGATGCGCTACGGATGGACGGGAAAACGCTTGATCGTCGATCTTTCAGCTGCAAAGACAGGCATTGAAAATATTGACGAGGAATTGCTTTACCGCTTTATCGGCGGCAGGGGCTTGAATTCCGAAACGCTGTTTCGCGAAATAAACCCGGATGCCGACCCGTTGGGCCCCGAAAACGTGCTGCTTTTCGGGGTCGGCCCCTGCAACGGAACCCTGATCCCGGGTTCCAGTCGGATGACCATTACCGCGCTGTCGCCCTCTGTTTTTGTGGGTGATGACCGGCCGGCGTTCGGCGACGCCAATTCCGGGGGTTTTTGGGGGGCGGAGCTTAAATTTGCCGGTTTCGACCAGATAAAAATCACCGGCCGTTCCGAAAAACCGGTTTACCTCCTGATACGCAACGGCAGGGCCGAATTGAAAGACGCTTCCTCTCTCTGGGGCAAAGACGCCTGGGATAGCCACCGTGCCATCCTCGCGGAACTGGGATCTTCCAAAGCCCGGGTGGCCGTGATCGGGCCTGCCGGTGAAAACCTGAGCAAAATGGCCTGCGTGATGAACGATATGAACCGGGCTTCCGGCAGATGCGGAATGGGGGCCGTGATGGGCTCCAAACATCTCAAGGCCCTGGTCATCGAGGGCGATCGAAAGGTCCCGGTGGCGGACAAGCCGGCCATTCTTCGACTCCTCAAAGAATCGAAAGCCCTTTTGAAACAGGACAGATCCTCGGCGGAATACTCGCGGGAAGGCACCCTGTCCCTACTGGCCCACCATCAAAGGGCCGGACGGCTGGCCACCCGCAATTACCAGTCAACCCAATTTGAAGGCTGGGAAAACATCTCCGCCGCCGCCATGAAAAAGGGGTACTGGAAAGGCTCCAGAAGCTGCCACGCCTGCCCCCTCCACTGCACCCAGTCATTTCGCATCGACAGCGGCCCCAATAAAGGCATTTGGGGCGAAGGGCCGGAGTATGTGACCATGGCCGGCTTCGGATCCAAATGCGGCAACAATCACCTGGAATCGATCCTTCAGGCCAATATGCTCTGCAACCGGTTGGGCCTGGACTCGGAGAGCACCAGCAGCACCATCGCCTGGGCCATGGAATGCTGGGAAAAGGGGCTGCTCGACCCGAACGACACCGAGGGCCTGAACCTTGAATGGGGGAATCATGAAAGCATCCTGGCCCTGCTTCCAAGTATTGCCCATCGGAAAGGCGCTTTCGCTTCGCTCCTGGCGGAAGGCGCCTATACGGCCGCCAAGCGTCTGGGCAGGGACTCGCTACGCTATGTCTCCCACGCCAAGGGTCAGGATCCGGCCATTACCGACCCCAGGGCCGCACCCGCATGGGGTTTGGCATATGCCGTATCAAGCCGCGGCGGGGATCATCTGCGCGCCTTGCCCACGGCCGAGCACTGCTTTACCCCGGAGGAAGCGGAAAAACTGTTCAAAAGCAAAGCAGCCCTGAACCCGGACGCCGTCGAGGGCAAGGGCTACCTCGTTAAATGGAGCGAAGATCACCGGGCCGTGGCCGATTCGCTGGAAATATGCAAATTTATCGTCAGAACCGCCCTTTTAAGACCCATCTGGATGGCAAACTACCTTCGGGCGGTTACCGGCTGGGATATCACAGAGGATGAACTCATGACCATTGGCGAGCGGATCGTCAATGTGGAGCGGCTGTTCAACATTCGACAGGGGCTGACCCGAAAAGACGACACCCTTTCAGAGCGATTCCTCAAGGAACCGATTCCCAGCGGTCCGGCCAAAGGACGCGTTTTGGACCTGGAACCCATGCTCGAAGAATATTACCGCGCCAGGGGCTGGGATGCGGTTACCGGGCGGCCCACGCAGGCCGGATTGGAGCGGCTGGGTCTCGAAGCATATGCATAAGCCTGCCGTCCCCTCGAAAACCATGGGGGGAAGGACGCGCGCGCGATTATCACGGATTCCGAAAGCACGCATTTTCAAGTTCTCCTTGCAGGTCGGATTCCAAAATTTAAAGATTTGATTCGGGTTTTTATGCCTGTCCCAAGGAACCCTAAACAACCACCGGCCGGGATTATCGCCTTGACAACCCATAGGGTCTTTGGTAGGAAATGCAGATACCTACGCTACTGTTATGCTTCCCTATATCAGTTTGCTGTTTATACAGTTGCGCAAATCAGATCCGATTTGAGCCAGCCAGTCAGATATCGAACATTTATCAGTCAATTAAAAATTGGAGGGAAAACAAATGCTTAAAAGAATACTGACAATCACCGTAGCTGTAACCGCCGCGATCGCCCTGCTGGCACCGCCGGTTCTGGCGGAAAAATTCCCGAGCAAACCGATCCGCATGATCCTGACCCACCGTGCGGGCGGCAGCGTGGACAAAGCCGGTCGAACCATCGCCCCTTATCTGCAGAAATATCTGGGAGTCAACGTGATACCCGAGAATATGACCGGCGCCGGCGGCCGCCGCGCGATGAACTACGTCTTTGAGAAAGCCCCAAAAGACGGGCACACCATCGTCGTCTCGGCCCACCCCTCGCGACTGATCGGCCAGCTGCTCTATCCGGAATCCGCCAAGTACGACATGCGCCAATTCATCCATCTCGGCCAGTGGACCAAGGCGCCCCGGGTTATCGGGGCCAACAAAAACCGATTCACCGGCTTTGAGCAGATTCTCGAAAAATCCAAACAAACCCAGCTGACCGTCGGCATCGGCGGCGGTATGGGCTCCAGCGGACATGTCCAGGCGGTACTGCTCAAAAACGAGGTGGGCATCGACCTGCGCCTGGTGCCGTTCGGCAGCGGGGCGGAGGTTTTCAGCGCCATCCTCGGAAACAAAATCGATTTTTGCGTGTGGAACATCAGCGACGCGGCGCGCATCGAAGGCACCGATGCCGTGATCCTGGCGGTACAGTCGGATGAACGTTTTCGGACGCTCCCGGATGTTCCTTCCACAACCGAACTCGGCTTTCAGGCCGCCACCATCGTCACCGGTGAAGCCGCCTGGGTGCCGCCCGGCACGCCGGACGAGCGCGTGAAGATTCTGGCCGATGCGATCAAGAAAACGTTCGACGATCCCGATTTCCAGAAAGACGCCGAAACCCGCAAAATGCCGCTCAAGTATATCGGTCCGGCCGCTGCGCTTGAACAGACCCGGAAGGATTATGTAAAGTTCGAAAAGATCATCCCGACCTTAAAAGCCACGGCGTACAAACGCCCGAAGAAAAAGAAATAATAACAACTTGCTTGGTTGATGTACTAAAATCCGGGCTGCCCGCTGCCGAGGCAGCCCGGCTGGAAAGGAAAAACATTTGGGCGCATGGATCTTTCGAGGGCTGTTGGCGGTCGGTCTCGTTTTCTTCCTCTGGGAGGGCGAGTCCTATTCTCCGCATGCCGCCCGTCTTCCCCAGATGGTCGCAGGGGTGACGCTGCTGTTCCTGTTTTTGGACGCAGTTTCATCGTGGCGCAAGGAACGGGGCGCCCAAAAAGCCTCCCCCGTTGACGTCCCTCTGCCGAAAGGCGGCCCCTTTCTTGAATCGCCTCGTTTTTACGCCACCGCATGCTGCATTATCGCCTTTTTCATTCTTTTTCCCTGGCTGGGCTACATTTTGAGCGCCGCCCTTTTCATCTTTGGCTTGAGCTGGATGCTCGGTGAACGCCGCTGGCACGTGCTGGCCATCTGCAGTATCGCCGCTCCGATCGCATTCTGGTATGCCTCGGAAACATATCTCAAGATCGTCATGCCGAAAGGTGTGATCTTCGAATTCTTCCTGCGGTGATCAAGGAGCTGAACATGAGCCAGATATTTCCCTTTCTCGACCTGCCCTGGGCACAGGGTTTTGCCATTGCGTTCACGTGGGAGCATCTGCTTATCCTCATAATGGCCAGCCTCCTCGGGGTAATCTGCGGGGCCCTGCCCGGCATCGGCGCCAGCCTGACCATGTCGCTGCTGATCCCCTTCTCCTTTCACTGGGATAAAACGACGGGTTTGATCCTGCTGGTCGGGGCCTGGGCGTCGGCCGTCTATGGCGGGTCCATCACCGCGATCCTCATCAATACCCCCGGCACCGGCGGCAATGTCGCCAGCGCCTTTGACGGCTTCCCGCTCAGCGAGCAGGGGCGCGCGGGTGAAGCGCTGGGCATCTCGGCCTTTGCATCCTCGATCGGCGGGGTGACGGGCATTGCCTTCCTGATTTTTTTCTCGCCCCTGTTGGCCAAGCTGACGGTGGAGTTCGGCCCGGCCGAGTATTTTATTATCGGGCTGCTGGCGCTCTGCATGATTGCGGCCCTGAGTGGCGCCTCCCTGCTGCGCGGTTTAATCTCAGGGGGGCTTGGACTTTTGATCAGCTTCATGGGTTACGATATCATCACCGGTGAACTCCGCTTCAACTTCGGCTTCGAGTACCTCGAGGAGCGCATTCATTTCGTCATTATCGTCATCGGTGTGTTCGGCGTATCCCAGTGTCTGCGGTTTTCCGAGACCGTGGGCAGCATTTCGCGCTCCGGCGAAGTCAAGGGGGGGTACCTGAGCGGCGTTGCGACCACCTTAAAGTACCCCTTCACCCTGCTGCGCTCTGTTTTAATCGGTATTGTTTTCGGCTTTATCCCGGGCCTGGGGACCTCGTCAGCCAGCCTTTTTTCATGGACCGAGGCCAAGCGCGTCTCCAAAAACTCGCACGCTTTCGGCAAAGGCAACCCGGAAGGCCTGGTTGCATCCGAGGCCGCGAACAATGCGGTCGAGGGCGGCGCATTGACCCCCACCCTCACCCTCGGCATCCCCGGGAATCCAAACTCGGCCGTTTTTCTGGCCGCCATGCTCATGTACGGTATCCTGCCGGGACAACAGCTTTACCAGCAGAACAGTGATCTGGTGTCCACCCTTTTTATCACCCTGCTCCTCTCCCAGAGTGTTTTTTTCTTCACCGGTTGGATTGTTTCGCTGGGCGCGGCGCGGGTGACAACGCTTTCACTGACATTTTTGGCCCCGCTGATACTGCTGGTCTGCCTGACGGGCGCCTATGTGTCCAGCGGCCAGTTCGGCGACGTGGCGGTTGCCGTTATTCTGGGACTGGTCGGGTATTACATGCACCGCTACAAATACTCGGCCGTTTGCCTGCTTTTGGGCGTAATCATCGGTCCACTGACCGAGCGAAATTATCACCGGGCCATGATCATCTACCAGGATACCTGGAGCATCATTACCGCCAGTTACATCTCCATCGCCTTGACGGTCCTATTGGTTGTCGTGCTGATATGGGGTGGCTGGCGAACCTTAAGGTCCGGCAAACCTTCTTCGCCGTTATAGTGCATGACCGTTAATGCCTGTTGTGGATTCAACGCTTCCGGGAATCCCCTTGACAACCCCGACGCCTTTAGATAATTAGACGACGAATTTTTCCACGAGATTAAACTCTTTGGCATATACCGCGCGGTATATATTTTTAAAACTTTTTTAAAGCTTTTATTAAATGAAACAGGAGGAAAATGTGACCGATCAAATTCAAGAAATAAAACAAAAGATTTTAGACGGGATGAAAATACTTCTCAGAGACGGCCTGATGGAATTAAACACCGGCCACTTGAGCGTTCGGGTGCCGGACAAGGACCTGATCTGCCTGCCGGGTCATCTCCATGATCACGGACGCACGCTGGACACGCTCACCATCGAGGACATCATCACCATCGATATGGACAACAACAAAATTGAAGGAAGCCTGTCGTCGGTTGGTGAAGCGGTCATTCACACCAAAATATATGCGGCACGCCCGGATGTGAATTCAATTATCCACTGCCACCCCAAGTTGGCCACCTGCTTCAGCATTGCCGGTGTTGAAATCAAGCCCGTCTACCATCGCGCCGCTTTTCTCTACCCGAGCGTGCCGATCTGGGACTACCCGGGTCAGGTCGACAAACCGGAACTCGGCGAAAAAATCGCCGAAGCTCTGGGGGACAGGCCGGCCGTTCTGCTTCGCGGGCACGGTGCCGTTACCGTGGGCAGGTCTCTGGAAGAATGCGTCTCGGTATGTGCCATTTTGGAAAGAACCGCCGAGATGCAGTATATTGCCACCACCATCGGCACACCCAAAGCAATCGAACCCGAATTTATGGATGGTCGGCATATCGCCGGTCAAACCCATAAAAATTGGGCCAGAAACGTCTGGGGCTATCTGTCACATACCTACCTGGAATCGGACTGATAACTGAATCCTGCATGAAAATTGATGAGAAGCTACTTTGGTGTTGGATACAAAAGTATTTAAGTAAAATTTGACATCAAAGAAATCATAGCCGCATGGCAAAAAAAGCATGGTGATCTTTTTTTCTCGTCAGTTTCCACCTTTCAGGCGAGCCGGAGGTTTCCATCTGCTGCGCTATCAAGGGTTCGCAGCAGTATAACTATGGCTTCACCCTTGAGTGCCTTGCAGATGAAAGCCTCCAACTCGTTGAAAATTTAGCTAATAATCCTAAGAATGGTTTAGGGGTTCTTAAAATCCCGTTTTAAGTGGGATGCGGCTGCCGTTTCCGGAAGTTCAAGTATTTGAAGGATGATCGACGGCGCATTCTTTCCGAAGAAACAGGCGACCCTACCCAAGACGGTCGTCCCGCCTCCCTCTGGGGCTTTGTTGCTTCCCGTTAGACGTATCAGGATGGTTTCGCTTTGGAGGCTTCTCGGACAAGGGGCAGCAACAGGGACAACGACATGACGGCGCTGACGGCGGATAAAGCAAACGCCCAGACGAACCGGCCGGTTGCATCGATCATCCATCCGGTAACGACAGGAGAAAGGCCGGACCCGACACCCAAAAACAGCGTCCACAGACCGATCACACTGCCGGCGTGCGCCGAGGGGAAAAAATCACGGGCGGACGCAGCGTAAACAGGCCAGGTCGCGCCGTAGCCGATACCGAACACAGCCGAGAAGAAAGCCAGGCCAAAATACCCCTGCGAAAAGGCCAGCCCCAGTCCGCCGACTGCCGCAAACATCCCGCAGAGCATCATGACCTTTATTCTCCCCACCCGGTCCGAGAGGCGGGAAAGGGCCAGTTTGCCGAAGACGCCGGCCACCGCGCTTACAGCGATGAGGCCGGTGGCGGATTTATAGGGCATTTCAAGTTCCTGGTTGGCGAAGGTGACCAGGAATGCAAAAGGGATCAGGATCGAAAAACCGATGAGCAGATAGGAAAAGCCGATGATCCACAACCTTTTATCCTGAAAAAGTACCCTGTAAACGTCTCTGACCGGTGTGCGCACAAACGGCACCGCCATCGTTTTCCGAGCCTTGATGTCGGACTCTGGATAACTTCTCACGATAAAATAATCCAGGCCGGCCACAAAAAAAGCCAAAACGCCCAGGCTCACCCAACCCGCTCTCCAGCTGTAGGCCTCGACGACGAACGGCAGCACGATGCTCCCCAGGGCGATACCGGAGGCGCTGCCGAGGTCAATGATCGCAAGCGCTGTTCCTCTGTGTTTTTCACTGACCCATCTTTGAACCACCGTTACCATGGGGGTCCAACAGGCGGCATGCCCGATTCCGGCCAGGGCGAAAAAAAGGGACGCCTGGATGATGGTGGCGGACATGGATAGGAGATAAGCGCCGGTCCCCAGAAGCGCGACAAAAAGGGTCAGAAGCCGCCGGGCGTCAAACCGGTCGACCAGCAAGCCGAGCAGGGGTGAAAATATGGTATAGGCCAGGAAATAGCACAAAAAAATAATCCCCGCCTCTGCCTTGGTGATGGCGAGGGAGGAAATCATGTGGGGAAGCAGCAGTCCGTAGGCATAACGGATGGAAAATCCTGAAAATACCGTAAAAAATCCGGCAATTAGAATAGCGACCGCACGCTTGTTCATAATGGATTAAAATCAATTACAAATGGTCAGTGTTTTGGAGCAGGAAGGATCGGGATTTTTTCCCTGCTGCATACAAAGATTAGTCTATTTGCGACTATGCCTGTGTAAGCTTTTTTTCAGACGGACTCAAGGGAATTCTCATTGAAAACCGTGCCTATTCATGATTTGCTTATTATAATCGATTGAATTCATTTTAAGAGACATGTTAAATATTCGGCCTGGATGCCGCCGCTTTTTGCTCACGAGTTTCATAAAAAAGGGTTGCAAAAAAGAAATTTAAAAGGTAGCGTTTGTTCGTATATCATCAAATGATATCTAATCTGCTGTAGGCCGCATATTTTCTCTGATTTAAATCTCGATATTTGATCATTCTATCACGTGCGTTTTTTTAAATATTTTCTTTTAATTAGAAGCTATCTCAAAATTAGGATTTTTGTCTGAGATCAAGGCGAGGCCGAGTCTCAACCCGCAGGCATACTCAAGTATGTCGATGACTTGAGACGAGGGCTCAACGCCGTGTTCGGGCGAAAAGACTTTTTTGAGATGGCGTCTAACAACGATCACCGGTATCACCGTTTTGCAAAACCGCAAAATGAGCCGGCTCGACCGCACAGGGGTCCGGGAGGAAGGGCGCGATCCTGAATTTTGCCCCGCCTTGCCTGCCGCTCAGACCATATTCGCCCGACAAATTGCCGAATTGCCGTGTATGACAGGGTTTGCGCAAATAAAACTTTAACTTTAAGAAGGAGGCCTATCTCATGAGAAAAAAGTTAGCGTTCTTTTGCATCGTGTTTCTGTTTATCGGTCCGCTGCTGACGGCGGGCGACGCAGCCGCCAAGCCATACTT
>Ga0209536_100015838_pt1 | contig 10745 bp, 13 predicted proteins | sample DeeMarSeWOR28_12_FD_187461 | JGI IMG/M metagenome (GOLD analysis project Ga0209536, IMG submission 187461) | Marine sediment microbial communities from White Oak River estuary, North Carolina - WOR-2-8_12 (SPAdes) (version 2) | ecosystem: Environmental > Aquatic > Marine > Intertidal zone >...
TGATTTCTGCGTATGTACAACAGGTGGAACATGGCCTAGAACTACATCAATGAATCATCCGTTATTACAATGGTTACTACAGCAATTTCCACTATTGCGCAATCTAATTGGACTATGAACTAATATTAAAAATTAAACTTCTTCTTTTCTTTTTTTAATTTCATAATAACATTTGTTAAAATGAAATGAATATAAATTTTAATTATTAGATAATAGAGATAAATGGATGGATACAAATATTAATTTATTTTTCAATAAAAGAATATTTAACGTATCCGTCCAAATATTTTAAATGAATAAGTTATTAATAAAAGTTTTTTTTAATTCATAACATTTAATAATAAAATCTGGATTCTAAGGATAAGAAAGGGAGGAATATAATATTATGTTTAGGAAAGAATTAGTTTTTATTATTGCTGTATTGTTTATTTTTACGGGTTTTGTATCTGCTTTAAATGTTACTTTAATTAAAGAATCTACCCCTTTGAATCGTGATAATACTTTTTATCTCAGTGGTAAAGATATTGTATCATTAGTTCCTCCAATAGATTCACCATTACCTATGAAAAATCATAATACTGTTAAGATAAAACGTGCTAATGATTTAAAAAAAATTATTTGGAACAATGGTGCTCCAACAGATAATTGGGTTTTATTATTATCACAACTTGATGAAGTTTTTCCATTTAACTCACAAGTGGCTGATGATTTTATATTTGAAGGCTGTGATACGGAAGTATTAGGTGTTCGATGGTGGGGTAATTTTTGGGGTGTTGGTGAGCCCATTGATCCAGTTGATTTTAACATCTACTTCTATGAAGATAATGGTACTGGGAATACACCAACAGGTAGTGGTATGGAAAATCCTGAATCTACTGCTTTGAAGTCATATTTTATTCAAGATGTTTCAGGTGTAAACGATAGTGGTCAACGTTTTTATTCAGTTGACCTTCCTACTCCATTTATTGCTTTACAAGGTGAAAAATATTGGCTTGTTGTTCAGGCAGTATTTGAGTTTCCACCTAAATGGGGCTGGGTAACTAACGATGGTACTGTTTATCTTTCCTCTTCAGTATTTGGCTGTCCATTGTTAGGTGATCCTTTCTGGACGAATCATGAATATGGTGACATGGCATGGTATTTAACCGGTGGAATTAATAATCCACCCTCTGCTCCAACTATTGATGGCCCAAAAAATGGTTTACCATTTATTAATTATCTATTTACATTTACTTCAACAGACCCAGATGGAGATAATGTATCATATTACATTGATTGGGGTGATGGTTTTATAACCAATTGGACCTCATATCAGCAATCTAATTCACCTGATTATAATGAGGGTCATTCTTGGATTGGATTTGATGTATTCACTATAAAAGTTAAGGCAAAGGATAACTTTGGTTTGGAAAGCCCATGGACAAATTATAGTTTTAGTACTCCAAGAAATCGAGTAATAAATACATTGTTTAAAAATTTTTTACAAAGTCATCCAAACATGTTTCCAATACTAAAATATCTATTGAAACTATAAATCAATATTCAAACTAAACTTTTTTTTTTTTTTATTTATTATTATCTTTTTAAAACCAATTAGAAAAATCTCCAAAAACCAATTTTTTTATAAATTGATGCAATATGTCTATATTAAGGTGAAATTGTAAATGGGAATTTGTCCTTATTGTAAACAAAATATAAGCCTAAATGATGTGAAAAAAGAAAATAAAGGAACAGGTTTTATTGGTCAAGAAACAATGTATTGTTGTCCACTTTGTAACTATATAATTGGATTTAGTAATAGACAAAGATAAATAATCACTTGTTTTTTTTCATGTTTTTTTAAAAAAAATTTAAGACATTATAAGAGTCTGGATATATATTTTTATATGTCTTTGATTCTGATGCTACTGCTTGGTTTTTAAAGAAAAAATGAAATTGGTTAAGAAAAAATTTAGATAATAGTATTATAAAGTAAATTGCTTTTAATGAGATTTATTTGTTTTGAACTTTGGACACAATATCCTGCGCCCATACTTTAGCCTTATCAGGTTCTATTGTCTCTTTTTGACTATCTAATTTAGCCCATTTTTCAGGAATCTTTCCAGGAAATGAAACCAGCAACTCAGGTTTTAAACCATATCGTTTAACAAGTGGGTGTAAGAATTTTTCAACAGCCTTGTTCGGGTCCTCAATCGCAGTGCCACTTGAAAGAAACATAAAAAGTTGCTTGTTGCTTAGTGCTTTTTGTTTTAGAACTTTCTTCCAGCGTCGGTAAACCCTGAACATTCGCACGCCAGTTCCCAGAACAACCGTGTTATAATCCTCAACGTTAGGGATGTTATGAGAAAGATTAAATGTATCAACAACAAGTCCATTATCTGTGAGTGTCTCTGCTATTACATTAGCGTATTGCTCAGATGCTCCACCTTTTGTGAAATATGCAACAAGTGTTTTGTTAATCATCGTCTTTTCACAAATGGGGATTTCCTTATAGGTTTAAGAACATTTCCTTGACTAGAAGAAAATGAAAATCATTGTTAAAAATAATTCGTACTATAATTTTGAATTATATTTTGTTGCAAATAGGTTTTTAGAAATATTTTTAACAATATATAGTATTTTAAATTTTAGTTTAATGGAGGAAAAATTATGAATTCAGGAGTTATTGTTGGTGGTGCAATGTTGATGCTAGTTTCAATATTTTTTACAATATTTACTCTTGGTTTTGGGATATTTTGTACAGGTCCTTTGTTTTTAATTGGATTTGTGATTTTTATTCTAGGTTTTGTTATGCCTGAAGAAACAAAAAAAGAAATCCATCATTATAATAAGCCTCAACCTTCACCTGTGTCTTCTAATAGGTATTGCCCTAAATGTGGACGAAGTATACCTTTTGATGCCTCTATTTGTCCTTATTGTGGATTAAAACTCCCAGATAAAATTTCAACTATTAAAAAATCTATATTTTGTTCCAGGTGTGGTTTTGAAAATAAAACAGATCACGCCTTTTGTACAAAATGCGGAAATAAATTATAGTTTTAGAGAAGAAAAAAATGATATCAAAAGAAGATAAAACAGTGATAACTTCAGATAAATATATAAGTGAATCAGGTGTACAAGGTGGAAAAGCAATAGGAGAACATATAGTTTTAGGATCATTTTTAGTTGGAATACCATTTTTTATTTTGGGATTGATTGGAATTTTTATATTGTTATTTGGTTTAATACCAATAAACACAGCTAATTTGATTTTAGTATTATTGCTAACTGTTATTGGTTTGTTATTTATTATTGGTGGTTATAATATATATAGAAGCAAACATATTAAAAATTAGATTTTTAAATTTTAGTTAGATAAAGGAAAAAATATGGAAGATAATGAACTTATAGCTTATAAAATTGTAACTGAATCACAAAAAAAGAAAAAGAAAACATGTAAAAATTTAATTGAAAGAGATACAGAACTACTTCAAGGAGCATATTTTGGAGGGAAACCAGAGCATATTTTGAAAAAAAATAAAAAAAAAGAAAACAAAGAAGAAAAAATAAATAATTTAAATTAATTAAAAAAACTGTTTTTATTCTGTAAAATAATTTAAGTGATGCAGGGGGAGATTTGAATTCTATTTTACTGGTAAATATTTAGTTTTATATCTGTTAAATAAATTTTTTTTTAATTATTTTTCAAAATTTCCTTGTAAAGAAAATCATGTGATAAATAGTGTTTGATTTACTATCTTTTTATTTCTTTTTTTGTAAATGGCAATAAATGTCACAATTATTGTTTAATATATTGTTTTTATATCTTTGTTGGTTTAGAGAAAAATAAATATAGCGTCAAAAAGGAAAGTAACAATGAATAAATCCATTTCATCATAAGCCATTTTACCAGAAGTCGTATACGCATAAACCCCAAGAGTATGTCTACCAACAAGAGGTCTAGTAAATCCATTTATTGACCATTCTGTTTTGTTTGAATAAACAGTTGATGGAATAGATACTCCATCAATGACAAATACTATTGACTCAACTTCTTCATCTGTATTTACTTCTACCTTTGCAGTTGTTCTCCCAAGGATAAATGTAAGACCATTATATTTTATTCGCCATAAGTTATACTGTGGTAAACTAACCATTTTTTTATTAAAAAAATGAAAATAACCTTCACGGGGATTTAATATTCTAATCTGTAAATCAATCTCTTTTATAGATAGTTCATATAAAGTAACTAATACACATTTTGTAATTTTTTCTAAATATGTGAAATTAATTTTAACAATTGTATCATCTGGTGTATGCATTCCATCTAAATTTGCATATTGACCAAATAATACACCATCAAATCCATAATCAATAAAGGATCCATGATCACATCCGAATGTTGGTACCGGTTGAATTTTAAAATTAAAATAATCTTTATATTTTTCACAAATATTTTTTACAAAATCTAATAACCATTCAGATCTTTCTGGTAGCCATAATCTGAATATATCACCATCATTTTCTGTATATGCATATCCAATAGTATCCAAATTAAGAACTGCAATAATATTTTCATCTTTTTCATATGCTTTACTAGCATAGTAATGACTTCCAAATAATCCTACTTCTTCACCTGAAAATGCAATAAATTTAATAGTATGATTAAAAGAGCTTTCACTAAATATTTTTGCAATCGTCATCATTGCAGCAATCCCTGAACCGTCATCATTTGCACCAGGTGAATTACTTGTAGTATCATAATGTGCACATAATATAAAAACTGCATCACTTGATTGATCAGTTCCATTTATTGTTGCTACAACATTTTGACATTTTCTCCTAAAATAACTCCATGGTTGAATAAATGAATACAATCCCATTTTTTTGAATTCATTGTTAATATATTCTGCCGCTTCTTTACAATTGTCTGAACCTGTATATCTTGGTCCGATTTCTACTAAACCCTCAAGATAATATAATAAAATGGATTCATTTACTTGATCTATCATATTTGAAATGTTAATTTGATCATTAGTTTTAATATAACTTTTTGTAGATAACTCTGTATATTTAGATATATCTGCTCCTCTTGATAATGGGATAAGGATAAATAAACATATAATGAAAATTGAAAATTTTTTTCTCATAAATAGCATTATTGAGTTAATTACATATTAATACTTTGTTTTAATATTAACAAATATTTTATGATTAGGACTTCATTCAATTCAATCTGTTAAAATAGTAATAAAACCATTATGTCTGTTATTGACTTGTTTTTGTAGTAATGTTGAGATGAAAATAACTTTAACAAAATGTGTTTTTTTATCATAACATTTAAATCAAAATAAACTATATGTTTTCATAGGGAGGAAAAAAATTTATGAAAAAGAAGATAGTTGGAATTTTTATATTTATACTTTTAATTGGATTAAATCAATCTTTTATATTATCTGCTAATGAAAATTATGTGAGTGTTCTTGCAGATGATAGCAACAAAAAAAAGGATTGTGAATGTGAACCACGACAAATCCTTGCTGATCAGAACCTATTATTGAATCAAATTATTATCAATGATACAACAACCCAGTTAATAAAACCAACAATTAACAACAATTTACCACCATATTTTAGCTGGAAAGATATGAATGGAACGGATTGGACAACATCTGCAAAAGATCAAGGTAGTTGTGGGAGTTGCTGGGATTTTGCAGCAATTGGAGCATTGGAAAGCATTATTCAAATACGGGAAGGATGCGCTGGCCTAAATCTTGATCTTTCTGAGCAGTATGTTCTTTCTTGTTTACCCTCTGCAGGGAGTTGCAATGGAGGTTGGGCATTTTATGCATATAGGTATATTATACTTATTAGCTCTTCAGGGAATTATTGTAATGGTATAATTCCAGAATTTTGTTTTCCTTATCAAGTAAATGATGAGGTTCCCTGTGCGAATGTCAGTCCTGATTGGATGGATTTTCTCATTCCAATTTCTGCTTATGGACGTTGGATACCTGATGGAAGTGTTGAGGATAGAAATGTAATCAAAACCCAGATAATGGAGTCTGGACCAGTTGTCGCTACAATGCTATTTACTATTTATTCTCATGGTCCAAATAACATAGAGGAATGGGGTTATTTACATAATAATCCTGATGACTATTATCCTTATCCTGGTCCTATTCAGGGAACCAATCATCAGGTTGTAATCGTCGGATGGAAGGATGATTTATCCATAACTAACGGTGGTTACTGGATTGTAAAAAACAGCTTAAGTGAAGAATGGGGTTATAATGGTTTTTTCAACATAGAATATGGCAGTCTCAATATTGATAGTTCCGATATTAATTGGGTTGATTATGATTCAGTAAATTATAGTAACTGGATGCCAGTTGCACAAATCAATGGATCATCTCATGGACAAACAAATCAAGAGATGATATTTGATGGAGGTAATAGTTTCGACCATGAAGGCACCATTGTGTCATATATATGGAATTTTGGTGATGGAACCAACAAAACCGGGATAATAGTCAACCATAACTATACACAACCAGGAATCTACCTCGTGACTCTTACTGTTACTGATAACGCGAGTAACACCAATAATCATTCCATATATGTATACATTGACAAAGAAAACCATCCGCCAAAAACACCGAAACTTATCGGACCAAGAATTGGAAAAAATGGAACAACTTATCATTATACAATTTCCGCCACCGACCCTGATGGCGATGATGTATATTATTATTTAAATTGGGGTGACGAATATTGGTTTGGAGGAGCAGTAGGCTGGATAGGACCATTTAAATCTGGTATGAAAATTACTTTAGAAAAAACCTGGGAGGAAATGGGGAACTACACGATTCGTGTCAAAGCAAAAGATCAATATGATACAAAAAGCAATTGGGCGACTCTTTCTGTTTCAATGCCATTCTTATATGATATACCGATGCAATGGTTTTGGCATAGATTATTCGAGCGATTCCCGAACTTGTTTCCAATAATAAAACATCTAATAAGACTATAAACTAAAAATAAAACTCAATATCTTCTTTTCTTTTTTTTATAAATAGAAAATCAAAATAAGTTTTTCTTAAAAAAGTAATTAGATATTTTATTATGATGCTCTTTTTTTTGTAGCATATCTAGATAATCAATTCTTTTATATGATCTAGTACGTTGATTCTTAAATTTTATTTTAAGATATTCAAAAGAAATACAAGAAGTAAGAACTAAACTTGCTATAATGAACATAATTATAATGGTTAAGTAATCTTTAAAATAAAATTCAACTATAATAAAAGGAAGTAATGAACCTACAAAAAATAGTAAAAAATAACTAAAGATTTTCTTAATATTCTTTTCCTCCATTGAGGGTTTGATTATATAAATATTAAAAAATGTAATCAATTAAAAATTTGAATATTCTCAAAAATTATCGTAAAATATTTTATAAAGTTCATTTTTTTTATTTTTACATAATCTTTTAAAAAGAAAATCAATGTAACAAATAGTGTTTGTTTATCATAACATTTAAATCAAAATAACCTATTGAATTTTTCTTAAAAGAAGAAATAATTTTAAAAGGGAGCAATAATAAATTTATGAAAAAGAAAATATTAATAATTTGTATTATTGGTTTATTTATCTTAACTATTTTTAATTATTCAAGTGCAACAAATAACAAGATGAATATAAAAAAAGAATCAATTTCTAAAAATCTTGTTCCACCATATGTACGACCGGGGGACATAGTTTTTATGGAATTAAATAATTATTCTAATAAATTTCCAGGATGGGACCATTGTGGTATTTACATTGGTAACAATGAATTTATTCATGCAAGTGGTTATTTACAATGTACAGCTAAACAAAATATATCTTTATTTGAACAACTTGATTGTGAAATTGTATATGGAAAAGTAATAACTTCAAATGAAAATCAAAGAGTTAATGCCATTAATTTTGCAGAAGGCCAAATTGGAAAACCATATAATACTCGACATTCAAAAAATTCAGAATTTGATTCTGAATCTTGGTATTGTTCTGAATTGGTTTGGGCTGCTTATTTGAACCAAGGAATTGATATAGATAGAAATGGATGGAATTTCCCACCTTATGTTGGAACTTTAGAAATCTGTTGGGATGATGATGTAGAAATGTATACATATAATAAACTTAATCAGTGGTATCCAGGTTTTTTTTTATCTTGGTTAATAAATTATTTAATAAATTGGCCAAGTAATCATTGATTTTTTGTTTAAATAAAGATATCATGTATATTTTTTTCTTTTTTTTATTTTTTTTTGTTTTTCCAATTAATTAATTTATAAAATATTATGCTTAAGTTCTCCATATTTTACTGTTTTTTTGGTATTTATTGATATATACGCGGTCAAGTTTACTATATATATAATTTATATGTATGTTTTTGCCTTCCAAAAACTCAACCAGAGATTGGCGGAATCTACAAAATAAAACAATCACGCCTAGCAGATTTCTTTACTTAGTTTAATTTTAAATATTTTTTACCAACATCCCATAGTTTTTCAGCTAAATCCATATTATAAGATTCTTTAGATGATTTTTTAATTTCTTTTTTCACCCAATACTCCCCAGTTATATTTTCTACATCCGGCGAACTTGCAAGATATATCGAGGTTTCAGACCCAATACTTGGATTTTTTCCCATCATTTTAAATATCATCTTTGAAAAACCCCCTGCATCTCTTCCAAGATCCGTTTTATTCATACCTGGTTGAACAACATTAACCGTCACACCCGATCCCTCTAATTTTTTTGCTAAAAGCCTAGTGAACAAAATTAAACCAAGTTTCGATTGCCTATAAGCCTTTGCTCCCGAAAATTTCTGTTTAAATTCAATATCATCAAAATTTATTGTACCATAATGCATACCAGAAGTTACATTAATGATTCTAGAAGGTTTACCATTTTTTAATACATCAAGTAACAAATTTGTCATCAAAAAAGGTGCAAGAAAATTAACTGCAAAAATGTTTTCAATACCATCTTTTGATTCCTTCCTTTTAAAATCCCATACACCAGCATTATTAATTAAAACATGTAACTTATTAAATTTTGATTTAAATTCATTACAGCAATTCTTAATCGACTCAATTGAAGCTAAATCACACGTTAACATCTGAATATTTTTATTATTAGTTTTATCTATTAGTTCTTTCTTTGTTTTTTCTCCTTTTACAATATCTCTTGTTGTAAAAACGATTATTGCTCCTAACTTTGCTAATCCAAGAGCAGTTTCTTTACCAATACCTGATGTTGCACCTGTGATTAAAATAATTTTGTTTTTCAAAGTATTTCCCACGATTTTACAAATACAAAATTTGTTTATAAAGTATAGAGATAATCCCTAGCAGATTTCATTCAAAGCCTTATCATTAGACATGATTGAACAAAAATGCTATACTATTCTTCATATAGAAATAAACATTTTTTTTAATACGAGATGGTATTAAATATGAGATGAAATATTATTATCTATATTGGGGGAGTTATAGTAAAATGAAATGGAAACCATTACTAATTGGATCTATTGTTGTTATCTTACTCCTAGTTTTTCCTGTTCATGCAGTAGATACTCTTAATGTTTCATCACCAGATGAACCAGGTCCATATCATATCGGCTACTATAGAGTAAGCTACGTTGTCCCTCCCTTTGGACGTTATTGGGCAAAGATACGATATCCCGCAACACGTGATGGATGGCTTGCACCAAAAGATACCTCAGAAGCCCCTTATCCAGGCGTTGTCGTTGCTAATGGCTTAGGCGGGTCAGAGTGGAATATCAAATGGATCCCGGAGCATCTTACCTCTTATGGTTATGTGACAATATGTTTTACACCACCGAAAAAAATATCTTTTGATACAACACAGTGGGCATATGGTTTAATTGGAGGCATTGAAAAACTGAAAACCCAGAATAACCTATGGTTTTCTCCAATAAAAGATATGGTTGATGTTGAAAACTTTGGAGCAATAGGTCTATCTATGGGTGGCGGAGGATGCATAGAAGCAACAGGAACTCCTAATTCAGAGATTGATGCCGCTGTTTCCCTAGCACCAGCAGCCTCAGATGATGCTAAAAATGCAGCACAGAATATCACAGTACCAATACAACTGCAAGTAGGAAATAATGATGGCATGGTCCCACCCGAGCATGTCATACCATTTTACACAGATTTTATACCAGAAACATCTGTCAAAGAGTACTTATCCATTACTGGAGGTAATCATATCGGTTTTGTTGACGAATTATTCGCTAGGATAGCTGAAAGACTTGGCTTAGATAATCCAAAAGGTATTGAATTTGCAGAACAACGTCGAATCTCCAGCAAGTACTTTACCGCCTGGTTTCAGTATCATCTGAAAGGGCTTGATGAGTATTACACCTATATATTTGGAGAGGAAGCCCAAAATGATCTAGATGCAGGAATTCTCTTGGATTTAAGGTACAATATCCCATAAAAAAAATGTTATATTATTTTCAAAGTGGAAATATGATTTGTAAAATCTGTGGAGTAAATGAAACAGATAACCCTGATGCGATCTGTGACAATTGTAAGTTTTCGATAATTAGTAATGAGGATATTCCACCAAATTTATAAAATGATAATTAATAGTCCTTCCAAGTTCTTCTGATATACTTTGTTGCTTCTTTGTGATCCAATATTTTTTTTGTATTTTTAATTCTTAGCCAAAATTCATGTCCTTTATTTCCA
>Ga0209536_100015839_pt1 | contig 10743 bp, 6 predicted proteins | sample DeeMarSeWOR28_12_FD_187461 | JGI IMG/M metagenome (GOLD analysis project Ga0209536, IMG submission 187461) | Marine sediment microbial communities from White Oak River estuary, North Carolina - WOR-2-8_12 (SPAdes) (version 2) | ecosystem: Environmental > Aquatic > Marine > Intertidal zone >...
ATCGGCCTGCGCCTTGCCCTTGAACCTGATCTGAGGTTTTGAAACCACTTCTAATATATTAACGTATCCAATCGACGCAAGTTTTATGGCAGAGCGCATAGCGCATAGCGCAAAGCGTTGAGCGAACGTGGTTTCAAATCGGCGCAAGGCTCTTACGCTATGCGCCATGCGCTCTGCCCTATCTACGTATCGCAATCCGCAATCGAATCAGTCCGATTCGGACTTAAGCACCGCCAAAAAAGCCGATTGGGGGATCATCACCTTGCCGACCATTTTCATTCTTTTTTTGCCCTTTTTCTGTTTTTCGAGCAGTTTGCGCTTGCGCGTGATGTCGCCGCCGTAGCATTTGGCGGTAACATCTTTTCTCAGGGCTGAAATCGTTTTGCGTGCGATGATATTGCCGCCGATGGCCCCCTGGATGGCGATTTTAAACATCTGCTTCGGGATTTCCTGTCTAAGCTTTTCACAGGCGGCCCTTGCCCTGGCGACCGCATTGTCTCTGAACACCAATTGCGATAATGCATCCACGCGCTCGCCGTTAATTAATATATCCAGTTTAACCAGGTCGGTTTCGCGATAGTCAATCAGGTCGTAATCAAAGGAGCCGTAACCCTGGGTTAAGGATTTGAGCCGGTCATAAAAGTCATAAATGACCTCTGCCAGCGGCATTTCGAATATCATTTCCAGACGATCGCTGGTGAGGTATTGATAGGTCTTGTTAATCCCGCGCCGCTCGAGGCATAGATTCATCACCGCCCCCATGTAACGATCCGGTACGATAATGGCAGCCCGGATATAGGGCTCCTGTGTCGTCGCTATTAAAGTCGGCTCGGGATAGTGTGCGGGATTATCGATAGTCATTTTTGATCCGTCATTCAGGATCACCTGGTACTGAACCGACGGCGCTGTCAGAATAAGCGCAAGATCGTATTCACGTTCCAGCCTCTCCTGAACGACTTCAAGATGTAAAAGCCCCAAAAAGCCGCAGCGAAAGCCAAAACCCAGGGCCACCGACGTATCCTTTTCATACACCAGGGCCGCATCATTTAATTTGAGCTTTTCCATACCGGCCGCCAGGTCTTCGTAACCATCTGAGGCTGTCGGATATATCGAAGAAAAAACCACCGGCTTCGTCATTTTAAATCCCGGTAGTGGAGAATCGCAGGGGCGGTCTTTATGGGTGATGGTGTCCCCGCAGCGCGTGTCGCTGATCGTTTTTATCCCGGCGATAATGTAGCCCACCTGGCCGGCGGAAAGCGTTTGCATAGGGATGTGCTCCAGTTGAAAAACACCGACCTCTTCGACCCGGTGAGCAACCTGGTTGGATGTGAAAACGATGTTGTCCCCCGGCTTTATCTTTCCGTGAAAAATGCGCAGATGAACCACAGTGCCGCGATAGGAATCGTAATGAGAATCAAAAATTAGGGCCTGTAACGGCTTGTCGGTACTGCCGCCCGGCGGCGGTAATTTTTTAACAATGGCTTCAAAGACCTGATCGATTCCGATCCCCTGCTTGGCCGATATTTCAAGGGCGGCCTCGGGATCCAGTCCCAGATCCTTCTCAATCTGTTTTTTTACGCGATCAACATCGGCAGACGGAAGGTCGATTTTATTAATGATCGGAATGATCTCCAGATCGTGCTCAAGGGCGAGATACAAATTGGCCAGGGTCTGAGCCTCCACTCCCTGGCTGGCATCGACCAGTAGCAGCGCCCCCTCGCAGGCGGCCAGGGCACGCGAAACTTCGTAGGTAAAGTCCACATGGCCGGGGGTGTCGATAAGGTTTAAATAATAGGTTTGACCATCATCCGATGTGTACGGAAGGCAAATTGTCTGGCTCTTAATGGTGATTCCCCGCTCGCGCTCAATATCCATGGTATCGAGAATTTGATCCTTAAAATCCCGATCCGCTATGACATCGGCAGCCTGTATAAGCCGGTCGGACAGGGTGGATTTGCCGTGGTCGATATGGGCGATGATACTGAAGTTTCTAATATTTTGCATTTCAAACATCGTTATTGCCAAACCTTTTGGTGTTTCATAATTCCAGTGAGGCGTGTCGGGGAGTTTTCAATTGAAACCAATTTTCGACAAACACAGGCAATTTCAAATCAAGTCTTCAGGACCGCGGCAGAGCCCCATGCGGGCCTTTCGGGAATAATGAATAGAAAAACTCCCCAACGCCTAAATTACCATAGGCACCTGATAGTGTTGAAGAATTTAAAAGTCGGTTGACACAAAACGCCTTTCTGGATATATTAATTAGTAAGCGTAACAAAATAAAAGCGCTTACGTATCAAACTTTTTCGATTAATGTCAACTGCAGAACGCTGCAGCGACCAGGGTAATTCATTTTAGCATACGAAATGGCAAAAAAGATAAAAAATACGCATATCTTGATCGTCGATGACGATTTAAGCATCCGTAATACGATGCAGGAGTATATTAACAACGCCGGTTTTGCTTCTCAAACGGCCTCCACGGCTGAAGAGGCCCTTGAATTAATTAAAATGAACAAATTTGCCGTGGTCATCACCGACATCCGGCTACCCGGCATGGGCGGGCTTGAACTGACCAAAGTCATAAAAAAAGATAATGGCGCCGATGTTATTGTTGTCACCGGATATAGCGATGACTATTCCTATGAAGAAGCCATTAATATCGGTGCCAGTGACTTTGTCATCAAACCGGTGCGGCTTGAAGAGCTGTTGCTCAGGTTGAGACGTGTGCTGAAAGAGCGCCAGCTGGGTACGGAACGCACCCGCATGATGGAGAAGTTGCAGAAGCTTGCCATCACAGACGGACTCACCAAACTCTACAATTCAAGATCCTTTTATACCCAGCTTGAACTGGAGGTAGACCGCTTCAACCGTTACAAACACCCCCTTTCTCTCTTGCTGCTGGATATCGATAATTTCAAAGAATACAACGACAGTTATGGGCATCTGGAAGGGGATAAGGTGCTGGTGCGATTCAGTCAGATTATCAAGTCCTGCCTGCGTGCAAACGACTCCGCTTATCGGTACGGCGGTGAGGAGTTTACGGTGATCCTGCCCGAGACAACCGGTGATGAGGCCAAAACGGTGGCCCAACGAATCCGGTCTTCTCTGGAAGCTGAAAAATATACGCCGATACCGGGCAAGGTAGCACGAATCACCATCAGCATCGGGGTCACCCAGTGCTATCCGAAAGAGGAATTATCCACATTTATTCGGCGAGCGGACAAGGCGATGTACCTTTCCAAAGAAAATGGACGCAACCGGGTTTCCGTGCTGCTGGCCGAACCCCCCGTAAAATCCAAACTCAAAGCCTAGTCTATAAAAACTGCCTAAAATGCCTAAAATGAGCTAAAGTGCCTAAAGTTGTCGGATTCTGCCCGTCGAGAGCCTCTGGGTCGAACGATCTTTTAATAAACGACGGAACGATACGCAGCGCTTGCGCTGCACGAGTGACACCTTAACTTTAGGCACTTCAAACTTTAGTTCACTTTAGTCACTTGTTTTATAACCACTTCTAAGCTTCTATGGTGACTTTCAGATATAAGTCACCGATTTCACCCGAACCCGATCGCCGCCCCAGACCTTTCAATCGTAGCACGTTGCCTTCCTGAATTCCGGCCGGCACTTTTACGTTAAACATTCTCTTCTGGAATCCCATCGGGATATTGACCAGTTTACGGGTTCCCCTGGCCGCCTCATACGGTGTGATTTCAATGAGGCCGTATAAGTGCCGGTCATCCCCGGAGCCTGCCGGACGGATCACCTGGAGGCGCGGTGTTTTCCTTTTGGCCGTAAATCGGCGCAGGCGACTGGATAAGCCCCTGTCCGGCAGGGTGCTGAAAAGCTTTAAAAACAGCATGCCGAATATAAATCCGCCGATATGCGCCCACCAGGCGATGCCGCTCACGGCCCCCTGGCTGCCGGCGGCATTGATAAACTGCAGCAAGAACCATAAGCCCAGGAAAATGAATGCCGGGATATTGATAAAATAGGGAATAAAAAAAATCGGAATGAGTGTGAGAATCTTTGATCTGGGGTGCAGGAGAAAATAAGCACCCATCACCCCTGCGATGGCACCGCTGGCACCGATCGTGGGCAAATTCGAATTCAGGTTCAATATCAGGTGGGAAAGCCCGGAGGAGATACCGCACAGCAGATAAAATAGCGCGTAACGGATAGGCCCCAGCCGGTCCTCCACATTATCACCAAAAATATAAAGCGACCACATGTTGCCAAGAATATGCCAGAAACCGCCATGTAAAAACATAAATGAAATCAGTGAAAAGAGCTGCTGTCCGGTGGTAAAATATTCTGCGATCTGGGGAAGTGAATAGCGTGCCGGCACAAGACCGTAAATATAGATGAACCGATTGATTTCAGCACCCTGGAGGATTTGAATGAAATACACGACAACGTTGATTCCGATAATTGTGGTGTTGACAACGGGGTAATTATGGGTAGGCGTTGTATCGCGTAAAGGAATCATAGTGCGCGTTTCGGGTCACGCGTTGAGGGCAAAACGCGTTATGTTGCAGTTATGAGCCCTGGTTTTTACAGAATTCAACCCGCAACCCGTAACGCGCAACGCGTAACTGACAATTAGGAACCCATCTCTTTAATCCTGTTCAGATGGGACTCTAATTTTTTCTGTTTTTCCTGAAAATCGGAATGTTTTGCTTTTACTTTTTCGACGACATCTTTTGGCGCCTTGTTCAGGAAATTATCATTCTGCAGCTTTTTGGAAACAACGTCCATCTCTTTCGTCAGCTTATTGATTTCCTTTTCGAGCCGCCGGGCCTCATTGCTAAAATCGATGATTCCTTCCAGAGGAATATATAGCGTGGCCGTGCCAACCACAGCGGTGGCTGAAGATTTCGGTCTTTCAATGCTCTCATTAACGCTAAAATCGTTCAGTTTGGCAAGGTTGATAACGATATCCCGATGCTGTTCCAACGTGGTTCTGATGTTCGTTGCTCTGGTTTGAACCATGGCTGCCAGACTGAGTGAAGGTGAAATATTCATTTCTCCTCTGATATTTCTAACAGCAGATATGAGCTCGATTAATAGATCCATTTCGGACTCGGCCTTATTTTCGCAGCGGATATCGTTACTGCCCTCTCGATCTGCGGGAAATACGGCCTTCATAATTGACCCCCGGGTCCCGGGCAGTTTATGCCATATTTCCTCGGTTACAAACGGCATAAACGGATGCAGCAAGATGAGGGTGTCGTGCAGCACACGCCATAAAACCCCAAGGGTAGTCTCTTTTTTTTGCGGGCCTTCTTTTTCGTAAAGCGCCGGTTTGACCGTTTCAAGATACCAGTCACAAAATTCATGCCAGACAAAATTGTAGATGCCGGCGGCTGCATCGTTAAAGCGGTAACTTTCCAGAGCCTCGGACACTGTCTGGATGACCCGCCGCAGTCGGGATAAAATCCAGCGGTCCGGAAGCGATAGGCCGTGAAAGTTGATCTTATCGTGGGGTTGATCGATATGCATTAACGCAAACCGGCCGGCATTCCACAGTTTGTTCACAAAATGGCGGTATCCCTCGATTCGTTTTTCCGACATTTTGATATCGCGACCCTGGGCGGCAAAGGCCGCCAGCGTGAAACGGAAAGCATCGGTGCCGTATTCTTCGATCACCGTTAACGGGTCGATGACGTTACCCGTGGACTTGCTCATTTTTTTACCCTCTTCATCGCGAACGAGCGCGTGAACATAGACGTCTTTAAAGGGCACATCGTTCATGAACTGAATGCCCATCATCATCATGCGCGCCACCCAGAAGAAAAGGATGTCAAATGCCGTCACCAGAACCGATGTGGGATAAAACGTTTTCAAAAGGGGGGTCTTATCCGGCCATCCCATGGTGGAAAACGGCCACAAGGCTGAACTGAACCAGGTATCCAACACATCGGTTTCCTGTACCAGCTTTGTTCCGCCGCATTGGGTGCATTCCTGTGGTGCTTCCATGGAAACGATCACTTCTTCACAATCCGCGCATGTCCAGGCCGGTATCTGATGGCCCCACCAGATCTGGCGGGATATGCACCAATCACGGATATTTTCCATCCAGTCGTAATAGGTCTTGGTCCACATTTCGGGTATGATGCGGGTCTGACCGGATTTTACCGCTTTAATTGCCTGCTGTGCCAGCGGTTTTACCTTTACGAACCATTGCCTCGAAAGATTCGGTTCCACCATTGTGTGGCAGCGATAGCAATGCCCGACACTGTGCTTGTAGGGTTCGATTTTTTCAAGCAGCTTTTCTTTTTTCAGGGCTTCGATAACGGCTTTGCGGGCTTCAAAACGGTCAAGGCCTTTAAATCTCCCGGCCTCAGACGTCATTTTCCCATCGTCTCCGATCACCTTTATGGCGGGCAGGTCGTGGCGCATTCCGATTTCAAAATCATTGGGGTCGTGGGCCGGTGTAACCTTCAACCCACCGGTACCGAAGGCCATATCAACATAGCTGTCTTTGATGAGTGGAATTTCCCTGTTCATCAATGGGAGAATAACGGCTTCAGATTTAAGATCCCGGTAACGTTCATCATCCGGATGAACGGCAACAGCGGTGTCGCCCAGCATGGTTTCGGGGCGGGTTGTGGCCACGACAATGGCACCTTCCCCTTTTGGAAACGGATAGCGGATATGATACAGGTGGCCGTTCCTTTCTTCGTGTTCGACCTCAAGGTCCGCCAGGGCCGTATGGCAGCGATGGCACCAGTTGATGATGTAATCGTCTCGATAGATAAGCCCTTCATGGTAAAGGTCCACAAAGACTTTGCGCACCGCACGCGACAAGCCTTCATCCATGGTGAACCGTTCACGCTTCCAATCGCAGCTAGCACCGAGCCGTTTTAGCTGATTGATGATTTCGCCACCGTACTTTTTACGCCATTCCCACACGGCCTCGATAAATTTTTCTCTTCCCAGCGCGTGCCGATCCGTACCCTCGGACGCCAGTTTTTTTTCGACAACGTTTTGAGTGGCGATGCCGGCATGATCCGTCCCCGGCATCCAGAGCACATTGTCTCCGCGCAGCCTTCGGTAACGGCATAGAACATCCTGCAGCGTATTATTCAGGGCGTGGCCCATATGTAAGACCCCGGTAACATTCGGGGGAGGAATAACAATGGAATAGCCTTTTTGCGGACTTTTTGCTTCGGCGGCAAATAAATTCTCTTCCTCCCAGTATTGATACCAGCGTCGTTCAACTTCATGTGGCGCATAAGATTTTTCAAGCAGATTTGAACCCATTGAAACCGCATTCCTCCTCTTCATTGTACGAAAGGGACCCGAAATAAGGTGACATTTTTTGATCGAGCCCTTGCAACGCGCCTTTAAATCGCATCATTTGCGTTTGAAAAAAACAGCCCCATCCTTCCCCCAAATATAAAAAGGGGATTTTAGAATAATCCCCTGCTATTACCATAGTGCTGATTGAAAATATAGCTTTTTTTATTGACCCCAAAGGGCCCTTTTAGACCGGCTCAGAAGCTTTCAGGGCCGTCATCCTCCAGCAGAATGTTTTTAAGTCTGTCGATTTCTTTAGAGACCGCTTTTTCGATCGCCTCGGCAACCATGGACTCAATTTTTTCCGAATAGTTTTGCTGGATGATCCGTTCGATGGATTCTTCTATTTTATCTTGATCCACATCGAAGGCGCCAGTTCCGTACGCCGGTATTGTCTCCTCGGATGGCTCCTCCGCTGTGATGCGACTTTCTTCATCTTCTTCCATGGATTCTTCCATATCATCGAAATCATCATCGAATGCGGCGAGCGCGTGCGCCGGTATCGTCTCGTCGGATGGCTCTTGATCTGTGATGCGACTTTCTTCATTTTCTTCCATGGATTCTTCTATTTTATCGTCATCGGAATCGGCGATCGCGTATGCCGGCATTGCCTCCTCGGATGGCTCGCCCTCTGTGATGCGACTTTCTTCATTTTCTTCCATGGATTCTTCCATATCATCGAAATCATCATCGAATACGGCGATTTCGAGCGGCGGCAGCATCCCTTCGGACGGCTCTTGATCTGTGATGCGGCTTTCTTCATCTTCTTCCATGGATTCTTCCATATCATCGAAATCATCATCGAATGCGGCGATTTCGAGCGGCGGCAGCATCCCTTCGGACGGCTCTTGATCTGTGATGCGGCTTTCTTCATCTTCGGCTGTGGTTTCTTCCATATCATCGAAATCATCATCGAGGTCAGCGAACTCGAGCGGCGGCAGCATCCCTTCGGATGGCGCTTCATCTGCGATTCGACTTTCTTCCCATTCATCTTCATCTTCGCTTGCGACGTTGGCGTCGTCGGAGATGGCCACCGGTTCCTCGAGCTCCTCGTCGTCTGGTAGAACCTCGTCTTCTAAATCGGTTTGTGCTTTGGTGTCATCAAAAAATATGGTGTCCAGCTGATCGATTTTTTCCGATATTTCATTGGAATCCATATTAAAATCAAGATCTTCGTCCTCTGACGCCTGATCTAAAATGTTCATCTCAGAACCGGCCTCAACGCCCAGGGAGTTTGTTAAATCATCTTCAAGATCATCATCGATTCGTATTTCTTCACCCAGCGAATCATTGATGAAATCTTCGAGCTCAGCATCTTCTATAGCCTCTGCGGGACCGTCAAATTGAATGATTTCATCCACAATCTCCAGGTTTGCGTCTTCTTTCTCCTCCTCAGGTAAGCTGTCTTCCTCCACGTCAATTAATTCCAAAAATTCATCTTCATCTTCTTCAGGCTCCAGCGATGCGGCTTCGTCCGCGAGGGTAATCATTTCATTGTCATCTTCCCCGAGGATGTCATCAAATTCAGTAATTTCAACCACTGAATCGGGATCGTCCATTTCTAAAGTTTTTTCAACCATAAGAGGCTGAATTTTCTCATCCGCGTCACTATCGTCTTCCTCTTCAAAGCCGAATACAGAGTCTTCCTGGAGTACCTTTTCCGGTTCTGCGGTTTCTATACCCAGGGCATCCAGCTCAATGACGCTTGAATCTGCCGGCTGATCGTCGGTAAATTTTTGATCTAATGAATCAGGCGGATCAACTTTCGCCGCTTTTTCCTCTGGTGGAAGAATTACCTCGTCTTGGAGCTCAATAATATCATCGTCGTCATCGGCGCTATTCGTCATTGCTTCACGCAGGTCAAGCTTCAGCTTTTTTTCTTCCTGGGAGTTTTTATCATTATTGTCCATAATCCTCACCATCGGTCAAAAAGTTTCAGGTCGCAAATAGCCATTAATACACTATTATTTTTACAAAAATTATCATATGGTATAGTGTAAGTCAAGTTATTTGGGCGGGGACATTCCCCGGCAGGCCTTAAAAACAGAGCGTTTTTGAACTGGAGGTTTAAAAAATATGCGCCGTTTTTTTATTGAACCCGCTGTACTGCAGAAACCTGTTGTTGCCATTGAGGGTTCCGAAGTGCGCCATATTAAAGATGTCCTGCGCTTAAAACCCGGAGATAAGATCCGTTTTTTTGACGGTGAGGGATTTGAATACCAAGCGATTATTCAGCGCTTTCTTGACAATCGGATTGAAATCAGGATTACGCGCAAATTTCCAGGGACACACGAATCTCCCGTGCAAATCGCAGTAGCGCAGGCCCTGTTAAAAGAAAAGAAGATGGATCGTCTTTTGCGGCATCTGTGCGAACTTGGCATAACGCAATGGATCCCTTTTATTTCCGAGCGTTCCGTTCCCAAACCCGGTGAAAAGCGATTATCTGTCAGGGCGGAAAGATGGAACAAGATCGTTAAGGAATCCTGCAAGCAATGTCAGCGGTCAAAGCTGCCCGACATCATCAGAACCCTGACCTTTGAGGGCGTATTGGATTATGGACGATCCTGTGATTTGAAAATTGTATTTTATGAGAATGCGTCCGCCACACTCAAATCTCTCATGGCGCCGGATTCACCGTCGTCCTCTCAAACGATCCTTTTAATACTGGGGCCGGAGGGCGGTTTTTCCGACCAGGAAATCGAAAATGCCCGCACGGCGGGCTGTGTGGTCGCCGGATTGGGCTCCCGGATTCTGCGTGCTGAAACCGCTGCGATTGCGGCCTGCACCCTGACGCAATATCTTTTTGGAGATATGGGTTAAAAAGATCTTGACAAAGAAGGGTGCATTTAATAGTGATCTTTTTTTGAATTTACGCATTAAATTCAATAAGATTTAGCGTGCCGAGGTAGCTCAGTCGGTAGAGCAGGGGACTGAAAATCCCCGTGTCGGCAGTTCGATTCTGTCCCTCGGCACCATGATTTCAGGCACTTACGAAACAATCGTAAGTGCTTTTTTTTGTTTGAATGGGCACAAATACGGGCACAATCCAGAACTATCGCTATTTTAACTATCTATAATTGTTTTAAAATCTTTTGAAGACAGGGGGACTTTCACTCCCCGTGTCCATGAATAAGGCTGCGTTTGAAATGGTCTGGTGAGTACTGGGGAACCCCGATCATTTCACCGAAAATTTATGATTTTGATGGAAGGTTAAAGGAACTAAAATGAAACATTTGAATAGGTGCTTTTAGAAAGTATTTAAGATTATCAAAACACATATGCACATTGGTGAATTGTAGTTTACATCTTGAATAATAAAGAAATAAACAGATTCTCAGGTTACGTATAGATAGCCGGAATCTATCATTCAGCCATTTTTAATATTTCGACATGAAATCTAAACACTGCAATTATCCGAATATATCGTATCTGGATGGCGTCAGCC
>Ga0209536_100015840_pt1 | contig 10743 bp, 11 predicted proteins | sample DeeMarSeWOR28_12_FD_187461 | JGI IMG/M metagenome (GOLD analysis project Ga0209536, IMG submission 187461) | Marine sediment microbial communities from White Oak River estuary, North Carolina - WOR-2-8_12 (SPAdes) (version 2) | ecosystem: Environmental > Aquatic > Marine > Intertidal zone >...
AAAAGAAGCTAATTCAAGTATTCAGTATAATCTCTATATTTAGAATGTGAAAAATCATTCACACCTTAAAGCTATTCTGCTTGCTCTTTTCGTGACCTTTCTCTGGTCAACTTCCTTTGTGATAATTAAGATTGGTTTGACTGAAATTCCACCCTTAACTTTCGCAGGACTCAGATATACAATTGCTTTTATTTGCCTTTTACCCCTGGCCTTTACTAAGAAAAACAGTTCTGAATTTAAAAAGTTTGGAAAAAATGACTGGATAAAACTATTAATTTATGGATTGCTTTTTATTGCCTTCACTCAGGGAGCGATGTTTACTGGATTGTTATTCCTACCTGCTGTAACTGTTAGTCTGTGGCTTAACTTTACACCTCTGGTTGTTGCTGTAATGGCAATTTTTCTAATAAATGAGTACCCAACAATTCTTCAATGGAGCGGAGTAGTGCTCTTCATTATTGGAATTTTAACTTACTTTTTCCCAATTATGCTTAATGAATACCAGGAGATCGGATTGATTGTAATGACAATCGGTGTAATTGCAAACTCTGGTTCTGCGGTTTTAGGTAGGAATATTAACCGCGAATCAAAAATTAATCCCCTTGTTGTCACTATTGTGAGTATGGGTATCGGAGCGATCATTTTATTAATCTCCGGAATTATAATTCAGGGTTTGCCATCAATCAGCGTGCAGAATGTTATTTATTTATTGTGGCTTGCTGTAATCAACACTGCACTTGCCTTTACTATCTGGAACTATACTCTTCGTACACTCTCTGCAATGGAATCCAGCATAATTAATGGAACTATGCTTATACAAATTGCACTTCTTGCCTGGGTGTTTCTAGGTGAGGCGATTACTTTGCAAGAAGGAATAGGGATGCTCATTGCTGCTTCAGGTGCTGTGCTTGTGCAGTTAAAGAAGAGATTTAAACGAAGCTCTGTTCAATGATAAAAGAATAGTTACTAAACATTAGATTTCAAAACACTTGGATAATATGGTCTCTCCTTTCTTTTCAACTTTTTAATTTATAGATTTTACAGAATATAAAAAGTGGGAGATATAAATGAAAATCCCAAAATCTATAATTGCATTCCTATTATTGGTGATTCCCCAATATTGCGATATTATTGAATCCGATAATGGACATGCGCAAATAATTCCCGATGATTCTTTACAAATTGTACCCGGAGATGACTCTTTAATTCCAGATACTCTAAAAACATTATTTAAAGAAGATGCTGCCAGATTAGCATTACGGGATGTTCATTCAGATTCAACAAAGAAAGAAAATTTAGTGATTCTGCCTGAAGATGTAGTGAAAGCGTACTATAATGGCTTGGTGCATATTTATAATGCGGACTTGATTCTAGCCAGGGATTCAGTAATTAAGATCTATAAAATTCATGCTTTTCGTCACCCCGAAACACATTCCTTAATTGTATCCGTAGATAGTACTAAAGAATGAGTGAATGCGTGGAAAAATGGGCAACGGTTGACAGGAGATGATCAAATTGATAGCTTAATGGAAACTTATAATTTAGACCTTGATAGATATTACCATTGGCCAACAGCACATGCGGCGGTTTTATATGCTCAAAAAGCAACTAACATCTTTGCGCTTGGTAAAAAATTTAAGCCGATAGATGGAGTTATTTATGCTAAACCAAATGGTGCTGTAGGGGATGGAGATGATATAAAAGTCAGTATTGAACAAGATTATCTGATGTACGAATTTAGTGAGGGATGGGGGGACTGCCCTGCAGGTTCTACCCACAGACACTACTGGTTATTTCATGTAAAGTTTGATGGAACTGTAAAATTTATAAGTAGCTATGGCGACCCATTACCCTAAAGAAACTTAGTAATAAATAGTGCTGTCGATTTGAGGTATATTTTACAAATTCTGAGACCAGGCTTCTCTTAATCTTAATTGTTCCTCAGTTGGTTTTTCCATTTCCTCAAAAATGTGTTTGTCTGTTCTTTGCTGTAATGGTAAATTTATTTTAACTTCTTTATCAGCACGCTGGACAACAATATCAACTAGTTCCCCGACTTCCATTGATTGAAGCTTCCCGAAAATTTCACGAGTATTTTCCATACTTACTTCAATTCCAAGTATAGTTAAGGGAACATCGCCTTCCAATATTCCTGCTTCAACGCAGGGCTCACTCATACCAACTATTGTAAGCTGTTGTTTATCGTTCATACCCATTTGCAAACCAAGTGATGGACGTGTATCTTCTGAAGCTCTTTCGGAAATGTACTTATAACCAAGTTTAGCCATGTATTCTTCGTAGGGCAGAGGTTTAGTTCCTTTTATATAATGATCAATAAATTGTTCGATTTCCGGATAGGTGCTTTCAACAAATATTTCAAAGAATTCATCTTCTGGAAATGGTTTGTCTTTACCATATTTTTCCAGAAAGTCTAAAAAGACTTCTCTCAAACCAAACTTACCATCAGATAATTCAAGTAACCTTATATCAAGCAATGCTGCGGTGACTGCACCTTTATTGTAAAAGTTAATAAACTCAAGAGTTATGGCTTCTGAATAAACTCCGAGGCTTAAATCGATTAAGCTTATATCTTTACTGAATCTATCGCTAATACCGATTTTTTCTGAAATCCTGTCTAGATAATCTTCAGTGGTTATTAATCCGCTGCGAAGCTGCATAATATCGGATCCCCATTCAGTAACACCTTCGTAAAGCCAGATGTGTTGTGAAGCAGTTGGTACTTCAAAATTAAACGGCTGGATTATTTCGCTGTGAAGATTTAAAGGAGTTAAAATGTGAAGAAACTCATGCGCCATGTCGTTTTTAACATCTGCAATAAAATTTCCGAAACCGGGATAAACAAATAGCGAACTGTATGAATGCTCAAGCGCACCGGCTCCCATAAAACCATTTGCGATAAACTCTTCCTGATCCAAAAAACACATTAAAAAGTTATAGTGAGAGACGGGCGAATAACCTATAAATTCTGATGATGATTGCAGCAGATCTTCTGCAATTTCCATTATTCTATTAGCATTAATTGTAGTATCGGAAGAGTAAACATATACGCCGACTTTTATATCATTAACAGTTGTGCTGGTACGTGTTAAGTCTCCCATAAAAATTGGTGAGTCTGCAAGATGATCATAAGTTTCTGCTGAGTAGTAACCATTTTCATCAATTAATAATGCGGTTCCTACTATCCAATCAGGATTATAATCAAGTTTTACTTTTAAAGCATTTGTTTGAAGTCCTTCAAAATAGCCAAGCACTGCAAATGTGTTAAGCACAATAAATTCATCATTGATACCTGTCCCCGCCATGGGAATAACTTTATTACTTTCAATTTCCGTATCGAAAGTATCCTCGATATCATAATCCAGCTTTGCAAGTTTATCGGCCTCAGCAATTTGCCATTGGTTTGTAGATAATTTTTCTACCTGCAATTCGTTGCCATCTTTATCGTATGCTTTGAATGACGTTACAAATCTTCCAAAGTTTAAATTTGAGTATGTCCCGGGAACAGTGGCGGGTAAATTGTAAATATTATTTTCAATTGAAAGACCTTCAACTTCAACTGTAACGTGAAATAAATCATCCTGGTAGTTTATTACATCAATGCTGTAAACAACTTGCTGAGAATTTAAATTTGTTATGAAGATTAAAGCAAAAAGCATTAACATTTTTTTCATGAGGAGGTTCTCCTGAATTTATTTAAATTCGATTTCGTTTATTTTAAGTCTCCCAGATAGCAGAATTTGAATGAACTACTCTCTTAATAATTCTTAATATTAAACGATTATTGCAGTATTGCTATTAAATTTTGATCAATGGAAATAAAAACTGTTAAAGGTTAATTTGTTAAAATTATAGGAGAAATGTTTGCCCGCACTTTAGTAAAAAAATGTTAGCAAGTAAAAAAAACCCCCACCATAAAATGATGAGGGTATATAAACTGATTATATTTTCTTACTTAAAAACGGTTATCAAGTTGAGTATCATTATAGTACCATTGAACTTCGACCCATGCAGGTTCGCCAGGTACTCCACCGCCCCAATCAACTATTTTTAGTTTGGAATAATGACCATCGTGATCATAAAGAAATACGTAATTTGCTTCTCTATCGCCGATGCTTTCCGTCCAAGTTCCTGTATTTCTAAGAGGTGAATCCTCATCATCAAATAAATTTGAAGAAGAGCCGATAAAGAAATCAGTTTCCCTAATTAGGTTTGGATATAGATGTGCACTTTGGACAAGGAAACCATTGCTTGAATAGTAAATATCTACAAGACCATTTTGCCCCGATGAAACTCCATAAGCCATTCCGCTTGAAAGGTCCAAACCACTTGGTTCGTTTGCTGGTGTTCCAAGTGTTTCATAAATCCTCACAGGACCATATAATGTTGTCATAATATTTGAAGTCATCGCAATAGGGCCAACAACGCTTGTCTGTTCAGCAGTAACGCTTAAAGTGAAAGTTGTATCGTTATAATCTTGCAATTTTAAAGTAACTGTTCTAGTTCCTTGTTCTACATCTTTTACAGTATCAGGAGTTGTTTTATTTGTATTCGTACCATCAATCCAGATTTCAGCACCGGCAGGATTTGATGTTATAAAAATGTTACCCTTTGTACTTGCCGGAGGAGTAGTTGGATTATCTGTTGAATCACAGGATGCTATAATTAATCCTATGATTGGAATAATAAGTATTAAAGCGAGTTTTTTCATTATTTTATTCCTTTATTTTTTTGTTCAAGTTAAATGATAATTTTGAACCATCAAGATCCATTATAAAAGTTCCGGAGAAATTTTCTCCATCTTCAGATAACTTTCCGCTATACTTTCCGCGGTAGCGGCTGTGAAGTTGATCTTTCATAGTCATCTTCATTGTGGTTGGACTGATGGTTCCTTTTATTTCCTGATTAATTGCTTCTCTGTAACTGATAGATATTTTACCGGAAAAGCTGCTATCTGTTTGTTCGGTAATGTTAAGAACCGTTGAACGTTTATCGAATGTACCTGTCCACTTTCCCTTAACATCCGGAATGACTATCATTTCTTGCTCAGCTTCAGGTTCTTCAATATCCGGCTGACCAATTGAAAATGTTGTATCAACTGATACATCTTCATTTTTAACCTTATCCTGCATTTCATCTGTTTTCTTTTCACAGCCGAAAAATGAAATTACAGCTAAAAGAGTTATAGCGATAAGAAGTTGTTTAAACATTGTGTGTTTTCTCATTTGTTCCCTTCGTGTTTTAAATAGGTAAGTATTATTCGGAATTAAAATTTTGCAGTGGAATTAAGATATATTTAAATCTATATGTAATAATCTGATAAGTCCATACTTTTTATACAGCGGGAGGAAATTTACCATATTTTAAACTTATGAAAAAGTGAATAAAAGCAGTTCAACTAGTTTTAACTTGATAGAGTATAATATTATTATAGTAATATGTTGTGGTAATAAATCGTTTGGTTTTTACGAATAAAACAGATTAGTTGTTTAATGTATCAGTTGCAAGGCTAGTGATTAGCAATATTTAGAATAACAATCAGGTTAAAGATCAAATTCGTGCAGCAATTCTTCTGTAATGATACCCATAAACTGCCATTGTCATTGCAAGTGGAAATTTATGTGGATGTTTGAATAAGCTGAATGCAAGCAGCTTCCAAAAATATTTTTTCCCCTTTTCTAAAGTACCCAGCAGCCAGAGCAGCATCATAAATGCTCTTACTTCTTTTAGCTTAATTTTATTTTTATTCCAAAACGGCTGTTTGTAATTAGAAAGAAAATGTTTTAAACGATTGTAATATTCTTTTTGTGAATAAATGGTTTTAACAATTTTTGAATATCCGGCAATCAATTCCTTATAATTCATTTTGGGAATAAAATTCATTGTTCCATCCATGTTGTTGCCGGCAAAAACGTCTAACATCCTGTTTTCCGATTGCATTCTTTTGAAAAGTTTTGTGCCGTTTGGTGCATTGAGCAATCCAACCATAGCAGAAACAATACCGCTTTGTTGTATAAAATTAATTTGATCCTGGAAAACCGCCGGAGAATCATTATCAAAGCCAACAATAAATCCTCCCGAAACGATAAATCCGCGTTGTTGTAGTTTTTTTACAGAAGCAACCAAATTACGTTTTAGATTTTGTGATTTTCCGCATTCAACAAGGCTGTCAGTACTCGGTGTTTCAATACCAATAAAGATACTGTTGAAACCGGTTTCTATCATCATATCCATCAGCTTATCATCATCAGCAAGGTTTATCGTAACTTCCGTTATAAAATTAAAAGGATATTTTTTTTGTTTCGACCATTCAATCAGTGCCGGAAGAATATCAACTTTTAGCTTTCTTTTATTTCCTATAAAATTATCATCAACGACTGAGACAGGACCACGCCAGCCAAGCTCGTAAATTCTTTCAAGTTCATTAATGAATTGCTTGCTGCTTTTAGTTCTTGGTCTTCTTCCGTTAAGCATAGTTATACTACAAAAGTCGCAATCGTACGGGCAGCCTCTTGAATACTGAAGTGATAGTGATGCGTACTTTTTAATATCGAGCAACTCCCACATTGGAATGGGTGAACTAGAAATTTCTGGAAATTCTTCCGTTGAGTAGACATGCTTTGGATTTCCGCCTTCCAAATCCTCTAAAAATAGAGGAAGTGTAATTTCAGCTTCATTTAAAACAAAATGATCTACTCCAAGAAAATCTTTATGCTGCGTTGTAGCGAGCGGACCTCCTGCAACTATTTTTACGCCAAGTGTATTGCATCTTCTTATTACTTCTTTAAAAGAATTAATTTGAATGTTCATTCCACTCAGAAAAACATAATCAGCCCAAAGAATGTGTTTGTCTTGCAGTTTTGAAACATTCATATCGATAAGCTTCTTTTCCCATTCCTTTGGTAGCATTGCTGCAACAGTAATTAATCCAAGCGGAGGCTCAGCAACTTTTTTTGCAATAAACTTAAGTGCATCTTTAAAGCTCCAGAATGAAGCCGGTGTTTCTGGATAAACAAGTAATATCTTCAATTATATCTCCGATGAATTATCAATTAATTACTCTTCTATTATGCAAAAATTTTCAGACACATTTTGTAAAAGTAGTGTAAAAGCTCCCAGGATCGATTTGAACTTCTGTAGTTATTAAAGGATATTTACTTTAGGTAAAATTTTTTATTGAGCGGATTAAAAAAAGGATGCTGATGTGAGAGGCAAACACTCTCTTTTTTATCACATTTTAATTTTTATCATTGCACAGCTTGTTTGGTTGTCTTTACTGGGCATATGGATCTACTGGTATGTATCAAACTACATTGTTTTTGAAAAGGTTGGCGACCAGGTTTCCCCGCAGTTAGTTTATGATGTGCAAAACACACTCCCTTTTATTCTTGGCTTAATTTTATTAGTGGGTCTATCATTTATCACATCGCTTATTTTCAGGCATCTAAATGTGCAGTTAAGAATTACACAACTATACGATAACTTTATAGGCAATGTAACACATGAGCTTAAATCACCTCTTTCATCTATTCAATTATATCTCGAAACACTAAGGCAGAGAAATGTCCCGGCTGAAAAACAAAAAGAATTTATTGATATGATGATGAAAGACGCCGATCGATTAGAAAGCCTGATAAATTCAATACTGAAAATTTCCGCACAAGAAAAGAAAAAGCAGCTGCGCGATTATCAAGTTTATCGTGCCGACTTAATTGTAAAAAATTTACTCGAGGAATCGTTTGAAAAGTTCCGTATTGGAAAAGAAAACTATTCGATAAACGGAGAAGCACCATGTGAAATTCTTGCTGGTAAAGATTCTTTAAAAATTATTTTTGATAATCTGGCAGATAACGCTGTTAAATATTCAACTTCTGCGGCAAAAATAGGCGTTAAGCTTAGCTGTAATACAAACAAATTCATAATTGAGTTCACAGATAACGGCATAGGTATTGATCTAAAAGAACATAAGAAAATATTTAATAAATTTTATAGAATTTACAACAAAGACATTCCAAATGTCAAAGGAACCGGTTTAGGTCTTTATCGTGTGAAGGAAATAGTCAGAGCGCACCGTGGGAAAATTTCTGTAGCGAGCGAAGGAGAAGGAACAACTTTCAGGATTGAAATGCCTGTTTACCGCAATTCAAAAAATTGATTATTTAGTAAACTTTCGAATATAACTAGAGCTGATTAAATGGTTGGTGATTTTAAGGGAAGCAGAATTTTATTGGTTGAAGACGAAGAAACTCTTGCGGTTGGATTAGAATATAATTTAACAGAAGAGGGTTATGCAGTTAAGTGGGCTAAGAATGGAAGAGAGGCTGTTGAGTTTTTTGAATCGGAGAATTTTGACTTAATAATTCTCGATATAATGCTCCCGTACATAAACGGATTTGAAGTTGCCGAAAGAGTGCGAAAGGCAAATCCGCAAATGCCTATACTTATGTTAACTGCAAAAACCGAATCAGCCGATAAAGTTAAAGGATTGGAAAGAGGTGCTGATGATTATTTAACAAAGCCGTTTCATTTACAGGAATTACTTCTTCGGGTAGAAGGAATGCTTAGAAGGAAAAGCTGGTATAAACATGTATCTGAAAAACAACCTGTTTATAGTTTTGGAAAGAATGAAATAAATTTTGAAAACTTAAGCTGCAAAAATGCTGGTGAGGAAATAAGGCTTACTCCCCGTGAAGCAATGGTTATAAAGTATCTAATTGAACATAAAGGGGAAATCGTATCCAGGAAAGAGCTGCTTGAAAATGTTTGGCAGCTTAATCCCGATGTAGAAACACGCACGGTAGATATTTTTATTGCCCGCCTGCGCAAATATTTTGAACCCGATCCTACAAATCCCGTTTATATTAAAAGCATACGCGGCGCAGGATACTTATTTACCGAAGAATAAAACTTACCAACTACAAAAAATAATCGTTACCTTCTTTTACTGTAGCTCTTATTTTTGCCGCCAGCGCTTTTTCTGTCGCGCCCTGGTTTCGCTTCGTTAACGACAAGGTTCTTACCCTTGAATTCAAATTCATTTAATTTCTTTAGAGCTTTTTTTGCTTCAACCTTCCTGACCATTTCAACAAATCCGAATCCCCTCGACATGTGATTTGAGTTATCACGAATAATTTTTACACTGCTTACATTTCCGTGTTCTGCGAAAAGACCGTTTAATTCTTCTTCGCTTACATCCAAAGCCAGGTTACCTACAAAGATCTTCATTGTTCACTCCTTAACGATTTAATTTCAACCTTTTAAAAAATCCAATATAAAGCTGCAGCTATACTGCAGCTTGAAAAAACAGAAGGCTGATAATTATCTTCTTCTTCCGCCACCTCTTCTGTCCCTCTGTGGTCTTGCTTCATTCACAACAAGCTTTTTTCCTTTAAGTTCGAATGTGTTAAGCTCATTCAGTGCTTTTTCTGCCTCGGCTTTCCCAGGCATTTCAACAAATCCGAATCCTTTTGAGGTTTGGCTGAACATATCGCGTATAATTTTTACATTGTCCACTCTTCCATGCTTTGCAAAAAGTTCTTTCAGCTCATCATCTTTTACATCGGGTGCCAGATTACCTACATAAATATTCATTTCATACTCCTTTTGAATTTGATAGTAATACAAAAACCGGTTCAACATAACTGATATACTTGCCAGAATCACAGTAAAAGTTTTTGCCGGTATTTTTGTCTCTTTAAAAAATTTAGGATTAAAAGAAGGGTACTTTGAGAAGTTTTCTCTTACCTTAATTTATTCTGAAGGACATCTTAAATATAGATTAATTAAAGTGCTGTTACAAGCCGAATTAAAAATTGAATTATTTGCCGTCTATGCATATGATTGAGCTTTTTTCCAAGCTTCTTTGCGACTCTTTATTTCGGTATATTGCATTGTGTAGAATTTTGACGAAATCTCTTATTACTTTCCGTTGAAAAATTCTTCCGATAATCTACTTTTTATAAATTTTCTAAACAGAGTTAATTTAAATTGAAAATAACGCGACAATTAACAAACCGTGAAAACAAATCTTTAGACCAGTATTTTCAGGAAATTGGAAAGATTGAGCTTTTGTCTCCTGGCGAAGAAATAGAATTAGCTATAAAAATTAAAAACGGAGATATACAGGCACAGGATAAACTTGTAAGAGCTAATTTAAGATTTGTGGTATCAGTTGCTAAAATGTTTCAGAATCAGGGTCTCTCACTAGGTGACTTAATAAATGAAGGGAATATCGGTTTGGTAAAAGCGGCACAGCGATTTGATGAAACAAGGGGGTTCAAGTTTATTTCTTATGCTGTGTGGTGGATCAGGCAGGGAATAATGTCTGCAATTGCTGATCAATCAAGAGTTGTTCGCCTGCCTCTTAACAGGGTTGGCAACTTAACAAAGCTTAGTAAAGCCTACAGGAGTTTAGAACAGGAGTACGAAAGAAAGCCCACTACAGATGAACTTGCAAAAATATTGGATATTTCATCTGAGGAAGTAGCTTACACTCTGCAAATTTCAGGCAGACAGGTGTCGGTGGATGCACCTGTAAAGAACAGTGATGAAAATAAAACCACACTTATGGATATACTTTACAATGAAGAGCAACCTTCGCCGGATAAAAACCTGATGAATGATTCCCTTAAGAATGATGTCGCAAGAATTCTTTCTACACTCGATGAAAGAGAAGCTGAAGTAATAAGGCTTTCATTTGGAATTGGAACAGGACAGAAGGCTACT
>Ga0209536_100015841_pt1 | contig 10743 bp, 9 predicted proteins | sample DeeMarSeWOR28_12_FD_187461 | JGI IMG/M metagenome (GOLD analysis project Ga0209536, IMG submission 187461) | Marine sediment microbial communities from White Oak River estuary, North Carolina - WOR-2-8_12 (SPAdes) (version 2) | ecosystem: Environmental > Aquatic > Marine > Intertidal zone >...
ACAAAGAGGAAAAATGAAAGAACAAGGCGTAGTTAAGTGGTTCAACAATGAGAAAGGCTACGGTTTCATCCGGCGCGATTCTGGGGATGATGTTTTCGTACACCATTCCGCTATTCAGGCTAATGGTTTCAGATCACTGAACGAAGGCGACCAGGTTGAATTTAGTGTGACACAGGGACCTAAGGGGTATCAGGCCCAAGAGGTTGTGAAGGTCGAAGACTAATATACAGGAACCCCGGGATTCCACCGGGGCACTGATTCTGTATCCTGCCATTTCCGTACTGCTGAAGGACTTCCCAAAACAGATCAGTAGGTAAAGGGAGGTGTCTGTCCTGAGAACACCAGCCTTCGGCTTCAGCCTACGCCTGCGGCTTCGGCTGACAGGTCGGCCTTCCCGGGAAGACATTATCACAATTCTATAGAGGTTAATTTTTCAGAACAGACAAGGTTTTCAGGACCCATCCGTCGGGATCCAGCTCAATGGAAGATGGCGGCGATAGAAGCGGTATCCGGAATCTGTGTTCCCGGTCTTTGATGCGAATACGATGGTTTTCCTTCTTGCCCCCGGACGACAGAACCATATTCAGGGGCATGTCGAACAGTCCGGAGGCCTGTGCCTGACGGATCCTGATCTCCACAACACTGTCCGTTTGGTCCCAGTTCCAACTCAATTGGTATTCCGGCCACGCCGGGTGGTACAGCCATTGCCTGAAGAAGGTGCTCAGGTCTACTCCCCCCGCCAGTTCCATCGCCTTCTGGAAATCCTTCGTCCATACATTCCGGTCTTTATGCAAGCGGTAGTAGCTGGCGATCCCGTCGAAAAACGCTTCATCACCTAAAACACCCCGTAGCATGTGAAGGACCCACGCTCCTTTTTCATAGGTCAGAGGATTCAGTTTTTTCATTAAATCCGTCTGGCCGGGATCGATGACGGGTCTGGACAGGGCCGGCGAATAAGCGAATATCGTATCGGCATGGACGGCCATCGAATCCTTTAGAGAAATCGAGGGAAATGCCTGTGCATGAAAAAGTGTATCGAAGTAGGTTGCAAAACCCTCGTTGAGCCAGAGATGATCCCAGTCGGCCGGTGTGACGGAATTTCCGAACCATTGATGCGCTATTTCATGCGGCACCGGGTTTTCAGGAGCAGGCGTGGGATGAAAAAGGGATTCGCTGTAGAAAATAGTATTTGCGTTTTCCATGGCGGCCATTTGTGTGGTGGATTCTACGTGGGCCAGTTTCTCATAGGGGTAGGGAGCTATCCGCTCGCTGAAAAACCGGAGCACCCGGTCGATCCCCCGAAACATCCCGGCCGCTGCGTCAGTGTCCTGGGGATAAACGTACCAGGAAACGGGGACGTCGAGATCGGTGGCCTCGATATGTATGGAAAATTCAGCAGCGCCTAAAGCCATGCTGTAGGTAGGGATGGGATGCTTTTCGGACCATTGGGTCCGCTTACGACCGTCCTGCAGAGATACGGTTTGAACCATACTTCCGTTGGCAACGACGGTGTAACAGTCCGGCGCAGTCACAATAAAATCGACAGTGGCTTTGTCGGATGGATGATCGATGGAAGGGAACCAGTGGCTGGCAAAATCCGGCCAGTTGTCGGCAAAGAACACCCTGCGCCCGTACATGTTTTTCCCGATCCTCATCCCGGCTTGGCCATTGCCGGCTTTACCGGGTGTGCCGCTGTAATCGACCTCGATCGCAACGGTTTCCTCCCTGGCATAAGTCCGGTCGAAGTTGAACGACAACCGGCCGTTGCGATAAGTAAAGAGTGTTTCGGTTCCATTGATCAGAAGACGATCTACGTGCATGCCGGTAAGATCAAGCCACATGCCGGAGGCGCTGTCGCTATTTATTACAATATCTATTCTTGCCGTGGCTGTAATTGAATCAGATCGATCGTCCAGATCTATAGAAATCTCGTAGTGTTGGACATCGACGGATGGCTGGCGCGTATAGGAATCCGCACGACTGGAAACAGCCGGGAGCACCAGGAATAAAGCGATTGCTGCTGTTCGTTTCATTCCTTCTTTTTATCATAAGATCCCTGGGGGATTGCCTCTTTTCCGTTTTTGCACCTTTGCCTGATAAAATGGGAGTGTTACTGTTTGAATTCTGGATTTACGTTCCCCGTTTTTGCCTGAACAGTGAATCCTGAACGGGAAATGCGGGTTAGGGAGGTCTGATGACGAAGAATCCTGCACATATTCCGAAGCGGCGGTATCGCGATGATGTTGAGCTTTCGATTCTGGGGCTGGGAGGCATGCTTCTTGTCGGTATGGAGCAGAATGAAGCAAATAGAATCGTATCCCGTTCCTTCGAAAGAGGAATCAACTATTTTGATATAGCACCCTTTTATGGAAACGGCGAAGCCGAAAAGTCCCTGGGTATTGCGCTCGAACCCTATAGGAATTGTGTTTTTCTCGCCTGTAAAACCCTTGAGCGATCCGCCTCCGGTGCTCTATCTGAACTGGACGAATCGCTTCGCAGTCTGCACACAGACTATTTAGACCTGTATCAGTTTCATGCCGTATCCGACGAGGATGAGGTGGAAGAAATTTTCTCTCCCGGTGGAGCGATGGAGGCATTCCACCTGGCTCAACAAAAAGGAAAAATTCGCTACATCGGGTTTTCTGCGCACACGGTAAAAGCAGCCCTGGAAATGCTCGACCGGTTTCCTTTCGATTCCGTCCTGTTTCCCGTCAACTTTGTCTGTTGCACAAAGGGCAACTTCGGCACCCAGGTGATTGCCAGGGCAAGAGAGCTCGGTGTGGCGCGGCTTGCAATCAAGGCGATGGCGCACGGACCCTGGCGCAAAAACGAGAAAAGGAAATATCCAAACTGCTGGTATCGTCCCATTGAGGATAGGGAACTTGCCCGGCAGGCCCTCCGTTTTACCCTATCGGAGGACGTTACCGCTGCGATACCGCCCGGAGATGCCCGGCTTTTCACCATGGCGTTGGAAATGGCCTGTGACCTGCCTCCCCTGAGTGCAGAGGAACGACAGGCGCTTCTTGTCCCTACTCGAAATCTAAGTCCTCTGTTCCGGGCATAAGAAATGATTGAATTCCACATAAAATTGAGACGCGTTTTGTATATGCGCGCCGGCAATGGCCGTAGAAAACGGCGAGGGACGTAAGCTCCGCCTTCGCCTGCTGCTTCGGAGGATAAGTATGAATCTTCTCGGGAGTTCTAAGTCTCGAACATCCTATCCCGAATTGATAAGATAAACAGAAGTGGAGGACGGCCATGGAACCACCAGCGTCGAAGAACGACAACCTTCAATTTATTCTGGATGAGAGGGACCGGCTGGAGAAGGAAGGCCTTCTCGTCCATGTGCGAACTTTGGAGTCCCCGCAAGGGGCCTGGATTGTTGTCGATGGCAGGAAGTTGCTGAATCTCTGTTCGAACAATTATCTCGGTCTTGCGAATCATCCCCATTTGAAAGAGGCCGCACATAAAGCCATTGATGCTTTTGGTGTCGGACCTGCGGCTGTGCGGTCGATCGCCGGGACAATGTCCCTTCATTCGGAGCTGGAAAAAAAGCTTGCCCGGTTCAAAAAGGTCGAAGCCGTCCTCTCGTTTCAGTCAGGCTTTAATTCGAATGTTGCCGTGATACCGGCTCTGGTAGGGAAAGAAGACATAATATTTTCCGATGAACTGAATCACGCCTCCATCATAGACGGCTGCCGGCTCTCGGGTGCTTCCGTTATCCGTTACGAGCACTGTAATCCGGACTCCCTGGCGCAGAAACTTGGGGGACACTATCCGGACTCTTTCTCCCGTCGGATTCTGATCATAACGGACGGCGTATTCTCCATGGATGGAGATATCGCTCCGCTGTCACGCCTGGGGGAACTGGCGGAAAAATATAATGCGCTGTTGATGGTCGATGATGCCCATGGGGAGGGAGTACTAGGGCGGGGAGGTCGCGGAGCAGTCGATCACTTCCGTATGCACGGGCGGGTGCATGTAGAGGTGGGGACGCTTTCCAAGGCTTTTGGCGTTGTTGGTGGCTTTGTTGCGGGAAAAGCCGAAATTATCGAACATCTCCGCCAGAAAGGCAGGCCGTTTCTCTTTTCGAGCGCCGCGACGCCCGCCGATGTCGCCGCCTGTTGCGCCGCCGTCGATTTCCTCGAATCCTCCGACGATGCGGTCAGGAAACTGTGGCGAAATACGGATTATTTCAGGAAGAAAATGCAGAGTGCAGGCTTCGACACCGGCAGGAGTGAAACCCCGATTATTCCGGTTATGCTGGGGGAGGCGAAAACGACACAGGAGTTCAGCAGCCGTCTTTTTGAACGAAAGGTTTTCGCCATGGCAATCGGATTCCCGACTGTTCCATTAGGGAAGGCACGTATACGCGCGATGATATCCGCCACTCATTCGAAAGAGGACCTGGATTACGGCGTAGAGCAATTTATTGACACGGGAAAAGAGCTCCGGGTGATCACTTAATTCACACATGAAAGAGCCGCTACAGGTATTTCAGCCGACCTTGAGAGTATGGACACCCGAACAACCCACCGGCAAAAACTGCCTTCACAATGCCTCCCCTACATGTTAACCTCTTTGGCGTTGTGTTGCCCGAATTGAACGGTTATTCGAAGCGACAACACAAGCCTGCAAACGAAAGAGTGGGCCGTTAGCTCAATTGGCAGAGCAACTGACTCTTAATCAGTAGGTTGAAGGTTCGATTCCTTCACGGCTCACCAATAGAATCAATAACTTACAGTGAATAAAAAATCCTTCATAATTTGAATATCTGAAATTGGTTCCACTATGGTTCCACTGCACACCAATTCAGACATAATCAGGTGACTTTGTTTTCCCTTGGGGTATGCAAGAATCCTGCTGACTTTATGCATCAGCCACAATGAACCGAGCGGCCTCAAACGAAACCAGCCCCACCCATCCCGAAGCAGCAGCCCCTCCCAGCTGTGAGTGTCAACGCAAAAGGGACCCGGGGTGATAACGTAAAAGGGATCCACCCGAAGTAAAAAAATAGATAAGAATCAGGAGGGGTTTGGGGCCCCCTTCTGATTCTTTACCTTTAAGGGCGATGAGATGGAATTGACCTCGGCACTGGTAGATGTCATAGGCGGAAGAGGCGGCCCCGGCGGTGGTGAAAGATATCCCCATTCGTTGCCAAGAGGCAGAAATAGCTTAGACAGGTAATCTACATACCGGAGAGATCAATATCAACGGTCAGCCGGAGGCACGGTTAGGTTCTTATCGGATTTTATCCGCCCGGCTGCAGATGATATTGGTGTGGTTCGCAGCGAAAAGCCCACAGAGGAAAGGCGATTCCCCCCTCCCTTATTCCTCCTTGTAGACCCATGCTCCTGCCAGTGTGGCCACGACAAACATTACCAAGTCCGTAAGAGAGCCTACTACGAGCATGGTACCTGGAAACAGTTGCATGGCACCAAAAATGGCATACATAATCAATGGGCACATAACCCAGAGAAACAATCCTGTGATTAAAGCCGTTTTGGGGCCTGCACCGTACCGTGGCCGAATGGCGGAATATAACCAGACCACCAAAATCCCAGAAACGAAATTTAAAACAATCCAGAATATTAGAGATCCTGTTGTTTCCTGATAATTGGGATTTAAGGCTTCTAATGCAGGAATAAAAATATCATTCAGGTAAATTACTGAGGTTGCAAACTGAATAATATTAAATACAATTCCCGCCACCAGTCCTCCCAGAAACACACGCTTCCAGTTCGTCTTTCCCATGACTGCCCCCTTTCAGGCATCTCTGATTGTCGGTGAATGTTTCGCACATGATAGTCCTATAGGCGCGGGCTATGCAAGTATCTGTGTAGGACAATCCGCAACTACTGATAAAGGTCCACACTCGGGCCAGACCGGACACAACAGGTGGCTCTACACTTCAGGTTGCTGGGCTACCGGTAAGGGGTTCTGCTTCCGTTTATTTTTTGTCCACAATAAAACAAGATGAATGGTTATCTGCATCACAATTCAGTGTAGAAACTTGTCGATAAATCAGAATAGACACAACTCTGGTCTCGTTTGAATGGGGGATGACGATAGGCTTGGGTTGGGGCTGGGCTGGGTGCGAGAGCACCCAACCCTCCTTTGTTTATTGGGCGATTCCTTAAAAATCCCCTTTTGTGAAACTGACACATTGGACTGTATTACTCCTGAATCCTGGGGAGCGGGGCTGCTGGTATGGGGTCCTGCTTTTCATTATTCATAACAGGGTGTCCATAAAATGAAAACTCGTACTGCTTTAATAATTATGCTGTATGCGATTCTGACTCACTTTGCTGGATTCTTTTTGTATAAAGCTATCAATAGTCTGACTTTTAATCCTGATGGTGATATATATTCTCTTATTTCCTTCGGTTTGATGTATTTGGGTGCTTCATTGTTTATTGCATCTTTCATTTCGGGATTATTAGGATTTTTTAGAAGGGGGAAAGGCGTTTCCTTATGGGTATTTCTGGCAATATTTATTGCTGGAATAGCATTCTTTTCTTACTATATGTACTCTCAATGGCAGTCCTTCCATTCCTTTAATCAACAAAGATATTTGTTGTTGTAACCGCACCTAAGCCACGATCTCGCCCATACTATTAAGAATAATTTTGAAAAAATTTAAAATATACTTGCCGGTTGCAAAACAGACATATTGAACTGACTCTCGAATTCCATGAAGCGGGGCTTTCGTACTCTGCTTCCCGTCCTTTTTCTTTTTATCCACCCAACAAATAACAAGAAAGGTTATCTGCATCACATTTCATTACAGAAACATGTCGAGTAATTTTAATAACCCAACCCTTAATCCTGTTTGAAAGGAGTGAAAAATTGGGCTGGGAGTGAAAAGGTTGGGTTGGGAGCGAAATCACCCGGCCCTCCTTTGTTTATTGGGCGATTCCTTAAAAATCCCCATTTGTGAAACTGACACATTGCACTGTATTACTCCTGAATCCTGGGGAGCGGGGCTGCTGGTATGGGGTTCCGCTTCCCATCTCAGCCAGTTGAACTGTTCGTTGCAAGATCCCACAATGTAGTATAATGTATTTCTAGAACTTCCTTCGGAAGTTGCTTTACTGTTGCGAGCCTGGGTATCGAGGGGGGTGCCAGGCTCGTATTTTTGTTAAACTAAACCCCTGTCTCAAATCACCCCAGCCCTTATCCTAATTCTCCAATTGTTGACATATACCCGTTCCGGGCATAAGGTAGTCTGTATCTCGCTTAGATTCATTTGACTTTCGTTTTTTGTCTGTAACCGTCCTAAAGGAGGCTCTATGAAAACGTCTGTTAAAGCTTTTACTTGTGTAGCTTTTTTAATTGCCCTATTAGCCGTATCGTGCGGATCACCCCAAACAACCGAAAGTGAGACCGCAGCCGTTGAGAACGAACTCGCAGCTCCCGAGCACGAGGTGGTAGGTGTTTGGAAATTTATCGCAGCCGAAGTGTTTGGTGAAAACGCTGAAACGATAACAGATATTCGGCCTAGCATTCTTATATTTACCCCAAAGTATTTCAGTTGGATTGACGTTCATGGTGAACATGCACCTGACCTGCCAGAAGAACCGACTGATGCGCAACTGGCAGCAGCCTATAACCAATTAACCGCCATGGCCGGAACATATGAAGTCGAAGGTTTATCTATAACAGCTCCTATTATCGTTTCTGCGAATCCCAATGAAATGAGCGGCAATGAAGTCTATAACATTAGCTATAGATTTGAAGGGGATATTCTTGTTTTCACCCTTGAAGCATATAATCTGGAATTGAAAATGACCCGTCTCGAATAAAGCATCTAAGTCTCTTGTCCTTCCACTTCACCAAAGCGGGAGTCTTCAACCAGTAGGACTCCCGCAGCTGCCTATCCCTGTCCGGATCGGTAACGCACCAGTCTATGAAACACTGTTTAAAAAAATAAAGAATTTCACGCTTCCTGCCGATAAGTCCTTCAACATAACTAGGTAAATAAACGCTTTTCAAAAGGATAAGCCAGGGCTGGGAACGAATAGCACTCAGCCCTTTTTTTCTTCCTCATCAGGGCATTTTTGCAACATCTTTTAACTTCACCCGTATATTTTTAACAGAAGACCGACATTCAACTTCGCCCGTGCAAGCGGGATATTCTGTAGCTTAATCGGGTGTCTCAATGTATCGAGACACCCGATTGAATACCAAGTAAGATAACATTGCTGCTTATATGTGATACGATATTGCATCATATAGTAGTCTTGGCCAAGCATCGGCAACAATGGTTGAGACCATAGCTAGTTTCTGTCGCGAAACTGCCTATGCTACGATTCTTTCGATCTGTTGACGCATTTTTTGGAGTGCGGCCCGCAAGCGAAGCTTGCGCACCAAGGATTCTCGAAGTTAAGAAATATGATAGCATGAATTTCGCGACAGAAACTAGCCAAGGACATGAAATCCGCCGATATTGAAGAAGCGAAGAAACGTGCGCAGACTTGTATGGAATCTGACTATAAAGAGTGCGATTGATCCTCCAGTTCCCGACAGCCTAGCCTTCCATTGGAAATTTCTGCCCTTATTTCATGAAATTAAATATAACATTAAGATATTTGATCCACACGATCATGCCCACCAGTAGCGGCATCGTGTAGTAGTAATCTTCTCCGTTTTTTTCCATCGTCCCGATTGCCCCGTGGCTTACCATCTTCTCCAGCATGCTTTTCACGCTTCCGGGTGATACGCCACTGCTTTTTGCCTTATCGTATATTTCCAGGACGGATTGCGGCCGGTAATTCAGGTGCAGCGCCAGGCCGGCCTGTTCCGGCGTGAAGTAATGCTTCAGAATGCGGAGTTCGACTCCGGACTTCGTTGCGGGAAAACCGACCGCCTGTTTGTCCAGGTGTTGCTGGAGATCGATATAGACAGTGTCGGTGTTTTCCATGTCATTCATTCTCCTTGTTTTCGTAAGTATCTAACGAGGACATTGGATAATATATTTGACAGCTATAGGTTATACAATATTTGCAGCAGAAATGGCACAAAATGAACAGGTTTTTTCACAGTAGTGCTTGGTGACAGCTTCCGGAGGAAATCCGGCTGATAAGGTAAATAATTTCTTATTCAAGCCTGATTGGCCTATAAGAAAAATAAACGGCCTTTTTTCAAATGTCCTTCGGTATCGAAGCTGTCCTGGTTTCTGATAATGTTATAGGTAAATTGGTCTTCGATCTAATGGCGTGATTTTACTAAAACTTGGCCTAAAGGAACATGAAATATCTCTCGCCTTCAAACCGACATGTTTTTTTCACCTGGACATCTATCGTGCTTATCGGAAACTTGACCATGGTGGCAGGCTATTCTTGTTTCCAGTTCACATCGTAACCTTCCATTAGAAAGTCTCCGCCCACACCCTAATAAGAAGCACTTGATACCGTAGTTTATAAGGCTATTTTAGAATTTCCAGCTTGCCTCCTATCTTACGGCGCGGGAATAAAATTCGATGTTTCCCCCATCGGCCAGAAATGCCCGAAAAGGAACGGCCGGTCCATTTTCTTCACGTGGATCGGACAATGCGGCAGATTTTTCGGGAAATGGACCAGCGCCGACTGGGAGAACACTACCTTCTCCCACTCACTGCCGAAGGCGACTTCGACGATCGCTCCGAGGTTCTTCATATCGTGCGGATCCGAAGAGATGAACATCAAGTATTCATCGTTCGGGTGCATGTGCGGCGGTTCCATGAACATGCCTGCGCGCATGACGTAGTACAGCGCGAAATTCGGGATCGCCCCCTCGATGGCTTTCATAAGCTCGGGACCGGCCGAGACAAACGGGCTGTTCATTGGATTCCCTGCCCCCATTGGAGGCATCGTGACAACGGCATCCCGCACAAAATATTTTTCGTATTTGTTCTGCGCCATAACAGCCTCCTTATAATTTTTTGGATTTTGCCGGCTCGACGTATTTGGGCGGCAGGATCAGAGTCAAAACAAAAGATTCCCTTGCGGCTTTCTTGAGAACCCGCTGACGGTGAGGAATTCCTTTCGGGATATAGGTCACCGCGGCCGAGTCGATGGTGTAGACTTCAGGTTCGCTTCCCATCGAAACCTCGATCTGGGTCCCGATGTCTTCCACGTTTTTCGGGTCGCCGCCGATGTACGCTTTTACCCGATCGGCATCTACCGCCACTGGCTCATTCATCATGGGGATGGTATCAACCGGAGACATTTGTACGGCCCAATCGAATCCACGGGCGTCCTTGCCCTTGAGCTCGAATACCTGCAGGTCTCCGTACTGCTTTACTTCACCGGTGAGTATGTGCTTCTGATATTTACTCTCAGCGGCCGGCGACGCGATTAATCTGCTGTGACTGGGCGTCAGGGCAGACCGCAATGAATTTGCGAGAGCAATGCCCCCAGCACAAGCCGCGGCACTTTTGACAAAGCCTCGGCGCGTCGTGTGTTTCTTCGGGGTTTGGACACGGTTCATATAATCTCTCCTTGTTGAAATTAAAAAAAAGCAAGAACGGATAACAAAGCCTATCTTAACAAAAAACGATACACGTTGGCACGTTACCTCCAGAAAATCACTGTAAAATGAGCCACCGTCGCAAAATTCAAATGTCAGGTTTATCCCCTATACAGGAATTTTAACTATATCCTTCAGCATCAATGACTTGCAGATTATGCTAAAATTACCGAATTGGCGGCGTTTTGGGCTTTAAATCTGGGAGTTATTGGGTAGTTTCCGATAAAACACTAG
>Ga0209536_100015842_pt1 | contig 10743 bp, 9 predicted proteins | sample DeeMarSeWOR28_12_FD_187461 | JGI IMG/M metagenome (GOLD analysis project Ga0209536, IMG submission 187461) | Marine sediment microbial communities from White Oak River estuary, North Carolina - WOR-2-8_12 (SPAdes) (version 2) | ecosystem: Environmental > Aquatic > Marine > Intertidal zone >...
AGAGCATCGAAATCTATGATTTCTGAGAGCTGTTTTCCACAGTCAGATATGAATACTCCGACTTTAGATTGCTCCATGGTTTAAACACTCATCTTCTGATGCTCTTAACTATTTTCTTGTTACTGTCAAGGATATTAACTTCTAGAGGCATCTCGCCAACTGCAAAGTGTGTAGCACAAGCCCAGCATGGGTCATAAGCTCTGAATGCCATTTCGACCATATTTAGTAGACCGTCGTTTACTTCGCCGTTTTTGATTATTCCTTGTGCAGCATTCTTTATTGACATGCATATTCCTGGTGCATTATGTGTTGTGGCTACTATCAAGTTGATTTTCTTTGCTAGAGCGTTCTCATCCAATTGGTAGTGATGAATCAGAGTTCCTCTTGCAGCTTCAACGATTCCGACACCTTCTCCTGGTTTTCCAGGTTTATTTCGGATGTTCTTGCTGGTTATTTCAGGATCTTTTACTAGTTCAAGACCTCGTTCAGTTGCATACATCAATTCAATCAGTCTCGCCCAGTGGAAAGCTAACGTAGCATGAACGGGTTTTCCACCAAGAGTCTTATACATACGCTCATATTCTGCCTGGGCAACTGGTGTTGCCATACCATCAGATGCGTTAAGTCTACCAAGTGGACCTACACGATATATTCCGCTTTCTGGCCCTGCAGTTAGACCATTCCAACCTACCTCTTTCAGATAAGGCATTTTGACGTAAGTCCAAGGTTCTACATGTTCTTCGATAACATCTAAGTATTCAGATGGACCAAATTTCACAAACTCTTTTCCTTGTGGGTCAACAACGCGAATTTTGCCATCATAGAAGTTAACTTTATTGTTTTTGTCAACTGTACCCATATAGTATGTTGATAGGTTGTATGGGTCACTTGTGATCAGGTTAACATAATCAGCATTCTTTAGAACTACATCGTCAAAGATTTTTAGGCTGAATTTAGCGAATTCGTGACAGCTCTTAAGCATTTTTTCGATGTCTTGACGTTCATCTTCGTTTATTGCTTTAGAGATACCACCAGGCATTGCAGCACTTACAGGATGAGTTGGTCGTCCACCGAGAATACCAGTTATTCTTTGGCCATAAGCACGGTGCTTTATTACTTCACCAGCGACATCCAGACCAACTTTTTCGATGACTCCTAGAATGTTGCGTTTTCCTGCGGGTGCATCAGGTCCTACAACAAAATCTGGACCACCCAAGAAATAGAAGTGTAGAATATGGTCATAGATATAATAGCCACAATACTCAAGTTCTCTTAGTTTTTTGGCTGTTTCTGTGGGTTCAACATTGAATGCAGCGTCTAATGCTTTTGCTCCAGCCATGTGGTGTGCAACTGGACAGACACCACAAATTCTGGTAGTAATTATAGGTAGGTCTTCGGCGCGTCTTCCTTCACAGAAACGTTCAAAACCTCGAAGTTCGGGAACTTGGAAGTAGGCGTTTTCTACATTTCCTTCATCATTAAGAAATATGGTTATTTTTCCGTGTCCTTCTAATCTCGTTATTGGGTCAATTACTATTTCTCTCATTTCTGCACCTTCCTTCTAAGAATTGAATTAGCTAATGAATACTTGTAGAATGTTCCTATTGGATCTACAACTTGCTTCACAACATCTGGACCTGCAACAAGTGACGCAAGAGCACTAATGGCAGCAGCACCTTGGTCGTTTACTCTAGGACCTGGACCTCCACAACCAGTGCAGGGTATGTTAACGTTTGGACATTGACATCCGCATCCTGCACGAGTGGCTGGACCCATACAGATTACTCCTTGATCCCAGAAACAGGTTTTACCATCATCTTCAATTTCATAGATCCTTTTTATTTCAGTGATTATAGTGTGATTCTTTTCTCGTTCACATTCATCACAAACTGACTTGTTTGGCAAGAAGCTTGAACCTTTAGGAGGAAGGTCTCCGCTAATGAATGCCGTAAACATACTAAGAATTGCAGGAACCGGAGGCGGGCAACCCGAAATTGTATAGTCAACCTCTACAGTCTGAGGCAAAGTTTTCACAGTATCATAGATTTCAGGGAGTTCCAGCTCTCCTTCTTTTACTTTGACACGGGTTTTGGGTGTCACGGACTCAGGATTCACAGTTGATTGAGTTTCTAGGTAGGCTCTCTCAAAGACAGCGTCCTTATCCCAAAGATTTGCAAGGCTTTTAACGCACCCATCGTTGGCGCATGAGCCAAAAGCTACGAGTATCTTTGATTTCTGTCTTAGAAGTTTAGCCATCTTCTCATTTTCTTCAGTTCTTATTGCGCCGTTGAAGAAGCATGCATCTATGCTTTTATCAGCCATAGCTTCAACATCTTTGTATTTGATGTCAATTGCTACAGGCCAGAAAACAATGTCAGCAGCTGCAACAACATCTAAGATTTTCTCGTTGACGTCAAGAACAGCTACTTCACATCCTCCACAACTAGCCGCCCAATAAAAAGCGATCTTTAGTTTTTCCTTTCCCATAGGAACCACCGTTTACAAGAAACTCGAATTAAGCTAAAGCGAACAAATAAAGCTTTCTTTATTAAATCTAAAATTGATACAAGATAAAAGATTAAAAAATGGGATGCCTAGCTGATTAAAAAGCTAGGCTGTGCAGTTTTAAAATCTGCACTTTTATTCTATTTGAGTTTCCTGATGACCATTTCTGCAGCTAAAGTTATTGGTTCCCATGTCTCTGAAACTGGAGGTGCATAACAGGTTTCAGCTTTGGCTAATTCGTATACAGTCATTTGGTTCTGAATTGCCAGAGAGAGGACATTTATACGTTGGGTTACTTCTTCACCACCGATGACTTGAGCACCTATTAGGATGGCTGTTTCTTTATCTACAGTTAGTTTGACTCGGATTGGAAGTGCACCAGGGAAGTAGTCAGCTCTTGTTTTTGATACAATGGCTGCTGAAACTGTTTCTATTCCAGATCGTCCGGCCATGAATTCTGTAAGTCCAGTTCCTCCAACTTCAGTACTAAATAGTCGTGTAATCCAAGAACCCATTGCACCAATAAATGTTGAATAACCTCCAGCCGCGTTTATTCCTGCTACTTTTGCCTGTTTTACAGCTGTTGTTCCGAGTTGGCTCATAATAGGTCGATGGGTAACAAGGTGTATCGATTCGGTACAATCTCCAGCTGCATAAATTCCTTTAATGTTGGTTTCCATTCTCAAATTGGTTTTTATGCCAGTTCTCCCAAGTTCCACACCAGCATCTTTTGCCAAGTCTAGGTTGGCTCTAACACCAGTTGCTACAACAACCACATCTGCTGGAATTACTTCTCCTGCAACACGAACACCTGTAACTTTGTCCACTCCAAGAATTTCTTCTGCGCCTTTTCCAACAATGATATTCATTCCTTTTTCTTCAACCGCTACTTTCACATGGTCAGCCATAGCTTTGTCTAGGAGAACAGGAAGAATATATGGTAAAAATTCTACAACAGTAGTTTTTAGTCCACGTTCAAGACATGCCACTGCGACTTCTAATCCAATAAGTCCTGCTCCTACAATGACTGCAGATTTTGCGGTTTCTAACGCTTTGTTGATTTTTTGTCCATCTTCTATTGTTCGGACGGTAAACACTCCATTTTTTTCTCGTCCTTTGATTGGAGGGATAAAAGGGTCAGCACCTGTTGTTAAAATAAGACTGTCATACTGAAGAGTTTCTTTGTTACCGCTCTTGTAAGTTATATCAACAGTTTTTTCTTTGGAATCAATCTTTGTTACTATAGTTTCTAGTAGAAGATTAAGTTTCATCATTTTGTAGAAGCGTTCTGGGAAGACCACAAGATCATCAAAAGTTTCAATATGACCACCCAATACGAAAGGAAGACCGCATCTAGAGTATGCAGCTTTATCTTCTTTTGTTATGAGGGTTATTTCAGCAGTCCGATCAGTTTTTCTGGCTGCAGAAGCTGCATCGAGACCTGCAGCGTGAGCCCCTATTATTATAATTTTTTGGGTCATTTTAATTCTCATCTCTGGCTGTCAAATTAAGAACTGGTGTCCATATTAATCTTATTCTTGAAAAGCGATTCAAGTTAGAATCATACGAAAAAGGTTTTAGGTTTTTTGTTTTGTTAAGGAGTAACTGCGAGTTTTTGCATTACACTCAATTTCACCGTCGCTGAATAACTTTTTTAAAGCATTAAAAACCTGTTTTTCTTTTTTTTCGAGTGTTTCCGCGAGTTCTGCAAGGGTCATTGGTTTTTCCGTGAGTAACTTGATTATGTCTTTATGGATTTTTGCCATTATTGATTCCAGCCTATATCTATCTCCATAATTGTGTAATCATAGATAAAAAATCTTTTACTGAAAAATAAAATTCTTTGGATTATTCTATTTTAGAACCTTTTAGTATTCTTAAAAAAACTTGAAGGAGCTAACTAATAGATAGGTTAGCCCTCTTTTGCTAGCTCTTTGTGCCATTCCACAGCTGCATCGAAATCTAAAAGTTCTTTCATGTCTTCATCGAGATTTGTTGGGACCACGATTAGAATCCACCCATCACCATAAGGATCTTCGTTTATTAATTCAGGTTTTGATTCAAGTTCTTCATTTACTGCTTCAATTGTACCAGTTACGGGAGCAATTAAATCAGAAACCGCTTTTACGGACTCTAAGGTTCCGAAGGGCTCATTAAGGGTTATGCTGTCGCCAACGCTTGGAAGTTCTATATATACGATATCGTGGAGTTGTTTCTGTGCAAAGTCACTCATTCCAATTTTTACTTTTCCGTCTTCCTTCTTAACCCAGAGGTATTCCTTGTGATAACAAAGGTTCTCAGGTACTTCAAAGTCTTCCACCTTGACCATTATTTTTCCACCTTCATCAATTACCGTATTGTGATAAGTGTTTGTCTTAAAAACGTAACGATACGTTCAGAGAAAATGGTGGAGCAGAGCTGAAACCAAACCAAGTTTCAACAATATCACCGTCTCGCAGTAAGTATAACCTTGCAGTTGTCCTTAACATTCAAACCTTAATATCTTTAAAAACTTGAGAACAACATATAGACGAAAAACATATTTCAAGCTTCAGGGATTCTGCAAGCTTTATTGCATCCTCCATGGGGAAAGCAATTGCACTCACTCCAGCTAAAACGGCAAGACGATCAGTTCTTTTTCTATGATTTCCTTTGGGTCTCATGCATCCCAAAACAACAGGAGTTTTGGGTAACAACAATCGGGCAGAAGCCAGAAATTTGGCAATATCTTCTGGTTTAGGCGGTTTCACATGTTCCATGGGTGTTCCATGGATGGGCATGAAAGCTATTGTTATTACAGCAGAGGGAGAATGTTTTGCAATCATTTTAAGTGCATCAAGTTCGCCTTTTAGTTGACCATAATGTAAACCAACAAGCACATGAGGAACAAAGGGAATTCCAACCTTTACAAAATTTTTTAGTGACTGTTCATAGTCAGCGACTTTGACATTTAAATGATACACTTCGCGAATAGTTTCGTCAGAACCGATTATGTCGATTAATATAGCGTCAACTCCAGCGGTCTTCAGCTGTTTTGCGGTTTTCAGGTTGATTACGCCAGTATGAACAAAAATAGTTAGACCCAATTCCTTCTTTATCATAGCGATAGTTTTAATAAACTTGTCAATTGGAACAGAACCATCTGGTAGACACCCTCCACTAATGAGGCAACCAACTGCTCCATTTTTTTTTAGCTTTGAACAAATATCAAAAAGTTCCTCAGGAGTCAAAGCGGAAACCATAGTGTCCAATAATCTTCCATTACAGTGTTTGCATTTTAGTGCACAAGAAGAACCAGTGATTGATATGGATGGAAAAGCATCTTTTGATGAGCGAAAATATTTTGTTTTGTAATACAAAAAGCTTGGAGCATAAAACTGAATCTTTCCAGTATTGTTAGATATGACTCCGCTTTCAATTAATGAAATTAATTTATCATCTGACATTTGCCAGATTGTTTCAGCGTCTAGGATTTTCATACACTCACCCAATCTTTTAGGTTTGCAAAAACCTTTTTAGCATAATCATGTATCGCGTTTCTTCAGTGGTTGTGGTTTTTTTCTTCCATCAAATACATGATGCAATGCAAGAATTGGATGATAAAGAAGCATACGAGGCCCAGAGTATCGCATGACCTTAGTAACTTTAGTTTTCATGTCAGGTTTGTAACAGTGAACTAAACATTTACCACAGGTTGATTTTTCTTCCTGGAAAGGACATTTTGAAAGTCGCAACATTGCGTAATCATAAAGCTCGTTACATTCGGGGCAGAGTTGGTCACTAGTTTTGTGATGTTTTCGGCAATAAAGATGTATCATAGAATCAATAGTTTTTTTTTCACGCTGTATTCGAGGACCATCAACCATGTTCAAGTCTCCAAAATAATACAACGAAAAAAAGACTTGAACTCATAAGAAGTTTCTGTTTTTAAGAGAGATAAATATAAGCGCTAAACTAGTAAACTTTGGAAACTAAATATGGTGACAGTGATAATAAATGATAGATGCATACTTTCCAGAATATGTTCGTGTTTCGATAGGTTCAGCGATCATACTAGGATTACTAAAAGGCAGCTTGGACGCAAAACCTACGATAGCATATCTTTTAATGTGTAGAAACCAGAAATGCTCAGCAAACTGTGGATTTTGTCCGCAATCTAGAAACAGTAAAGGCAGATCTGATAGACTTTCCAGAATTACTTGGCCAAAGTTTTCCACTGCAAACGTGGTTGATGCAATAGAAAGAAAAGTAAATATCGGCATCATAAAGCGGGTTTGCATCCAGTTATTGAATTATCCAGAAGCTTTTGAAGATATAATATGTTTAGTTAAAAAACTAAAATCTAGAGTAAAAGTACCAGTTTCAGTTTCATGTAAACCACTTACCAAACAGGAAATAAAGAAATTGGCAGATGCTGGAGTCAACCGATTGAGTTTTGCTTTGGATGCCGCTACAGAACAGATATTTAGAAAAGTTAAGGGTCAGAGCGTTGGTGGACCATACAACTGGCATAAACAACATGATGCACTAAAAGAAGCTGTACAAGTCTTGGGAGAAGGAGCTGTTAGCACACATTTAATTGTAGGTTTAGGAGAAACAGAAAAAGAGTTATGCACAGCAATTCAATGGTGCGTTGATTCAGGAATTTATCCCGGATTATTTGCTTTTACTCCTGTCTCTGGAACCGCTCTTGAAAACAACGCCCCTCCTCAAATAAGGAGTTATCGGAGAATTCAGAGTGCCCATTATCTCTTAACCAATAAAAAGACATGCCTCAAAAACATGGAATTTTATCCTGACGAAAAAATCAAAAGTTTTGGAGTTACGACAGAAAAGTTGATAGAAGTAATAGAGTCGGGTAAACCTTTTCTTACTTCTGGATGCCCAGAATGTAACAGACCATACTACAACGAAAGACCGGGTAGTGTACTTTACAATTATCCGAGGCAAATGACATCAGAAGAGATAAAAGAAGTGAAAAAAGTCTTGGGTTTTTAAATCCAAATCTTTTTGGGTTTTCTTAATAACAAAACAACAACGGTAATTGTGGCAACTATAGTTGTCGCAACAAATATGTACATGGAATTTCGGGTGGAATCAATTTCTGCTTGGTAAGTTGATTCCAGTTCAGTGTAGTTTTGTAACAGCAACTGGTATGTAGAATTTAGTTGATCATACTCAGTCTGAAGTTGTTCAAGGTTAATATTTCTAACATAAGTTAAAGGGAATCCTGATGGGAGAATTGTTTCAGTTGAACCCATGAAATCCCATTTACAAGTTATGTTACCATAAATTAATCCAGGTGAAATGTCATTTGGAATTGATATTACATAGCTTGTTTCATTGAAAGTTAGAGATGATCCGTCAAGGTGAGTAATAGTGCTTAATGTAACCTCAGTAGACCCTTCAAAAATGCCATAGATTGCTAAATTTATGTATTCTATATTAATTTGAGTTAAAGCCTCCGTGGTAATAGTGAGAGTCAAGTTTTCTCCAGGAAAAGCCTGAACCGGAGCAAAAATATCAATTATTAAACCAGCATATGCGATGTGATACACATTTTTTTCTTGTTCTGATTGCGAAATGACTATACCAGAAAATACGAAAGTAAAAAAGAATACACATACCAAAATAGCTAACACTTTTTTCAATTTCACTATTTTTACCTCTCAAAACTACTGTGCACCTTTTCTTTTGGAGAAATATTTAACAGTTGTCATTTAACCTAAAATCGTGTTCTAAATTTTCAGTTTTAGAAAATCAAACCATTATAAAATAATTTAACGAATTCAAAGAATTAGCATTCGAAAGATAAATAAAATAAAAGAAAGACAGATGGATAATCAGAAAATAGATTAAGACTACCCATTATTGGTTAGTAATCTCTTTAGATCTTTTATCTCCAGCGCCAAATTTTTCTGCCATAGAAAACTTCAGGCAAAATCAAGAGTCCTGAGAACGATATGGGTATAACAATGAGCCAATCCATCAGGTCTAAAGGTGCTGTCCCTAGCAAACCAGTATATGGTACCAATAATGTAAGTATCGCTGAGGCAACCACTGCAATAAGCAGAAATTTGTTTGACGTGAAACTAAGTCTGAATGCGCTCTTTGTTTCTGATCGGCAATTCCAAACGATTAACAGTTCTTGTAAAGTAGCTTGAACAAAAGCCATTGTTTGTGCTTCAGCTAAGGGGCGTTCCCATACGAACAATGCGATAGCAAACAATACACCCGTGCCAAGGAACTGGGTCACAAAACTTGCCAGTATCGATGCAAATCTGCCATGAAGTATACCTTCTTTAGGATCTCGCGGTTGCAGACTCATCAAGTCTTCCTGTGGTGGGTCCATACTCAAAGCTAATGCAGGTCCACCGTCAGTTACAAGATTTATCCACAATATCATTGCAGGAGTCAAAGGCAATATCATTTGGTCCCAACCCATGAATGGACCGAGTAATGCAAATACACCTATGACAAGAAGTTCGTCAAAGTTTGAACGCAACAAAAAGAAGGAAAATTTGCGTATATTATCATATATGGCACGTCCTCCTTCCACAGCGGTCACTATTGTTGCAAAGTTATCGTCTGCAAGAACCATATCGGCAGCCTCTCGGGTAACATCTGTTCCAGTGATTCCCATTGCTATTCCAATGTCCGCCTGTTTTAATGCAGGAGCGTCATTAACTCCATCTCCAGTCATGGCAACGATGTGCCCTTTCCTTTTTAAAGCTCCAACAATTCGAAGCTTATGTTCTGGAGAAACACGAGCATAAACTGATGCATTTTCCACTATATTGTCGAATTCTTCTTCGCTCATGTTATCTAGTTCTTTGCCAGTTAAGGCAACATCATTTTCCATAATACCCAATTCTTTTGCAATGGCAACTGCAGTAAGTTTATGGTCTCCAGTAATCATTACTGTCTTAATACCTGCTTTTCGGCACAGCTCGTTTGCACCCTTTGCTTCGGCTCTTGGAGGATCAATCATTCCAGCTAATCCCAAGAAAACAAGATCAGTTTCTAAATATTTTTCGTCATATTTTTCTGAAGGATTTTTTGGCAACTCTTTATATGCGATTGCTAGAACTCGAAGGGCTTGATTTGCCATCTGCTCGTTTTTCTTCAATATTTCTTCTTTTTCGTTCACAGATAACTTCGTCACTTTGCCATTTTTAATAATGTGCTCTGATTGATCTAAGAGAATCTCAACAGCCCCCTTAACAAATGAAAAGATTTGTCCTTCTGGAGATTTGTTAACAGTAGTCATACGCTTTCTTTCAGAAGTAAAGGGTACTTCTTGGAGGCGCGAGTAATCTTTTTCGAGAGTTGTTTTTGTCATTCCCGCTTTGGTTGCCACAACAATTAAAGCTCCTTCAGTGGTGTCGCCTAACACCTTTGTTCCATCATAAGTAGCATTAGAACACAAAGCGCTAGCCTTCAATAAGAAAGTGAGATCGGAATCTTCCTTCGGATCGAGTTTTGCATCCTCATATAGGAAGTCTCCTTTTGGCTCATATCCTGCGCCAGTTACGTCAATCATTTTTTGGTTGACATAGATTTTTCGGACAGTCATTTCACCTTTTGTAAGTGTACCAGTTTTGTCTGAACAAATGATGTCTGTTGCGCCCAAAGTTTCTGCAGATGAAAGTCTACGGATCAATGCTTTCCGTTTTGCTAATTCTCTGGCACCTAGGGCAAGAGATACTGTAACTACTGCAGGTAATCCTTCTGGAACTGCTGAGACAGCAAGAGCAATTGCAGTTTCAAACGCTTTTATTATTTGGTCTACAGCTTGTACTAAATCAGCACCTTCACTAATTACAAAGATTTCATAAAGTTCAAGAAGAAATATGACAGCGCTTACAAAAATGATAATTATTCCCAGTTTTTTTGCAAAACTAGTAAGTTTTTGTTTAAGTGGAGTTTCTGTTTGTTCAACAGCTTGAACCATTTCGGCAACTTTGCCGAATTCGGTTTTCATTCCGGTAGATGTGATTACAGCTTTTCCTCTGCCGTATGTAAGATGTGTTGCCATGAAAACTGAGTTTTTTCTGTCAGCAACAGGAGTTTTTGAGTCAAGGACTACATCTTTTTTGTCTACTGCTGTCGATTCTCCAGTCAATATTGCTTCATCAGTTTTCAAGTCAACTACTTCAAGAAGTCGAGCGTCAGCTGGAATTCGGTCCCCAGCTTCTAGGAGAACGATATCGCCAGGTACTACTTCTCTAGAAGGAA
>Ga0209536_100015843_pt1 | contig 10742 bp, 9 predicted proteins | sample DeeMarSeWOR28_12_FD_187461 | JGI IMG/M metagenome (GOLD analysis project Ga0209536, IMG submission 187461) | Marine sediment microbial communities from White Oak River estuary, North Carolina - WOR-2-8_12 (SPAdes) (version 2) | ecosystem: Environmental > Aquatic > Marine > Intertidal zone >...
ACGATTTCGCTCGTTTGTGTCGGTGCTTGGAAACCGGGTTCTTGAACTCATGACCCGAAGGTCGTCGGTGTACTCGGTCACTTCGTGACCTGCGTACTGGCGTTGGAATCTGGCACCTCCGCGGACTGACATCCGCTGCGGCTTGCCACATTCCAACGCCAAGCAAGTCCGGCCCCCGCAACCATGGGCAAGGCCAAGTCCTTTCGGAGCTGCCCGTTTCCCCTTCTGCGCCGGATTCAGTGCCAACGTGACTCGGCCGGCTGCACGGCCCGTCGTCTCCGCAAGAGCGGCTCCATAACAGCTACGCGCGAACGCCTTGGATGACTCTGGGAATATCGCCACCAAAAATCATCCGGAGCGCCTCCGGGGCATCGTAGCGGTGCCGCTCCAGCGCGGATTGAAGGACCTCGATCTCGACCGGGGCGTTGCATATCTCGCGGAGATACTGAGCCAAGGACGAAGGGACGCTGGTCACTGAGCGCGGCTGCAATTCATGTTCGAGCCGTTGGAGCTGAGACGCGAAGCCAATATTGGGAAGGACTTGAAACCGTTTCGATCGAACTCGACAGAGGGCATCAAAGAAACTCATGCCCTCCGTTTTCATCAGCCAGGCGATGACGAGGGTGGCGGATCGGCTCACGCCGACTTCACAATGGACAAAGAGCTTCGCCTTTGGATCACTGGCCGTTGCCGCTGCGGCGAAGTCGAAGAACTGCGAGAACGTCTCTGCGATATCCTGATGCATCCCATCGTGGACACCGAGAAACAGATGATGAAAGTCCTCCTGCAAGAACGCCATCTGGGAACGTTCATCCACCATCAGGCAGCTCACAACATGGGTGACTCCGGCCCCCTTCAGCTCCTGAACACGCTCTCGGTTCGGTCGGGCGCCCAGATAGAGATTCTCGGTGATCTGACTGAAGAAGCTTTCACGCAGGTCTAGAGAGAAATCCAGCCCAAGACCGAGCCGTGAGAGCAGACGGTTCGCAAGTCTATCGATTATGGCCTTCATGGGGGGTCTCGCTGTGAGTCGAGTCGCCTATCGCAACAGCATACACCTTTGTCTCCTGTGTTTAGTTCCGTTCGGGCGCGGCGGGTTCGTCAGTGCTCGAGCTCCCGCCGCCTTCGACGAGCGCTTCACAGCCTGTTCCCTCGAGCAGGGCGCCCACGGCAGACGAGGTTGCCGAGCGCGCATCCATTGGCATTCGGACCGTCTTTCGACAGTTCAAAGACATGGATACGCTCTACGGAGCGCTCGTGTCGCGGATGAGAAAAGACCTTCGTCGCTGGTTCCCCGAGCTGAAGCGGATGGACGCGGCTACGATGCATGCGCTCGAGCTCGTCACCTCGTTCGAGGCCTGGGATCGACTCCGCGTCGATCAGCGTCTCGGCAAGCAGCGGGCGGCGGAGGTCATGAAGCAAGCGATGTCTGCGCTTCTTGGGTAGACGAGTTCTACTCGACGACGACTTCGTAGCGCGCGCGCAGCGCTTCCATCGCGGCGCCCAAGCGCTCTTGCCGTTGGCTCGACTTGTAGACGGCCGCGACGCGGGCACGGATATCCGAAAGGGGCGGGGTTTCAGGCTCCGTGCGCTCTTTGAGGAGCAGGAGGTGAGCGCCGAAGGGGGTTTCGAATGGCTCGGACCACTGCCCCTCGGGAAGGCTCTCGGCTGCCTTGGCGAATTCTGAGCCAAAGCGGGACGCGAGCTGATGGGCGAGCTGTCCCTTGAACTGGGCTCCCGAAGGCGACACGTCGCCGAGCTCGACTGCCTGTTCGGGCTCGAGCGCCTCTGCGTCGAGCTTGGCTTTGGCCGCGCGGGCGGCTGCCATGACGGACGACTGTCGGAGGTCTTTCGAGAAAAAGACATGCCATCCCGTCATTCGAGCCGGGCGCGTAAACCGCGAGCGCTGGCGCTCGTAGTACGTTTCGACTTCCGCGTCAGTTGGTTCCTGCTCGCCCTTGGTCGATAGGAGCAAGCGCATGTTGTGGACGAGCATGCTCCGGATCACCGCGTCGTCTGAATCGAGTCCCAACGCTCTGGCCTGGCGTTCGAGCTCTTCATCCGAGTGCTCTTCGTCGGACACGAACGCCATCTTCTGGCGAAGCCTGAGATCGATGGCCTGGTTGTTGTCCGTCAGCCCCCACCGCTGGGCCTCGCGGCAGAGCATTTCTTCCTCGGCAAAGCGCTGAATGAGCTCCGCGCGAACCTCGTCAGTGGCCACCGTGCCAGTCGTCGCCTCGTACTGGCTAAGCAATGCGGCAACCTGCAATTCGGAAATGACGATGCGCGTATCGGGCGCTCGTTCGATAGGCTCGCTTGGAAGAAGCCACCTGGCGCCGACGAAAAGCAGCAGCCCGAGCAACGCAAAGTGCAGGATGGGCGACTTGATGATCTTAGGGAGCTTCAAAGCGTTTCAGGTCGGTACCAGATCGGCGAGCTCCACGCGCGCTCTTTGATCACCTTCTGATCCTCGATGACGGGCGAGCAACACTCGATGAAGTCAGCGGGAACGTTGTCGATGTCGGTACAATCGACACCAAGCTCGTTGCAGAGCATCGTGCTCCAGCGGCAAACCGGGTTCTCGAAGATCCGGGCGTAGTAAAACGCGCGTTGTCCCGGCACGAACTCCGGGTCTGTCCAGACAGTACAGAGCGACGCGTACCCTTCGCCGGAGACCTCACAGGTGTTGAGGTCGACATCGGCCGTGCGATCGCCCCCGGCCACATCGAACACCTTCTCCTGGGCGTTGCCTTCTGCGTCGACCCATCCCTTGATGATCTGAATTCGCTCGAGCGGAGTTCCGGTCTCACCCTCGGGCCCTGGGTCTTGTTGCGCGGAAATGAAGAACTGCGGGCCCCCGCTCGCCCCGTCCGGAGCTGCGGGCAGCGTTCCGCCCATCGGCACCCCGTTCTGATCGGCGATTTCGACCGCGTTCCGTGAAGTGCAGGCGTCTGCTGGAATGTTCCAACCACCAAACAGGCGAAGTCGGGGACGCGTTCCGCTGGTGGCGTAGACCTCTCGGCGCTTCAACGCATGGAATATCGCGTCGCGGCTGTTCTCTTCCGCCCAGACGATCGCAAGACCTCCGCCGTTGGATTCGACGCCGCTAACATAAAGAAAGCGGAGCAAGCGTCGGGGCTCCCAATCGAGCGCGCCGAGGTGACCGGTCTTGCGGTAGTCACCTTCATGCGTGGCTCCCGCAGTGGCGTTGTGGGTGTCACTCGCGCCAACAAAGCCAAGCTCGAACGGGTTGGCTCCGATCGCTTCGTCCTGAACCAGGCCTTCTTTCAGCGCGTTTCGGGCGAAGGAGAGCGGTGGCACGAACGCGCCGGGACTCGAAGGGTCGACAATCGCGGCCTTTTCGTAGGTTTCAAAACCGCAGTCCTCGTCATTCGTGAGCACGCCCACCTTACACTCCGAGTTGCCCTTGTGCTGATGGATTTCGACCAGGGGTTCGATCGCCGCCCGGAACTCTGCGTCTTCCTTGCTCAGTGGTGAGCCGTCGGCATTAGTCGGCTCGAACATCAAGCCCTTGCTGAAGTTGGAGCTGTGGGGAATCGAAAGCACGTCACAGCCTGGCAGACCTTTGAGGCACTGGGCGTCGAGCGCGCTCCACAACTCCTGGGGTTTGGGGGCGTCGATGTAGGACGTTGGCAACGCGGGCACCGTATCGTTTCGAAAGATCACGTTGCGGTGGATGTTCGCGTTACCGGGGTTGCCGGTCCATTCGTACGCAGCGAAGGTCGTGAACGTGCAGCGGTCATAGAACTCTTCGGCCGCGGCCTGTTCGTCGCGCCAGACCATGGACGTTTCCGCAAGGCAGTCTTCATCGTCGATGCCGCAGAAAGGAAAGCGCTCCGGGGCGGGGTCGACGAGTATGAACGCGATCTCGGCGAACACGGGTGGAAGAGGCTCGCCGGGTTCGAGCAGCCGGTCGGCGTCTTGGCTGACCTCGATCTGCGCGCGAAGGTCTGCGCAGAAATCGGAGTTGAAGCCATCGAACCCGGGGACCGTACAAACGCGAAACTCACCAAAGAATTCGGCGTGGTCGGTGGCCGCGGCGAAGTCCAAGGGGCGCCGCAACCGAGTGCTGCGTTGGGCGGCCTCAGGTGCGAAAGGCGGCAAGTCAATGCTTTGTCCCAGCGCAAAGCGATACAGGTCACGGGGGTCGACCGTGACCCCGGCCATGATCGAGTCGAACGAATAGACCGTATGCGCGTGAAGCTCGCCAACGTAGGGGTTTCGCAAGCGGTTGTAGTCCGGGCAGGCGTCCGGCGGCACGACGCAGTCGGGGCCTTCGCAGGAGCCCGAGCTCGGTGAGTCGTCGCACCCGAGCAGCGCGAGTGAAAAGGCGAATGCCATCAACGCATGTGTACGCGCGAAGAAAGCTGGAGTGGTCATGGTCGTACTCAAACGAAGGCCTTGCGGCGGAGATTAGCACCTGCCCCGAGGTCCTGGGTCACTTAAGCGAGCGCCCTCTCGAGAACCCAGTAGAACGCGAGCGATCCAATGACATAGGCGCTGGCAATCCGAAAAGGTCGCGACCACGACTCGGACGAGGAGGCCAGTGCCACTGGGAAGAGTGCAAGCGCTATGAAGGCGAGCTGCCCCACTTCGATTCCAGCGTTGAACGAGAACAAGGAAAGCGGAATCGCCCCTTGGGGTAGACCCAGCTCGCGAAGCGCACCCGCAAAGCCGAGGCCGTGCAACAGGCCGAAGGTCGCCGCCATCATCACCGGTAGGGCAGCAAAGGATGTTCGTTCGGCTTTAGCAAAGCGTACGATTTCCCAAGCCAAGACACCGATGCTCAGGGCGATCAAGATTTCGACGGGTCGTTGCTGAACGTGGACGACGTTCAATGCGGATAGCGCAAGCGTGATGCTGTGGCCGATTGTGAACGCCGTCACGACCCAAAAAAGGCGTCGCAGGCTGACCAACAACATCAGCCCAAGTACGAACGAGAGGTGATCAAATCCAGAAATGATGTGCTCGAACCCAAGTCGCGCGTAGCTCGTGAACACATCCCAGTTGTTTTGAGCTTCAGGCACGCTCCACCGGGGCGCGGCCTGTGTGAGGATAGAACGGTAGGTGCGTCCATCGAGTAGCTCGAGGTGAACGATGACATCCGTTCTTGATTCGGCGATCCCGTCTGCACCAATGGATGCGTTCGAAAAGCCTCGCTGACCGCAGTCTATTCGCCATGTGTAGATGCGCGCTGCGCCCTGCTCGCGGACCTCGACGTGCGACAGAGGTTTGCAGTGATCAGGAAGGACAGGCTCGAGCTTGCTCCCCGGGACTCTTCGCTTTGGGGTCTTCCATGTGATGTTTGCCTTTCCGGGCGCGTACTCTTCAATTCGTATCAACGACGGCGCCAGCGGGTGGGCGAGGGCCGTCGAGATGCAAGACGAAATCGCGACGATGGCGCATGCGAGCATCGCGGTTGCGGGCCACGGGCCCTTCGGGGAGCCTCCCATTGGATGCGTGATGAAGCTTGATGCCATCGAGGACAAGCCGCGCGGCGAGGCCGAAGTGATGACCGACGCCCGCGAGCGAGTCGATAGAAGGGGAGGGAATCCGATCCAGATCGCGGGGCGAGTAACCGAGACGCTGCGCCTTCGCGTGGCCCATCTCCGATTTTGTCTCCTATGACGGTCATGGCCGTCGCCCGTGTTCGAGGGCCCGAAGTGCAGGTCGCCGTCGACGGCCAAGCCGATCCGGCGCCTGCAAGCAACGAAGTCGGGCGCCTTCTGAATGCGGTGAGTCCCTCTCTTTAGGCTAGATAGCGTCGCGAAGGCCTCAAGCAGCAACTCCAAAAAGGGCGCCGATGCCAGCGGTCGCGGCCATGGCCAGTGCGCCCCAAAAAGTGACGCGGGCCACGGCTCTCACGACCGGGGCGCCACCGATGCGCGCAGACACTCCACCGAGCAAAGCAAGAAAACCCAAAGACATGATCGAGACGAGTATTGGGATCAGCGCTTTCGGCAAGATGAACGCGGCCAGGAGCGGCAGGGCGGCGCCCACCGCAAATGTCGCGGCCGAAGCGAGCGCCGCCTGCACGGGACGGGCGCTCATCATCGTGGAAATGCCTAGCTCGTCGCGCGCGTGCGCCCCGAGCGCGTCGTGTGCCGTCAATCGCTCCGCAACCTGTCGCGCAAGCGCCTCGTCCAATCCACGGTGAACATAAAGAGCAGTCAGCTCAGAAAGCTCAAATTCGGCGTCCGTCGCGAGCTCTTCCCGTTCGCGGTCGAGGTCAGCGCGTTCTGTGTCCGCCTGCGAGCTTACCGACACGTATTCTCCGGCTGCCATCGACATTGCGCCGGCCACCAAGCCGGCGACGCCGGCGACCATGATACTTTGATGGGTGGCGTCCGCCGCGGCTACCCCCACGACCAAGCTCGCGGTCGACACGATGCCGTCGTTGGCCCCCAGTACTGCTGCGCGAAGCCACCCAATACGTTCCGTACGATGCGCTTCTTTGTGTTCGTCAGTCATCTTCGTCGCCATCGGGCTCTTCGTCGGGATTTCCAATCGGGTGCAGCCGTGATACCCCGGCCAGCCGCAAAATGCACTGGACGAAATGGCTGACCTTCGGTGCTCTTGCCGAAACACGGGTTCGTTCTTCTTGGTTGATTTCCGACGGATCTCGTCATGAACCCACTAAGCGCCTTCGAACCACGGCTCGTCGACCACCACTTCCATCGTGTGGCCAGTGGTTCTCGGAACCATGGATTCTCGCTGCTCCTCGACCAGATCAGCGTAGCGTTCCCACCATCTTTCCGCATCGACGCGCGTCCACGGTGGCACCTCGAGTTGGTCCAGCGCATCGGCGAGCGCCTGAGCAGAGTGAGGTCGATCCTCTTTGGACTTAGCCAAACAGGCGAGCACGAGTTGATCGAGCGCCTCGGGAATGGGATCGGCGCGAACCTCGCTCAAGGGTGCGGGGGCTGACTGGACGTGCTGCGCGCAGATCTGAAAGACGCTCTCCGCCTCGAAGACGGGCCGTCCCGCAAGCAGATAATAGCCCACCGCCCCGAGCGCGTAGATGTCACTTCGTGCGTCGACACTTTTCGGGTCATCGATCGCCTCTGGACTCATGTAGTGGGGCGTTCCTTTGATCACACGGGTGTTGGTTTCCCCCGGTTCATCGGTCTCTTCCACGCGTTTTACGAGTCCGAAATCGAGCACTTTGACGACATCGTGTACGCCCCCCTGGTGGGCAAGCATGATGTTGCCGGGCTTGATGTCGCGGTGAATCAAGCCAACGGTGTGCGCTTCGTCGAGGGCGAGGGCAGTGTCCCGCAAGATGCGGACCACCCGGCTCACGGGCTGAGGTCCGGTGGCTTCGACGACATCCTGCAGGCTTGCGCCGTTCAGAAGCTCCATCGCGTAATAGAACAAGCCGTCGGGCGTGCGGCCGTAGTCGTAGATCTTGATCGTGTGGGGATGTGTCAGCTTTGCGGTGAGCTGTACCTCGCGGCGAAAACCTTCGATTACCTCGCGACCGCCGAGCTCCGGACGCAGCAACTTCACCGCGGTCGGCCGCTTCAGCATTCCGTGGGTCGCCTGATAAACGACCCCCATCGTACCTTCGCCGAGCTTTCGCTCGAGCTGGTACTGGCCGAGACGCTGGATGTTCTGTACCTCTCTTCTCAATCGGTGGATGACCCTCGAGGCGAGGCTCGACAGGCCGACCGTCAGGGTCCACCACATGGCGGTCATGAGCGCGGAGGAGACCGCGATACGGCCTTTGTCGAGACCGCGGGTGTCGTAGCCGACTCTTCGCCACATCTCGGCGTCGACGTGGAGGTAGTGCAAAAACATCATTCCGATTAGCGGCACAGCCAGGAGCACGCCCAACATTGCAGTGTGCCGCGCAGTGCTCGGAACGAAGACCGCGCGCGCGAAAAGCACGAAAGACAGCGTGAATGCCGTGATGACGTCGGCTCCGACCTCGGGCGGAATCGTCATCCCCATGCCGATGTAGACCACGGACGTCAGCCAGATGCCCACCGTCTCGACGGTGATGATGGTGCTGAGCTTGAGTCTGCCGCGCCGACAGATCCACCAAATCGCAATGCTCGGCACGATGCCTACGAGATGAAGCCAGTAACCCGGTCGGGTCGTCTGCTCCAGAAGCGTTCCAGACGACAAGCCGATTGCGAGGCGAAACAAGAGCCCGACCACACCAGCCCCGGCGATGATCAAGCCGAAAAGAGCTACACGTCTCTGGTAGAAGGCCTGCGACTCCGGGGTCGTGAAATGACCGCTAGGCATGGTCCCCATCATTACTGGTTTCGTCTCGAGAGCGAAGCAGAAGCGAAGCGGCAGCGGGACCTCTCATGACTCGCCTCCCGCCTGAAGATGTCTGAGCATCTTCCGCAGTTCCGGGAGCATCTGTTTCCCCTCCGGAGTCGCGTAGCGATCGTGCAGCTCATCTGGATCTTCTGCGATGTCGAACAGCCAGGGTTCTCGCCCCTTCTCGAATTCGATGTACATCTGTGTTCGAGTGCGTACTCCACGGTATGATGGCGTGTTCTCTGGGTAGTAGCGCCAGAACTCCATCAGGAACGCCTCGCGGCTTTCCGCTCGGCCGTCGCGCAAGATCGGCACGAGGCTCTCTCCATCGACGTGATTGGGAGAATCTACACCGGCCATCTCCAAAAACGTCGGGGCGATGTCGATGTTGAGAGCGATCTGCTCGCGCCGTGTGCCGGGGTCCGGGATGAGCCACGGAGCGCGCACGATCAAGGGCAGTTTGGCGCTGTCTGCATACGGTTCGCGAATGCCATGGCGGCCGTGCGTTCCCCACTGCATGCCGTTGTCGCCCATGTAGACGACGACGGTGTTGTTGGTCAGGCCGAGCTCGTCGATGCGCTCGAGCAGCCGTCCGATGTCGGCGTCCATCGCGGTGAGCGTCTCCAGATATCCGCGGTATTGATCGAAGTAGGAGCCCATCATCGTGCCCTGAAAGACGTTGCCGCGCGTCTTGCCAAACCACCACGAATCGACGTTCGGCGGCAGGGCCTGGCGCACGTCGACGCCATCGTAGATCCCGTCGATGCCCGCGGGAGCCTGATAGGGTGGATGCCCCGGGCGGTGCGCGAGGTAGACGGCAAACGGACGACGCTCTTGGGCCGGCTTTGCTGCCGCCTGTTCGATGAACTCGATCGCGTAGTCGGTGACTTCCTCGGTGATGTAGGGCTTGCGTGAGGAAACCTCCTGACCGTTCACGACCATGGGGCAGTCGAAGTAGGCTCCCTGGCCCTCCCGGTAAGTGTAGGAGACGAAGAGATCGAGGAAAGGCATTTCGGGCAGGCCGTGGCCAGGCATGTGCCACTTGCCGATGAATGCGGTGGTGTAGCCGGCGTCGCTCAGATGTTCGAGGAACGTGGGCATTTCGCCGGTCCACGGAGTGTGGTTGTTCTTGACGCCGTGGGAATGCGCGTATGCACCGGTGAGGATGCTCGCGCGCGAAGGGCTGCACAGAGAGGTCGTGTTGAAGGCGCTCTCGAAACGCACGCCCTCGCGCGCCAGGCGGTCCAAGGCCGGAGTCTCGATCACGGGATGCCCAGCGCAGCTCATCGTCTCGGCGTTGTGGTTGTCGCCTAGGATGAAGACGATGTCGGGCCGGCCGCTCGGGGCCAGTGGGTCGGCGGCGGCTCTTGCCTGCCCCGTGCGGCTCGAAACAGCCCCATGACCTGGGCCGATTTCGCGGCTGAGGCCTTCTTCCGCGTCCCAAGGGACCGCAACTCCGGCGCCGAATAGCCCGCGGTAGCCGGAGAGGAACAGCACGTAGATGTTCTCGCCACGGCCCCAGGCGTAGAGGCCCACGAAAAGCGAGAGACTGACGGCGATGGTGACGAGCGGTGCCGGCGTGAGCACGCGTGTTCTCTCAGCGAGGTTCCGGCGCAGCCTTCGAGCAACGAGTGTCGCCACCGCCATCTCGAGCACGACGAGAAGCAGCAACCAGAGGTTGAGCGGATTGACGAAGTAGTAGAGGCACTCGCTCAGCGGATGAGACTCCAGCAGGCGGACGGATTCCTTGGTCATCCAGAGAAGCGGCGTGGCGAGGGCGCCGGCGACTCTCTGAGCGAAGGGCGCATCGTCGAGCGAGGCGGTCAGATAGACGAAGAATGCACCGAGCGCGACCGCGACGAAGTAAACGGTACCAGAGACCTTGGCGAGGAGCTCGTGCGCAAGCTCGTGGCTGATGCTGGCCGAAGACTCGTAAACCACGAAAGAGAGAGCGGCCGCGCACAAGACAAAGGCGGTGGCCAAGAGCGTTCGCTTTCCTGGATGCTGTCTTTCCAAGAGGCTATCTGGTCTGATTCCAGCGCTCGGGTTGATGGCACGATGAAAACAGGTCCGCCTCGCGCTGTCTACAAGCAATTATTCGTCGAAGCTAGAGCCCACGAGCCGAAAGCGCGCCGTTTACGGCACGACGTTTCGATGCCTCCCACGGCAGATTAGGTGGACGGCTTTTCCGCGACGATCCGCCAGTTCAAATCGGCAATCTTGGCCTTTTCCGCAGCTGTCCATGCCTCGCCACCGCTTTGAAGAAGGTCGAGCGACTCCTCGACCCAGGGGGGCAAGAGACGAATCGCTTCAAGCGCCCGGATGACCTTGCGGCCTCCGAGGATCAAATCTCTCTTCTGCTCGCAAATCGGCCAGGCCGCGCTTTTCGACGGCGCTGAGAGGATGATGGTAAAACCCGCCCTCTCCAACGCGGCGCAAACATCCGC
>Ga0209536_100015845_pt1 | contig 10740 bp, 4 predicted proteins | sample DeeMarSeWOR28_12_FD_187461 | JGI IMG/M metagenome (GOLD analysis project Ga0209536, IMG submission 187461) | Marine sediment microbial communities from White Oak River estuary, North Carolina - WOR-2-8_12 (SPAdes) (version 2) | ecosystem: Environmental > Aquatic > Marine > Intertidal zone >...
CTCGTACAATCCGGTTCCGGGTCAATGTAATTATCATTGAAATTTTCATCAAATAGAAAATGAGCAACCGTTTCTGCGAAATCCTCGTTGGGAGAACTCGTCGCATAAGGAGATACAAAACCCCTTTGCAATGCTTCTTCATCCGTTAGGGTAAACCACGCTCCCGCACTGGTATATCCCTGAGGGGTGATGGTCTCAAAGGCATTTGGAAGTTTATACCGTTGATGGACCACGTGTGCAAATTCGTGGTAGACAGTCTGCAGTTGCTGAAGCAGCCAGTTCCTGTCGTCAAAATCCACGGAATTAACATCGGTAAAGGTGATCTGGGCTCCGGCATCAGCCGTTCCGAGAATCACCGTTCCGTCTTCATTATAGATCAGCCCACCAAGAAATACTATCTCGGCAGGTACGTGCTTTCGAAAGAAAACCTCCCCATTTTCAACGCTTATATATGGATCGATCCAGAATTCATCAATAAAATCCAACATGGGCCTTACCACTTCCAGGCGCGGGGGTGTCACCCTCTGGGTAGGCGCTATATAGCGGTCCACAAACCGGTACCGTATGGCCATGCCGAATTCTTGGGTAAAGTTCTCGTCGATATACCGGTCCAGTTCATTTCTGAGGATGTCAGGGGTTTCCTTCACCGGAACATTAAGCTGTTCTTCTTCATTGCAACCCGTTACTGCAAGCAGCAGCAGCATCAGAAAATATGTTATACTTTTTCTCATATATCAATCATTGCTACCCTATCTGGGATTCGGTTCTAACTTTCCAACATCAATGGCAGAGGCAGGTATTTGCAATACTTTCCTTCTGTCATTATCTTCCAGGGTTATGATCGAGCCATCCACAAGATCGTGTTCAACCTCCAGCTCAAACCGTTTAATATCAAACCACCTCAGTCCCTGGATGATAAATTCTTTCCTTCTTTCCAGCTGAACATAAACATCCATGACGAATTTATCGCTTATAAAGGGATTACTGCCTACTCCAAAAGCTTCCCTGATCAATTCCATAGACAGGGTCACTTCCGGGCCACTGTATCTTCTGTCCAGTAACACCTGCATATCCTGAATGGCTTCATTGAGCCTGTTTTGTTCTACATAGGCCTCCATCCGGTTGAGCAGCACTTCTTCTCCCCGGAAGGCGATGTGAATGTGATAAGGCGTTCCGACATTTGAGTTGAGACTGCTTCTCTGGAAGAGGCTTTGATATCTCAGGGGGAGCACGGCATTCTCTCCCTTGACCAGTGCCGGGTTTTCCCGTTCATCGGTAGTTTGTGGGAAAGGATTGGCGGAAAAGATATCCCTGTACAATACCGTGGTAGGTCCGTGTGCAAAATCCGGGCGTTGCACAAGGGAGATCTTACGCATCAGCAAAAGATTGCCGGGCAGGTCCGGAGAGGTATACTGTTGAGTATATCCATCGATAGAGGAGCTGGCATTGAGAAATTCATCCCCTGTGAGGTCCCGCACGAAGGCAGAGGGATCACTCCCGAGCAACAGGCTGCTGTATTCTATACACTTATCATATTCTCCCTTGAAGAGATAGAACCTAGAGGCAAAGGCGAGTGCTGCATTCCGGTTAAAATGATACTTGCCTGAATTGGCAAAGAAACTGTCATCCACCAGGTCAATTCCTAACAACATATCCTCCTCGACTTTGTCGTATACTTCCTGTACAGTATTCCGCTTATAGGTTTTAATAAAGACTGTTTCCGGGGTATCCACGTAGGGTATTCCCGGGTCAGATCCGGATCGTTGCCTGTCATAGTGTTTGGCGAAGAGATTCACCAGCATGAAATGACCGTATGCCCGGGTAAGTAAGGCTTCTGACCGGACAGCATCCTTTCTGGCCTCATCCTCCTCAGACATCACCTCGAACTCCTCGATCACGGCCAGTACTTCATTGGCATGGGCAATCGCATTATAGGTCGAATTCCAGAAAAAAGTAGGCGTATCCTGCTCTGTGGCATCTGTCGATTCATCTGCCCAGGTGTAGGATTCAATGTGATTGGTCCGTAGGTTCACCCCTCTCGTATAGGCCACATTGTCCGTCATCCAGTCCGTAAACGCATAACTTCCATCCGAATAGGCATTGGTGAGTAACTGGGCTGCTTTTTCCAGGTTGTTGAGCGATACCCTGTTGTCCGGAACTTCATCCAGAAAATCATCGCAACCGACAACAAGCAGTATCAGGAAAGATAATAGAAGTTTCGATATGACCCTCATTGGATCAAATGCTAAGCCTTTTGTCAATATGGTTTCTGTTACCTTTCTCATTAAAATCCGATATTAACCGACAATGTTATTGTTTTCGGGGGCGGCAGTGCAACTCCTCCTGTAGAGAAGAATTCCGGATCCTGGCCATTTAATGCTTCATCAGACAGCAGCAAGGCCAGGTTATTCCCTTCAAGCATAAGGAATGCATTGCGTAATTTCAACCTGGAAATCCAGGCAGACGGGAACTGATAAGATAGTTGTACTGTTCTCAACCTTATGTAATCGCCGTTGGCCACCCTGACCGTACTTTTATTGTACAGGTTATAGGAATTAACAATATCTCCACTAACCTGTGCCACCCCGGCATCCAGGATTACGGGTATATTCGTTTTTTCTTCATCGCCGGGCACCGCCCATCGGTCCACAAGGTCCCCCGGCAACGCATCAAAATCAGTATATACTGGGAAAAATGCATCATTCAACCTGATCTTGTAGTCAAACTTATAGGACAGGAATATGTTCAGAGTAAATCCCTTATAGGAAAAGGTATTGTTGAATCCACCAGCACCCCTGGGTTCTGTGGGCCCTTCAAAAACCAGTTTATCCTCCAGGTTCTCGCGGCTTTGTAGATCAAGGTTAAAAACCCTCTCCCCATTTTCGTCAAGAAAGGTAGGGATACCCACCTGGTTTAAACCCGCAAAATTCGTGGAATAGAGTCCCCGGCGGGGTCCACCCAGAACGGCTGCTCCATTCTGGCTGATGGCATCAACCAGCCTGGGCCCAAAATCCAGTTTGGTTATCCTGTCCGTGGTGTAGGAAAGGTTGAAATTGGTGGACCAGGAGAATCCTTTGGTTCTGATGTTGATGGTGCTAAGATTAAATTCATACCCATCGGATTCCATATCGGCAAAGTTTCCAATCTTCAATCCCTGGCCTCCTATTCCACTGGTCTGGACTATGCCTATGAGGTCAAAAGATTTTCTTTGGTAATAATCGAAGGAGGTGTTGATCCGGTTATCGAAGAATCCCATGTCTATCCCCACATTAAATTCCTTTAACTTTTCCCATGTCAATTCCGTATTGGTAAGGTCCTGGATATACAGATAGGGTTCAATGTCGGTGGGCCGGATCGTAACGTCAGCCTGAAGGTTAAGCAGTGCGCTCGATTCGGGGGGCAGGTTACCCGACAGGCCGTAAGTTGCCCGCAATTTCAAATAATCCAGGAAAGTAACATTTGACATGAAACCTTCCTGATCCAGATTCCAGGCTCCGCTCACATTCCAGGTAGGCAAGAACCTTGCCTGATCACTTTCACCCAGCTGGTTCGAACCATCATACCGTCCCGTCAGGTTGACAACATATTTTGACCTGTAGGCATACCCGGCATTCAGGAAAAATCCCAGAAACCGGTCACTCAACTCCTCAAGTGAGAATATTGGAATGTTCTGAAGATTGAAAAACTCAATGATATTTGGATCGGTTATCACTACGCCCCCACTTTCATACACTACGCCCAGACCTGTCGAACTGGTGGCAGATCGGTCTGTATACCGCATTTCGCCACCGCCAAACAGATTGATCTCATGATTTTCATTTAAGTTTTTCGACCATTCCGCACTTATACGGGTAAATATATTGAGAAGTTCACTGTCATCCAGGAACTTAAAACCACCTACAGGAAGTACTACCTGGGGATTCAAGCCCGGATTGTTTGGATCTCTGAACAAAAGATTGTTGGCCTCCTGAATGAATTGCGTGTCGTCAGCGCGATAGGCCTCGGCCTGATTGCTGTATTCATGAACCGTATGGTCTCTTCTCGTATCGGCATACCTGGCCTGAAAGACGCCATTGATGGAAAGATTCTCTATGGGACGGATCTCAAAATCCACCTGTCCGGATAGGTCGACCACACGGATATCCATCCTATTCAGTTCGAGTTCATCCAGGATATTAAACGGTGCGAAATTTCTTCTGAAATATTCCCGGTTGCCATCGTTGTCAAACGGCCGAATCGACCGGGCGGTGTTCAGTGCATAACTCAAAGGATTGATATCAAAATTTCTGCTGTACCGGCCTGTGATGGGATCGAATTCCCTGTTCCTTGTGCCTGGCACCTGCTGGTCGCGATAACTCGCTGCCAGTTTAAAGCCAAAGGAAAAAGCGTCCGAAATGAAGAAGGTATTTCTTGCGGCTCCAGTGACCCGTTGCACGTTATCTGCAATGGTCTGACCCTGGTCATTCATATAACTCAAGGAGAAAAAACTGTTGTGTTTAGCACTTCCGGAGGTAAAATCCAGGGAATGCCATTGCTGAAACCCCGGTTTGTTGAATAGCACATCGAACCAATCGGTATTCGTATTTTCATACTGGTTCAGAAATTCTTCATTCAGCGTTCCTCCTGTACCCCATTCCAGTTCATGATCTGCGATCTGGGTAAACATTTTACCCATGGCACCATAATTTTGCGCCCTTACCGAGGTACTTATATCGATGATCCCTTTTTCAAATAATTCCCGGTAAACCGACATCTCCTCTGCAGAGTTCAAGAGGTCAAACTGCTGATACGTGGGGGGTAGTTTGAAGGAGAAATTACCTGAATAATTTACCTGCAGGTCACCGCTCCTGCCGCTTTTTGTATTGATCACGATCACCCCATTGGCTGCGCGCGCCCCGTAAATGGCGGTAGCGGAGGCATCTTTAAGCACCTGTATCGATTCAATGTCATTGGGGTTAATATTGGCGATGGAGGAGCTGACCACGGTATTTGCGTTCCCGGATATGAAATCCTCGGTGTTTACTGAAGTAAGGTCTTCCAGAATTACACCATCCACAACGAATAGGGGCTGGTTATTCCCATTCAAAGACGTATTCCCCCGTATCCTGATCTTAGGGGTGGTGCCGAAGGTAGCGGAGAGGTTATCCACCGTTACGCCGGCGACCTGCCCTTCAAGCATCCTGCTCACATCCACTTCGCTTCTTACATCAATATCCTCCAGGGCTATCCGTTCTGCGGAGCCCGTAAACAGGTTTCTGTCCATCTCACGGAAGCCATTGATCACAACACTCTCCAGCAACTGCCTTTCCTCACTCATTTCCACATCGATCATAGTCTGATTTACTATCTCTACCCGCACAGTCTCCATACCCACCATCTGGAAAAGCAATACATCCCCGGAGTTTGCCTCCAGCGCGTAGTTGCCTTCTATATCCGTTGTAGTACCACTGACCGTCCCTTCAATGATGATGTTCACGCCCGGCAATCCTGCTCCATCGGTTGTTGAAGTCACTTTTCCCCGGATAATATTGGTTTGCGCAATAGAAAGGCAGGGAATAATTACCAGCAACAGGAATATCTTAACAGATCTTATCATAAACCGCGATTCAACATCTATTCGGATTTTAATCTAATGAATAAATCAAATAAACTTTATTTTCACGAAAATTAAAATTAATCACATCAAACAATATCCCACAAATTACGGGATGTCCACGGCTAGATCATCAATAGATCCGCCAGGAATCCCATTGAGGTTTCATATAGTTTACATTTTAGGTAACACCTGGGTATAAGGAAAAGTTATCATTTTCATTTAAAAATTAACTATGGTCAGGTAGGATACATTTATCTAAATCATCTCATGAATATAAATATGTGGATTAAGGTTATTCCCTGAAAAGGTTTCTGAAAACGGTTCTGATGTCGTGGATTTACATCATTGTTTATTCATGCCGGAGTACGTCCACCGGGGTTTTCCTTGCAGAACTATAGGTTTGCCAGCTCACAGAAATTATAGCGATCCCTAAAGCCAGAGTTCCCGAAATACTGAATATCCACCAGCTAATGGAAGTTTTATAGGAGAATCCTTCCAACCAAATGGTCATAAGATACCAGGATACCGGGCACGCAATAAAAAAGGCAACCACTACCCAACGGGTAAATTCGCGGTTCAACATACTAAATATGTTCATGATGGATGCTCCAAAGGTTTTGCGGATCCCGATTTCTTTTGTTTTAACATTACACACAAATATCGACAAGGCTAAGATCCCCAGGCAGCTGATAAATATGGCACTACTTGAAAACAGTGTGAAGATCCTCCGGAACCGGATCTCGTTGTTATACATTCGTTCGACCGCCTGATCCATGAATCGGATTTCCACAGGAAAATCCGGTGAATGGATTTTACAAATATCTTGCAGCCTGCCAAGGTTTTCTTTCAATCTGTTGAAATCATTCCCCAGCAAATTAACCAAACAAATTGATGCATTACCTGAATTCCGTATAACGAGGGGGCCGATTGGCCGGCTCACCGCCTCATAATGAAAATTCTTCACTACGCCTATAATTTTAAATTCCTCTCCCCCAAAACCAAAAATAGACAGGCCGATCGGATCTTCAATATCGTTTGCTTCCATAAAAACTTCATTTACAACGGCTGTATTCATGTCCGTTTCGAGTTCTCGTGAAAAAAACCTGCCTGAGGAGATCTTAAGATCGAGTATGTCGATAAATTCAGGATCTGCATCGAAAATATCAAAATAAACCTGCTGGTTTTCCCCATTGATGTTCATCTCCAATCCCCACTGCGATATGTCCTTTCCGGGAAAAAATTGGGTCATAGAGACTTTACTAACAAAACTTTCCTCAGAAATGCTTTGTTTTAATACCTCCTGTTTACCGTATAATTGTTGTGTAAACTGAATTCCTACAGTATTATTTTTCTCGTAACCAAGATTAGTTACGCCAAAATGGATCTGTTTCTGGACAAGTATGGTAAATCCGATCAGGATAATGGCAATTGAAAATTGTGATATGACCAAAATACTGCGCAGGACTGACTTATTGGTCTTTGACCAGACTGTCTTTTTTAGATTATCGAGTGACCTGGACTGACCAATAACAATCGCACTGGAAAGGCTTGATAAGATCCCTAGGATGATGGATGAAAATACGATTAAAACCAAAAGCCCAAAAGATTTAAATAATCCGGACAGGAACTGAATCTCCAAATATTGGCTTAGGTAGACTTGAATTATCTCCGTAAATAGGATCGCCGTCCATGCAGAGAGAACGAACAACATTGATGATTCCAGGAGTATCTGTTTAATGATGTGATGTTTCGTAGCGCCCAGGATCTTCTGTATGCCTGCCTGTTTCAGCCTTTCATAGTATTGGGATGAGGAAATGTTTATGAAGTTGATTATGGCAATCAGCAAGATGAGAAAAGCCACCATAGCTAGAACGTAAACCTGATTCTGATTTCCCGTTTGAAAATAATCCTGCCATCCTGAATCTATTTTTGAAAAATAAATATCCGATACAGGGAGAAGCTCAATACCCTTAAATCCATCTTCTCTTTCAGAATTTTGCTGGAATATATTCCTGATTTTATTTTCCAGAATTTCCTTTTCGTACACTTCTCCGGTCTGAATAAATGTATGAAAATTCCACCAATTCCATTTCGTGAATTCTCCCTCGTTGGATTGAATGCGCGACCTGGCTTTCATGGGTATTAAGGCATCAAAAAGCAAAAATGTATTTGATGCAGGTTGATCAATGACAGCAGTAACGGTAAAAGAATATTTGTTGTTCAGTAGAATTGTTTCTCCGATGATATCCGTATTCCCGAAATGTCGTATAGCCTGATCTTTAGTAAAAACAATAGATTCCGGATGATTCAATGATGTCCCCAGGTCTCCCAGAATTGGAGTATATGCAAATATCTCGAAGAAATCCTCTTCAACAAATAAGACCTCCGATTTCAAAGGATCAACATTTTTAGTTTTTATCACTGGATCTTCCCAGAAACTGGCCATCCTAACGGTATGTTGAATTTCAAATACGGAAGAATCCAGATGTTCAGCCAGTATTCCTGGTGTATAGATGCTCAAAGAATACATTCCACCCTTATTTACAATGAGAAATGACCTATCCAGATGCTTTTGATGTTTATCCGTTGTGATCTCACGATAACAGAAAGAAAATAGAAGTATCGCAACAGTCATACTTATGGATAACCCAATGATATTAATTAAATTAATTCCGGGTCTCTTTCTCAAATTCCTGATCGTTAGCCTGAAAAGATAATTCACAGTGATACAATTAATATTCGTCTGTTATTTCCCAAAAAAGGTGCCCTTTTTATATCTTTTTATAAATCAAGTATTTATACCACGAGTTTACATAATTAATGTCGGATTATCCAACAGCATTGTTGGGATTTTGAACGCTTCGTCGACTTACTTAGGAACGGTTTACCAGATTTGATTTTATTCTCCTGATGGAAGAAACTTTTTAGCTTCATTTTTTTGTTATACCTATGAATTCCCATGCGATATGAAAATACTGATACCATTACATAGGATACCCATGGTATTAACAATTTTACCGGCGGCGTTGATAACTTCACCGGATAATATTTAAAATGATTATCAATTCTTTATTAAGGATTACATGAAACTGAATAAACGATCCTGGGCTGAACCATTCAAGATCAAGATGGTTGAACCCATTAAAATAACCACACATGAAGAGCGGGAGCAAGCCATTAGAACGGCCTATTTCAATACTTTCCTGTTAAGATCAAAGGAGGTATATATTGATCTACTGACCGATAGTGGCACTTCTGCGATGAGTGACCGCCAGTGGGCAGGCATGATGCTGGGCGACGAAGCATACGCCGGCAGTGAGAATTTCTACCATCTCGAAGAAACTGTGCGGAAGTACTATGGGTATAAATTCGTGGTTCCGACACACCAGGGCCGTGGGGCAGAACATATAATCTCTCAGATCCTGATCAAACCCGGCGATTATATTCCTGGGAACATGTATTTCACCACAACCAAACTCCACCAGGAACTGGCAGGAGGAAATTTTGTCGACATCATAATCGACGAGGCCCATGATCCGGACAATGAACATCCCTTTAAAGGCAATGTGGACCTACAGAAAATGGAAGACCTGATAAAGATTCATGGCCGCGAAAAAATTCCATACATATGCATAGCCACAGCCGTGAATATGGCCGGGGGACAGCCAATTTCATTATCCAATTTAAAAGAACTGCGTGCACTTTCAATGAAACACGGGATCATGATACTACATGATATGACCCGGGTAGCGGAAAACGCATACTTCATAAAAACCCGGGAACCAGGATATGAGAACCACACCATAGCAGAAATTATCAAAGAGATCTGCTCACTTACTGATGGGGCCACCATGAGCGCCAAAAAAGATGCGCTGGTCAATATAGGTGGATTCCTCGCGCTTAACGATGAGGAATTGTTCGACAGGGCGCGGAATATGGTGGTTATTTATGAAGGATTACATACCTATGGCGGAATGGCCGGCCGGGATATGGAGGCCATGGCCATTGGCATTACCGAATCTGTCGAGGGAGACCATATCCAAGCCAGGGTCGGACAGGTCCTCTATCTTGGAGAAAAACTTATGGAATGGGGTATCCCTGTTGTTAAACCGATCGGCGGACATGGGGTATTTCTAAACGCCACCGGGATCCTACCCCACCTATCCCAGGATGTATTTCCGGCACAGACGCTGGCTGCTGAAATATATATCGATTCGGGAGTACGGTCGATGGAAAGAGGAATCGTATCGGCAGGCAGGGATCCGGAAACGGGGGAACACCACTATCCTAAACTGGAACTTGTGCGATTGACCATTCCAAGGAGGGTATACACACAAGCGCATATGGATGTAGTTGCTGAATCTGTAAATAACGTATTTGACAACAGGAATAAGGTCAAAGGATTGAAAATGATCTACGAACCGAAGTATCTGAGGTTCTTCCAGGCACGGTTTGACAAATTATGAACTAAATGGCATGCCCCTGCCCCTGAGTCGATTTGATGTAATACCTGCTATCAATCCGCGGATTCGTGTACTTTATTGACTTTGATATACCGTGCAAAGAGTATCCCCAGAAACACCATGATCATGCCGCCAACTGCAGCACCGGATATCCAGGTATTGCCTTCGGACATTTCTCCTGACCTGGCCATTATGATACCATATGCCGCCCACAGATAGACCATCGCGAAGAATATATCCCGCTTTTTTATCAGGATAAACAGGTTCAGCAATGCAGCAATAATCAACATCAGGGAAGACCAGAAAACTCCATTGAGCGGACGACCATCCCAATTCAATGCGGTAAGCCATACACTGATATTGGCCACCGTGGCAATGCAGATCCAGCCCAGGTAAATACTGATGGGAGTACGCAGGGTAAGATATGAAAATATTGAGCCATGTGCTTCCTGAGTAACTTTCCTGTAAAGCATAATGAGCGTGAATAACAGGCCAATCATCAATAAGACCGATACGCCGATCCAGTCGTAATGCCAGCTGTAAATCCAGCTTATATTCAGCACACAGCTTAAAATATAAAGTCCCGCAATATGCTTGCCTTCATTATCTTCTTTTTTAACGAACATATCACGGATCAACCGGATCACAAATATCAATCCCGCAAGATAGATAAGGCCCCAG
>Ga0209536_100015846_pt1 | contig 10739 bp, 8 predicted proteins | sample DeeMarSeWOR28_12_FD_187461 | JGI IMG/M metagenome (GOLD analysis project Ga0209536, IMG submission 187461) | Marine sediment microbial communities from White Oak River estuary, North Carolina - WOR-2-8_12 (SPAdes) (version 2) | ecosystem: Environmental > Aquatic > Marine > Intertidal zone >...
CGAAGTGGCCAGGATGCCAAAGCCCGTCATCGCCATGATCCGCGGCCTGGCGGTGGAGTATGCCAGATACGGAATCCGTGCCAATGCAATCTTACCCGGCTGGATTGAAACAGAGATGACCGCCGGATTTTTCAGCTGGGATAAGTTCATAAAAAATGTGATGCCCCGCGTTCCACAGCGCCGCTGGGGTGTGCCGTCCGATTTCGGCGCAATCGCCGTGTACTTTGCCAGCGATGCCAGTGCGTATCATACGGGGGATGCGGTGATTATCGACGGCGCCTATCACATCTTCTAAAACCTGAAACCAATTTATATTAAATTTATCCTAGAATAATCTAAAATTGAAAGTGATCTAAGGTGAACTAAAGTTAAGGAATTCCGCCAATATAAAAATCAAAGGAGCGGAGCGAGACCCTAATTTTAGGCATTTTAGTTCATTTTAGGCACTTTAGGCATTTCGGGAATTTCAGGCACTCTCAGCAAGTGTCCATTTTGAAGGCCTTCATCATAAAGCTGGGGGCTATCATGCCGGCACCGTGGAACACGGCATCGTATATGTCACTGTCCGCCCAGCCCATTTCATGCAGCTTATCCACATCTTCCTGGGATATCTCCTCCGGTGTTTGAAGTGCCTTTAATACGAACAACAGCATGGCTTTGTCTTTATCTTCAATGGGTGCCGTTTCCGGCTGTGAAACAACCCTTTCGATATCCTCGTCTTGCATGCCCTGCATTTTCAGAAAGTTATAGTTGAAATTCGTGCAGAACTGGTAATTGTATTGCTTTGCCACCAGAAACCGGATAAGCGAAAGCAGGGCAAACCCCAGGGTCGGGTGATTCATAAAATAATCTAAAACCTGCTTCTGGATCTTGATAAGCCCCGGGCTAACGCTGGTCATTTCTAAGGGCTTGGGCACCGGCAGACCGCCGTTGACAAAAAATGAATACGCCGCTTGAACATCGCCTTGTGCTTGATCGGGGGGAACGGTTTTGAGTAAAGACATTTTTTCCTCCTTTAACAAAATTTTGTTATTACGATTGTATTGTGTTATCCATGGGCTGTAACATATATGCGGTGAAAAAAAAATGCAGAATTTAGCGGGAGTTTTTATTATGCAAACAACATGGTCGACACATTTTTCGGAAAACATCAAAGATTACCAGGGCTATTCCATCGGTAAACTTTTTAAGCTGCTGAAAGATCCCGACATTATTTCCCTGGCGGGCGGTCTGCCGTCACCGGAAGTTTTTCTGAAAGACGAATTTCGTCTGGCCTCGAGCCGTTGTCTTCAGGAGGACGTTGAGAATATCATGCAATATTCTGATATCTCGGGCGAGGACCATTTGATTGAGGCCATTATTGAATTTCTCAGGGCAGATCAAATCAGCGCATCCGAAAATAACATCGTCGTTACATCCTCCGGCCAGCAGGGCCTGGATTTGGCCGGCCGCCTGTTTCTAAACCCCGGAGATGCAATTATACTGGACCGACCGACGTTTGCGGGTGCCATTGTTGCGTTTCAAATGCAGCGTCCGGAATTTGCAGGTGTCAATATTCAAAAAGATGGCTCCAACGTAGAAGGATTCCGCAAAAAAATCGAACAATTAAAAAGCCACGCCAGAAAACCAAAATTCATCTATGTCATTCCGGATTTTCAGAACCCTTCCGGCATTACCATGAGCCTGGAAAAAAGAAAAGCACTATTGGAATTGAGCTACCAGTACAACATTCCGATCCTGGAGGACAGCCCCTATCGCGATTTACGCTATTCCGGTCATAACGAGCCGTCTATTTTCAGTCTGGATCAAAAACAAAACGGGTCCAACGTTATCGGACTGTATACCTTTTCAAAAATGTTTTGCCCCGGAATGCGGGTTGGATTCAATCTCGGACCTAAAGATGTCATTGAAAAAATGACCAATATTAAGGAAGGCAGCACCCTCAACACACCGAAGTACAATCAGGATATGTGTACCCTATTTTTAAACGATATGGGTTGGAAAGCCCATCTGGAAAAATGCAGAGCGTATTACCGTGAAAAACTTGTCGTCATCCTTCAAACACTGGAAAGCTGTTTCCCGCGAGAAACCGGCGTCACCTGGACAAAACCGGAGGGCGGCCTTTTTCTGTGGCTTACGGTGCCGGAAACGATGAATACCTACGATTTATTCTATGAGGCCCTGAAGTTCAAAGTGGCGTTTGTTCCGGGAGAGGTGTTTTACGGTGAGCATCCTGAAAGAAATCATATGCGTATAAATTTTTCGTATCCCTCGGCTCAACAGCTCGCTGAGGGGGTCAAGCGCCTTTCACAGTGCATCACGACCTCATTGAGTGAAACTCAATGAGACGGTGTTCAGGTATCCGGTGTCAGGTTTCAGCAAACAAGACTTAAGTTGCCAATCGTTTTACGATAATTTATTTTTGAATAACGACCCCAACCCGAACTCTAATGCAAGGCATGGTTAACCGTATGACCAAAAAACTTAAAGAAATCGTGATCCCCAGAGAAAAAGCGGTATTCCGGCTTGATAAAAACGGTAACTGGCACAACGAGCATGGAAAATTTCAGCATAAAAAAATAATCGATTATTTCCACGCGTGCATCGATAAAGACGGCGATGGCTTTTTTCTGAGCCAGCAGAGAGAAGAATACATAGAAAAAGTTTATTTCCCTTACGAAGAGACAGCCTATTTTGTTTTTGATATCGATAAAAGCGAGGATGTAATCCTGACACTGAACACAAAAAAGCGGGTTAAACTAAAGCCTCAAAAATTATTTGTAAAAGACGACAACCTCTACATGATTTCCGGAGACGACCTGATAAAATTCACCGAGCAGGCCCTTTTGAAAATTTCAGATCTGCTGGAATTTGAAAAAAACCGGTATTTTATTCGGCTAAACGATAAAAAGTACGCCCTAAAAAAAATATAAACTCTTGCAGCGGGGTAGCTCATTCGCAGGGCTTGGCATTTTTTAAAAGTTTAATAATCTGGGCGTCCTTTTTTTCCCTGGCCCACATTAATGCGTTTTTACCCTCGAAATCCCTGGCCTTTGTGTTGGCACAATTTTCCAAAAGCACTTTGACGATATCCGGTTTTCTCTGTTTTGTGGCCAGAATTAGAGCCGTATTACCCGAATAGTCCTGTGTCTTGACATCGGCGCCGAGGTCGATAAGGGTTTGAACCGCAAGCGGGTAGCCGTTGCTGGCTGCATACATGAGGGCTGTTTTGCCCTGGTTGTCGCCTGCATTGACTTCAGCGCCGGCCGTCAGTAAATCCCGAATAACACCATCCTGGCCGTTGATGGCGGCAAACATCAACGCCGTTGCACCGGTGTTGTTTTTTAAATTGGACTTGGCCCCAACGGCCATCAGTTTACGAACAATGGGTGTATATCCGAACTGAGAGGCCATCATCAGGGCGGTCCAGCCGGCATTTTCCTGAACATTGACATCGGCACCGCGCACGATTAACAGTTGAACCAGGTCTGCATGACCTTCATAAACCGCCTTCATCAAAGCAGTCCAGCCATCTTCATTGGCCGTGTCTATCGAAACACCCTGATTCAGCAAGTCCTCAACCCGGTCAATATCACTCAGTTCCGCAGCGTCAACCAATTCATTGGATATTTCTGCGGCAGAGGCCGAAACCGCAAATTGGGAGAGATGATTTAACAGAATCGCCATCATGATGAAAAAAAGCACCAGTATACGCAGCATGGTTATCCTCCTTGAGATAGACATGCATGAGAATTACCATCCCGGTGGGCGTGCGTCCTGAAAACCTGGATTTTTGTACCAGAACGACATGGATTCTTATCCGGCTCAACCTCCCCGAACAAAATCCACACACCAGTTCACTCCCTCTTTGGGGTTCAGTGTCCAGGCATCGGCTTCCACGTGATCGCGCACTGCCGCGGTGGTTGGTCCACCCCCGATGATTATATAGCGACCTTGCCTCAGATTGCGTTCTTTGAGCAAATCCACGACCTGTTTCATGGATTCAAAGGTCGGTGTGATGAGGGCCGACATGGCCACAATTCTGGCATCCGTTTCGGCTACTTTTGCAACGATAATATCGGGCGCAACATCGACGCCAAGATCAAACACCTGAAATCCGCAGACGTTAAACAGGGTCGCCACAATATCTTTACCCAAATCATGGATATCCCCCTTGGGTGTGGCAATCACCACGGCACCCAGGGTAGAGGCCTGCTGGCCTTCCATTAAAAACGGTTGGATTTTTTCCACAACTTTTTTGAAAATATCGGCCGACATAATCAATTCAGAGAGAAAGTACTCTCCGGTATTGTACATTTCCCCCACATAATCCATGCCGGCGCGACAATCGTTAAGGATTTTCAACGCATCGATACCTTTTCCAACAGCCTGATCCACAAGCTTCATCACCTCGGCAAACTTCAAGCCGGCCAGAGCGGCAGCGAGCTCGCCTTCCCCTTCCAGGTCGGCTTTCTCGCGGGGTTTCACGGCAGCGGCTTCTGCCGTCTGATTTCGGATGCCTGACTTCTTACCTGTGTAGCTTTTGCCGGTCTCCACCATCGCCCGCAGGTTTTCAGGCCTGACATCAATGGGACACTCACAGCCGGTGGTCAGCATAAATCCCCCCCCGTCTCCAACTTCATCAATCAGCCGTCTACAGTAAGCTTCGACCTCATCGGGTTTGCCCAGTGAAAGCAGGCCGGCGGGCACATCACCGCTGATACACATATGGCCTTTTAAAATTTCTTTGGCCTTGAAGATATCGGTAGTACCGTCCAGATCACAGATACACTTCCCTTTGGGAAGATGTCTGAGATACGGAATGTTAAGGATCCAGTCGGTGTCGAAATGCAGCCAGGGAGTGATGCCCTCAGCCACATACGCATCCACATAGCGCTGCAAAAAAGGCCATTCGAAGCGCTCAAATACATCCAGGCGATAATAAAAACCGGAGCCCCGCTCCAGGACAATGAACGCCAGCATATTGCCGTTTAATTTGCATACCTCGATGGAATTGGCAATCAAGTCATCACAGCAGGCCCGCATCGCCGCTTCGACTTTGTCGGGAACTTCATAGAGGTCTTTGGTGAATTCGGTCAGCGTTCGGCCAAGCGAAAAGGCCATCATAACAGAATCTACAGCCACCCCCAGAAATATGGGCATGCCATTTTCCGCACAGATCCTGGAATCCTCCACGTAAAGCTGGTTGGACATTTTCTGCATTAAGGTGAACTCGTCGCGTGTTTTACGGCTGATTTTTTCGTAATGCTCGTCCCAAAAACCGTTCCATCCCAGGGACGCTATTCTATCGTAATCATTGCGCTCAAATAGAACGCGCTCGTCGATTTGATATAAATCATCCTCCCCCAGCTGTCGTCCCGGAATTAAATTTCTCACCGGTGCCGAGCAGAGTTTACCGGGCAGCATGGGATAATAATAGTTGGGCTTGCTGCCGTAATCGTATCCATATTCTTTGAACGCGCGGATCAGACAATCACGGGCCACATCATGATTCGCCCAGGCCTCCGCCTGGGTAATCCCGTACAACCGGGGCGCCGCAGTGACCATGATGGGATAGACCGGATGTCGATCCACCGGTTCCAGAGCAACCGCCGCCTGCATTCTTTGTTCTACTGTCATGGTTTCCTTAATCATTGTTAAGACCTCTTCGATTCAGCCGTTTTATGACACACGAGTAAAAAAAAGAATTTCAGAGTATTATACCGGGTGGAAAAATATTCAGAAAAAAATCAGGGCCTAAACCTCCGCCGCAAATACGTGTGTCCACTACTTTTGACCTACTAAAAATTGTATATAAAATCAAGGCCTTCTCAATTATTACGAATCCAGCAGTGTGGTTTTAATTTGACCGCCGGCGGGAAAACCTGATATTTTTATAAGGGTAGGATATCCTATCATATTCGAACGGAGGAGCAACATGGCAAATCCAGATCATCTTGACATCATCAAACAGGGTGTGGATGTTTGGAACACCTGGCGAGCGCAAAATCCCGGGGTAGAACCGGATCTGTCCCGGGCTGAACTCGTTGAATCGGAGCTCAATGAAGCTAACCTCAGTGAAACGGATCTCAGAAAGGCAGTGTTGCGGGCATCAACATTTCGAAGCGCCAGGTTAGTAAAGGCCGATCTCAGAGGGGCAAATATCAGCAGAGCCAGCTTTAATCTGGCGAACCTGAGCGAAGCGAATTTAAGCGAAAGTATCCTGAGGGAAGCCGATTTAAGTGAGTCGGTTCTCAAAAAGGCCTATCTCGTCAGGGCCGATCTTGTCGGAGCGGATCTGTTTGAGGCAGATCTTGAACGCGCGGATTTTCGGTGGGCATTCTTAATCGGCACCAACCTCAGATGCGCGAACATGGTTAAGGCCGATTTTAGATGGGCATATCTCATCGAAGCCGATCTCAGTGATGCCGACTTTAGCGAAGCAAATCTGATCGAAGCCAATCTCAGTAAGGCAGATCTTAAACGGGTGAACTTCCGTGAGGCCACGGTCGGGCGCAGTTATTTTGGTGATTTAGACCTCAGCATGGCCAAGGGCCTTCATACGGTAAAACACTTTGGCCCTTCCACTATTGGCATCGATACCATTCAGCGCTCCAAAGGCCACATTTCGCACTCTTTTCTGGAGGGTGCAGGTGTTCCGGCCACATTTATTAAATACATGGCTTCGTTATCCGAGGAAGATTTCACCTATTATCCGACGTTTATCAGTTATTCAAATAAAGATCGGGCTTTTGCTGAGAAGCTGCAACATGATTTAAAGCACAATGGCCTCCACTGCTGGTTTATCTCCGAAGAACACAAAATCGGGGATAAAATCCAACACAAGATTGAGCAATCCGTTCGAATTCATGATAAATTCATCCTGGTGTTATCGCAACATTCTGTTGCAAGTCCCTGGATGGAAAAAGAAGTGGAGAATGCCTTTGAAGAAGAAATCAAGAAGAAAAAAACGCTGCTCCTCCCCATTAGAATCGACTCCGCCGCGATCGACAGCCACCAGACATGGGCAGTCGATCTGCGGAAGTCCCGTCACATCGCTGACTTTAGCAACTGGACAGATCCCGAATCCTACAACAAGGCCCTGAAACAGCTGCTGCCAGTCCTAAAATCAGATTGATAGAATTTAGGCATGTGCTTCTCTGCTTAACCCATGCGGCTATAATTATTTAGATTTGTTTTCAGTGAGATTTGGTATCTTATTCACCGCAGAGACCAAAATGCGCAGAGAATATTTATTTTATGAACTAATTTACCTAATATTTGTTTACTTTATTACACATCCCATTCGGTCCCACCGGTTGTCTAAATTTTAACTACCTGTATTTATTCATAAAAAAATTATAAGGGTCGCTTGCATGATTCTTGCTATGCTCTATCGATGAATTTTAACAGCTTCCAGCAACAAAATTATTGGTCTTCAACAGTGGACAAAATAATATCTCGAAACTGGTGAGGTAAAATTTTGTCGGATTTCAATGAAATTTACAGAGCGTTGCAACTAAAAAAGAAAATTCCAGGAGCATTGTCGAGCCTTCTCGTCCAGCCGCAGGACGAAGACAGAAGGACCGGCATAGAACGCCGTCGGTTTACATATTCACAGCATGTGCCAGACAAACGGTCCGGGGTCGATCGGAGAAGGATTTTGAACCTGGATGTTAAGGAGCAGACCTGAAATTTTTAACGTACCGTTGAAGGCAGCGTGTTCGTTGAAACGCAAGCAAAACCAGAGAGATTTGAAAACCAGATTCCAAAAATTATTTGCCCTTAAAAGCTGCGCCAAGATAGTCATGGCATTGGCTATCTTGGCGGGGGGTCTTCTTCTGATCAGATTATGCGGAGAGGAACGACTCCAGCGCTTTTTCGATATGACCTTCTTGGTGAAAAAATATACAAAAAACACTATGGTGCCGGAAAATAATTCTGCGATCATAGTTTCCAAAAACTCAACCTCTCAGTGACAAAGGATTGTTATGGACAAATTTGATATCATCGGTCTGATCTGCGCCTTAACCGCATGGATTAATGTCATGTGGTTTTAAGCGACGGATGCGATCGCCAAATCGACATGCAGCTCGAATCAGAAAACTAACCGCAGCGCTGTTATATGCACGGGAAGTCACGTAGACATCGGACCTGAGGAGGAACAGCAAACATTGAATATGAGACATATGATCAATCAGCGAGGGCTCACACTTATAGAGCTTGTATCGGTCATGGTAATCATGGGCGTTGTGGCTTCCGTAACGATTAAACGATTTAATCTGATATCTTCAAATGCTGAAACGCGCGCGTTAGATGCAGCCCGCGCAGAACTAAACATAAGAGAAACGCTAACATGGACACAGATCAAATTATCGAATGTCGGCTGGATCGACGACGATAATGTTTTCGGGAAAATGGATACCGTCCTCGGGACAGAATATATCTGGGATTCTGAACCAACCCCTACGGGTGGCACGCTCTATTTCCGGGGTATTTCAGTAAAACTTATACGAAACTCGTCGGGGCCGTTATCAGCGGGCAGCTGGCAGTAGAAATTGTTTTGACACCCGCTCCAATTTGCATTGTAAAAGCTTGGCGTCCGTGATCGATGCACATTTGAAATGCTCCCTTCCTTTAACTTTAATGGTGCAAAGTTAAAAAAAAAGATGGGTTGAGATCACGGACGCCGTCTATTTTTTTCCAGCTCCCTATCCTGCCTTTTGCGCTATCATCATTCCAAAAGACAAGAAGTGGTTTCGAAGCCACGCGCAGGCGGACAAGCCTCGGGTTGTGTTTGAGGGTCCCGCGGTTGCGGGATTACATGGATAATCATTTGCCTGTGCGATATGAATGCTTATAGTCTGAATTGGTGTTTAACGAACTTATGAAAAACCCGCAGACGTTACAGACATGAGCCGCAGAGATTTTCTTCAAAAATTGTTCAGCGCTCTTCGAAGCATAGCCGTGATATGCCTGTTGCCGCTTAAAGGGTTTTGGACAGCTGATGCTGATGCCGCAGAAACAACTCCTTTTAGGCCGTTAAACGGGCGTACGCTCAGGGACATCGCCCGTCAAAACGCACATCATACTGCCAGTGGCTTTACAAATCCGCTGGGACCGGAACGCCATGGAAGGCTATGGGCGGTCATGCGCTGGAAGCTCTTTCACAAAAATCGTTTCAGGGACGATTTCGCGGGGCAGCAGGTGGTTCCCGTATCGATCGACTGGGATCCAATACGGCAGCATCAGGGACTATCGATTACATATCTAAAGCACGCCAGCATAGTGATCAACGATAGGGATCGCGTCTTTATCGTGGATCCCATATTTTCGGAAATGTTCTGGTTCATCAAAGACTTTACGCCGCTGGAATTTGATTTCAAGAGCATGCCCGCACCGGATCATGTTCTGATTACCCACGGCCACCTGGACCACCTGGATGAATCGGCGCTGGAATCCTTTGACAATAAAACCCATGTGATTACACCGCTGGGGTACAATGAGGTTTTCAATGACCTCAATATGCACAACCGCACGCAGTTGGACTGGTTTGATACGTATCGCGATGGCAACCGCCAGATTATACTTCTGCCGTGTAACCACTGGACCATGCGAAATCCCTTTTCAGGACCCAACCGCGCCCTTTGGGGTTCATATCTGATTAAGACCGCCAGTGGTCACACCCTATACTTCGCCGGCGACACCGCCTATTTCGATGGATTTGCCCAGCTGGGTGAAGAATTCGACATCGACCTGGCGATTTTCAATGTGGGGGCATACGAGCCGCGCTGGTTCATGGCCTCAAGCCATATAAATCCACAAGAAACCGTGCAGGCATTTAAAGAGTTAAAAGCCAAACAACTGATGGTGATCCACTGGGGAACTTTCCGCCTCGGTGACGAGCCTGTCCATCTCCCGCCGATCCATATCAAACACGAGCTTGCCAAAGCGGGGCTGCTTGATCGCCTGGTCGATCTCAAACACGGTCAAACGCTATATTTCAATTCAAAAAGCTAAAAATTAGCAAGGCCTGCGGCTTGTCCGCAGGCTTGGAGCTCGCCATCGCTTCGCGCACCGGGTTGAGGCTGTCGCGAACACGCCGCGCCTCTTCGAACTTGCCGTCGAAAGCCAGGCGCGTGTACTCGTCCATGCGCTTGTCGTTCCTGGTCTGCAGGTGGTACGGCGGAGAAGAGCACAGGTAGAGCTGCCAGCCGAGCTCCTCGATGTTATCGAGCCACTCGTCCTCGGAGGACGTGGACACCAGGATCCTGTCACCTGCCATGTGGGTAAGCTGCACATACATCTCGCGGGGTACCGAGTACTTGATGGCTACGATATTCGGCAGCTCCGCGATTCGCGCACATTCCTGTGGCTGCATCAGGTAGCCGGAGTCCGGGTGGCTCCACATGGCGATGCCGATATCGAGACGGTCACACAGCGCTTTGTAGTACTGGTACAGGACCTCGCCGCGCTCGTGGACGAAACTCAGCACGGGCGCGTGAACGACGATGTAGTCCGCGCCGCAGTCCTCTGCATACCGCGCCAGCTCGAGAACCGTGTCGAAATTCTGGTCCGACACCGAAACGATAACGCCGGCCTTGCCGCCGCATTCATCGACTGCGATCTCGAAATTACGCTTGCGCTCGTCGAGGCTCATCGAGAAGAACTCGCCCTGCTTGCCGGCGATGAACAGCCCCTGGATGTCGAGGTCGTCGATCCAGTGACGGATATTCGAG
>Ga0209536_100015847_pt1 | contig 10738 bp, 10 predicted proteins | sample DeeMarSeWOR28_12_FD_187461 | JGI IMG/M metagenome (GOLD analysis project Ga0209536, IMG submission 187461) | Marine sediment microbial communities from White Oak River estuary, North Carolina - WOR-2-8_12 (SPAdes) (version 2) | ecosystem: Environmental > Aquatic > Marine > Intertidal zone >...
CAGTTGGGCCAGCACACCGAGGAGGTCCTGATCGATTTTCTGGGGTATTCCTGGGACGATATCGAAAAATTGCGGGATCAAGGCATTATTCTTTGATCTGGAAAAAATGAAATCTCAACCGAGGTGAAAGGGGAGGGTGTGATGAAAATAGAACAGCTAGAAATTATCCCTGCAGTTATGATCAGAGAAGATCCAACGTGGCGACACGCCTTATCCAAGCCGGGCGGGGAGTCCGACGTTCAAGGTTTTGTGGTTAAGCTGATCGCCGATGATGGACTGGTCGGGTTGGGTTACAATCATGCTTCCGCCCATTATGGGGTAAGCCTGGGGGCGCTCAAGGGAGGATTGGAGGCTTACGCACCTCTGCTCGAAGGGCAGGATCCATTCAACACCGAGCGCATCTTCGGTCTCCTGAACAGCGTGCTGGCGGGGAATAACGAAGCCAAGGCGGCCATCGATATCGCCCTGCATGATCTGCAGGCCAAGGCGCTTGGCGTTCCACTTTATGCGCTGCTGGGGGGGCCGGTGCGGAAGGAAATCCCGGTCATCCGCATCCTGGCCCTGAAAGCGCCGGAAGAGATGGCCGCCAATGCCCTCAAACTGGTTGGCCAGGGATACCGTTATCTTAAGGTTAAACTGGATGGAAACCCGGGCTTGGACCTGGATAGAGTCCGGGAGGTCCGCAAGGCGGTGGGGGACGACATTCACTTAACGGTTGACGCCAATCAGAGCTATTTTCCCAAAACGGCAATCGACACCTTAAAGCGCATGCAGAAATACCGGATCGATCTCTGCGAGCAGCCGGTCAGGGCGGATGACCGCAAAGGGCTTTCGGCTGTTGCCCGGGCCGTCGATTGTATGGTGGAGGCGCATGAATGCGCATCGACGCTTGAAGATATATTCGAATTGGTCAACGGTCATGTGGCCGACGGAATTAATTTGAGCATTCAGCACCTTGGCGGTCTTCAGGAGGCCAAGACGGCGGCGGCGATTTGCAGGCTGGGCAATTTTTCTCTCCGGGTCCAGGCTACCGGCAGCCGTTTGCTGGCGGCCGCCTGCATGCATTTCGTGGCCGCCACCGCCAACGTCTCTTATGCCTGTGAACTGGGCGAATTTTCGAGACTGCTTGAGGACCCCTTCGATGGACTGGAAGTTGAAAATGGTGTGCTGCGGGTTCCCTCATCACCCGGGCTGGGGGTGTCGCTCCGGAATGGGTAGGATTTCATTTGTGGTCGCTATGCAAACTAGACGATTATAAACAATCTGGGAGGAGTCGTCATGGGCGAAGATTTCAAAAACAAATTTGCGATTGTGGGAATGGGGATACTGACAGGGAGAAGGCCGGATGTTTCCATTCGAAGCCTGCAGGTTGAAGCCGTTCGCCTGGCCATGGAAGATGCCGGGCTTCAAAGACAAGATATTGACGGGGCGGTTGAATTGCCGATGTACGCGGGAAGTTCCGACCGACCTCGACCGACCGATGCCTTCCCGCGGGTAATGGGTCTGCCGGTCAAGTTTTTTTACAGCGTCGGGCGGGGCGGTGCGATGGCCTCCATGGGCGTGATCACCGCCACGAAATTCCTGGAGCTGGGGATTGCCAAAAATGTTGCCCTCGTTCACGCCGCTACGGATTGGGCGGATGCCCAAAAGGCCAAGGAAAGAACAAAAGGCCACCGGGGCATGGGGGGGCGCATCGAAAAAGCGGGCTATTGGGGCAAGCCCTTCGGGGATTTGCGGGCGGTGAGCCACCACAGTTTTTTCGCGGCGCGGCACATGCACGAGTATGGGACCACCAGCCGGGATTTCGGCGCCATCGCGGTGTCCCAGAGAAAATGGGCCCAGATGAACCCCCAGGCGCAGATGTACGGCCGGCCGATGACCATCGAGGACCATCAGAACTCACCGATTCTGGTCGAGCCCTATCACCTTTTCGACCTTTGTCAGGTTTCCGACGGTGCGGTGGCCTTTATCCTGACCACGGCCGAGCGGGCCAAGGACCGCCCCAAGCCGCCGGTGTACGTGAAAGGGGTCGGTTTCGGGGAAGCCATGGAGAAATTGTGGTGGGAGAAGAAGAATTACACCCACCTGGCGGTAGAGAGCGCCAAGGCGCAGGCCTTTTCCCAGGCCGGGATCGAGTTGAAGGACATCGACCTGGCCCAGCTGTATGACTGTTTTACGGGAGAAGTGCTGTTCCAGCTGGAGGACTACGGCTGGTGCCCAAAGGGAGAAGGGGGCGCGTTCGCGGAGGCGGGCCACATTGCGCCGGGCGGGGATGTGCCGGTGAACACCAGCGGGGGGCTGCTGTCGGCGTATCACTACGGCGATCTGACGGGGCTGTCCGAGGCGATGCTTCAGTTGCGCGGGGAAGCGGGAGAGCGTCAGGTCAAGGACGCCCGGCTTTGTCTGGTCAGCGGTCATGGGGGCGAGATTTTATCACCGGGGATGTGTTCGATACACAGCACCTTAATACTGGGGAGGTAGACAGATGAGTGCGACACAGGAATACAGGAAGCCGTTGCCGAACGTGGATTATGACATCAAGCCGTTTTGGGACGCGGTGAGAAAGCATCAATTCAAGCTGTTTCGCTGCAAGGAATGCGGTGCGTGGTACTGGCCGGTGGCGTGCTGCCGGAATCATGCGAACCGGCCGTTTTACGGCAACATGGAGTGGGCGGATGCCAGCGGACGGGGCAAGGTGTTTGCATTTAACATTCACCGGGTGGCGTTTGATCCGGCCTTTGAAGACGACATTCCCTACGTGTATGCGCTGATCGAGCTGGAAGAGGGGCCGATAATCGGTAGCAACGTGATCGGGATCGGTGCGGACGAGGTGAAGGTCGGCATGCCGGTGGAGGTGGTGTACGAGGATATAACGGAGGCGTATACGCTGCCGAAGTTTAAACCGATCAACTAAGGGAGGCTGTGACCAAATCAACACGGTGTAAGGTTGTCGGTGTCGATTCAAAGCGTTGAAGGCTTTTTGAAAAAAGATATATCTATATTGAAATTGATCGCCGGAGAAACGGAAGAAGGCCCCGTTTCGAAAATCGCAGAAAAACACGGATGATCAGGCAATAACACCCTCGATGATGAGCTGATTAATATCTTCCTCGGACATCCCGATTATTTCCTGCAGAACATAATCGGTGTGTTCACCAAGCAAGGGCGCGTGTCTGTGGCGAGGCCCCGGAACATCCCGTAATTTAAAGCCCCAGCCTTCACCTTTGGACTTTCCCGTTTCCGGATGGTCCGTCTCAATCCAGTAGTCTCTCGCCCGCAGTTGCGGGTCGCGCTCCAGCAGGTCGGCCACATCTTGAACTTTGCCGGCCGGGACTCCCCCCGATTGCAACACGTTCATCACTTCCTCGGCGCTTTGGGTGGAGGTCCATTCTTCAATGATTCGGTCCAACGCTTCCGCATTTTTCAGACGGTCTTGAACCGTCATGAAGTTTCGGTTCGATAACAGATCGGTGCGCGCCATTGTGTTGCAGAGCGCCGCCCATTCATTTTCACTTTGGACTGTAATCGCACACCACTGGTCTTCTCCGACACATCGATATACCCCGTGCGGAGCAGCATAGACGGATCGATTGCCTTTTCGTTCCTGGACTCTGCCGTTTACCAAAAAATCAAAAACAGCCGTTTCCGTAAAGCAGGCGGTTGATTCAAACTGAGAGAGCTCTATATGTTGACCTTTGCCTGTCTGCTCCCTGTGATAGAGTGCGGACAGCAAAGCGATCATCGCATGGAACGGGTTGCAGCTGACATCTGGATGGGAGAAAACAGACGGGCAAACAGGGACACTTCCTTCGCTTCCGGACATGTAATTAAAGCCCGTCATGGCCAGTAAATTCCAACTCGTCGCCCGATGCGACCTGTAGACACCCCCTTTGCCCATGGTCGGCATGTTGAGAACGATAATATCCGGTTTGATCCCGCACAGCACATCGTAAGTCAACCCCCATTTTTGCATCACATGGGGGGCGTAATTGTCCAACACGATGTCGCTCGCCGCTATGAGTTTTTTGGCTGTTTCAACGCCTCTGGGATGATTCAAGTTAAGATTCACGGATAATTTATTTACGCCATACCGGTTAAACATATTCCCCTGGTTAAGACTCGTGAGATCGAGCGCGCCATGTCCGGGCTGCCGACTGCTGGCATGGGTCCGCAGGTGAGATTCACTTTCGATGACGATAACCTCGGCTCCGAAATCGGCAAATAGTTTTCCGGTAAGCGGTCCGGCGACAAAGTATGCAAACTCGATTATTCTTATCCCTTCCAGGGGCAGCGTTTCTTCCATTTACTTCTCCCGGGCTTTTTTTCTTCGACAGTTTTTATACCACACCGGCCGCTTTCAGGCCGGTGAGCTCTTCAGGGCTCAAACCCAGTTCTTTTTGAAATATTGCCTCGTTGTGCTCCCCCAACAGGGGGGCGCGGTTTGAGATTTTCCATGGCGTAGCCGACATTCTAAACGGAGGGCCCAAATATTCTAGCGTTGCGTCTAACTCGGGATGTTCGACCGTCACGAAATAATCCCTGGCTCTGAGTTGAGCGCTTTCGGCCACCTCGGGGATGCGGTTCACCGGTGCTACCTCAAAACCTTTGCCTTGACCTTCCTCATAAAGTTCTTTCTTGGTATGCCGGATCAGGAAGTTGCGGAAGGTCGCATCTATTTTTTCAAGGTTTTCCGGGCGCTGACGAAACCAGGGGTCTTTCCATTCCTCCGCTGTCAGTTCGCCCGCCAGATGATCATCATCCAGCCATTGCACAAATTCGTCCCATCTTTGCAGGCGAAGGCGAAAGTCGATATAGCCGTCTTTGCAGGGGAAGATCCCGTTGGCCGGGTCCGTATGCCGGTCGCCTTCGCGCTTCATAATCCGGCCCGTCTTCTCGTATACGGGTACAGCGACCATCAAGTTCACGGGGATGGACGCGTGCATGGAAATGTCTACGTGTCTTCCTTTTTGGGTTCTTGATCTTTGATATAGCGCCATCAGAATACCAACGGCAGCCTGCACCGAGGCCATATGATAGGCCTGGTGTCCCCCGAGCTGTTCCGGAGATTTTTCCGGCCAGCCGCATGTCGACAACAGCCCGCCCAGGGCGCTGCCGACCAAATCTGTCGCTTTGTGGTCCTTCCACGGGCCTTGCTGACCAAAGGGAGTAATTGAACCCAGAATCAGGCGGGGGTTGGCTGTGGAAAGCTTTTTCCAGCCGATTCCCAGGCCGTCCAGAACGCCCGGTGCGAATGTCTCGACAATGATATCCGAACGTAAAGATAGTTTTTCAAACAAATCGATTCCCGCGCTTGTCCTCAGGTTCAGGGTAATGCTCAGCTTGTTGGTGTTGTAATGAAACCAATACAGACTCTTCTCGCTGTGCGAATCATCTTTAAAAAAAGGGGGAACAGCTCTGGCGGGGTCTCCTCCCGGGGGCTCAACCTTTACAACTTCCGCTCCCAAATCGGCCAGCAGTTTGGTGCAATACAGACCTTTTGCATCCGCCAGGTCGATAACCCTGATACCGGCCAAGGGCCCATTTGTCATTTTTTCCATAGTTCCTTTCTTGGCTTTACATCCCGGCAAAGGGGAAAACACGAACCGTATCCTGAGAATCCCTGTTTTAAGGTCGTCTTTGAACAGCGCGTCCTAAGATACAACGGCACCGATGAGGCGGTAAAAAAATCTCGCCTGTCTCGACCTGTTAAAATCCCGTCTGCTTGGTTTTTAAAATACCCGTTTCACTGTGGATTAATCGAAGTCGGATTCTATTGCGCCTCCATTCGGTTTTTTCGCCCTTAGAAACGCCGACACCAGCAGGACGATAACAACAAAAGTCAATATAACGGCTGAAAAAGGACGACGGATGAAGATGGCGGGATCTCCGCGAGCGATCAGCATCGATTGGCGAAAACTGGTCTCCATCATGGGACCCAAGACCATGGCCAGGAGAAAGGGAGCCGGGGGGTATTCCATTTTTCTCAAGAAATACCCGATGATACCGAAGATGATCATGATGCCGAGCTCCCAGGAGTTGTTGTTCAGACTGTAGACGCCGATGAGGCACAGGAGGATGATCAAGGGGAAAAGCAGGGGATAAGGGATTTTTAATATTCTGACCCACATGCCGATGAGGGGGAGGTTGAGAACCAGCAGCATGACATTGCCGATGTACATGCTGGCGATAACTCCCCAGAAGAGGTCTGGATGGCGGCTGATGAAAAAGGGGCCGGGTTCGATTCCGTGAATAATAAAAGCTCCCAGCAACATGGCCATGACGACATGTGACGGCAGACCCAAGGCAAGCAAAGGAACCATGGCTCCTGAAACAGAAGCATTGTTGGCGGTCTCGGGACCGGCCACCCCTTCGATCGCCCCGGACCCGAATTTCTCGGGATGTTTGGACAGCCGTTTCTCCAGCCAGTATGAAAGAAAGGTTGTGATCACCGTTCCCCCGCCGGGAAACGTGCCCAGAAAAAATCCAAGCAAGGACCCCCTGACAATGGCCCAGCGGGCGGCAATCCAGTCCTGGAGGGAAGGAAAGATGTTCCGTATGTCGGCCTTATAAATCTCCTGTTTCCCCATGGCCTCAACGTTGCTCAACACCTCGGTGATGCCAAACATGCCGACGACCACGGCAACCAGCGTTAAACCGTCGGCGATTGTAAGGCTTCCCATGGTAAAGCGGGCGTAGCCGCTGACATCCTCCATCCCTATCGTGGATGCAACCATCCCCAGCGTGGCCATAATCAAACATTTCACCATTGAACCGGTGCCCAAAGAGCTGACCATGATCAGGCCAAAAAGAATCAGGGAAAAGAGCTCGGGTGGGCCGAAGTTAATGGCCAATCTCGCCAGGGGCGGAGTCAAAAGCATCAAACCGACCACGCTGAGGGTTCCGCCGATAAAAGAACCGATAGCTGAAATACCCAGTGCCGGACCGGCCCTTCCCTGACGCGCCATCTGGTAACCATCGAGACAGGTGACGATGGAACCCACCTCTCCGGGAATATTCACCAGTATGGATGTTGTGGAACCGCCGTATTGGGCGCCGTAATAAATTCCACAAAGCATGATGATGGCCCCCGTGGGCTCCATGGCGAAGGTGAACGGGGTGAGGATGGCCATGGTGGCCACCGGGCCGATCCCCGGCAACACGCCGATTAAGGTGCCGATGAGCACACCCAAAAAACAGAAAACGAGGTTGTCAAGTGTCAATGCGGTGCTGAAGCCCATGCCGAGGTAGTTTAAAGCATCCATGCGCTTATAGTCCCATTATTCCTTCTGGAAGGGAAGTTTTCAGCAACAATCGAAAGACGATAAAGGAGCTGAGAGCAGTAACGAAAGCGTAGAATATCGCGACGCGCCATTTTTGGGGGCGCACGGTTCTTGTCAAAAAAAGGATGAGAAAAAATGCCGTGAGAACAAAACCGAGGGATTCAAAAACAGCCGCTGACAGCGCCATGCTTCCGAGCGTCAGCACAATCCGGGTAAGGCCCGGCCCATCGGGGATGAGCGGTTTTACGGGTTTCCGGGAAACCCCTTCCGCTTGCAGCATAGCGGTAGAAAGCAAAATAATTCCCAGGATAACCAAGACCACACCCAGTACGAAGGGGAGGTAACCGGGGCCCGGACTTTCCAAACCACCAAAGGGAAAAGTACTGGACCAGATTGAAATAATCGTCCCCAGGAGGATCCAAACGACGCCCATAAACTTATCTCTCTTTTTCATCGCCGCCTTATTTCTATTGTTGTTTGTGCAATAAATATTCGGGGACCGCTATTTCCTGTCGGGTGTCTAAACCTAAATTTCGCCGGCAAAAACAAGGAGAGCACCCACCTTGTTTAGGGATCGCAAAAGGGGTTGATAATTACTTTCGAATTTGGACCCCCAAGCCGACATCGTCGGACACGTGAATTTGTCCCTGGCTGACGGTTATCCCTTCAACGGGATCGTCCAACAGTTCGTCGAACTGGGCCAATTCGCATGCGTACCAGATACCCGGAGTCGCCGCCGCGAAATGAAGGCAGGCTGCCGCGAGCAATTGAGATCCTACCGCAGCGCCCACCCTGAATTTAATGTCCGCAGCCGCACAAATATCGGCCACGATTTTAGAGCGCCGCAGTCCCCCGAGCTTGGGAATTTTGATGCTGACGGCGTCAACCATTCGATTGGATGCCAGCGTCAGCACATCGGAGAGGGATCGTGCGCTTTCATCCGCTTCGATAACCGTTTCGACTGAATGCGTCACCAGTTCCAATCCTTTAAAATCATTGATGGGTACCGGCTGCTCGACCAGGTCGATGCCGTATGCTTCCATTCGGCGGATCGCCTGAATCGCGCTCTTGGGGTCATATGACTGATTGGCATCAACCATGAGGTGGATATCGGGTCCCACCTGCTTGCGGATTTTTTTGACCCGCTCCACGTCTTCCGCTATGTGACCGTGGGCTTTAATTTTGAGATATTGATAGCCTTGATCGACCAATTGCTGGGAACGATCGGCCATTTCCGACGGGCTTTTGATCGGCACGATTCGAAGCTGCGGCACCACGTCGCGCACCTTCCCGCCCATCAGTTCATATACCGGTACGCCCAATGCGCGTGCTTTCAGATCATACAGGGCAGAGTCGATGCCCGACTTGGCCTGGTTGTTACCTAAAAGGGCTTGGTCCAAGTCCTGAAGCCGACTCTCGATGGCAAAAGGATCCCGTCCGACCAAAAGCGGAATAAAACTGTCCAGCGCCGCTTTGACGGCTTGATGATTCGCGCCCATGTGAGGAACTGCCTGGGCGTACCCGTATCCTGCCTGTCCGCTGTCTGAGATGATGCCAACGATCCAGCCTCTGACTTCGCTGACGGCCGCGAGGGCAAAGCGCCAGTCCTTATCTTTGTTGGGCATGACACACGGCTTGATTTCAACTCGATCAATCAGCATAATATATCCCTCTTGAAGAAATTTTAACCGGTTTACTGAACGCCTGCCTGCAGCCCTGTCGCAAACAGGTCTTTCAGCCCGACGGCAATCGGTAGTGGCGCAGTCCTTTTAAAAGTTCCGCCACTGAAATAGTGACGGCAATACCGGGCAGGGTGATCCCGCTACTTTATGTATTTTTGAATGACCGACTTGTATTTCGTAAACACATCGAAAAGCCCGAGAATATTTTTCCTCATCTCCGTCCCGTTCAAGTAGGCAACGTCCATACCTGCTTTTCCCGCCCATTTCAAAAATTCAGGATCCTCCGCCGTTTTCTTGAAGGCGTCCTCCAGAATTTTGACCCGGGATTTTGGAATGTTGGGCGGCCCGACAAACCAAAGGTCCAAAGCAAAATTCGCCAGATCCGGGTGCCCTTCTTCAACAATGGTCGGTACATTCGGAAAATCCGGCGAGCGCTTGTCGTCGATTGTCAAAATAAGCCTTAACTGCTTGGCCTCCAAGTAAGGCTTCAGGGAACTGAGTCCGGCGCCCGCAATTTCGACCTCTCCCCGGACCACCGCAAGGTTTGCGGCCGCCGCCCCCCGGTAACCGCCGATGGTTACAAGGTCCCAGCCCTCTCGATCCGAAAGAATCATGGGCAATATGGTTGAGGGCGCAAATAAGCTGAAGGCGCTTTGTCTTATGGGTTTCCCAAAGGTTTTAAAGTCTTTGATCGAGCGGATGGGCGAGTCCGCTTTTACCGTCAAAAATCCCGGAGACCGTTGAATCCTTCCGATAACGGTATATTTGGTATTGTCGAACTCTACCGTTTTGAGTATCTGGGCGACAATATCGGTCCCCATACTGACACCGAATGTGTATCCGTCCGACTCTGCGAGATAAATATTGTTCATACCCCGGACTCCCCCGGCGCCGGGCAGGTTTTTAACGATCATTGGAACGCCCAGATATTTACCCATCGTATTGCCCACGCCACGTGCGGCAATATCCCTCATTCCACCCGGACCGAAACAGACCACAATCGTTACGGGTTTCTCCGGAAAAGCCGCTTCGGCTGTCATGGGGATCCCCGGAAGGAAATTCAAAAAAAGGAAAAAACTCATCAGAATCAAAAGGCGCTCATATCCATTGAACTTATTTCTTTTCATGGCAAATACCTCCTTCACTTCGTTAAGTTGCAGGTATGAATTTAGGCAATGTAAATTCGTCGTCCACGTCTTCGAAAATGACCTGAACGGGCAAGCCGACCTTTATGTCGTTCGGATCGCAGTTGATTACATTGCTCGAAAATAGAGGCCCTTCCTCGAGTTCAACCAATGCGTAAATATAGGGAACATCATCTTTAAAACCCGGATGAAACACCCAGTGGGGAACGGTGAAGGTAAACACTTTTCCCCTGCCGCTTGCCTCTTTCCACTCCATATTCGCCATAAAAGGCTCATTCAGATGGCTCCGGCAGGATGCCATGGGCCAGTACCAGGTGCCGCATACCTTGCAGTGCCATAACACAAATTTATGTTCCCTCATTGCATCCCAAAAGGCTTGCATATCCGCAGGAATATTGGGTCGGGGCTTGTTCCAGGTCATTTCGTTTTACCTCCGTAAAATTAGCGTTGAGTGGATGGAGCACATTTGTCCGGACACGATCTCACCGCCATGCCCGGTGGCAAGCGCAATCTCAGCCCCGTTAACCTGACGGTCACCGCCTTCTCCTCGCATTTGAACGATGGCCTCTGAAACAGGGGTGAGGTTGCCGAGATGGTGGGAGGATAAAAGCCCTCCCCCTGTATTGACCGG
>Ga0209536_100015848_pt1 | contig 10738 bp, 9 predicted proteins | sample DeeMarSeWOR28_12_FD_187461 | JGI IMG/M metagenome (GOLD analysis project Ga0209536, IMG submission 187461) | Marine sediment microbial communities from White Oak River estuary, North Carolina - WOR-2-8_12 (SPAdes) (version 2) | ecosystem: Environmental > Aquatic > Marine > Intertidal zone >...
GACCTATGTCTACATAGGAACCAACCTTCGCCTTGATGGAATTGCCCTTCGAGGTGTTTCACAGGACCCGAGGACGTTTGCAACAGCCGCAAAGAAACTTGCTGATTTAAGCAAATGGCCAATTATGCTATGCTCACTGAATCCTGAGATGCTGGCAACTGCAGCCAAAGCAATCGCTGACAAGCGACCGTTGCTCTATGCCGCAACACTGGATACATGGGCTGAGGTCGGAGAGATTGCCACCAAACACAACCTACCCTTGGTTGCCTACGCTCCAGGAAGTCTTGATAATCTATCTTCACTGGTGACTACACTACGTGCATTAGGAGTCGAGGAACTTGTCCTAGACCCCGGTACCGCCTCAACTACTGGTCTTGGAACCACAGTTGATGATTTCACTCAAATCAGGCGGTCTTCAATAATCGAAGAGAATGAACTCCTTGGTTATCCCACTCTAGCAGCACCAATTGCTGCATGGGCCGACCATCGCGAGGGAGAAGCACCCGAGTTGACCAAGTGGAATGAGGTCCTGACTGCATCTGCACTCATAGTGCGATACGCAGATCTGATTGTCTTGCACAGTCTGGACATGTGGACAAATCTACCAACAACATTCCTTCGGAGCAACCTCTACACAGACCCAGTAAAACCAGTAGCTGTTGAGCCTGGTTTGATGGAGTTTGGAAACGTTTCTAAAGACGCACCTGTAATGTACACAACCAACTTCGCTCTCACATACTTCACAGTAGAGAGTGACATCAAGCAAGCAGGTGTTGACACGTACCTAGTTGTTGTTGACACTGAAGGAATGAGTGTTCAGTCAGCAGTTGCTGGTCGAAAACTCACTGCTGAAAAGGTTGCAGAAACCCTCGAGGAATACAAGGTCGCCGATAAAGTGAATCACAAGATTCTGATCAGTCCAGGAATGGCTGCAAGAATCAGCGGTGAAACCGAGGAAACCAGTGGATGGACTGTCAAGGTAGGTCCACAGGACTCGAGTGGAATCGGCAAGTACTTGCAAGAGGGTAAATGGAAAGAGGAGTGAAATAAACTAGAATGAGAGAACGTCTAGTAATCTCAGTAACAGGCAAAGGCGGTGTGGGAAAGACAACAACATCTGCTCTTCTCACCCGCATTGTTTCTGAGAAGACAAAAAGAGATCTCCTCGTGGTTGATGCAGACCCAGTCATGAATCTCCCACGAGCTCTTGGAATTGAAGTACCAAAATCAGTGGGTTCCATTGCAACAAGAATGCGAAAGGACATTGACGAAGGTGCGCTAGGCGGAGAAGTCGCGAAACAAGACGTCTTGGAAGGAGAGATTTTCGAGTCACTCATTGAGAATCCGAAGTTTGATTTTCTTGCCATGGGTAGGACAGAAGGTGAAGGATGTTATTGCTATGTCAATCGACTCCTCACTCAGATTCTTGATACACTAAGCAAGAACTACGAAATCACACTGATGGACATGAGTGCTGGACTCGAACACCTTAGTAGGCGGACTAATCGAAATGTAGACGTTCTCATCATAGTAGTTGATCCTTCAAGAGCTGCATTTGAGGCAGCTCTTAGAATAAGAGACCTAGCAAAAGAGGTTCACATAGAGTTCAAGAAGATAGTAGTGATTGGGAATAGATTCCCTCCAGACATGGAGGAAGATCTGAGAAACCAATTCGAAGCAGAGGGCTTGGATCTAATTGGAATGATTCCAAGCGATGATGAACTCTCAAAAGCGAATTATCGAGGAGAACCATTGTTTAACCTAGACTCGGATTCGCCAGCTGTAAAAGCTGTAGAGAACATCGCAGAGAAACTTGGACTGCTCAGTGAAGCGACACTGTTGAAACTGCTTGGTCAAGACAATTGATGCAGTTCGAAACGCTCAAATCTATTCAAAAGAAAAGGTTACTTTGACCTGAGGCGACTCGAATGAATCCTAAACGAGATTGGACCGAGAAGCACAAGGACAAGATTGTCACTGCTACAAAGGCCATCTCAAAAATCAGAAGAGGAACTCGAATACTCCTTGGAACTGGTTGTGGAGTCCCTTTTCATCTTGTGCAAGAATTAGGAAAGAATGCCGACAAAATGGCGGACAATGAGATTGTCCATCTACTCACAATTGGGAACACACCATCAGCAGATCCAAAATTCCAGACTCAATTCAGACACAACACCTTCTTCGTTTCTGACAATATACGAAATGCAGTCTCAGAGGGGCGTGCAGATTATACTCCAGCTCCACTCTCAGACATTCCATTCTTCTTTCGAACAAAAAGAATACCCTTGGATGTCGCACTGATACAAGTAAGTCCACCAGATGAGTTTGGATATTGCTCACTTGGAATATCTGTTGATATCACTAAAACTGGTGCAGAGAATGCGGACATTGTGATTGCGCAGGTAAATGAGCGCATGCCAGTGACTCATGGTGATTCCTATTTACACCTGAAGGAGATAGATTACCTAGTACCATTCACTGAGCCACTGAGAGAGTTTGAATCACCAGAGGTCAGCGAGTTAAAGAATCAAATCGGGGCTTATGCAGCGAGATTGGTAGAGAACGAATCAACTATCGAAGTAGGGATTGGTACAGTCGCAAAAGCTGTCACAACAAATCTCATCGATTCTGGTGTAAAAGATCTAGGGATTCACACTGAAACATTCAGTGACAGTATCATTGATTTGATCGAAAGTGGAGTGGTTACAAATGCAAAGAAGAGCATCAACCGTGGAAAGGTAACTGCTAGTTTCGCAATGGGGACAAAGAAACTCTACGACTATGTAAACAACAACCCTCTCTTTGATTTCAGAGAAACCTCCTATGTCAATGATCCATATGTAATTAGTCAGAACAACAAGATGGTGGCAATTAATTCAGCACTTGAAGTAGACCTTACTGGGCAGGTCTGTTCAGACTCCATCGGACATGAGTTCTACAGTGGAATTGGTGGACAGGTTGACTTCATCCGAGGAGCATCTAGATCAGTAGGTGGCAAATCCATAATTGTTGTGAAGTCCACAGCTCTAAATGGAACAGTGTCCAAAATTGTACCCAAGCTCAGTGAAGGGGCAGGCGTAGTGACTACACGCGGAGATGTTGATGTTATTATCACAGAATATGGATTTGCAATGCTCCGAGGAAAGACAATTCGTGAGCGAGTCCTGTCTCTTATTGCAATTGCACATCCTGACTTCAGAAATGACCTCCTAGAAGCAGCCAAAGAGATGCACTATGTGTTCGAGGATCAAGTGCCATTCTCAAGAGGTACTTACTTCCCAACTGAGTATGAAGCACAACAGGAGTTCGAGGGCCCAGATGGGCGAATTACTGTCCATGCTAGACTTATCCGACCAGATGATGCAGACAGAATCAAGGGTCTATTCTATGGTCTCAGTGAGGAGTCAATCTTCTTCAGGTTCTTGACACCTTTGAGAAGTCTTCGCAGACAGACGTTGCAGGAGTTCTACAATGTTGATCAAGAGTCAGACATCTCGCTAGTGGGAGTGTTAAATGAAGATGAGGAGTGCGAGAAGATTATAGCAGCTGGTAGATATTTACTCGACAGAAGCACAAACGAGGCGGAATTTGCACTTCTCGTTCAGGATGAATACCAGGGGAAGGGTATTGGAACATTCATACTACAACAAATGATGCGAATCGCTAAGAGTAAGGGTGTTGGTAAATTCATTGCCTATGTACATCCCAAGAACATTCCAATGATTGACTTCATTCACCGAACAGGGAAGCTCATTGAGAGTAAACTTAGTATTGAGGATGACCAGTATACGTTCCTCTTAAGCCTTTGAAATCTTGCGCTAAAATGTTGGCTTTTATTGCATGTCTTCAGAATCCTGATTGGTTATCTCATTGACAGAAGAAACTGCATCAACCAAAACCGTGAATCCGTATCCTGGTTGGTGGATAGCTGCTACCTTTGTACTCACTCCCTTGACAGCAGTTCTACTTGCACATCTAGGATATATCCCTCTAGATACTATATCAGCTCTGGTTGATGGTTTCATTGTGGCGTTGGTCTATGTCGGATTCCGACTTGGATATAGACGATGGGAATTGAAGACAAAGACCAAAACAGCTTCTTTAGCTTAGAAGAGGTTACTCTGATTCTTTCGATGACCGATACCAAAGAAGCGCTTTTTCCTCCATCTCAGATACGAAGGGGTCCTTACCATCACAATATCCTTCGATGTCCCATTGGAAGACTCGTGCAAGATTCAATTTGAGCTGAGCATATTCTCGTGCATCTTCAGGATGTGCAATCATATAATCCCTAAAAGCAAGATGACGCTCCAGACCTATGTCACCTGTTTGAAACGCATGAACGTGGTGAGTGCGGATATTATCAGACTCACCTTTGCTGAAGTATCGTCTTCCCGGGATGCCGTATTCTCCCCGGGGATCGTATCCTATACCAATCATGACCTCGTTGTAGTCATCAAGTTTTGAAACACTCTTCACTTCTAGGAGAATATCGATGGTTGGTTTTGCATACATTCCAGGAATTGCGGTGCTACCTATGTGAAAAACTGATACTATTTCATCCCCTAACACCTTTCTCAATGAAACAACTTCCAACTGATACAAACGAGGCCAGTCCTTGTTGTATGGAAGAACCTTAACTTCTCGTTTCATCCCGAGAATCTCCCTGGTTGATGTATGTTAGTCGATGTCAATCCAATCAACTTTGTGGCTATGTGGTTCCATCTTTAGAATGATGATCCCTGTTGAATCTATTACGGATGATTCTCCAGAGAATGTGTTTTCACCTTCTCTTCCAACTCTATTCGCTGATGCTGTGATGACACCATTATTGATGGCAATGTTTCTCATTGCATCTCGCCAACGGTAGTTACTGCTGTTTATTGGATGCAAAACCAATCTTGCACCTCTTTTTGCGGCAGCTCTTATTCTCTCAGGAAAGTTCCATTCAAAACATATTATGACAGTAAAGACAAGACCATCATATTCGAAGACCGGTAGCTCAAAAGGACCTCTAAGAAACCATTCTTTTTCAAGACCATAGAGATGGTGTTTTCGATATGTCCCCAAGTGACGTCCATCTGCGATTATTACGGCTGAGTTATAGAGACCGTCTTCTGTAAACTCGTTAATACCAGCTACAACTAGACGTCCATTCCTCGACCATTTGACAAGTTCTTTCGATAATGGACCTGTAGGAATGGTTTCTGAATTATTCTTCACCGCTTCATAGGAGTCGAAATAATAACCGGAATTCGACATTTCTGGTAAGACCAATACGTCCACATCATTATCTCTAGCATCATCCAGTAGTACCTTAGCTTGCTTCACATTGTATGGTATATCTCCAAGGTGCAACTCCATTTGGGCAAGACCTAATCGCAACTTGTGGACCTCACTCACAAGATAATTGAAATCAGCAGACTATGCGTATCACTATAATATTACCATTAAAGCAGAATCTGATTTCAGAGTGGTTCTACAAGGATAAGCTAATAAGCCAAAATCATCGTGCGTGAATTCGCCACGATATTCTTATCGTTACGCTATGGCCCGAGTGGTGTAATGGCAGCATAGGGGATTGTGGCTCCCCTGACGGGGGTTCGATTCCCCCTTCGGGCCCCATTTCATTTTAAATCATGGAGCATCCATTACTCTGAAGCCTTGATTGAAAAGCGGGTAAATTCTGAAATAGCTGTATTATGAATTTACGAATCTGGGAGATGGATTTTGGCGACGAGATTCCTCAGTCAATCTATAAATATCGAACGATTTCAATCAAGCATCTTGAGGAGCTAAAAGAGGATTTTCAGATTCTGGATTCTAAAGGAAAGGTAAGTAAGAATCCTGTTTTTAGAAGATATATCGAGCAACAACGACCCCACAAGCTGCCTGAGTCTTTCCCAGGTGCTAAATCTATTGTAGTGATGGCGGTATTCACTCCTTTAATGACAGCGAATTTTCATTATCAGGGAGCCGTCCACGAAATAATGGTCCCTCATTACTATGATGACGGAATTACAGAATATCAATTGAAGAACACCGTTTTGACCAGAATCATTGGAAATCAACAATATCGGGTTGAGAATGCCAAAATGCATGTTCTTCTCAAACAACTTGCTGTTCGAACAGGACTTGGAAAATACGGCCGAAACAATCTATGCTATGTTGAAGGAATGGGAAGTTTCGTGAAACTCTTTGCATTCTTCACAGACTTTGTGTTTGAGAAAGACAGTTGGAAAGAAATAGAGATACTGGAGCAATGTACAAACTGCAAAGTGTGTTTGATGCAGTGTCCTACTGGTAGCATATCCGAGGATAATTTTGTTATCAATGTGGAGAAATGCCTTTCTTTGTACAATGAAGTCCCTGGTGAATTTCCGACCTGGATAGAACCAGATGCACATAACGCTCTCATGGGTTGCGTGAGATGTCAACTGACATGTCCAGCAAACAGTGAGGTTTCCAAAAAGACACAACAATTAGGTTCTGTATCCGAGCAAGAAACAAAGAAGATTCTAGATTCATACTCAGATGATGAGTTAATTCATTCATTATATGAGAAGCTTCGCATGTTCACACCTGAAACTGCATATTACTTCTTCCCGGTGATATCAAGAAACCTCAGGGCATTATTGTTGAAATAGCAGTAAGGGGTAACGTATTGTCTAAAATGCAATAAAAATGTCAAGTTGGTAAGCTATGATGACATTGGTGATCGTGATTCTCATAACAAGAGCCCGATTCCACCTTCGAGCCTAGTTTCTCACTCATGTCGTTTTAGAAAATCTAACATGACTTTTGAAAACATATCCACTTTTGAGAGGACAGACATGTGATCAGCATTCGGGATTATCGATAGCTCACCATTTGGTATCATTCGGAAAAGTCGTATTGGGTCATCCAGAGGACCGACTTCGTCGCGGTCTCCGCTCAAAATCAAAGTTGGCACCGAGATCTTCCTTACTCTATCATTCGGGAATTCGTTAGGGTCCATCCATAGTTTCGAAAGGCTAGTGTATAGTTCTTTCCAGTATTCCTTACCATATACTGACGAATGAATATCTTCTAAAATAGGTACAAACCTTGGGAAGGTTGCTTGGAATTTGTTAAAGTCAACATCTCCGGGACCATTGACTCCCCATGACTTCATACAATCGATGTAATCTTGAGAGATTTCAGCAAGAACACCCCCAGCAATTATTGCACGTGCGGTTTCAGGGTATTCGATTCCAATCTCCAGCGCGATATGCCCTCCATCACTGTAACCCACAACTAATGGTCTATCAAGTTCTAACTCCTTGATCAATGCCACAACATCATCACACAAAAGTCTGCAGCTAAATTCCTTTGTTGGATTGTCTGATTTTCCATGACCTCTAGAGTCTGGCGCAATAACTCTGAAGTGTCGGGAGAAGATTGGATAGTATGATTTCCAATTGAAGTTGGCACTCAAATTGCCTCCATGAAGTAAGATAAGCGGTGTTCCATTTCCAATCTCTTCGTAATGCATTCGTATTCCATTGACCTCAGCATAGTTGCTTGAAACATCCACGTGATATTCACCCAACGACAGGTGTTAGAATGGCATCATAAATCTCTAGTGACGAATTGGATTATTCATCCACAGGTCCAGTGCCTTCTTTGCAAACTTTCCCGTTAGTTGTTTGTATGCGTCTTGTGGATTCAAAATCTTAATCTCTTTCACATCATCCCCAGCCATGGGTTCTCCAGTTTCGACAACAGCTGTAAAGACAATGAATACCAGATTTCGCTCATTCTTGACCATGGGATAGGAAACATGGAATCCTGTAATTCTTGCTTGGAGGTTTGTTTCCTCTGATATCTCGCGAACAATTGCCTCCTCCAGACTCTCACCAACTGATACGTATCCTCCAGGCAATCCCCAAAGTTCCTTATTCTTCGAACTTACAATGACAAGTCTCCCATCCTGGAATACAAGTGCTGCGACGACCGGAGTGGGGTTGTTGTAGTACTTCTGATTACACTTTGCGCATTCGAAATCCCACTCTTGGTTTTCTGATGAAATCAGTGGCTTTCCACATCGCGAACAGAAGGCAAAATCCATGGTTCTAACCTCTTATTAATGTCAAATTAGGCTTTGTTAAAAAACACATTATGCGACCTCAAAATGTGTTCTCGGCATGTGGCTGGATATTATTACTCAATTCTTTCTGAAAAACAGTGAGAGAGCTGTTGAATCTGCGAAAGGAAAGGGACGAAAACAGTGACCCCAGGAAAAAGACGTCCAACTATCAAGGACTTAACAACAATCCCAATTATGGGGGGAAAACCCCATGTTTCTCCAAATTGTACTAAAGTGGCTTATCTGAAGGGTATTCCTAATCTTAAGACGAATTCGCTGGATATTGAAGGTTACATCTACAATATCGAATCAAAGACGACTCACAGGTATTCCAAAGGTAGTAGATATATCAAATGGCTGGATGACGACACAATCTGTAGTCTGAAGAATGTGCAGCCATCTGGAAATGCCCAGATCCATATGTATCAAGATTTGATTGGAGAACCAATTCAGATAACGGACCATCCCAAATCAATTCAGAGTTATGAAGTGTTTTCCAAGGGATTTGTGTTCGTTGCTCCAAAAGATGTGCCTAAATCCAGAATTGGTGACTTTACTCATGTCGAGAGTGAAGAACCAAATTCGAGACTGTTCTATGTAAGTATAGAGAGAGCATTAAGAAATGCTGAAAGGTCTGTTTCCCATTTCGATGAAGAGAAGGTTGAAGATATACCATCATACTTTGAAATTTCAAAAATCCTCGATGAATCATACGAAATTGATTCATTCGTTGTTTCAGAGCATATTATCTACCTTAACTGTCGGTCTAGAACCGATTTGTTCTACAGTAACGATACTACGTGCTATAGAATTGAGCTTAACCCTGAATCGATCCTAGATGAGATAGAAAAGTCAGGAGAGGAGGAGGCGCTCTCGTCCATCAATGTAGTGAAATTGAAGCTACCAAAGAGCTTCAAAGTCAAAGTGATTTCTCCGACTGGGGACAAGCTTTTACTGACAGGGAGAGATGTCACAAGTATTCCGATAGCGAGAGAAGACTTGTGGTTGCTGGACATAACGGGTCTTGGGGGAAAACTCGACAATCCAGATCTTGAACAGCACCTAAAATGTCTCACAGAAAAGATTGATCGATACCCTTTGGATGTCTACTGGATTGATGATGGTATCTTCATGCTGCATTGGAATGAGAGTAGGTGTTTTATCACCAAACTTGAGGAATCAGGAGAATATGAAACCTACTCACTGGGTGATGTGCATCCCGAACATTCTTTCTCAATGAACAAGAGTGGGCATATTGGATTTCCTGGTATGTCAAAAACCTCTCTGATTGAAACATACTATGGCAAACCAAACGAGCAAGGTTGGGAGATTACTAGGCTGACCAATGAAACAGAGGACCATCCCCACCTTGACTTTGGAACAGTTGAGTCCATTAAATGGACTAGCAAAGATGGTACAGAGATTGAAGGAATACTAAGAAAACCAACAGATTTTGACCCTAAGAAGAAGTATCCTCTGATGATTTTCCCACATGGTGGACCACGAGCGAGCTCTCATCTGTCACTTCTTGAGAATGACTACTTCAGACCCGCTCACTCACTACTTGCTCGTGGCATTCTCATACTACAACCTAACTACCGAGGTGGAATTGGGAAAGGTAGAGAGTTCATGCAACTCAACCATGACAATCTCGGAGTAGGTGACCTCTGGGACATTGAATCGGGAATTAACTATCTAGTTGAACAAGGTTTTGTCGATGAAAAAAGGATTGGAAGCATGGGAGGAAGCCAAGGTGGATATCTATCAGCGTATGCAGGAATGCACTCAGATAGATTCGCTGCTGTGTCAACACATTCAGGTGTTAGTAGTTGGTATCTCTACTATATCAGCTCAGATATGAGAAATGAGTTTCATATTGGTGGGTCTCCACATGAGGCTGAAAATAGAGAGAAGTATTGGAACAGTGCACCAATCGCTGCAATTGAGAAGGCAAATACTCCAATGTTGATTCAACATGGAGAGAATGATGAGCGCATATCTGTTGTCAGCTCAAAGGAACTTTACAGGGCATTGAAGCACAAGGGAGTTCCAACTGAGTTCTTTGCCTATCCGAACAAGGGGCACGGATTCTTGGCTCCACGCGAAAATTATGCGGTTATGTTACAAGCATATCGATGGTTCTGTCACTACCTTCTAGGTGACGAGCTAGATCTGTTCAAGGATGATTTCTAAAATAAAGGAGAAGGGAAACATGCAAGAAAAGAAAGACAACCAAGAGCTCCGTTTTGGAGCGATAATCCTGCAAGACTTTCCGTGGCCGGAATTGGTCAAACTCTGGCAGAAATTCGAGCTGTTGGGCTTCGATTCCACATGGATTGCAGATCATTTTGTGAACTATGCTCATCCAACAAGTCCATGGCTAGATGGATGGACTACACTTGCTGCATTAGCAAATTGTACTTCTAAAATCAGAATAGGAACTTTGGTTACCTCAATTCCTTTCAGACATCCAGCTGTTCTAGCAAGACAGGCGATGACAGTGGATCATATCTCAAATGGAAGACTTGAGCTTGGTATTGGTGCAGGTGCTCCTGGAAATATAGACCCTTCATACACTATGACAGGTATAGATGATTGGCCATTCAAGGAGAGGACTGAACGACTTAGAGA
>Ga0209536_100015849_pt1 | contig 10738 bp, 5 predicted proteins | sample DeeMarSeWOR28_12_FD_187461 | JGI IMG/M metagenome (GOLD analysis project Ga0209536, IMG submission 187461) | Marine sediment microbial communities from White Oak River estuary, North Carolina - WOR-2-8_12 (SPAdes) (version 2) | ecosystem: Environmental > Aquatic > Marine > Intertidal zone >...
GAAACAGTTTTATTTATGGTTTAAATGGAGTATCAGGTTCAGACAGGTTTAACTGGAGCACGCCGTTCATAATTGATCCGGCAAATCCTTCAAAACTTTATTTGGGGAGTCAAAGGGTTTATAAATCCATCAACAGGGCTGTACAATGGACAGCAATCAGTCCTGATCTTACAAATGGGCCACCAAGCGGAAACCAGGTTTATGGAACCATCACTACAATTGCAGCAGCGGCTTCGGATACAAATGTTGTCTATGCTGGGACAGATGACGGCAATGTGTGGGTAACTCTTGATGGAGGATTGAACTGGACAAACATTTCTAATTCACTCCCTGTGCGTTGGGTTACGCGGGTCGCAATTGATCCTGACAATGCAATGATTGCTTATGTCACTCTTTCAGGTTACAGGTATGATGAATATTTACCACGCGTTTTCAGAACTACGGATGCAGGAACAAGCTGGCAGGATATTTCCGCAAACCTGCCCGATGCACCTATAAATGATATAATTATTGATCCAAATATAACAGAAAGATTGTACGTCGGAACTGATGTAGGAGTGTTTTATACGAATAGTCCTGGAGTAAGTTGGAATTTCCTGGGCATAGCCCTTCCAAATTCACCCGTAACAGATTTGGTTTTGCATAATCCGACACGAACACTCATTGCTGCGACCTATGGTCGTTCTATGTATTCCTATGATCTCACAACGATTACAAACGTTAGAAATGAAAACCCAGTGATCAGAAATTTTGTTTTATATCAGAATTATCCCAATCCCTTTAACCCTGCAACAACAATTGCCTATCAAGTGCACCGGACAGGCGATATGCGGATCGAGATTTACAACTTGCTGGGACAGAAGGTGCGTACGCTGCTGAATGACCGTAAGCAACCCGGCGTTTATGAAGCAATTTGGGATGGCAGAAGCGACAGGGGTGTGCAGGTGGGCAGCGGTGTTTACTTGTATCGCATGGTCGCCGGAGAATCTGTTAAGGTACGGAAGATGATTTTGATGAAGTAGAATTAATAACCGATAACTAAGATGTTTTCATGGGGGGCGATCCTAAACACTTTAATATTGCGTAAACCGCAAAAAGTGTTTAGTTTAATTAGCACTTGGAAAATGTTTACTCATCTCAATTATTGGAATTTAACTCTAACGATTCCTCTTCTTGGATTACTGGAATTTAATTACGCTTATCAACCAATGTTTTGATAATGAGCCAATTCATTGGAAAAAAGATCTCCCACTACGAAATTTTGGAACGACTCGGCAGCGGGGGAATGGGTGTAGTTTACAAAGCCCACGACCTGAAGCTCGACCGCTTTGTAGCTCTGAAATTTCTGCCGCCTTCCTTCAGTGCCGACGAACAAAAAAAGAAACGCTTCGTCCAGGAGGCAAAAGCTGCTTCAACACTGGATCATCCAAATATCTGCACTATCCATGAGATCAATGAGACGGCGGACGGACAAATATTTATCGCCATGTCTTATTATGAAGGTGAAACACTTAAGCAGAAGATCGAAAGAGGCCCTTTGGCGTTGGATGAAGCTCTTAATATTGCAATCCAAATTGCTGAGGGCTTATCAAGAGCTCACGATCAAGGAATATTACATCGAGATATTAAGCCGGCCAACATCATAGTTACATGTGAAGGCACTGTCAAAATTGTGGATTTTGGGTTGGCAAAGATCTCCGGTTTGAATATAACCAAATCTGATACGACATTAGGCACAGTTGCATACGCCTCTCCCCAACAACTGAGTGGACAACCCTTGGATAAGCGCACAGACATCTGGTCCTTAGGTGTTGTGCTATTTGAAATGCTCACCGGTGAACTTCCTTTTAAAGGGGAGTATGAAGAGGCAATGTTTTATTCGATCTTGAATGAAAAGCCAGAGCCAGTTAGCAAATTGGGGTTAGATGCACCCCAAGAACTTGCATGGATTATCAATCATTCTCTTGAAAAAAATCCGAAAGCTCGTTACGATTCGTGCTCAGAGCTTCTAATCGACCTTAAATCACTTCTCGCAGGAGAGCCCTCCAGAGCTACCATTTCAGCAAATAAAAAAATTACAATGCCCATACAACCGGCGTACAGTTTTCTAAGAAGGTATCGAACCACAATCTTTGCTGCGATAGCTGGCATTTTAATACTTTTAATATCATATTACTTATTGAATCCTCCAATATCACTCACTTCAAATGATTACATAATGGTTTCAGAGTTTCAGAATCAAACAAATGAAGATGTTTTTAACCACTCGCTTACCGAAGCGCTATGGGTAACAATCCGACAGTCCTCCTACATAAATCCGCTCTCAAGGGACCGAATTACAGGGGCACTGGAAAGGATGAAACTACCTCCGACCCAGCAATTGGATGAAGCCACATCCTTGGCTATTGCCCGACGCGAAAATGCTCATTTTGTTATTTCTGGTAACATTGCGCAAGTTGGCATGAAATATGTCTTAACGAGTAAGATCATTAATTCGCAGTCAGGTGATATTCTGAGAATGCGAAGAGTAGAGCTAAATAAAATTGAAGACGTCTTGGGGGGAATGGACAGACTTGCCAAGAATATTCGCGAGGATCTTGGTGAGTCATTAAAACAAATTTCTGAATCAAGTATGCCTCTTTTAAAAGTGACAACTCCTTCATTAAGAGCGCTTGAGCTTTATTCACAAGCTAATTTTTTGGAGCAACAAGGCAAGTATGCCGAGGCCATTGACTTAAAAGAAATGGCAGTTGCTATTGATTCTCTGTTTGTAATGGCAATCAGTGATCTTTCTTATGACTATCGAAAAATAGGGAATCACACCAAAGCACTCTATTATCACCAGAAAGTTCTTCCTTTGATTGACCGCGTAACTGAAAGGGAGCGATACGAGATTTTGATGACTTATTATGGTCCAAGTTTTGAACTGGAGTATGATGTAGCTCTCCAAATAGCTCAAGAATACATTCTGATGTATCCAAATGATTATGTCGCATATTGGTACCTGGGACATTTTGCGATGTTTGCCGGAGACTACCAAACTGCCATTGAATCAAACCAAAGAGCCTTAGAACTGGATTCATCTTTTGCCGGTATCTACTACAGTAACACCGGATTTACATATGCCTTAGCGGGAAATGCCAATAAAGCATTAAGATTCTTCCGAGAGAGTAAGAAAATTCGTCCAACATATCTAGCGCTCGATAGTTATATCGCAGAAGTATTTTGGATGGAGGGAAAATTGGATTCGGCGGAGCTTACATTGAAATCAATTTTATCCAATGCTGATGGGATGAGAAAAGCAGAGACATATGCAGAACTCGCAGCCATGTATCATTTTCAAGGCAGATTGCAGAAGGCGATGGATGAGTGCCATGCCGGGATTCAGATATGCCGCGAGGAAAATCGTCCTGAAGAGGAATCTTATTTTCATTATTTAATTGGTGAAATTGAAAGAGAACGTGGACAAATTTTGACTTGGAAGAAGGAATTGGAAGAAGCAGTTCGTCTTTGTGCTTCACCTTTCTTTGAGCTGCTATTCGCTGGAGCCAGCTTTGCTTCAATGGGCTATAAAGACAAAGCCTCCGAAATAATCAGAAAATTAAATTCCGTTGAAAGCCAAGATCCCTATTTTGTTAAACGTAAGTCTTCATTTGCGAATTATATCTATGGTGAAATTGCTCTCATGGAGGATAATCCGGAAAATGCTAAGCAGCACTATTCCAAAGTCCGAAAACTTCATAGTGGCGATCCAATTTATCTTATGGCACAGAAAAAAATAGCCATCTGCACCGCCAGGCTTCAGGACACCAGTGCCATTCGCATATATCGCGAAATTCTTGATAACTATGGTGAGATTTTTATGACATTCTTACCGTCTGTCAGAGATGGCGGTATTTGGACGAGCAGACTCTGGTCTGAAACAATGGTCGACTTAGCTCAAGTTCATGTCCAGAATCAAGATACATCTCAAGCCGTGAAATATTTTACTGAGGCATTGAATATTTGGAAAAATGCAGACAGAGATTTTGAAAGAGCTGGAGAAATTCATAGATTCTTAGTTAAATTAAAGTCAGAGAAGTTACCCCATTAATTTACTGGAGGTCTAATATGAAACGTTTATTTTCAATTTTAATAATTGCCATAGTTTGTGGATTTTTGATTTTTTTCAATTCCTGTGGGAAAACAGGGGATGACTCAGGACCTGATACTACTCAAGTAGAAAAAAAGTCAGGACCTGATACTACTCAAATGGACACAAAGTCGGGACCTGATACTACTCAAGCAAACATGAAGTAAGGAACCTGATACCACTTGAGGGGAGAATAGAAAACCGTCATATACTATTCCAGCATTGTAAAAAGTCGATTACAGTAGCAAACTAGCGGGAAAGACAACATCCGTACTCGCAGCTTGTGAAATGCAAGCTGAATAGGGTTATCCAAACCCTATTCGCCATTTAATCTCTCTTCACAGGATTTCACCGAATAGTAATTCGTCCTATTTTGAAAAAGAGAGCTTTTTCCAGCCGATCTCCATTTTTTATTTTTAATTCCTTAATGATAATCTTTATTTATAACTTACCCATGAAATTCTAATCGCAATCAATTTCAAAGAAAAATGGAATGAAGCTTATTGCGCTTTTGTTGTCAATGTCGTCACTGATTTATTTTGTCCCTCAACAAGCATTTGCACAATGGGACATCCTGCCGGTTTTAGACGTATCGCAGGTTTCTTACAACGATGTGACCGTGACTGATATTAACACAATTTATATTGGCGGAAGAGGCACCGGTCTATCGGGAGCATTTATATTAAGAAGCACCGATGCAGGCGCTACATGGGTATCTGCCACATTACCATTCGGAATGCAGATATATGAAGTCACCAAAATTTTCTTTCCGCCATCCGGTGCTTCTTTAGTGGGGTATGCCGCAGCCAGAGTTATTAATGAAGGATATAAAGTATTCCAAACAGTTGACGGAGGATTGGTCTGGACTTTAATTTCAATACCCCAATATCAATTCGGATTCGACATTCGGGATATCTTTTTCCTTGATTTGGATTTTGGTTTTTTTACGGTGAGATACGGTTCTCCTCCGGTTGTCAGTATTTTCAAAACAACCGATGCTGGCAGCAGTTGGGTAGAAGTTCCCACACCGGCAGGAATCTCAGATGCTTCTTTTATCACCGCGGCAAGTACCTCAGAATATTTCATCGCTGCTTCTGATTCGTTTCAAAAAGCTGTTATGCTTCATTCGGACAATGCTGGGAATTCCTGGCAGAAGTTATTCACCGGAGCCTACCATATCATTAAGCCAATTTATCGCGGCGGAAATATTTATGCCACGGCAAGCGACACGGCCATTTTTTCAGATGATGTCATTATCAAAGGAACCAACACAGGCGGTAATTGGAATTGGGATTCGCTTTGTACCCTGCAAGGGTATTCTGAAGATATTGATGTGGCAATACAAAATATTTATGTTTCGTCTAATTTTTGGAATGGGATGGCAAATGTGGGTGAATTCTATAGAAGCGGCGATTTGGGAAATACCTGGCAAAACGTTCAACTGCCCAATGAGAATCATATTAACGAAATGATTTTTATTACCGAAGAAACCGGATATGCGGTTGGGGACAGTGCTTTTCAGGAACCACTCTTTTTTAAAACGACTAATGGCGGTGGTTTGGTCGGCATCAAACAAATCGAATCGAGCGTGATTGAAGATTACGTATTAGAACAGAATTATCCCAACCCATTCAACCCGAATACAACGATTGAGTTTAATATCCCGAAGTCCCATTTTGTGACGCTTAAATTATATAACGCTTTAGGGCAGGAGATTGGAACAGTCATTTCTGAAAACCTGCCGGCTGGAACCTATAGATATGATTGGGATGGGGGTGCACTATCCAGTGGCGTCTATTATTATCATTTGCAAGCAGGAAATTTTGTGCAAACCCGCAAGATGGTTCTGCTGAAGTGATTGAAGAAGCCTCTTTTTGTCATTTGAAAAGAAAGGATTAATTATGAAGACTATTGAGCGTCTTATCAAAATGATTTTTACAATCATTTTTTTAGTCGTCATTTCTTACACAGCATTTGCACAAGATACTTTTTCAATTGTGGCCGTTGACACCGTGACCGGCGAAATCGGGAGCGCCGGAGCCTCGTGCGTCGGACCCATAGGTGGAGTCGGGGCATTCATTCTCAGCGATGTAATCGAAGGGATTGGCGCAATACACACCCAAGCCTCATACCTCTCCCAAAATCAGCAGAATGCACATAACCGCATGCTGGAGGGACTATCGCCTCAGCAAATAATTGACTGGTTAGTTGCAAATGATGTACAGGGTAACCCAACCGTACGACAGTACGGTATAGTTGATTTAACACGAAATGGAGAAAGCGCAGCATACACCGGGGTGAATTGTCTTGATTATAAAAATCACGTCACCGGACCGGGATATTCTATCCAGGGGAATATATTACTTGGAGCAATTATCATTGACACGATGCACACAGTCTATTTAATGACGAGCGGTGAGCCCATTGCCGACAGACTGATGAAAACTCTTGAGGCCGCAAAAATCATAGGAGCTGATACACGTTGTGCTCCAAGGGGAACATCATCTCAATCCGGATTCATTAAGGTGGTTAGAATCGGTGATGGGAATAATCCCTACCTGCAACTGGTTGTTCCTGATACGCCTGTTGGGACGGATCCTATTGATGTTTTAAGAGGACAATTTGATAGCTGGAAAGCCAGTTTATTCAACATCGTTGATCCTTTTCTTTCTGAGGTTTCAGTCGATGAAGATACAATTTCCGCCGACGGCTCATCGCAGGCTTTTATAACAATTACCCCAAAGAATAATTCAGATACACTTCTTGCGAGCGGTCTGGAAATAATGTTATCCAACACCGGCGGCGGCACTTTGAGCGCTGTGGTTGATTTAGGAAATGGAATGTATGAAGCAACCCTAACTGCACCGACATCAGTCGGAACCGATACGATCTCGGCTACAGTGATTTCAGGTACGGACACGGTTAATTTGATCGCAATGCCTGCCGTCTATTATGCGCCCGTAACTTCAATCGACGAGAATCAGTTATCACCCAATCAATATTTTCTTTACCCAAATTTTCCCGATCCGTTCAATCAGTCCACGATAATAAGTTTCGTTATTCCGAAATTGTCATTTGTGAATCTGGTTGTCTATGATGTCCTTGGGAAGGAAATCGCAACTCTTGTTAGCAAAGAATTTACTCCGGGCACTTATAGGGTTGAGTGGAATGCAGAAAATTCTGCCAGCGGGACTTATTTCTACAGAATGCAGGCTGGCGATTTTATCCAGGTGCGAAAGATGATTTTGATGAAATAAAATAGATGCTATTTGACCAGTCCGATAGTAAATACTGTAGCACGATCATCAAAATCATTGAAAGTTATCAGATAACCAAAGTTGGCTATAATCTGAAAATCATAGGTACGGAATAATTTTAAACCACTATTCAAAGTAAGTTCGAATCCATCACCACGCTGGTTCACCTCTTCAAAAATCTGGGATTGGGCATTATAGATTCTTTCCTCATGCACAATCCAGTGAAATCCGAAAGCACCTCCCAAATAGGGACAAATATCTTTTTTGGTGAATAAATAATTGCCAAAAATGTTGATTGCAAACCCTTTACGGGCGGCAAGCAATAATCCAATATCAAAACGGTCTAGTTCCTGAGCGACCCGGAAATCCAAAGAGAATGACCGCTCATCATTATCATAGCCTTCCTGCGGAAACAGATAGCCAAACGTAAAACCACTCAGGGTGTTGGTACTTCGCCGTGAAGGCTCCAGAGATTCCTCTGCAGTAATATTATCAACCTCAGCAGTCTGTTGAATTGGTTTAGTGCTGCCAACACTAACCGCCACCCGCTTCAACACCGCATCCAGATCTTCCACAAAAAGAGCAGTGGCCTTATCTTTGATTAAGGTAGTGCCGGTTTTCACATCGACCATCGTGTAATAGACCAGAATCTTTTCACCCAATCCTGTGAGATTACAGATTAGCACGCGGGAAACGTTTAGTTTGGTACCAACATCCACGGCGCAGTCGAGGTCATTACACGGTCGATCTCCTATGACTTGTTGAACATCATTGTCGCGAATAATAGTCCAGTCAGAGGCAGTATTAATTTCCGACTGTAAAATTGCCTCGGCGCTGAGCACTGTAGATTCATCAACCCCGACAGAACTGAAAGGTAAAATAGCTAATTTCTTTTCTGAAGTCTCCTGACCCAATGTGGGTGTGTTAGTGGTAATTACAGTCAGGATGAATGCAATCAAAAATATTTTTATACGCATTTAATTTCCCTTCTTATTGTTAGAGTATCATATACTTCTTAAACTACGTAAAATTTATGATTATTGATTCCTCACTGTCAATCTCATCCTAAATTAATGGATTTGCCAAATATGTTAGGCTGGTATTGGATTTTAGACACGGCAGGAAAAATAGTAGGGATGAATCATTGATTCACCCCTACATTATGGTAGGCTATTTTCCTTTTTCAATCCGCTACTTCACAAACACACATTTCTTCACCGCTGTAAAATCACCTGCCTGCAAACGGTATAAATAAAGGCCACTGCTTATCCGACTGGCGTTCCACTCCACAGAATAATATCCGGCATCCTTGTACTCGTTTACCAGCGTTTCAACGCGCTGACCTCTAATATTGAATATTTCAATCGTCACCTTTTCGGATTTAGGTAGCTGGTATTTTATGGTTGTAGTCGGGTTAAAGGGATTAGGATAATTCTGCGAGAGCTTGAAGTCTTTGGGGATGAACAGGTGAGCAATTTCTTCCCATGACGGTACGCCCTGCGCTTTTTCAATAGTTATTTGGTGATCACCTTCCTTGAGTATTGTGAAGACCAGCTCAACCAAATCTCCATCCTGATTCCCAATGCTCTCAGTATTAATGACTGCTAAATGAGCATATCCGGGAATCTGTCGATTGGTTACCAGCATATCCTCGGAACCGGTTTTCTCTATGGACTCCAACCGAAGGGCATGTTGATCATACCGAAAAGCTGCCTCCAGTCCGAATAACTGTTCGAAATCATCCGTGCTTAGGGCCACGGTTACTTTCTCCCCGATCTGCCCTTGAATTAACGGGACGTTGAGGCTAATATCAAGCGAAGTATCCGCCGGTGAACCAACGAAAGAATTGATCGCCGACTTATTTAGCACCAGTTGATTCAACAGGAACAACGCATCGTCAATTGTGATCTTTCCATTTTTATTGGCATCGGAAAGGAGTTCCTGGAAGGGTGTTGTTTCATCATACATCTCAACCAGGGCTTTCAGAATCAATACGGCATCAATCAGATCGTACGCCCCACTCTGATTAACGTCGCCAAACAGTACTCCGGTTACGACTTCAAGCCCACCGTTTACGGTCAAAGGAAATACCGGAACCAGCGGATCATTCTGAAAATTTAGTACCGCTTCAGAAAATGTCAACGCACTCATACTGCCGGCGGGAGTATTGTTTTTTACCTTAAACGGAAGTTTAATCAGTACGCCGGGCAGTTCGGTTTCCGTTGGGGATCCATTGGCAATGGCGATGGAAACATTCCCCTGATTCTGTATCACATTGGAGGAAAGTGTAAAGGACGAAGTTAGTGGTGTAAGTTTGATATCGGATTTCGAAAGTTCCAGAAGCGAATTGTTGTAGTTGATCTTCAGGTCGGCTCCCAATAAATCCTTAACCTTATTCAATGAGATATAAACAGGAGTTTTATAAGAGGGTACACCTTTGGTTTGGGATACCATCAGCGTTGGACGGTTATAAAATTCCTGTACTTTCTTAGTTGTTTCTTTGAGTTTTACAACCGCATCTAAACGGTCGGTTCCAACTGCGCCGATACAGGCAACCACAATTTCCTGAGTATTTCCGGCATATAGAGTAAATGGACCGCTGCTCAGAATGAGCCATCTATCAGAGGGTTGCCAATCGAGGTGTCCCATTTGAGTGAGAGGATCGCCGGTAAAGTCAAACGGCCCAAACGGTTTGGGATTACCCCCGCGGTCCAAGCCGCGGAGCAGATTGTACCTTTGCTCATCATTGTCCGGAAATTCACCGACAGGCAGTCCGGATGTGGCAGTTAATCCAAGACCCTGACCATCGGCAATTGGACCTTTCAATATGCAGGCGCCAAATGCCCGGGGAGAATCGTTATCATCCCCATTATAACAGTAGGCCATGTCGAGTGTAGTATCCGTTCCCACTAAATCATTACTCCAATCGGCCACATCAGGATCAAACCAGGCGCCGAAATAGGTATCGGTGTAATTATTGTTGCTCTTATTAATGATTTTCCATTTGACGATGAATGCATCGTTGACACCGGGCAGAGTATAACTATAAGTGCTGCGCTGGACTTCTAAGCCTAAGACCGGATCACCGGAACCTGTATGAACCGATGTTCTCACATCGTTAAAGACCGTCCAGCTATCCTGCGAGGAGAGCAGCAGGGGATCGCCGTTGGCATCCACCGGCGCACCGTCCTCCACCGGCCAGTTATCCCAATCGTTTCCGCTTCGGGTGGAATCGATAACATAAACCTTATTTTTGTCCAGTAACGGAAATTCAGCGGAAAGTTGATCCAGGGGGGCAGGACTCGTATTGATAATCTTACCGGGGAGATAATCGCAACGAGTATGGTAT
>Ga0209536_100015850_pt1 | contig 10738 bp, 11 predicted proteins | sample DeeMarSeWOR28_12_FD_187461 | JGI IMG/M metagenome (GOLD analysis project Ga0209536, IMG submission 187461) | Marine sediment microbial communities from White Oak River estuary, North Carolina - WOR-2-8_12 (SPAdes) (version 2) | ecosystem: Environmental > Aquatic > Marine > Intertidal zone >...
TGCAGAGTGGGGCGCTACGGCGTACCTGGCGGGTCACGATCACACTTACGAGCGCCTGGTGATCGATGGATTCCCATACTTCATCAACGGGCTGGGCGGGGGCAGGATTTATTATTTCAACATTCCATTGGACGGCAGTCAGGTGCGCTACAATGGTGATTACGGCGCCATGCTGGTCGAGGCAACCGAGCAAGAGATCATTTTCCAGTTTATCAACCGCAGCAGCGAGGTGATTGATACCTACATGCTCGCAGGGGAACCTATTCAGGAGAGCCATCTGTTTGCGCCGCTGATTCGATTTGAAAGCACGGATGCGACACTATAGCGAATTCTTCCCAACGGCAATGTGTTGGGAATGTTAATGTAACCAAAAGGCATTTTAAGGCATTTAATAAGTATCACGAACCATTGGAGGTTAATAGAGATGACTCAAAAGAGCGCATCTAGTCATAAACGTTGGTTTTTATTCGGTATATTGAGTGTAATGGTCATGCTGTTGCTGGCAGCCTGCGGGAGCGCGCCAGCTGCACAAGATGTGGCAGCACAAGTCCAGCTGCCTAACGAGATCTCAGTACAGCAGGCTCATGATTTGTATGAAGAAGGCACTTTCTTTTTGGATGTGCGCACCCAGGAGGAATGGGATGATTATCATATTGAAGGTGCCACATTGATCCCGCTAGACCAGCTGGAGAACCGGGTGGATGAAGTACCGCGTGACCAGGACATCGTGGTGGTTTGCCGTTCAGGGAACCGCAGCCAGGCAGGTCGAGATATTCTGCGCCAGGCTGGGTTTGAATCATCAACCAGCATGGCAGGCGGTGTGAACGCCTGGTACAGCGCTGGATATCCAACAGTAGGCAGTCCGTAATATAGTCTGACCGTCAAAGGAGGCTGATAATGGAATGTACACATTTAGGTATGATCAAAGAGGTGACCCCCAGCGCCGAGGGTTGTGAGGAGTGTCTGCAAACAGGCGACTGGTGGGTGCATTTACGCCTGTGCCTGACCTGCGGTCATGTGGGCTGCTGCGATTCATCGCCCAATAAGCACGCTTCCAAGCACTACCAGGAGACTGGTCACCCCATCGTTGAGTCGTTTGAGCCGGGTGAAGACTGGCAGTGGTGCTATGTGGATGAAGTGTTTGTGAAAGAGCCCTCGGCTCCCGACGATTAAAAAATTAGACGTTTAACTTGATAGCGATACGCTGCCTCCCTTAAACTGGTGAGGCAGTATTCGATTTTCAGAGGCCTAAGCCAGCCGGGAGGCTGGCTTAGGCTTGTTAGGCTGGTGAAATCATTAATCTTATATTAATCCTTGACTCATGTTGTATAACATGGTATGCTAGGCGACGCTAATCAAAAAAGAAAGGAGACGCACTTCTTAATGTTCTACATGGCAAACATTCTTATGAAGATTCGCGATGTCAACGGTACCAGCGGTTTGGCATTGCCTTGTCGAAGTGCGCCTAGTGATCGTTAGAACAAAAGAGTGAGCGTTTAGCGGCCACGGGTGTGCTTCAGCCCCGTGGCTGTTTTGTTTAAAAGTTAGTGATTTGAGCCATCGCCGGCCACGGGAGCGCCCCGTGGTCTTTTTTTATTCTTTTACGGGAATTGAGGTGTGCAGCTATCTCTTGAAAACAAGAAAGCAGCGTGAGTTCAAATATTTTTAGGAGCAACATCATGTCGAATGCAGTCGTATTAAATCAAGTTACGAAAGAGTTTGGAAAACCCGATAAACCATTCTGGAAGCGGATGTTCAACGGAAAATCAGCCGAGTCCAATGGACACAAACCCAAGAAGGTGGTGGCTGTGGATCAGGTGTCTTTCGCAGTTCAGGAAGGCGAAATATTTGGTGTGCTGGGACCCAACGGCTCCGGTAAATCCACGCTGATTCGCTTGATCGCCACGTTGTTGCTCCCGGACGGTGGGGATATCCAGGTCTTTGAATTTGATGTGGTAGGCCAGCCGATGAAAGTGCAGCAGGTGATCAACCGGGTATCGGTAGAGGCCAGCTTCTTCAAGAAGCTTTCACCGATGGAGAACCTGATCTACGGGGCTCGCCTTTACGGCATGAACGGCCGCGATACCAAGCGCCGGGTGGTGGAAATCCTGACCCGCCTGGGCCTTGAGGAGCGCAACATTTACGCTCCGATGGAGGAGATGTCGCGCGGAATGCAGCAGAAGGTGGCGATTGCCCGGGCGCTGCTTTCCAAACCCCGCATTTTGCTGTTGGATGAGCCGACGACCGGGTTGGACCCGCGCTCCAAGCGGGAGGTGCAGGCCGTCGTGCGAGAGCTAAACGAGGAGCACGGCACCACCATCCTGCTGACCACACACGATATGACCGAAGCCGAGAACCTGTGTGACCGGATCGCCATCATGGATGGCGGTCAGGTGGTGGCTCTGGATACGCCTGAGCAGCTCAAGAAGCTGATCCCAAGCCAGAATGGGCACGATCCGAACCTGGAGGAAGTGTTCCTGGAATTAACCGGAAAGAAACTGGTCAAGGAAGAAGATCGATAATTGGAGGTGTTGATATGACAGTACTAGCACATGAATTTAGAGCTACCTATGCCTTTATGGAGCGAAACCTCAACCTGGTCAAGCGCTACTGGACCTGGGAGCTGGTCTGGATGGTATATTCGATCGCCAACAGCCTGTCGGTCAGTTTCATTGGTCTGGGTATGGAGGCACTGGGCGGCAGCCAGAATGTGGATGGCACCTACCTGGTGCTCTACCTGGTGATCGGAACGCTGGTGTGGCGATACCTGTCGATCATCTTCTACTGGATCACGGAGATCATCAGCATCGAGCGCTGGGAGGGCACCATCGAATACACCTTGATGGCGCCGGTCAGGCGGCTGACTCACATGGCAGGACAGACCATTTTTGCAGTGCTCTACAGCCTGTTCTTCACTGCCATAATCCTGGTCGTGACCGTGTTTTTGTTCGATATCGACATGAGCAACGCCAACCTGTTCGGCGGGACGATGATGCTGCTGGTGGGCAGCCTGTCCTTCATCGGGGTGGGGGTGATGGGTTCGATCCTGCCGCTGCTGTTCCCGGAACGGGGTGCCCAGATGACGCATGTCATCATCGCCCTGCTGCTGCTGGTCTCTGGAGTGTACTACCCGATAGAAGTGCTGCCGGAGTTCTTGCAGAAGATGGCGGTGTTCAGCCCGGCGACCTACGTGCTGGACGGCACCCGGCTGGCGCTGCTGGAAGGGGCTGCATTTACTGAACTATGGCCTTATGTCTGGCCGACCTTTATCATGGGGATCATCGCAATCCCGGTTGGATTGTGGGTGTTCGGGCAGGCTGAGAAGTACGCCAAGCGTAAAGGGAAACTGCACCGCAACGGGTAAGGCGTTATTGAGCTAGGGTCGAGCGCGGTTTCCAGAAAAAATTTGGAGAAAACTCATGTTGACAAACGAATCTGTTGGGATGCGAACACTACCCAAACTCCCGGAACTGGTCTTTCGCCAGTTCCGGGGTGAGCAGGATTATGCCCCGATCGTGGAGGTGATCAATGCCAACAACGCCAATGATGGTATTCAGGAGGTCGTTATCCTGGAGGAAGTCATTAATAACCTCAGCCCGCGTGATAACTGGGATCCAGCTGCTGACATGCTGCTGGTTGAAGCGAACGGGCAGCTGGTTGGTTTGAGTGAGGTCGAGTGGCGCAGGAACCTGGATGGGGATTGGTTGGGCTGGCACCACGCTTATCTGGTGCCGCACTGGCGCCGCAAAGGAATTGGTACAGCCATGCTGGCATGGAACGAAAAGCGCCTCCGCGAAAGCGCAGCTTTGTATGCAGACGATCAAGCAGGGCAGCATTACTTCCAGGTATTCAGCCCAGAGAGCGCCATTGGCACGAATTCGCTGCTGGAAGCAGCTGGTTATGAACCAGTGCGATATTTCTATCTAATGTTGCACAAGGATTTAGATCATCTACCCGAGGTTAACCTGCCAGCGGGCGTCAGCCTGAAGCAGGCTGACGCAGAGCACAGACGAGCTATCTGGGAAGCCAAGGAACAGGCATTCCGTGATCACTGGGGATATATCCCTAAAAATGAGGATGACTATGCCTACTGGTTGAACGACCCCTACCAGGACCTTGATCTATGGCAGATAGCCTGGGGACAGGATGGTGAAGGTAAGGAACAGGTCGTTGGCATAGCGTTGAACTGTATTTTTACAGGAGACAATGCCCGCTACGGCTTCATGCGCGGCTATGTGGAGTCGTTAGGTGTGCTGCGATCCTGGCGTGGGCGTGGAGTGGGCCGGGCTTTACTCGTCTGCAGCCTGCAGGCCTTGCGCGAACGAGGTATGACGGAGGCGGCACTGAGGGTAGACACCGATAACCTGAGCGGCGCGCTGCGCCTGTACGAAAGTGTCGGGTTCCATGTTCTCAGCAAGGATACCATCTACCGGAAATTGCTCGCTTAGCGTGTTTTTCAGTTTCGAGGCTAATTTTGTTTAGAAATATTTAATTTGTTGTGAGATTGGAGAGTGAGATATGCAAATATACCTTTACTCGGAGAGCATAGCTTAGATACAGAAACACACAGATTGTCTTTGTAATCCTCTGGATAATCTTTGTGGGTTTCTGTGTGAATGAAAGCGCAATAATTGAATAGCGCACCTTGTGATATTCAGATGCACGATATTTTTCAGACACAGATCAATGTTGAAGAAGAGATAGCAAAGACATGACAACCGAGACAGATTTTTCATCGGATATAGTTGCAGGAAAAGAGCAGAGTAAGGTAAAATCACAGCCTTTGCTCAATAGAAAATTGCTGCTGTTTATGGTGGCGATGGTGCTGGCGAATGTGGGTGGTAGTATGTATGCCCCACTGCTGCCGCTGTATTTGAAGGACCTGAACGCCAGTATAGTTCAGGTAGGGCTGTTTTTCACCCTCTCACAGGTCATCCCGCTGGCACTTCAAATCCTGGGTGGGTGGATCTCGGACTCGCTGGGACGCCTGCGCAGCATCGCGATGGGCAGCCTGGCAGGGGTGTTCTCGTATGTAGGATTGATCCTGGCGCCGACCTGGCAGTTCGTGCTGGTGGGAGAGGGGTTGAGCTCGATCACGCGCTCTTTGGTGGGACCAAGTTTCAGCGCATTTATCGCTGAGCAGTCCACCGAGGAGACCCGCGCCCGGGTGTTCGGCATCACTGAGACGCTCTTCATGATCGTCGCGGTGGTGGGACCGCCTCTGGGCGGCTGGCTGGCGTACAGGTATGGTTTCAAGGTCATGCTGATGTGCGCTGGAGCGCTGTACTTTGTCGCTACGGTCATCCGCGTCTTGATGGCGCGCACGGCAGCGAAGGAAGAAGAGTCCAAACCACAGAAACTGACCGTGATGAGCCTGAAGACCAGCCTGGGGACCATGTTGGGCTTGGTGCTGGGTGGCGGACTGGTTACCTGGATCCTGCTTACAGACGGCGTGCGGGATGTGGCTTACGCGCTGTCCTTCAACCTGATGCCGCTGTACCTGGACGAGATCGGAGGGTTGACGATCCAGCAGATTGGCTGGTTGGAATCGATTTTCGGGGTTTTCATGATGCTGGTCACGATTCCGGCTGGCTGGCTGGCAGACAAACGCGGTGAGCGCATCGGAATTGTGCTGGGTTTCGCCCTTGAGTTCTTTGCCCTGCTGATCTTTATGCGGGCTGGGAGCTTTTGGGGTTACGGGATCGCCTGGGCGACCCTGGGCGTTGGGGTTGGGATGATGTCCCCGTCTTACCAGTCGCTGATCAGCAAGGCTGTACCAGAGAAATTGCGCGGTACCGCTTTTGGATTGTTCAACACCAGCCTGGGACTGGTCTCTCTGCCGGCACCAGCCATCGGCGCACAGCTGTGGGAGCGGGTCAGCCCGCGTTTTCCGTTCCAGGTGACTGCCTGGATGTCGCTGCTGGCCATCATACCAGCCTGGCTTAAGTTCAAGCTGCCAGGTAAAGTAGAAGCACCTGAGAGCGCTGCAGCGCCCGCGACGGATTGAGAAAAGAATTCAAGGAAGTGGTTATGTCCAGACAAAATATGGCACTTGAGAAAATACAAGTGCCTGAAGCACCAGAAATTGTAGGTTTGGTTTTCCGCGGCTTTCGTGGTGAATCAGACTATCCTCATATGTTAGCTGTGATCGAGGGCAGTAAAGAAGTGGATCAAATTGAGCGCACGGAGACGCTTGAAGATTTAGCGAACTATTACGCCCACCTGACGAATTGTGACCCTTATCAAGATATGCTCATCGCTGAGGTGGATGGTCAGGTGGTCGGTTACAGCCGTGTGACCTGGCGGACGGAAGACAGTGGGAAATGGATTTACCTGCATTTTGGGTTCTTGTTGCCGGCGTGGCGTCGCATAGGCATCGGACGGGCTATGCTACGCTTCAACCAAAACCGTTTACGCCAGATCGCAGCTGAGCATGAAGACAGCGTGCCGCGCTATTTCGAATCCTTCGCCTCGGACACAGAGGTCGAAAACCAGGCGCTGCTGCAGTCGGAGGGATTTGAGGCGGTGCGGTTTGGTTTCGAAATGGTGCGATCGCTTTCGGACCCTATTATGAACAAATCACTCCCTGAGGGTCTGGAGGTTCGCCCGGTGCTGCCAGGACACTACCGGGCGATATGGGAGGCGAACCAGGAAGCTTTCCAGGATCACTGGGGATACTCACCCGCCAAAGAGGAGGATTACCAGCGCTGGTTGAACGAGTCCATCTTTCAACCCGACATCTGGCAGGTAGCCTGGGATGGAGACCAGGTGGTTGGCATGGTGCTGAATTTCTTGGTTGAGGCTGAGAACATAAAATACGAACGCATGCGCGGCTACACGGAGTTTATCTGTGTGCGCCGACCCTGGCGAAAGCGGGGTGTGGCCAGCGCGCTGATCACCCGCAGCTTGAAGATGTTCAAGCAGATGGGCATGACGGAGGCATCGCTGGGCGTGGATACGCAGAACTTGAGCGGCGCCTTACGATTGTATGAGAGCCTTGGCTTCCAGCCTGTTAAGCGGCATACAACTTATCGTAAGCCGATGGATTGAGTGGTTTTTGGCTGCCTGGCAGCCAGAACCCCATCAATGTTTGGAGACCTTTAAAAATGGTAGAAATGATGATTGATGAAATAATTCTTTCTGAGGTGCCCGCTATACCGGGGTTGACATTGCGCGGTTTTCGCGGTGAACCGGATTATGCCAATATACTGGCGGTGATCGATGGTTCCAAGGACGCAGACCAGATCGAACGCTCGGATACGCTGGAGGATGTCGCCTGGTACTACACCCATCTGAACAACTGCGATCCTTTCCGGGATATGCTGTTCGTTGAAGTAGAGGATAAGGTGGTGGGTTACACTCGGGTTGAATGGTTTGTGAACGGCGATGGCGAGTGGTTGGGTTTTAACCTGGCTTTTCTGCTGCCTGAATGGCGGCGAAAAGGTCTCGGCCGAGCGATGCTGCGATTCAACGAGCGGCGCTTGTGCGAGATCGCAGCTGGGCAGATTGACGACGGTACCCTGGACCTGGATACCCCGCGTTCATTCGAGACCTACGCAGATGAAGGCGAGGCTGGAAAAGCAGCGCTGTTCCTGGCTGAGGGATACGATGCGGTGCGGTATGGATTTTCAATGCTGCGCCCGCTCTCCGAGCCGGTGGAGGTGACACCGCTACCTGCTGGGATTGAGGTGCGCCCCGCTCAGCCGGAGCATTACCGCACCATCTGGGAGGCGGCCGAAGAAGCTTTCCGTGACCATTGGAGCGCGGTGCCAGGAACAGATACCGATTACGAGCGATTCCTGAGCGACTCAACCTTCGATCCCGGCTTATGGAAAGTGGGCTGGGAGGGCGACCAGGTAGCGGGATCGGTGTTGAATTTTGTGAACGCGGAGGAGAATGAGGAGTACGAACGCCAGCGCGGCTATACGGAAGGCATCAGCGTACGCCGCCCTTGGCGTAAGCGCGGTCTGGCGACCGCCCTGCTGACCCGCAGCTTGAAAATGTTCCAGGAGATGGGCATGACGGAAGCGGCTTTGGATGTAGATTCTCAAAACCTGAGCGGCGCTCTGCGCCTGTACGAGAGGGTCGGCTTTCGGAAAATGAAACAGTCAACCACCTATCGAAAAGCGGTTCACCTGAGTTAGGATTGCTGATTTCGGTTGGGGACGTTACAATCTTTATCGCTTCTCAAAGCATTTAAACAACCTTTCCGACCGGGCAGAATTGTCTGCCTGGTCGGAAACAACAGGGAGGTGTGATGGGGATAAAAGCGGTGATTTTTGACTTTGGCGGTGTGCTGGTGCGCACCGAGGACCGCGCCCCGCGCCGGAATCTGGCTGAAAGCCTGGGGATGACCTATGACCAACTGGATGATCTGATTTTCCAGAGTGAGAGCGCCCGCCAGGCTACTGTGGGAGAAATAACCACCGAGGAACATTGGGAAACCCTGCGCTCCCGGCTCGGTCTCTCCGCAGACGACTTTCCGAGAGTTCCCAAAGCGTTTTTCGGCGGGGACGTACTGGATGAGGCGCTGATGGCGTACATCCGCACCTTACGCCCGCGTTGCAAGACGGCGCTGCTCAGCAACGCCTGGGATTACCTGCGAGGTGTGTTGATCCATGAGTGGCAGATCGCGGATGCTTTTGACGAATTGATCATCTCTTCTGAGGTGGGCATGGCGAAACCGGAGGCCGGTATTTACGAACTGGCGCTGGCGCGTTTGGATGTGGCGCCCAGCCAGGCGGTGTTCGTGGATGATTTTCCCCGAAACGTCGCAGGGGCACAGGACGTCGGAATGCATGCCGTCCAATTCCGGAGTTCTGAGCAGGTGCGCGCGGAACTGGATGATCTACTGGACCCATGAGGCAGATTCTGCTTTCGCACTTCCAGGCTGCGCTGCTGTTGCGGGCGCGGAACACGGGGGAGCAGCAGGCAACCGTCTCCCTCGATTTGGGATTGACATCTGACGAGGTCATCCTCGAAGGGGGAGGGGTCTGTTTTCCGGATGGGCAGGTGCTCTCATGGGAGCAGGTCGAATCGATCCAGTCCACCGAGAACAGCTGCTTTATCGTTGAGCAGGGCGGATTGAGTAAGGTGCAGTTCTTCTCTGAACAGACCAACCTGCTGTATGCCTTGATGCCGACTGCCGGAGCGCCGACGATGCTGGTCTCGGGCATACCGATGCACCGCATCAAAGGCACCGACCCAATGCGTGATACGGACGAGAAGATCAAGGTGATCCAACCGCTGGTGGGCGAAGTTCTGGACACAGCCACCGGTTTAGGGTATACCGCCATCCGGGCTGCTGATACTGCCGAGCATGCAGTGACGATCGAGTTAGATCCATCTGCGTTGGAAGTGGCACGCTGCAACCCGTGGTCACGGGGGCTGTTTGATAACCCCAAAATCTCGCAAATGATGGGAGACAGTTTTGACCTGGTGGCGAAGTTCGAAGCAGACCGTTTTAACCGTATCATCCATGACCCGCCAGCCTTCAGCCTGGCTGGCGATTTGTATTCAGGTGCCTTCTACCGGCAGCTGTACCGTGTGCTGCGCCCAGGAGGGCGTTTGTTTCATTATATTGGCGATCCCAAGAGCAGGTCGGGGCGCAACATCACCGCAGGCGCGATCGAACGTCTGCGGAAAGCCGGTTTTGGGAACGTCAGGCGGGCGCCGCGAGCGTTTGGGGTGGTGGGATATAAATAAACCGACAAAACACCAGTGGTGCTGCCCCAAAGGATTGTAGAAACCGCTGGGTGAAGTGCGGACGATGAGAGCTGAAATTGATCAGGAGCAGGAAAAATGGAATTAACCGAGCTGACCCTTACGGAAGCCGCGGAATTGATCAAAACAGGCGAGCTGTCGCCGGTTGAATTGACCGAGGCGCACCTGATGCGTATCGAGCGCCTAGATCCGCAGCTGAATTGTTTCATCACTTTAACTGCGCAGCAGGCTTTGGAGCAGGCGCGCCAGGCAGAGGCGGCTATCCATCGGGGCGGTTATCTCGGTACCCTGCACGGTATCCCGCTGGCGGTGAAAGACCTGTACGAAACAGCGGGGATTCGTACGACAGCCGGATCGACGTTTTTTGCAGACTATGTACCGGAAGAAGATTGCGCGGTGGTGCAGAAACTAAGAACCGCCGGCGCAGTGAACCTGGGGAAGTTGAACCTGCACGAGATCGCCCTGGGTGTGACGAACAACAATCCGCACTACGGCGCCTGCCACAACCCGTGGCAGTTAGAGCGTTCGCCGGGCGGGTCGTCAGGCGGTTCCGGTGCGGCGCTGGCAGCGGTGGTGGCGTGAAAGCTTCCCGCGCACGGCGTTGTGGTCGGTGGAGCGGGGGCGGCTGATGCCCCCCGTTGACGAATCGGCGCTGCCGGGAACGCTCCTCGAGCGCTTCACGGGCAGCTTGCACGACCGGCTGATCTCGCTGCTGAAGTTTGTCTCACCGCTGACAACCGGCTTGGCTGGATGAGGGTGGAGAGCGACCCGCAGAAGATGCACATAGAGATCGGCGATCGATCTCGATAGGCTCACCTCCATCGCACGGAGGTGAGAATGAGCCGAGAGAATTCGCGCGACGTCACCGAGCGCTGGGCCCACTTGCGCTTTGCCATCGTCGGCCCCCTGCTGGCAGCGCCGCCGAAGCGCGGGAGCTTACGCGACGAGCTGAAACGCCTGTCGCAACAGCCATGGAAACACCCGACGACGGGCGAGCGGGTACGTTTCGCGTACT
>Ga0209536_100015851_pt1 | contig 10738 bp, 15 predicted proteins | sample DeeMarSeWOR28_12_FD_187461 | JGI IMG/M metagenome (GOLD analysis project Ga0209536, IMG submission 187461) | Marine sediment microbial communities from White Oak River estuary, North Carolina - WOR-2-8_12 (SPAdes) (version 2) | ecosystem: Environmental > Aquatic > Marine > Intertidal zone >...
CGAAACGCCAGTGCAGCTGCTGCTCGAGCAGCTGGAAGCTTAGCGAGGACTCAACAACCTCGGTGGTGCCGTAACCGAGACCGGACATCAGCAGCAGGGCCACCCCCTGGGCGGCATAGAGTACGGTGGCATTCCAGCCGGCGACCTGGCGGTTGCCGATCACCAGCATGACCACTGCGGTCAGTGCGGATAACAGCAGCAGGTGATCGAGCGGTGTCATGGCGGGGCCTCGGGATTGACCGTCTGGATATAGTGCGAGGCATCCGCCGCCTGGGTGGCGATGCCTTCCAGTTGTTCGGCGAGCGGTGTCAGCACGAACACGCTGCCCGCCAGCCCGGCGCACAGCAGGCTCGCCGTGGCGAGTTCCGGCATGCCGTGTGCGGCCGGCGCTTTGTGGTCCTTCTCGGCTCGGTAGAAACGGCTGGCAACGCGAAACAGATAGTTCGCCTCGAGTGCGGCACCCGCCAGGATGACAAAGGCACCCAGGTAGTAGAGCGGCTGGGACTGCTCACTGAGTTCCACCAGCACCAGCAATTTCGCCCAGAAGCCCGGCAGCGGCGGTACGCCGATCAGCGACAGCGCCAGCAGGATGAACAGACCCGCGGCCAGCGGTGAGTTCTTGGCGGCACCGGCGAGAGCCGTCAGTGAACCGCTCCAGCGTTCGGCGAGCAGGAACATGGCCGGCTTGACCACCAGGTGGTGCAGGGCAACCGCCAGCCCGGCAAAGACACCGGCTTTACCGGGTATGGCGAAAGCGATGAAGATGATGCCGAGCTGACCGATGGATGAGAAGGCAATCATGCGGTTGAAATCACGCGCCCGCCAGGCCGCCAGTTCACCGGTGACCACGCCGAGTATCCCCAGTATCAGCATGACCGTCAGCGCCTCCGGCTGGTGGAAAACCAGTACCAGCAGGCGCACGATGATCAACAGCGCCAGTTTCGAGACCACACCGGCCAGCAGCCCGGATATGCGCGTCGGTGCGGTTGCGTAAACCTCCGGCACCCAGGTATTGACCGGAAAGAGTTCGGCCTTGACACCGAAACCGATCAGCATCAGGACAAAGGCAGCCAGACCCTGCAGATTGTTCAGGTGGGTCGGGGCCAGCTGGGCCAGCTGGGCAAGATTGAGCGTGCCGGTGGCCTGGTAGACCAGTGCCACGCCGGTCAGCGCCATGGCGGCACCGAAGCTGCTCACCACCAGGTAGCGCATCGTGGCCGCGTAACTCCCCGCCGAGGCCTTGGCGGCGATCAGTCCGTAGGAGGCCACCGCGACCAGCTCGTAGAACACATAGATATTGAACAGATCACCGGACAGCGCCAGGCCGCTGCCGGCGGCGGCCAGAATCAGTGCCAGGGTCGATTGGCGAACCCGGTCCTCGCCGCCGCCCGGCCACAGCAGCAGGGTGCCCAAACTGCTGGCCACCGCAAACAGTATCGCCATCTGGTCAGCGTAGAGTGTGATCCCGAGCGGGGGACGGAAGCCACCGAGCTCGATAGCGACGGCGCTGTCACCAAGCTGACCCCACAGCGAAATACCCAGCGCACTGGTGATCGCCAGGATCAGCGGCCCGGTCCAACGGCCGGCGGCGGCCGATACACGGTGAATAATGGGTAGCAGGAACGCGGTGATCAGGGGCAGGGCCACCAGCAGCGCCAGTTTGTTCATGCCTGGCCCTCCTGGCGGCTGATCACCGCTTGCGGTGCATCGGCGCTGGAAGGCATGTCAATCCCCGCCTCGTCGGCGATGTCCTGTTCCAGGCGGCGACGTACCTCTCGCATGTCCAGCGTCCCGTAGGCGCGCTGCACGCGCAAGGCCAGGCTCAGCGCCAGTGCCAGGATACCGACGCCGATGACGATGGCGGTGAGCACCAGCGCCTGCGGCACCGGGTCGGCCATCGTCAGCGGCACGCGGCCATCGACAATGATCGGCGCCGCGGCACCTTCGCGGTAGGTCGCCAGCAGCAGAAGCAGGTTGGCGCCGGCTTCGAGCAGCGCGATACCGAAAATAATCCGCACCAGGTGGCTGGACAACACGATGCCGGCGCTACCGATGAGGATCAGGCCGAAGGCTGCAACGTAGAGTATCAGGCCGGTGTCCATGTTCAATCGCTCGCCTCGGTTTCCGACAGGTGCGCCAGCAGGCCGGCCAGTTCCGAGCCGACCTTGAGGCCGACCGCGATGTAGAGCAGCGGCAGGGTGCCGGCCGACAACAGCGTGCCGAGCTGCCCTTTCGCCAGCAGGGGTGTGAGAAATTCCTCGCCGGCCAGCATGGCGAGCAAGCCGATGAGGATAAAACCGGCGCCGGCCAGCCCCTCGATGATACTGACCAGCCGGTGGTCAAGCGAGGTACCAGGCCTCGCCAGGATGGGGATGAAAAACGCCGCAGCGAGAATGACACCACCCTGGAATCCACCGCCCGGCGTGAGATGACCGTGCAGGATGATATAGATACCGACCACCAGCAGCAGCGGGAAAAACAGGTCCGCACCGGCGCGCAGGATGAAACCCGAATCCGGATCGCGCCGCGCGTCTTTCCTGCGCTTACCCAGTACCAGTCCGCCGGCGGTTGCCGCCGTGAACAGGATAGTGAGCTCCAACAGGGTATCGAAACCGCGATAGCCCAGGACCACCGCGGTGACAAAGTTTGCTGCGCCCACCTGATCTGCCGCCGCGGCGTTGATGGCGTCTCCGGCAAGGGGGGACACGTTGCCGAGTTGCATGGTGCCCAGGATGGCGGCGATCAGCACTCCCAGACCGAGCAGAAACAGGGCGGAACTCAAACGCTGCATGCCGATTACCCTCTGCTACGCCAGAGCCCTAGGCGGCGCAGCGCCAGGGCGAACAGCAGGCTGCTCAGGCCGGCGCCGATCGCGGCCTCTGTCATGGCGACGTCGGGCGCGCGTAATACCACGAACAGCACCGACAGACCCAGCGACACCACGGCGAAAGCAGCCAGTGCGGCGAGAAAGTCCTTGAACAACAGCACTGCGACGGCGCTGCATAGCATGACAACAACAATGGTCAGCACGAGTAGTTCCATGATTGCGCTCGTTTCAGGGTTCGATTTCCAGTTTTTTCCCCAGGCGTTTGGGTTCCATTCCGGTCTTGCGGCATGCGCGGGCGATGGTCGAGGATCCCACCGGGTTGGTAAACAGGACAAAGCCGGCGATGACCAGCAGCTTGGCCCACCAGTCGGGGTGATGGAATCCGATGCCGAGCAGCACGGACATGGCGCCCAGCGTGGCGGCTTTTGTCCCCGCCTGTAAGCGGTTGTAGACGTCCGGCATACGGATCAGCCCGAGGCTGCCCAGCGCAATGAAGGCGCAACCGATGACCAGCAGGATATCGCCGATCAGATTCATGGTCTGTTGCCCTCAAGGGCGCGGGCGATGGCGACGGTGCCGACAAATGCCAGCGTACCGTATACCAGCGCGATATCGAGATAGATGGGGTTGTCGAAGATAGCGGCCAGTCCGGCGAGGCCGGCAGTCGTTATCACTGCCAGGGTATCCGCGGCCACTACCCGGTCCGCTGTGCTCGGACCGAGGAAAAGACGCACCGCGCTGAGTCCGATCGCCAGTATGAGGAGTGCCACGGCAACAAGTTGCAGCAGGCTGAGCGTCATATCAGAAACCTGCTCAGGTGTTTCTCGAACGAGCCGGCTATCATGTCTGTCGCCCGCTGCAGGTCGGTACCCGGTGGGCAGTAGACCCAGTGCACCAGCAGGCGGTCGTCGATGACATCCACAGTGAGGGTACCGGGGGTCAGGGTAATGGTGTTGGCCAGCAGGAGTTTGCCCAGCGGAGATTTCAATTCGGTGCGGATCTCAATCAGCGCTGGGTTGATGGGCAGAGACGGGGCGAGCACGCGGCCCGCCAGATCGAGGTTGGCGCGTACCAGTGCGACAAAAAAATGGCCCAGGTAGATCAGGATGTACAGGGGGGCCAACAGGCTGAAGCGAAAACCTGTGAAGATGGTGAAGCGGGAACCGAACAGCAGCGTCACCAGCAGGGCTACGATAGCTCCGGCCAGCAGTTCATCGCCGTTGAGATTGCCGACCAGCAACACCCAGAGCAGCAGGGACACCGAAAATACCAGCGCATAGTGCGGCCATGAGACGGCGGCTCTGGTGGCGGAATCATCCATGTCGATACTCGCAACGAACATTCATTAACATTAGGATCTTCTTGTTACGTTTTTATGACTCGTACAGCCGGGCGCGTCAGGCAGCAGCGCGCGAATGTGGTGTGATTCGCGCTAAGTCTAGCCGATTTCCTCTGCCCGTGTCTGCCCACCGGCATCCACGAACCGGCTGCAAGGTGGGGGTGAGTCGAAGGATACTATCGGCTGCAAGCGACGTCTGTCATTGATCCAGGTCAGCTGCTATTCAAGGTGATGAATATGGTTTTTGCAGCACAGTCGCCGGTACTGATTACAGAGTATCGAGGTGATGCGCATCCATCCAGCCAGATCGACAATGTCTTCGTGAGGCGCGATGATCAGCAGGCCCTCGAACATGTTCTCGCCGTCCCATTTCGGCCAGATGACCTCCTCCAGCACACTCGTTTTCTCAGCATCCAGGTGACTGAATTGCATCGCGAAGCCGCTGACCGAACTGCGCACGATGCGGGCAGTGTAGCGGTCGGAGGGTTGCAGCGCCCGGTTGACCGGATTGACGATCACTTCCAGCTGTGTGCCCGTGCGTCCACAGGGGTTGCCGGTGACAAACAGGCCACCGACACTGATGTTGTTAATTTTTCTGCGGTAATACCTGTTCTTATCCGCACAGTACAAACCCACAGGGACGGACAGTCGGGTCCGTGGATGAGCGCGTGCTTCCACAGCGCTTCCTCCTCGTCATGGTTGACCGGTCGCTTCGCGGCGCGATTTTCTGGCGACCTGTGCTAATAATAGACCCAAATAGATTGTGGGCGGGATAGTTCTGAGTTGACGACGGTCAACCGAACGGGTCTTCCTTGAACTTTTGCTGGATGGTCTCGATTTCATCGACATTGTCGATCAGCGCGTTGACACAGTCAGCGTCCAGCTTGATTCCCGAGAGTTTCTTCAGCATGTCGAACGCCTCCTCGTTGCTCCAGGCCGGTTTGTAGGGGCGCCGGCTGGTCAGCGCGTCGAACACATCGGCTACGGCGACGATGCGCGCTTCGATAGGAATGTCCTGGCCTTTCAGTCCGCGCGGGTAGCCGCCGCCATTGACGGCCTCGTGATGGAGCTCGGCGATATTGCGCAGGATGTCCACAGAGGTCATATCTTCCAGCTGAAAATTCTCCAGCATGTGATCGATGATATAACGGCCCTCGACCGTATGCTGTTTCATTATCAGGAACTCGTCCTGGTCGAGTTTGCCCGGTTTCAGCAGCACACTGTCGGGGGTGCCGATCTTGCCGATGTCGTGCAGCGGTGAAAACAGAAACAGCTTCTCTATGTATTCGTCATCGAGCCCGTGTTGGTCGGCGATATTGATGGCGATGAGGCGGGCATAGTGTGCCATGCGGTCCAGGTGGGAGCCGGTTTCACCATCGCGGATGTGGGTTATGTCCTTGGCCGTCTTCACCGTCGCCAACAGATTTTTCATCGCCGTCAGTTCGCTGCTGATAACCAGATTGATGAGGTGGCCGAAGACATCCATGTAGTGCAGGACTTCTGCGTCGAAGGGATTTTTCTGGTAGGAGTTGAAAAACAGAAAACCGAAGAAGTGGCCGTCCAGGTACATCGGCAGGGTGTAGCTCGCCGCATAGCCCTGTTGCTTGATTCGCTTGCTGTGTTCCTGTGTGCCCGCGTTGAATATCTCCAGGTCATTGACGACACGGGGGCGCCCGGCATCAAGAATCTCTTTCAGGGAGCGGCTGCTGCTCAGCCTGGCCTGGTAATGCGACAGCGGACGGTCGCCGCCGCTGCTGTCTATGAAAGTCTTGACGATATCCGTGTCCGGATCGTATAGAGCAGCGGCGATTCGATCGATGAACGGATAGCGTTTGTTCAGGACTTCGTGTACGAAGGCGAGTTTGCTGGCCAGAGGCAGATTTTCGTTAAGCTTGTGCAGGGTGTCTTGATAGTCGAACATCGGGTGGTACGGTGGTTCCCTGTTTCAGTGCGGTCTGTTGTCCGCGACGGTCGATCTGACTTCCCCGCGGCACAAAAAAATAGCGGCCTCGAAGGCCGCTATTTTAATGTCACCCTGTCCGTTGGGCAGAGTGTCAATCAGCCGCCCATCACCGCGAAGCTGCGGATGAACGGACCGGCCATGCGCGGATCCTTGATCATGGCGGTGTAGTCACCGACATTGAATTTGAGTTTTCTGGACGTGTAAGCCATACCCAAACCCATCATGCCCGGCGGTTTTTTCATCCATTTGTTCCAGTTGTCCTCGGTGGCGCGCAGATCCCAGTTAAGTTCCTGACCCGAATAGGGGCCGGCCTCGGTAACGTGTCCATTCTCTACGCGAAGTATGCCGCGGGGATTGTCTTCACCGTCGATACCGTAGGCGATGACTGAATTAAACCCGATTTTTTCCAGTGCTCCGGCGAGTTCGCTGTCAGCATTCCAGCGATCCTTGAAGCCGTTCATAAACTCATCAGAAAACAGCTCAGACATGTTGTTTTCTCCTCTCTTATAAATAAAATTTATTAACTGAAGCGGCTTAACTTATTGTTATAGCAGCCCCGAATCGAATCCTTGATCAAGTTAGCCGATCGAAAACTTACCCTAAAACATTGCGGTAACGTAAAGATAGCACTTTTTCATGGCTGTACACCAGATATGTAGCCACAGTCACAGATCATAACGGCTGAATCCTGGGTTGACGAGTCCAGTTCCCGCCCGACTTGCCGATAGTTGGCATAGCTAGACCGGAACAGGGATGCATGGAGCGGCAACTGACAATGAAAATGCAGAACAACAGCATACGCAAAAGTGATGTATGCGCCGAGAGGGTGACACAGGACAAGGTGGTCGGCCTGCGCTTCCGAATCACCGATGGCTCGACCGGGCGGCTGTTGCAGTACGGTGACGATCTCGTTTACCTGCACGGCGGATACGGTGGGGCCTTCCCGAAAGTGGAAAAGGCCATGGAGGGGTGTCGGGTTGGTGACCTCATCGACCTGACGCTGTCACCCGAGGAGGGTTACGGACACCACCGGCCGGATCTGGTACTGGTATTGCCGTCGGAAGAGTTTTCCGGTGAGACGCTCGAGGCCGGTACCCCGATCGACGGCGAATTGCCCGACGGACGGGCGGTCACCTTCACCGTCGCCGCCGTCTCCGACGAACAGATCACCCTCGATGCCAACCACCCGTTTGCGGGTAAGTTCCTGATTTTTAAATTTGAAGTGCTGCAGGTTCGGGATTCCATGGCAGCCGAAAGGGCCGCTGGGTTCGCCTTCGAAGGCATGTTCTGCTGACGCCTTCCCGGCTCAATTCCTCATTGCTTGACCGGGATCAAGGTCGGCCGGTTTCGTTACTATTAGCCTGAATTTACCGTTGTAACAGCGGGTGATCTGTTGTGCGTTCAGGCATGTCGAAGCGAGTAGCTTTCACTTTCGGTCTGCTGGTTTGGTTGTTGGTCAAGCCAGGGTATGCCGATGTACTGGTGCTGGTGCACGGTTATGCCTCGGACGCCGGTACCTGGGAACGCAGCGGGGTCAGTGGCGAATTGCACGCCCACGGCTGGCCGCGCGCCGTCATCCCGGCGCCGACTATGGCGGATCCGGCACAGCAGGCGGGTAACAGGAGTTTCACGGTCAATCTGCCCGCGGAAGCGCCCCTGCTGGTGCAGGCCAATTTTCTCAAAGCTTCCCTCGATGGCATCCGCCAGCATTATCCACAACAAAGACTTATCCTCGTTGGGCATTCTGCCGGTGGCGTGGTGGCCCGTCTGGTCCTTCTCGGAGCCAATCCCTACCGGGTCGATGAATTGATCACCATTGCCTCGCCCCATCTGGGCACGGTGAGGGCAGCGCAGGGCCTGGATGTGGTCGATGCAAAGCCGTTTTTCTGTCCGGGCCCGGGAATTGATTTCCTCAAGCGCCTCGCTGGCGGCTCCAGCTACGACTACCTCAGGTACTCGCGCGGTGTGCTGGTCGACCTGCTGCCTGCCGAGTCCGGTAATGTGCTGGCGTGGATGAATCAGCAGCCGCATCCGGATATCGTCTACGTGTCAGTGGTACGCAGGTCGCCCTTCACGGTGGGCGATGAGCTGGTGCCGGCTTACAGTCAGGATATGAATAATGTACCCGCCTTGCGCGGCCGTGCCAGCGTACTGTTCACGGATGCCGGCCACGCTCTCAACCCTGCCGACGGCTTTCTGCTGGCGGGGCTGCTGGCAAAATCTCCACAGCGGTGAGGCGCACGTCCGGCTGCCGGGGCGGGTATCAGCGCGCTCCGTGAATCCTGTCGAGGTGCTCCGGGTCATCCTTGCCCGAGTTGATGCGTTGGCAAACCGCGCTGTCAGCCCCTTCGCAGAGCTGGCCACTGCTGCCGCGCGTCGCGATGGCCGTCCATAGCGAGGAAATCGCCCACAGCGCCAGTCCCAGGCCCACCGTCGCCCAGCTCGGCTCCGCCAGCTCCGCCGGACCGCCCAGAAAACCCAGGACGATTGCGACTATGCCGGCCAGCCAGAGCACAGTTATCGGTGCTGCGCAACAACTTGCGCAGCCAAATCTGCACACGGCGACCGTTGGCGCGAGCAGTATCAGTGCCGCCCGTTTCATGCCTCGTCCTCGATAGAAGGGGAACCTCAGACCTTCGTATAACACACCTCTGTGGGTGTGAAAAGCACTAGACTTCCGCCCAGCAGCAAACGTCAGTGTGTGGATTTCTTGCTTCGCAGGCGCAGAACCGGGGCTTTTCGGATCGTCGACCGCGTTTCCGCCGTGAGTCTCGGCCGGCCGTAGCCGGCCGGCTTTCTGCTGCCTGGGGAGAGTTTCGAGTCGTCCTGAATCTTCTTGTTTTGCATGCCGCCGAGGATAGTCAGGCCGATGAGCCTGAGTGCCTTGTCGCTTAGTTTCATAGATGCAGGGATCTTCTTTATGCTTGTTTTATAGGGTGTTACACGCGCAGAACTTGTGATTGTTGTCACTGCGGTTTCGCTATATCTAACGGCTGAAAAGCGCTTCGCTTGAGCTGGCGGGGGGGGCACGACGGTTGGTTGCAACATTGCCCGGCAACGCATCGCGCGGCTTTGCTGACGTTCAGCGCGGTAGGGCTTCGCTCAAGTGCGGACGAATTTCGCGCAGCATCAGCGGGAACAGCTTGGGCGTGGCCGCCACGATGTTGCCCGTTTGCAGAAAATCGTGGCCGCCGCTGAAATCGCCCACCAGGCCTCCGGCCTCTCGGACAAGCAGCACACCAGCGGCCATGTCCCAGGCGTTAAGGCCGATTTCCCAGAAGCCGTCGAAGCGCCCAGCGGCAACATAGGCGAGGTCAAGTGCCGCGGAGCCGGGTCGACGGATGCCCGCGGTGTCCGCAATCAGCGCCCTGAACATCGCCAGGTAGGCGTCCAGGTGTTGCTGGTCCCGGTAGGGAAAACCGGTGCCCAACAGGGCGCCGGTGAGGGTGTTCTGTTTGCTGACGCGGATACGACGGTTGTCCAGAAACGCACCGCCGCCACGGCTGGCGGTGAACAGCTCCTGGCGCATGGGGTCGTAAATCACCGCCTGGTCGAGGCGCCCCTTGTGTTTCAGTGCAATGGAGACCGAGAACTGCGGGTAACCGTGCAGGAAATTGGTCGTGCCGTCGAGCGGGTCGATGATCCACTGAAACTCATCCTTGCCCTCGTGCTCGCCGCTTTCCTCTGCCAGTACGGCGTGGTCGGGGTAAGCCTTGCGGATCACCGCGATGATCTCATTTTCCGCCTGACGGTCCACCTCGGAAACAAAATCATTGCGTTCCTTGCTGGTGACCGTCACCTTGTCGAGGCGGTCGATGTGCCGGACGATAATATCTCCGGCGTTGCGCGCAGCGCGCACCGCGATGTTCAGCATAGGGTGCATAGGGAAATCCGGCTGGTACCAAACGGGTAGGCGATTGTACCTGTTCGTTCAGGGTCTGTGAACAGCCCTTATCGCGTGGATCCGTTGGCCTTTCAGGAGCCTGACCGCGAAGGACGCTGAGGGCGCGAAGTCAAAACACGTGTTTTCTGATACGGGAAAAATGCTGCCTCACAGGCTGTTTGGAAACGCTATCCTGAATTCAGCAATCATTATTTCCTTCGTACCCTTAGCGTCCTTCGCGGTTAAATAGCGCCGGCAATTCAATCCTGCCCATTCGATATGGAGAAGCCCCAAAACAATAAGCCGGGTTTTGCCGTGTATTCCGTGGCCACAGAAGCAACGGTATTTCTATCAGATGCGCTGCGCGCTTACCTCTTCTGACGCTTGTATTCCTCGCGCAGGCGCTTGCGCTCCTGCGGGCTGAGTTGCTCGTACTGGTGGCGCTGCTGTTCCACTTCGCGGCGCTTGTCCGGTGTCAGATTCAGATAACGCTGTGCACCCTGGCGCATGTCCTTCTGGCGTTCACTGCTGTAACCATCCCACTTGCCGCGATGACGTTCCAGTGCGCGCTGTTCTTCCGGCGTGAGTGATTGCCAGGGAATGTCGCCGCGTTCAGCCAGGTACAGGCGGTAGGCATCGATTTCCGCGTGGCCCGATTGAGCGCCCAGCAGGACGGTACCGGTCAACAGGAATGAGGCAATTTTTTTCGAAGACAGTTTCATAGTG
>Ga0209536_100015852_pt1 | contig 10737 bp, 7 predicted proteins | sample DeeMarSeWOR28_12_FD_187461 | JGI IMG/M metagenome (GOLD analysis project Ga0209536, IMG submission 187461) | Marine sediment microbial communities from White Oak River estuary, North Carolina - WOR-2-8_12 (SPAdes) (version 2) | ecosystem: Environmental > Aquatic > Marine > Intertidal zone >...
ATACACTCGGCCGGCGAAATCGGTTCTTACCAGGTACTTCAATATTGCTTCATTGAAAACGAATGCATCGATTTTTTTATCGACAATCGCCTCTAGACCATCCTTTATACTCTCAAGTGGCATCACTGCAATCCCGCGCTCAGTGAGAAAATCCAAGCTTTCCGAGTGGGCCAGAGAACCAACTCGAACACCAGGCAGATCGCGCAGGCCACGGACCTTGCCTTTCAACTCACCAATGGTGAACGAGGTGGTGACGGCAGCCGTGAAGCTGGCGATCAAGACGACCGAGGCGAACATCCAGATAAGCGCAACCATCCGCCCGCCCAGGGTCTTGGGCGCTTTGTCTCCATAGCCCACAGTGGTAAGGGTTACGATAGCCCACCAGATACCACTGCCAATTCCTCTCAGAGTTCCGCCGCCGAACATTTCACGGTTCCGGCGACCCTCGAATAGCCACACCATTGTACCGGCTATTAACGCCAAAATGATAAGGGCGGCAATGACCGGGAGGATATTCAATGAAACCAAACGCTCGGCAAAGCGAAGCCAACTGAGCCGACTGGTTTCTGCCGGTACCGCTATGGCCGATCCCGACCTGAGGAAGGGAAGGCTCAAGTCCATAAGGATTTCGTGCTTCTCTGTGGCGGCCAAAGCCGGTATTATATCAACTTCACCTTTCTTAACCGCCTCCACTAACTGCTCGATACCGTATTCTCGCAGCTCGAATTCGACACCCAACTCCTGAGCAATAGCTTCCCAGAGTTCGATGCTGAGCCCCTCCCAGGCGCCATCCGTCGTCTTCCTGGCGAAGGGCGGTGCATCAATAAGTCCTACCATCACCTTGTCCAGCGCAAAGATATCTTGCTCTGCAAGACAATTGACAGGCAACAACGTCAAAATCAAGAGCGTTGCGATTCCCAGAGCTCTCGCCATGACCATCTTTTGATTCTGCGACACGATGTTTACCTCCGATTCTATTTGTTTGCAATTCAGCCGGTCATAGGATAAACACTCCTGGTCACAGTGCTCTGAGGAGCATACCAAACCTCCATCTCCAATTTCAACCGGTAGATCTAACTCACAATAGAAGGAGGCAAGTCTTTGTTGCACCTTACAAAGGGGTCGGGCCAAGCCAAGTCGCTGATTTTCTTGGTAATGGCATCATAAATGTGGCTAACTATTCCGAATAACAGCGTTTTTGAGCTCAAAAAGAGACGTTTTGGTGGTGGGTTAAGAGAAAAAGCCGCTCACGTTGGACATGAGCGGCTTTCTTGATCTGATATCTGATTCTGATAATGGTAGGGAAGAGAGGATTTGAACCTCCGCCCCTTTGAACCCCGTGCCGGGTTCGGGTTTTTTTATGTCTCCGATATCGATACGTTATTGAAATCATTACATCAACAACTTGAGGTAAAAGGGACAAAACGGATGACCCTCGCTCTACCACTTGACAACTTATTGCGCATTGTGGCATAGGGTTAAAGCGTAAAGTTTATGCTTTATACGTTTTTTCAAATCAGGTGGAGCGGCAAAGATGGAAGAGTGGGAACCGAACGACATCCGAGAGGCACTCCGTATTCCAAAACAGCGAATGGAGTATCTCAAGCTAAAAGTGGGGATCACTGCCGATATTGAAGAATCTGACACTCCAGGAAGGGCGAACAAATATTCATTCCGGAATGCAGTGCAGTTTGCAATCGCAGAAGAACTGAACCGTCAAGGTGTGAAGTTCGAGGATATAAAAAAGGTGCTACTTATTTTAGATAGGGAACAAGTCGAATGTAATATTTTTCCTTCTGGCCTCAGGCCCGAGCATACCATGGAAGATGCGTTATCCGACTTTTTTGTGGCCGAGAAAAATCTTCAATTTTTCATCATAATTGAACCTTATACGGAATCCTGGCATCCCGTGAATATAACCGTTCTCCCCACAGAAAGTGATATGACCGCTTATGTGTCAAAGCTGTCAAAGGTAAGCACGATAATAAATCCAATACGTATCAGGGATACAATGATTGATTACTGGAAGACTAGGGATAGAGAGGAGAGTCTACGCAAAGCGGGAATCACCAGCAGGCAGCTATTGAGAGAAGAGACAGAAGCATTTCTGAAAAAACTCGAGGACGAAGGGGTTTAACGTTTTTTTGATGAGAAAAGTATAAAGTTTATGCTTTATGAGGTTGCCATGCAGCCAAATTCAAAACTCTGGGCGGCTATTCGGGAAAGTATGATCATTTTCAGACTACTCACAAGGCCTGGATAGATGAGTCTCTCGGAAAGGGTAGCAGCGTTTTCGAGAGCACGTGGAACCGGAGCATTGCAGTCGGGAGCGTGCAATTCGTTGAGAGGACAAAGGAAGAGCTTGGTATTAGAGCGAAGGGGTGGAAGGTACTCGGGCGTGGAGAAGGCTAAGAGCTTCGAGAGTTGCCAGCTCTCTATGGCGACGGTTTGGGTATCAAAAAGGAGGATATAGGGGCTGAAAATAGTTATCTCTGGAACACTAATCTCATGATTTCATATAGTGGCTCGGCCCGACCCCGACCCGCCCAACCCGACAACCCGCGCGGCGACCCGCGACCTGGCGCCCGCCGACCCGGACTCGCAGAACCAAGCCAGCCTCCATAGAAAAATAAGGGGTTTGCATGTATAGAAAAAGAAACTTCCAAACCCCTTTTGTCGTTGTTGTCTCTTGGCCTCAGAAGGACAGAAGAGCTTGAAATCGCGCTTTATTTCGAGTGGTTGATAGCTGATGAACCGTTCCTCAACTTCCTTCTGTATCCCGCAAGTCCGATCAAGCCCGAAACGAGCAAAAGCATGGTGCTGGGCTCGGGGACAGGCGTACCATCTACAGTAATAGCAGATACCGAAACATTTCCACCAGCTCCACTCGTGTACCAGGCGCCAGAGAAAACCTGCATCTGAGTCATGTCACCCGTAAAGCTGAGGCCAGCAGGATCAGTATCTATAGAGAAAGTACCTCCATCAGTGTCAAAGCCGGTGGTTAAACCGTTGACTGTGGCAAACATGGTTCCAAGTGTGTCGCTAATGGCGTGGTAAGAAATTTCAATATTGTAAATTCCTCCGGTATTCGCTGCACTGTCGTCTTGCCAAGGGTCAACACCGTCTCTGTCAAACCAGATGCCCTTATTTGAAAAAGTTCCGAAAGGTGTAACAACGGTATCAGGATCTGTAGCGTCATAGTCGCTTTCTCCCCTGCCGCCTGATGCTGAAAGGTTGTGCTTGTCGTCAAGATCCAAGTTATTTGGGTCAGTTGCCAGATCACCTACGAGGGAGGTCATCCAGCCGCCTGCCCCTCCCTGATAGGTATTGAATGGCCCGGGATTAAAATTCCCAGCGCCTACCTGCCTAATTCCCACTTCGATATACGGCGTTTCGCCAGCTGAAGTTTGTGTGACCGCACTTAAATTTACAGTGTAGGTGAGCGTGAGGTCGCCAGCCGTTAAATCCCAAACATCCGAAAAGTTACTCGCTGTATAGCCGGGTGAAAAGTTGATATTCCCATAATTAAGAATAATCGCATCGGCAGGTTTCGCAAGACAAAAAAACATTAAAAAAGCTAGTGATCCAATGACTAAAAATCGCAAATCATTCATTTTCATAAATTTATCCTCCTTTTTGTTTTTAATAATGATTAACCTGTGTAATTTATGGTCCTTTTTAAATTTAATCAGTAAAATTTTACGATTTTTAGAAAAACAGATCGAGGGATTTGCATTCAATGTAACATGGAAAAGGGCTTTGAGCCCTGGACTCTATATGTCCTATAGTGCCAAAACAATCAAAATTTGAACCTTTTCTCCATTATAATCTCCGCAAAATAAATGCCAACTTAAGTTGTCATAGTATTTACAAATATTTACAGATACTTAAGTTGCTCAGGGAGATCGGTACTGATTTGTATGGAACGAGAACTGTAAACAATATCGACGACTTTTTAGCATGTTAGGAAAACATAGCGAGGGGGAACGATGTGGAAACACGAGTAATTAGAGCGGGATAGCTTTACAATTGCCTTGTAAAGGTTCCCGACACTGTCTCCGACGGGCATCGAGGCAGGGCGGGTGGAAAAAATCCTTCTAATGGGTTTTTTGTCTTTTAGGTCTGTCTTTTTTCTTTTTGGTCAGGCCAAGCCAAGTGTCTGATTTTCTTAGTAATGACATGAGAAATGTGGCCTAATATTGGGCAATAACAGCAATTTTGAGGTCAAAAAGAGCTGTTTTGGGGACCTCAGGGTGAGAGAGAAAAAGCCGCTCGCGTTAAAAAAGAGCGGCTTTCTTGATCAGAGAATGGTCGGGACGAGAGGATTTGAACCTCCGACCCCCTGAACCCCATTCAGGTGCGCTAGCCAGACTGCGCCACGTCCCGACAGTAGGTCATGTAACACCATTTGCGAGTCGTGTCAAGCAATCTGGTAAACTGCAATCTGGTAAGCAGTAAGCGGTAAGCAGCACGAGATGTTGTTCGTTATTCGTTATCCGTTATTCGGAGAACTTCAGCTCATACCTTTCCCTAACCTTGAACTTGGAACCTTGAACTTGGAACCTTGAACTACTGTCCTCCTTGGCGCGCCGAAGCCGTGAGGCGAAGGCGGCTGACTTCTGTGGCTCTGGAGTTCTGGGGCTCTGAGAAGTTTGCCCCATGCCCCATGCCCTATGCCTTACCCATTGATTCCAACTTGTTTTTAAAATACTCGATGGTTTGGCTCAAACCCGTTTTGAAGTCGATTTCCGGCTCCCAGTTTAGTTCAGCCTTAGCCAGAGTGATGTCAGGACAGCGTCTGACCGGGTCATCGGGTGGCAAAGGCTGGTATTCGATTCCGGCAGTAGACCCGGTGTTTTTGATAATGTTCTCTGCTAGTTCGGCGATGCTGATCTCTTGAGGATTACCGAGATTGACCGGACCAGTGAACTTATTCTGCTCCATCATTGCTATCATGCCTTTGACCATGTCGCTTACGTAGCAAAATGAACGGGTGTGACTGCCGTCACCATAGATGGTAAGAGGTTTCCCTCGCAGTGCTTGGGTTATGAAGTTGCTCATAACTCGACCGTCGTTCAAGGCCATCCGCGGACCATAGGTATTGAATATCCGGACAATACGGACGTCCACTTGATTCTGACGGTGATAGTCCATCATGAGGGTTTCGGCTACCCGCTTGCCTTCGTCATAACAGCTTCGCAGCCCGATACAATTAACGTTCCCCCAATAGGTTTCCACTTGGGGATGTATAGTGGGATCGCCATATACCTCTGAGGTAGAGGCCTGGAGGATGCGGGCTTTCACTCTTTTGGCAAGGCCGAGCATGTTCAAGGTCCCCATAACACTGGTTTTCACGGTCTTCACGGGGTTGTATTGATAGTGAACCGGCGAAGCAGGGCAGGCGAGGTTGTAGATCTGGTCCACCTCGAGGAGAATGGGATTTACGAGATCGTGACGGACTAGCTCAAAACGGTAGTCGCTAAATAAATTCTTGATGTTGTCCTTGCTGCCGGTAAAAAAGTTGTCGAGGCATACCACCTCATTACCTTTATCCAGCAATCGCTCGCACAGATGACTACCAATAAAACCGGCTCCGCCGGTAACCAGGATCCGCTTTGCCATTTTATCCTCCGGATAGGCATAGAGCATGGGGCAGGGAGCATAGGGTAAAACCTGTACCCTATCCCTTTGTTCTATGCTCTAAGCCCTGTGCGCTTGTTTGGTAAGCAATTGTCATGCCCGAAAGGATTTATAAACCCAGTTACATTGAGTTAAAATCTTTGGTTTCGGTGCCAATTCCAGGCGGTGGAAATAATTTCATCAAGGGTATATTGAGGATTCCATTTGAGAATTTCCCTGGCCTTGTCGCCTGAAGCCACAAGCTCTGGTGGATCTCCGGGTCGGGGGCCGACATCCCTGTATGGGATAGTGAGCTGACAGATCTGCTGACAATGCTCAAACACTTCTCGTACGGAGTGGCCTTTGCCGGTGCCCAGGTTGAGGGACATGCTTTGCCCGCCCGCAAGAAGATAGCTGAGGGCTGATACGTGGGCCTCCGACAAGTCACACACATGGATGTAATCACGGATGCAGGTGCCGTCTGAGGTGGGGTAATCGGTGCCAAAAATTTGTATTTCAGGTCGACGGCCCAGGGCAGTTTGCAACACCAGAGGTATCAAATGGGTTTCGGGATCGTGCGATTCGCCGATACGTCCTTGAGGATCAGCACCCGCTGCATTGAAATAGCGCAGGGAGACATGTTTTATACCGTGGGCAACTTCATACGTGGAGAGAATCTCCTCAAAGAAATGCTTGGTCAGACCGTATGGATTTATGGGGCTTTTGGCATGGGTTTCAGGAATGGGAATCTCAGAGGGGTCGCCGTAAACCGCACATGAAGAGGAAAAAATGATCTTGTCCACCCCAGACTTCAGCATGGCGTTGAGAAGGTTGAGGCCATTGACCAAATTGTTGCTGAAGTATTTTTCGGGCGCCTCCATGGACTCGCCCACGTAACAGAAAGCGGCGAAGTGAATAACCGCTTCAATCGGAAATGTTTCGAACAGGTGACTGAGGGCAGGAGTATCAGCCAGGTCCGCCTGAACAAAATGACCTTCCAGGACGGCCTCACGGTGACCGTAGCAAAGGTTGTCTAGAGTCACAGGCTCATATCCCGCATCTATCAAACTTAGCAATGTGTGGCTGCCGATATAGCCGGCACCGCCAGTAACGAGAATCATAAGCAACATCCTCAATAAAGGGCGCAACCCCAAATGACAAGGTGGCGGTAAGAACAAACGATCAGGCACAGCAGGCTGTGACCCATGGAGGGCTTATTCCACATTAGAAGGGGAGTGTCAAGGGTTTGGGCTGCGAAGTGGTTTAGATTTCAGAAAATATCCTTGAAGGTACCTGTGGGTTTAGCTATAGTTGCGGCACAGTTCTTGTAAGAGGAGGCACTGACATGGCCGTTGCTGCAAAAATAAAGGATGCAATAGAACGTTCGTCGTGGATCCGCAAAATGTTCGAGGAGGGAGCTCGCCTCAAATCTCTTCACGGTCCTGACAAAATTTACGATTTCAGTCTGGGCAATCCAGACTTGGAGCCGCCAGAAAAGTTTCGCCAGGTGCTTCGTTCGATACTTGCCGCGTCTGCAACTGGAGCCCACAGCTATATGCCCAATGCAGGCTATGAAGAAACTCGCGCTGCAGTGGCCGCCTACGTGAGTCGAGAGCAGGGAGTAAAGATCAAGAGTGAGCACGTGGTCATGACCTGTGGAGCTGCTGGGGCTCTGAACTGCATTTTCAAAACCCTTTTCGATCCAGGCGACGAGGTAATCGTTTCAGCGCCATACTTTGTAGAATATGGATTTTATGCGGATAATCACGGCGGTCAGATACGAGTGGTTTCGACGAGAGACGATTTCACTCTTAATCTGGAGGCCATTGAAAAAGCAATCAACCCCAGAACCAAGGTGGTTCTAATCAATTCTCCCAATAATCCCACGGGACAGATATACGATCGTACCTCTTTGAAACAACTTGGCGACCTGTTGACTGCCAGCAGCAGGAAAATGGGCAAGACAATATATCTGGTCTCAGATGAGCCCTACCGAAAAATTGTCTACGATGGCTTTGAGGTGCCAAGCATTTTTGAGGTCTATCCCCATAGCATTGTAGCTACTTCTTACTCCAAGGACGTTTCCTTGCCGGGGGAGCGGTTAGGCTTTTTGGTAGTTCACCCGGAGGCAGACGAGGTAAAGAGTTTAATGGGTGGCTTTGTCTTGGCAAACCGTATTCTCGGCTTCGTCAATGCTCCCGCTTTGATGCAACGGGTGGTTACCCATCTTCAGGGAGTTTGCGTAGACGTCGGGGTATATCAAGAAAGAAGAGATCTTTTTTGCCGGGGGTTGACCGATGCCGGCTATGATTTGGTCAAACCCCGGGGAGGTTTCTATCTGTTCCCCAAAAGCCCGCTTGCCGACGACGTATCCTTTGTCAGTTTACTGCAGGAAGAAAACATTTTGGTTGTGCCAGGCAGGGGTTTTGGCTCTCCCGGGTACTTCAGGATTGCCTATTGTGTTGGAAAAAAGACAATTGAAAGTGCCCTGCCAGGATTTGCCAGGGCGCGGAAGCGGGCCCTGGGGAAGGCATAGAGCATAGAGCATAGGGCATGGAGCGCAGGTCATAGGCAAATGCAGCTGGCAGCTGACAGTTGGCAGCGGGCAGCGGGCAGTGACGTTATCAGTTATTAGTTATTTGTTATTCGGGAGTTTTGTCCCTGTGAGCTTTGAGCTATGAACTGTGAGCTGAATTGCCGGTTTCTACGGTTTTTACACTTTGACGAATTCACAAATTGACTCGTTGACGAAGTAAGCAATTTGCTCTCAGCAGCAGAGCAAGGTAGAATTAAATAGTAGTTGATTGCGCCCGAGAGATAAAACATGGAGCCAAGTTACCTTAAAACTCACAAAGACTCCATCCTGCAAAAACGAATCGAGAGCGGTTTGTCCATTTTAGAAGAGTGCCGTCTCTGTCCGAGGCATTGCGAAGTTAATCGGCTGGAGGGTGAATTGGGCTTCTGCAGGACGGGACGTACAGCAGTAATTTCGAGCTACAGCCCCCATTTTGGCGAAGAGGATCCTCTGGTTGGCCGGAATGGGTCGGGCACAATTTTCATGACCCACTGCAACCTGGGCTGTGTATTTTGCCAGAACTACGAAATCAGTCATTTGTCTGAAGGGGTTGAGGTAAGCGCGGCGGACTTGGCCCAAATTATGCTTACCTTGCAGAGGCGAGGCTGTCACAACATTAATTTTGTCACTCCCACCCACATGGTGCCCCACATCCTCGAGGCCCTGCCAGAGGCCATTGAAGGAGGTTTGAAGGTTCCACTAGTGTACAATTGTGGCGGCTATGAGGAGGTGGATACTCTGAAGCTCTTGGATGGAATTTTTGACATTTACATGCCGGATTTCAAGTTCTGGGACTCCGAGGCAGCGGCTCGCTTTTGTTCAGCCCCCGACTACGCTGAAAAGGCCTGTGCTGCCATTAAGGAAATGCATCAACAGGTGGGAGATCTTACTCTGGATCGAGAGGGAATTGCCCAGCGTGGCTTGCTTGTTCGGCACCTGGTGATGCCCGAGGGGCTGGCTGGTACCCGGGAGATCATGCGGTTTCTCGCCACCGAAGTTTCCAACGATACCTACGTAAATGTCATGAGCCAGTATCGGCCATGCGGTGAGGCTCATAAATTCCCGGAACTGAGACGCTCGATTACCGCAGGGGAGTTTCGTGATGCTATAAGAATGGCTCAGGAAGAGGGGATCCATCGGTTGGATGAGCGCAGGTTGATCCAGCTATTTAAGTGGCTCTAGGGACTTCGTCCCCAGAGGAATGTTGGAACAACGGAATAGTGGAATGATGGGTCGAAAGGAAGGTAAGACCTCAAGTTTTTTTCTCATTTTTGCACCAAGAGTTCCGCTGTTCCAAAAGTGGAGTATGAAAGAAGTTGCCCAGGAACAAGGGGCGATCAAAAGGGATAAGTCTTTAATAAGGTGGAGAAATTTCGGGGCACTGCTATTATGGATTTGGCAGGACGCATTTTTGTCATAGGGGACATACACGGCTGTCTCGACAAACTTGAGCTTCTCTGGGGTAACATAGACCCTCGCCCTGGTGTGGACCAGCTTGTTTTCCTTGGTGATTACGCCTTACGGTTTGAACAATTATTTCGCCGCTTCATCACAAATAGCCACTCTTTTTTAAAACGGGTCCCCTGTTATCAGTTAAATTTTTCCATTAATCGTAATTTATGGAGGTATCTCTAGATGAAAGATAAAACTTTTTGCAGAAACGATGACGTTGCCTTCAGAACTATTGAAAGCACTACTTTTTTAGCCAGCCCGTACTCAAAAAAGATATACCCCTTAAACAGCGTGGGGAATTTTATCTGGTGCAAATTAGAAGAAGCCACAAACTTTCAAAACCTGCTGAATAATATCGTTGATGAATTCGACGTGAAAGCAGAGATTGCAGAAAATGACCTGCAAGAATTCTTACGGGATTCATTAAGTGAAAAATTAATTAAGGAATGCAATTAAAATGCCTTGTTTAACTGTGGGAGAATTAGAAAAAATAACTTATCAGAAGAAAATACCCTTTGATGCGCTGATTGAGCTGACGCACTCCTGTAATTTAAAATGCATACATTGCTATTGCATAAAAGAGGATAGGCCGCTTTTGAACCTGGAAGAAATCCGGGATTTACTTCGCCAATTAGCTGCCTTAGGATGTCTATCTTTGACTTTTTCCGGAGGCGAAGTATTTTTAAGAGAAGATTTCTTTGAGATTTTAGAGATCGCAAAAAAAGTTACTAAGAAGAAACCAGTTATAGTGATGAAATCAGGAAGAACAGAAGAAGGATCAAAAGCAGTTCTTTCACATACTGGAAGCATTTCAGGCCAGGATAACATATATGATGTGGCTTTTGAAAAGGCAGGCATTTTAAGAGCAGAAAATATAGATGCATTATTTGAGCTTGCCAGGATTTTCTCAAACCTGGAATCGCCAACAAAAGATTCTGTTGCCATTGTCACAAACGCAGGAGGTCCCGGAGTATTGGCAATAGATGCATGCTCTCAATATAATTTGAATGTTGCAAAATTTTCAGAATCAACAACCAGGAAATTAAAGGAAAAAATGCCAATGCAGGCAAACATACATAATCCAGTTGATG
>Ga0209536_100015853_pt1 | contig 10737 bp, 11 predicted proteins | sample DeeMarSeWOR28_12_FD_187461 | JGI IMG/M metagenome (GOLD analysis project Ga0209536, IMG submission 187461) | Marine sediment microbial communities from White Oak River estuary, North Carolina - WOR-2-8_12 (SPAdes) (version 2) | ecosystem: Environmental > Aquatic > Marine > Intertidal zone >...
GGGGCTGAGGCTCAACGGAAACTACGCTGTTCTGCGCTTCGACCGCCGCCAGGAAACGTGGGAATTCGCGTTCATGGGGCAAAAAGGCGAGGCTTTTTAGTTATTATAAAAGGGGGAGGGCAACATGATCAAGGCTATTTTAAGGTGGTTTGGAGATGCTTTTATGGGTGGATATGAGATACGTTTAGCAGCTAAATTGGATGAACTAACTGAAGCCGTTAAAGAAGTGACCGCCGCCGTAAAAAAGGAAGACAAATAGGGGTAAGACAGATTGCCAGGGCACCCAAAACCTATTAAAAACCATCAAAAACCCCCAAATCTCTACGTCGCATAATATATCTTATGTCAAGTTGGCCAGGGGTGATGATTAGGGTCTTTTTGGCTTTTTAATGCCAAATATTACGTAACCCGGGGGTTGTCCACAGAGGTTCTATACAGCTCCCTGCTGCTTCAAGGCGTATGTAGCTAACGCGTAGAGCGCGTATACTCCACCATCAGAAGGATTAAATTTGCTGAAGTAAGCCTTGGCGGCCTTCAACTCTATAACCTCTTTTGCGGTTAATGATACCCCGCCTGTTTTGCTCTCCAACCCCCTCTTGTAGATCGAAAGCACAGCATCGAAATGCTTTGCATATTCCTTTATGGCGGCCTTGCCTTTGAGCTCGACCCCCATAAAAAAGATAGAGGATGTACTATCCGCGTTATTCTCCAGTATAGCAATATCCATCATTGCGTTGACTACAAGGCCCAGCATTGTCTTCCGCGCATTATTTACCGCTTTTTTTGTCTCGGCGCCTGACACACCGACAAATTTCTTTGAGGCGCCATCTACCAGTTGATCGACCGGAGTAAAGGCAAAGCGGGCGATCTTTCGAGCATTTGGCATAATGGACGAATTAGCGCTGTTAAAATACCTTATTACACCCATTTTCTCAGAATTCGCGGAATTCAAGGCTTCCTTCTGAGAATTTCCATAGTTGATCGAATAAATGTTGCCCATCCAATTGCAAGTATCCGTAATATGATCATGAACAGCATTTTGATCATTTTTGGCGATGGATGATACTTTATTGTTATTACCAAAGATCACGTTCTTGCCCTTTATCCCGATCGCGATGATATGGTTACCAAGACTGACATCCTTGGCTGACATATTAATGACCAGATTAGCGAATTTCACCTTCATGCCCGCGGCCTTGAATATATCACTGTAGACCTGGGCATAGACCCCGCAGTCGATCCGCACCCTGCCCTGGCCATCCTTTGACATTTGGGCCATCAGATCATCGCTCATTTTAGGCAGTTTATCATTTACCGCGTCTTTTGCTTCCTGCAGGGTCGATACCGGCGTTTCAACAAAATGAGCATCCATAAATAGCTGCACATCTTTTTCAAACCGCTGAAGTTTGGCCTCATTCCACGGGCCTTTCTTGTAGGTCATTTTTATATACGCAAGCCCCTCTTTATAGCTCATGGAGGCAAGAGGATGCTTGGGCTTCTGGGCGGAAGGGCTCAGGGACACCGAATCCTCAAAATAGGTCTCAAACAAAGGGGAGCTCTGGAGGGTTTTTTCTGGATCGGATTCCGGGGATGAAACAAAATTTGCCTTTAAAGCAATGTTCAGGTCCTCCATGCTCACGTCATAATGACCGTCGCTGTCCCGGTCCTTTATGACCGCAAGCAGTCCGGCTTTGTAATCTTCGAATTTCGAGAACGCGGGAAGGTATCCACGGGATCTGAAGGTCTTGAAGATGTTTTGGGCAAGGACTTCCTTGGTCGCCCCCTGGCAGGCCTTGAGCGTGGCTTCAAGAAGGCCGTTCTTGCTGATATTATAGACCGGTGACTTGACCGGCTTTTGAAATACTATTTCTTGGGTACTCATGGTCCTCTATATATATTATCGTGTTCTTATGGGTAAAACTTGCGTGATTTGAGGGCCGATAGAGGTAGGTTTTCCTTATCAAATAGCCATTTTTTGTGACCATTTTCCACTTAGTTCAATAAGTGGTTGATTATTGCCAGGATCAGTGTAAAATAGAATATGTGAAGCAAAAAACTAGCAAAATAAAGAAGTGCCCCTTTATTAAGGCTCCTTGCATGAAAGATGAATGCTTATTTTATGTTTCAAAAGCGGGCGCCGGCGCACAGAGCAATGGCTGCGCATTTATTGAGCTGAAAGAATCAATTAAACATATGACTGACATTGAGATGAAGAATACGTTGAAACATGTCAATCACATGGACCAAGACGGAGTAAAAGTGCGGTTCCTATAATCAGCCGTTCAGGCGGACGACCTTCCAGGTATACTTTTTTGCCCCTTTGAGATCAAGGACCTCTCGGTGCAACACGCGATGCCCCCTATCCTGGACGTCAATCCTATAATCATCACCCCGCCGGGCGTAGAAAGTGAACGTGGTTCCCTTGGCGGTGATCCTGGTCGGCTTGACCTCCTGGCCGGTCGAACCGCTGACCAGCTTGATCTCGGCGTCAGAAACGAACCTCTCAACACCGGACGGAGCGCTGGTTATGGCTGAAACATCCACCACGTACAGCTGGTCCTGGCCGCCGATCATGCCCAGGGGGTTAAAACCGCCTATAATTGAGGCTATTAATAGTATGGGGATCGCTTTTTCCATGGTAGCCTAACCGAACAATCCATCGAAGAAGTCCTCAACCTCGTCCCAAACATCCCCTGCCAGATCGCCAATGTCATCAGCCAGATCAAGGACCTGATTGGCCGCACCCCTGGCGGCAGCGTAAAAGCCCTCGCCCGCTGCTTCCAAGGCATAAAAGGCATCCTCCAGCGCATCAATCGTCCGCAGCGTGGCTTTAAAAGCGTCAGACGCCTTGTTAGAAGGTAATTTCGCCCTTAAAGAGCTTTCCTGCATGGTGCCTTTCTTGGCAAAGACCATGTAGAAGCGGTGACTGGTCGGGATCGAATTGTTCGCCCAGAAGAGATTAAATTTATCTTTTGTCCAGCATTCCGTATAATAAGGATTGTTGGGGTCGTTCACATAGACATGAGTGACCTGGCCCGCGTCATTGGTCTTGTACCCCACTGCATCCACCCAGTGCCCTTTGGTGGCATTCTCGAGGTAATTGGTAAGGGTCAGGTTGCTGCAGCCGCCGTTTATCCCTAAAACCGTGACCGGGCAGCCGTTGTCAATGTGCTGGACGATATCATTGATGCTGCCTTCCTCCTCATAGCGAGCCAGCATGTTCTTTGCGTTGGCTTTTCCGGCCAGCGCCAGGGGGCCGTGCCCGACCGTGTCAGAACGGAACATGTAATGGTAGTTGCCGGGGTCGATCCCGTAATACTTCATGATCATAGCCAGCGAGGTCGGCCCGCATTCATTGTGCCCCTGGCGAAGACGGGGAACTTCCAGTTTTATGTTCTTGGAAAGGCTTATTGCCTGCGCCTGCGGGAAATAGCGGGAGATCTGCAATTGATTGGTCCGAAGCGGACTTCTTTGGTAAGTCCTGGCAACAGTACTGAAGGTCCTTAAAAAAGAAGAAGATCCAGTGCGAAATCTAGATCTTGTTCTTAGGGTTCTCTTAACATTGGTCGTGGTTTTGCTGCGGAAAGGTTTGAGGAATCTGCTGAATCTGGCCATAATTGCTCCTCCTTTATCTGGGAGTCTATCTACTAGTATTATCGTATTAAAATGCGGAAAACTTGCGTAATAAGGCTAAAAACGCGCGCCGATGTTGAGGTCGAATTCACGCAGGGTCGCCTGGTCATCTATGGAATTAAAAACAACTTTTGGGGAGATCAGAAAATCTCCCCATAGATAGTCCAGGGAAACCGCCTGGTAAACGCCGGCATAGCTGTTGGTGCCCGCGGTCAGCAGATAATTAACGCCGTTGGCGTTATAGCGGATGTCCCGGTCCTTGACCTGAAAATTGAACTTTCCCAGGTGATAGTTGATGGAAAGGTGCTCTAGAATGCTGATCCCCACGTAGCCGCCGTATCGCGTGGCATTGACGGCTGAGGAATAATCCACGTCCAGCACCAGCTGCTCGATCTCCGGGCCGATGGTGATGTCTGCCAGCTGAAAAGCAGCATCAAAGCCAAAATTAACGCCCGCGCCCACACCAGTGGCAACACCCAGATGAACGTCAGACGCGAACGGCAGGTCGCGGACCTTAAAGGCAAAGGAACTGGAAGCCAGCATTGAAATAAAGAGTAAAAGGAAAAGAGCCCTTTTCATGCCAAAATCGTCGGGATTCAAACTAATCCCAGCCGCTTGAAGATCGTGCCCAGGTTGCGCAGATAATACTTGAGGTCAAAGACCTCGTTGAGCTCTTTGTCGGACAGGTTCTTTCTCACCTTCTTGTCCGCCTGGATGACCTTTTTCAAGTGCTGACCGCTGCTCCGGGCCTTCATGGCTGCGGCCTGCACGATCTGGTAGGCTTGTTCTCTGGTCAGCTTTTTGTCGATCAGGGCAAGCAGCAGCCGCTGCGAAAAGACCAGGCCCTGGGACTTTTCGATGTTGTCCAGCATCTTCTCGGGATAGACCACTAAATTATCCAGAACATATGACATCTTCTGCAGCATATAATCGACCAGAATGGTGCTGTCCGGGACAACGACCCTTTCTGTGGAGGAATGGCTGATGTCCCGCTCATGCCAGAGCGCGTCATTCTCCATGGCCACCATCGAATTTGCCCGAACCACGCGCGCCAACCCGCAGATCCTCTCGCAGGTGATCGGGTTCTTCTTGTGGGGCATGGCAGAGGACCCCTTCTGCCCCTTCTTGAACGGCTCCTCGACCTCGCCGATCTCTGTCTTCTGAAGGCCGCGGACCTCAAGCGCGATCTTTTCCAGGGTCCCGGCAATGATCGCCAGCACGGCCATGAATTCCGCGTGGCGGTCGCGCTGGATGACCTGGTTGGAAACAGGCTCAGGGTCCAGGCCAAGCTGCCTGCAGGCCAGCTCCTCCACCCGGGGGTCAAGATTGGAATAGGTGCCGACCGCGCCGGAGATCTGGCCGATATTTATGGCCTTTCGGGCGGCCAGCAACCGTTGCCGGTTCCTTTCCATCTCCTTGAGCCAGAGGGCGAACTTCAGGCCAAAGGTCATGGGTTCGGCGTGCACCCCATGCGAGCGCCCCATCATCACCGTGGTCCGGTATTTCTTTGCCTGCTTCTTGAGTATCTTAATGAACCCGTCGACATCTTTGAGGATGATGTCCGCCGCGTCCCGCATCACCAGCGAAAGTGATGTGTCCACCACATCCGACGAGGTCAGCCCCATGTGGATGAAGCGGCTGTCCGGGCCCACACTCTCCGCCACACTGGTAAGGAAAGCGATCACGTCATGGTCCACGGTCTTTTCGATCTCATTGATGCGCTTGATGGAGAACTTGGCGCTGGCCTTGATCTTCTTGAGCGAGGAAGCGGGGATCTTGCCCAGCCTGGCCCAGGCCTCGCAGGCGGCGATCTCAACCTCCAGCCAGGTGCTGAACTTATGCTCCTCGGACCAGATCTCCTTCATTTTGGGAAGCGTATATCTATCGATCACCGTCGGACCCCTTTCATGCCCCACAATTAATTGTGGGGTATCAAATTACCTTTTCACTTTATCGCCATGCTCTCGATCTCATCCATGAGCGCTTCGACCATTTCGATCTCAGGGACCTTTCTGACGACCTGCCCTTCCCTAAAAATAAGGCCGACCCCCCTGCCCCCTGCCAGACCGACATCCGCGTCCGCGGCCTCGCCCGGGCCGTTGACCTCGCATCCCATGATGGCCACGGTCAGCGGCTGCTTGATGCGCCGGGTCCTTTCCATGATCTCCCGCGCCAGCTTGATCACGTCAATATCGGTCCTGCCGCAGGTCGGGCAGGAGATGACCGTGACCCCGTGAAAGGTCAGCTCCATGGCTTTCAGGATCTCGTAGCCCAGCCGCACCTCTTCCAGCGGATTATCCGTCAGCGAAACGCGGATGGTGTCCCCGATCCCCCGGGCAAGGATGGCGCCGATGCCGGCGGCGGAGCGTATCGTGCCGATGCCGGCCACACCCGCTTCGGTGACACCCACGTGCAGGGGGTAGGCGATCTTACTGGAGATCATCTCGTATGCCTTAACGGTCATGGGCACGCTGGTAGCCTTGATGGAGACCACGATGTCATTAAAGCCCAGGCCTTCAAGGATCTTGATGTTGTTCATGGCACTCTTGACCAGGCCCTCGGCCGTGACATGGCCATGGTACCTGGCCCTGATCTTCTTTTCCAGGGAGCCCGAGTTGACCCCCACGCGGATCGGGATCTTGTGCGCCTTGGCCGCATCCACCACCGCCCTGATCTTTTCTTTGTCCCCGATGTTGCCGGGATTGATCCGGAGCTTGTCCACCCCGGCTTCGGCCGCCATCAGGGCGTACTCGTGGTTGAAATGAATGTCCGCCACCAGCGGGATATTGATCTGCTTCTTGATCTCCTTTAAGGCTTGCGCGGATTCCCGGCTGGGCACTGCCGAGCGCACGATCTGGCAGCCGGCCTTTTCCAGCTCATGGATCTGCTTGACAGTGGCATCGATGTTGGAGGTATCGGTCTTGGTCATGGACTGGACCACGATGGGGTTGCCCCCCCCGAGCTTGAGGCCGCCAACCTTTATTACCTTAGTTTTATCTCTGGTGGTCAGCATCTAGATCCCCTTTGACTCATCGGCATAGGCGCAGGCCAGCGCGCCGCTGGTTATGGGGGCGGTTATCAGGATGGCCAGGACATAATAGACCCAGAACGGTATGCCGAAGGCCAGGATGATCTGCCCCACCACAACATTGATGAAAGAAAGTATGATCAGGAACAAGAGGTGCCACCAGGTACCGTTCTTGCGGACCACCTCTTTGCTGGAGCGCATACCGTCCTCAATGTGCATGTTCCGGTCAAAAATGAAGAGGAGGGTGTACATCCACCAGGCCGCCCAGGCCAGCCCGGGAACGACCAACAAAAGGACGCCGATGAAGATGAGGATGGAGATCGCCAGGTTGCCAAAGAACAGAGAGAACCAGCGGTTGATGGGGTCCAGGACCTCGTTGGCCACCACCTTCTTCTTGCGCATGGCCTTTACGAAAAGCATCTGGAAACCTATGAAGAGCGGAACACTTAGGATGCCAAGGGTCACGCAGGACAGGATAATGACGATGATCAGCGCCACGAGCATGGTCACGATGTTCTTGGTGTAAATGTTCCAGGCATCAACGAACGGTTTCCCTATATTCATTTCTCTCCTCCTCTTACAGCTCTTTTTTTCCGGTCAGCATTCTGAACGCCTCAAGATATTTTTCCCGGGTCTTTTGAACAACTTCCTCGGAAAGCCGCGGAGCGGGAGGCTCCTTGTCCCACTTGATGGAGATCAGGTAATCCCTCACGAACTGCTTGTCATAACTGAACTGGGGGCCGCCGGGCTTATAGGTATCCCGGGGCCAGAAACGCGAAGAATCCGGGGTCAGGATCTCATCGATCAGAATGACCTTGCCGTCATATTTCCCGAACTCGAACTTGGTATCGGCGATAATAATACCTTTGCTCTCCGCGTAATCCCGGGCCGCGCTGTAGACCGCCAGGGTCTTCTCTTTAAGCAGGCTGCCCAATTCAGCGCCGATCTGGTCCTTCATTTCCTTTTCTGAAATATTGATATCATGGCCGGAGGCGGCTTTGGTGGCGGGAGTAAAGATCGGCTCAGAAAGCTTGTCGGATTCCTTGAGGCCCTGGGGCAGCTTAATGCCGCAGACCGCGCCGGACTGCTGGTACTCTTTCCAGCCGGAGCCGGAAAGATATCCCCGGGCCACGCATTCAATGTCAATGGATTCGGTCTTTTTGCCCAGCATGGAACGCTTGTCCAGCGCCTTCTTGACATCCTCATGGATGCGGATCTCTTCGGGGAACTCATCAACGTTGGCGGTGATCATGTGGTTATCGATTATTTTTTTGGTAAAATCGAACCAGAAGGCGGAGAGCTGGGTCAGGATCTTGCCTTTATCGGGAATACCATTGGGCATGACCGAGTCAAAGGCCGAGATGCGGTCCGAGGCGACCAGCAGCAGCTTGTCGCCCAGGTCAAAGACGTTCCTGACCTTGCCTTTCTTGAAAAGTTTGATGCCGGGAAGGTCAATATTTAACAATACTTGTTCCATGAAACACCTCCGAAAGCATGATTATATCACCTTTTTCAGCAATGTTAAATACAGGAATTTAGGCAGCGCCAGCTGTCTTTTCCAGCGCTCCGGCTCGGTAAAAAGCCGGTATAGCCACTCAATATACATTCTCTGCATCCATTTGGGAGCCCGCCTTTTTTGTCCGGAGATAACGTCCAGGCTTCCGCCAATGACCATGGCCACAGGGACCCGCAGCTCCCCATGATAGCGCTCAAGCCATTTTTCCTGGCGGCCCGCCCCCAGACCGGCGAACAGGACATCCGGCCCGGCATCCTTGACAGCCTTGATAGCCTCGCTGTCCTCCTTAAAGTAGCCATGATACGTTCCAACGATATTAATGCCTGGAAATTTTTCAAGGAGCCTGGCGGCCGCTGCCTGCGCAATACCCGGCTTCCCTCCCAGCAGGAAGATCTTTCTGCCCTGTTTGCCGCACTGCTCAATGAGCTTCAGCATCAGGTCAATGCCCGTGACCCTTTCTTTTAACGGGGTTCCCAGGATCCTTGACACGACCACCATGCTGATGCCGTCCGGGACCCGCAGGGAAGCGGAATTCACTATCCGTTTAAGCTCCTCATCCTTTTGGGCAGAAACGATGATCTCGGGATTGGGGGTAACGATCAGGTGCGGAGCGGGCGCGCCCAGGAATCCCTCGACGATCCCGACCGCCTCCGCCATGGAAACGTTATCGACCTTGACGCCGGAAAGATCGATGGTCTTCACTGCTTGATCAGCGTCTTTTTGACCCTGCGGCGCGACCGGAACTGGTTGGTGAAGAGGCGGAAATTGAGGGCCGCCTGGTCATGCAGCTCCTTCATCTTTTCGTCCAGCTCGGTCCTGATCCTCTTTTTGTCCTTCAGGATACTCTCTACCTCGTTCTTTATCTTGGAAAAGTCGATATGGTCATCGACCCGCAGATAGGGCTGCCCCACGCTCCTCATGAACGCCTCCACCTTGGGGTCGTACGATATGCCCAGCATGGGCACCGAGTTCATGGCGGCAAAGATCAGGGAATGGAGGCGCATGCCCAGCAGCAGGTCAAAGGTCGAAATGAGCGAGAGCATCTCGGCCGGCCGGCACATGCGGAAAATGACGTTGGACTTGCTCTGCATGTGGTTGATCACCTTGGAGGTCTCCGCCATGTCCTCGGGACAATGGAAGAGCACGAACACCGGCTCGTAGTGATAGGCCTTGCACAGCCAGTCGATGGTCTCGGAAAGCGCCCGGTACAGCTTTTCCTCTTCCTTTTTTGGGATGTTGCGCACCGCCACCCCCACCAGCGGCCGGTCAGTGCGGATAGCCTCCAGGCTCAGGATCTTCCTGCCCTCCTCCACCCTGGGGATCTTGAGGATGGCGGAGGGATCCCCCGAGAGATAGACCTTGGGCTTCTTCACCCCCAGCTTCCTGATCTGGTCGAAGGAATCCTGGTCGCGCAGGGTGATGAGGTCGACGCGGTTGAGGGTAAAGCGCGCCAGGGCGCGGTAGAACTTTCCCTGCAGCGGACCGAAGCCCTGGGCAAAGACCACGGTGCGCTTGCGCAACAGCTTGGCCAGCCAGATCAGTCCTATATAATAGAGAAAGCTGCGCTTACTGGTGATGTTCTGAAGGAGGGTCCCTCCCCCGCTCATAAAAACGTCCGCCCTTATCATCTTTGACACTATCCTGGCCCAGGAGAAGCGGTGGACCGCCTCCACCCCGTGCAGCTCCTTGGTGAGCTTGGGCGAATTGGAAAGCGCGGTGATGTTTATCTTTGGCTCATAATCGCGCAATCCCTCCACGATCGCCTGCAGTACGGAATCATCACCCACATTGCCAAAACCATAATAACCGGAGATCAGGACCTTCATGCTCTATACGCCTCCTTTTTTAAAGAAAATGTCAGCGGCAAAAGCGGCCGCGAACCCGAAGATGAGCCCCAGCACCATCCCGTTCACGGTCCGCATCATGGATATTATAAGCGGAGTATGGATGTGTGAAAAGGTGTTTATCACGGAAACGGGGGCGATGGTCCCGACCGCTGCCAGGACCCACAGCCATTTGGTCCCGCCGCGCAGGTAATAGACCGCGGACAGGAAAAGAAAGGGGTAGCCGACCAGGAACTCCTTGGTGCGGGGCCGGATGAAAAGGACCGCCTCTAAAAGGTTTCGGATATGCTTTTCAAAAGCGGGCACCGGCAGCACAAAGTTGCCGGAGCGGGCCACGAACACCGCCAGCGCGCCCATAAGGAACACGCCGGCCACGATCGACACCATCTTGACCTCCGTGTTCAGGAAGTAAGCGATGCGCTCGCGCAACCCCCCGCGCCCCTGCTTCAGGACAAAATAAAGGGAAACGATAGCAAGGGGCGCGACCAGCGCCAGTTTAACGCCCCGAAAGGTTTCCACCCCCAGCATATAGCGGTGATCGGCCAGGATGCCGATCAACAAAAAGACGCCGATAAAGGTCTCCGCCAGGATATTGAGCACGATGAACGCCCCGTTCAGCGGCACGAAGGTGACCCGGTCGCGGCGGGAAAAAGCGGAAACGACCGCCAGCGCCGGGAACACGACCGCCGCAAGCAACGCCAACCCGCTCTGCACAA
>Ga0209536_100015855_pt1 | contig 10737 bp, 8 predicted proteins | sample DeeMarSeWOR28_12_FD_187461 | JGI IMG/M metagenome (GOLD analysis project Ga0209536, IMG submission 187461) | Marine sediment microbial communities from White Oak River estuary, North Carolina - WOR-2-8_12 (SPAdes) (version 2) | ecosystem: Environmental > Aquatic > Marine > Intertidal zone >...
TTAAGACTGACTTGCCTCATACACAAACGGCGGAAAACCTGTGTGTTTGAAGGATTCCACCTACCTCCGAAATACATCCAGTAAAGAATAAGAATCGCACCCATAGCCACGACTGACCAGGGAACAGGAAAGTAAGTAACAACCAGGACCCAAACGCCAATTCCTAAAGAGCTGACACCGAAACCTATTAGTATGGAGCGGACGACCAGGGGAACTTTTATCCAAAATTGTCCGAAAGCATTTGAAGGGGAATTTGAATTTTTAAGTTGCTGCATAATTTTAAATTTTAAATGATACAGCAAGTATCCCAACTATTTTTATCACAATCGACCGATATCAGGATGTCGAACGCATTTGTTACATCATTTTTCGGAATTCGGAGGGTGTTTGTCCGGTTTCTTTTTTGAAGGCTGTATTGAAAGAAGATTTGGAATTGAATCCCACCTCGTACATTACCTCAAGAACGGTCAGTTTATCATCATTGGATTCTTTCAGGATTTGCTGGGCTTCCTGAATTCTGTAGGAATTAATGAAGTCAAAAAAGCTTTTGTTAAACGATTGATTGATTACCTGGGATAGATGCTTGGTTGATATTGATAATTTTTCAGACAAATCGGCCAGACTCACCTGTGGATTCAGGAAGGGTTTTTCAGCACTGAACAAGGCCAATAATTGCTTCTTATATTCTTCAATTTGATCTTTTGTTAAATTCGATCCCAGGTATTTGGTTGTTTCATTATGCGTAATGCCCGCAAAAATTTCTGGTTGACGGAGTGCTTTAAGAATTACGTGATTCACGAAGTAAAGGATAAAAATGAGCAAAAGAACCAAGGTGACCACAAACACAGATCTATTTTCCGCCAGGGCAATGAAATTGTGAACCAGTGATATAAACGTGATCAGACCAAAGGTGTTGAGAGAGAAACTAAGCCAATCCAGATTGATTTGATCTATTTGAGAATAGTTGTTTTTAATGATTTTACGATACTTCCATAGGGATTTGTAAGTCAGTCCAAGATAAACAAAGATGTGAGCATACATGAAAGCACTTATCAGGTAGAACTGCCAGGGCAATTCGTTCTTCATGATTTCTTCCGATGTGCCATGTGGAATGTTCCCAAAGGAAAGGAGTGAAATAGTAAGCAGTAGGAAGGGTATCAGATGCAACAGGTTCCTGCCAGATAATTTGAAATCTCTAAAAATAACACCCTGGGCGTATAAATAAATGATCGGGCCATAAAGAAGAAAAAAGCCGTCATCGATTTGATGCAGGAATTCCCATTTGAGAACGACACCATTCATGCTCAGTGTAAGGTCCCCCATGTTCCATCCGATCAGGATAAATACAGTACCAAGCAGCATGTTGTTGCGTCGGTTTCCTTTTTTATGGGTGATCAGAAAGATGCCAACAAATAGAAGCTGGAAGGTGATAAGAAATGAGAGAAGAGAAATCAGGCTTAGGTTCATCTGCTACAATTAGTTAGTTAAGCTACTGGATCAATTTCGATATAAGTTAAGATAGAAATAAATAGTAGTATGGAAAGTAGGAGCTTCATTATGATGGGTAACGTAACGCTTTGTGGTATAGATCCCTTGGCCCTGATGTATTTTCCACTCAATCTACCAAATTTTTGATTGTATTGAAAGTGCACTGTCAGCCTGTCTTTGACGTGCCCCTTTTTACGTTTAATGGCCGCTATTTCTTTTGTAAACCGGAAAATTCATGGAATTTTTCCCCTTTGGGCCGATGAAGCGCAAAGCGTTGGCATATAATCCTTTATTGGGTATCACGGATATTTTCTTCCTTTCGTCGCTCCTCAAATTTGGGGAATCAAGTTTTGTGCTTATCTGGATTAACCCTGCATTTAAAAAATTAATTATCTGCCGGTTAGTCTTAACTTGGTTAGAATTATATACTTTGTGGTTAATAGTCCGCGTTAATTTGCTGTTCAATATCCTGATTTGCTTGGGGGCTACATGGGTCATTTTTTCGCACGCGGTGCAAAGTCGCACGCGGTGGAGCAATACAAGAATAGTTGGCATAAATTAGCATATTTGAATAGTGTATTATTTTTTTTTAAATATCCACTATGTATCATTAAAAGAAGGTCACCCTGAAATTGTTTCAGGGTCTACTCACTAAAATGTTGATTATCAAAAGCAATGAGATGCTGAAACAAGTTCGGCATGACCTGCGAATAAAGGGTATGACACAATATGGATATGCATTATTTTTTTAATCAAATCATATGATTCCATCGTGTATTTGAATTAAGTTTGTTATTGATCATCCAATCATAAATTATTTTATTTTTGCATGAAATAGGTCTACTATTTTTTTTGATTTAAACGATCACGATGAATGAGTCTATAGATTCTGCCCAATTCGATATCAAAAGTCGGATGAAATACCTGAAATTGATGATTTGGGTGCTCATTCCTTTGGTTGTAGTGATAGGCTTAATTGGAGTGCCTTATTTTAGTGATGTCGAATCCTATTGGGAAACCCCTACTGTTCTACCTGCCTCTGGTTTTCTACTTATCTCCCTCATTTCATATATCTTACTTAAATTTCAAAGGTATTATTTGGCGATATACCTGTATGTTTATGGATTCATTTTTGCTCCATTTATAGCTACAATTAATGGTTCAGCTACTAGTCCAGGATTGATAGGGTTAATGGTAGGAGGGATAATTATAGCAAGTGTTTTATTTAAGAAAAGGCCCGCAGTGATTATCAGTACAATTGTAACCATAATAGCTGCGCTGAGTCTTATTGTACTTTTCCCTAATGTAAATCAATTAGCTATATTTATTAGCATTTCAGTGGTAGTGTGCCTTTCGGCGCTGGTTATAATATTCAAAGCTATAAATGATGAATTTGAGAATAACAGGAGAAAGAAACTAGAGGAGGTCAACATAACGCTGATCGAACAAAATAAGAAGTTGAAGAAGATCAATGATGAGCTTGATCGATTTATTTATAGTGTATCACATGACATCAGGGCACCACTCTCATCCGTTACAGGATTGGTTAATCTCTATAAAATGGAGCGAAACCCGGAAATTAAAGATGTTTATGTAAACCATATTGAAAGTTCTATTTCCAGACTCAATAATTATACGTCTGATATTGTGGATTTTGTTAGAAATGGTAGAACAGAACCTACACCGGTAAGAATTAAAATTGAAGAATTCCTGAATAATATCTATGCGCAACTTGATCATTTGATTCCAATAAATCAAATTTCATTTGAGGTTTATACGAATGGAATAGAAGAAATAATTTCAGATCAGGAACGGCTAGGAATTATTCTGCGAAATATTTTTAGTAATTCCATTAAATACGCTAATCGTTCCTCAGATTCGTATATCAAATGTGAAATAGAACAGGTTAATTCAAAGCATATAATCAGGATAAAAGATAATGGTATAGGTATAGAAGCATCCCAGATAGATAAGGTATTTAATATGTTCCATCGCGGATCAGAGCTTTCCGATGGATCAGGACTTGGATTATATATTGCCCGGGAAACTGCAGAAGTATTAGGAGGAGAAATTAACATATCATCAAAATTCATGGAATTCACGGAACTCAGTATTGAGCTCCCAAAGCTTCATCTTCAGGATTAGAGTGGCATGATGGGATAAGGCTGAGAAGGGATCTAATCTCCGTCTTGAGATCCCTGATCAAGTCAGGGATGACGGCTTAGCTAATGGCAAATAAACAGATAGATTCTTCGGTCGCTCCTTCGACAAGCTCAGGATTGCTTCCTCTGAATGACAATAAAAACAGAAAACATCACTCAAAGAACTAACTTTTTTTTTACAAAACGTAAAAATTGAGATGACAAGACCCAAATATAAAAATCTCTAGAATTCCCGGACCTGCTCAGGGATCTGTTGATTAATTAGTAATAGATTGAAGTTTAATAAAAATACCGGAACAAAGCCCGGGAATAGAAATGGTTGCTGCGGTCGCTCCTTTGACTGGGGAGGAGTAATTTCACGTGTTACAAATTTATCTGCCACAGGCACGACACGCGCGAGTGGGCGTGTGCAAATGGGGCTTTATACTATGCTGGGGTTCAAATATGTTTTTTCTACAGTTGGTTGTGATTACAAACTTTTTCAACTTCATTAACTCTTCTATTTTTCAGATAAAGGTGCCAACTCAATTTTCTTAAAGAATATTTCAGCACCTTCTGACTGGATTTGGATCCGGCCTTTGTCCGGTTTGACATTTGTTGCTTTATTCACCAATACACCATTGAGCATGATGGTGATTTGGTCATCTATAGCAATGCACTCAAGCGTATTCCATTCACCAATATTTTTTTCAATATCATGCATACCACGAATACCAATCGTATCTTTCCATTCCGGATCCCGTGCAAACCAGTTGATACGGCCGCTATTTATTGTTTCCGGATGTCCTTTAGGTTTGTAAACATAGGAGTTTGCCTGTTTTTCCATGGCCACAGTGCATGTGATTTGAAAATTATCACTCCCGTCTCCAACTACAATAAAATCACCTGTCCCGCCTTCGATTATCTGGCACTCAATTGCATGCATCCATATTCCCTGGGATCCGCCATCTTCTCCCTGGGATTGCAGGAGTATGCCAGAATCACGGGCATTATGTACCCTTGGTTCAAAGGTTAATTGCCCCCATTTAAATTCTACTAAAAGTCTGTAATTTTCATATTCTGCATCTGTAGTAATACAGCCCCATTCTTCACCGGATATTCTAATCATTCCATCATTAACAGTAAATACGCCTTTTGGGTCGTTATCACGGCCTCGATGCTGAAGGAAGGTATACCAGCCTGTCAAATCTCTGCCATTAAAGAGTTGAATGACTTCACTGCCAGTTTGATGTTGTTCAGTTAAATAATGGTCAGCACTTTTTATTTCGCTTGTCAAGACCATTAAAACTGTCAAAACTGAAATGATAATTGCCTTTTGCATATTGATTAGATTGTTATATTTTCAAAATAATTAAAATGTATGGGGCAGTACTTTATGTTTATTATCCCTCGAAAAAGTCTTCATCAAGCACTTTCACCCACCGATGTATTTTTCTCAATCTACCAATTTTTTGATGGTATTGAAAGTGCTCGCATCCACAGATCTTTGATGCCTGCCTATATAACAATTCTTTTGCACGTGTAGCAAACTTGACTGGGGTAGCCAGACAGGTGCGCGCAAATAGGAGTACGTAATCCTCCACAGAGTTTTCCGGAGGAAACTCTGAGCATACGGGAACATCAAGGTAATGAAATCCAGGCAGGTAAGTAATCATATTTTCACTTTTATTAAACAGGGGCAACCATCAGTAGTTTGTAAAAGTCACAAAATAGAATTGATCAAGGGATCTATGTGATGTGCACGATGCGTAGACATGCTTTAACATGCAAAATACACATCAGTTATATATTTCATGCCAGATTCCCGTAGAGTTTCCAAGGGATAACTCTGAGAAGTGGAAGTTGTCGTCATTCCTGCGAAGGCAGGAATCTCAAATCATTTCACTTGCGCTTCTTTGACGTGTGTCATTCTTTCGCACGCCTTCAAATTTATCTGCCGAAGGCATTTCTACGCTGTGTGGGGGTCGCTATGGTGTCCGCATATCGATATAGGTGGATCCACTTGCTGCACTCAGCTTTATTGTTTTCTCCACGCCATTGACGGTCACTTTGTGTGTCCCATAAAAGGCGGGTATCACACACATCCCATCCTTTCCGGATTGCGCTGCAGTTTTTGTCCACCATTCATCATAGATCAACGACCAATACGCTTCAGCGGCAGGTGTCGTGGTCCAGTCTTTCCGGTAAAGAGAAGAAGCCGGGATCCAGTTTGCCCCTTCCCAAAATCCCCACATGAGGATACCCTCAACGGCAGGATGGGCAAAACAGATCCGATAGTAATCGGTGAGATTCCGGGCTCTTTGTTGCTCCTCTTCCGGGGTCATTTCCGGAGGGGGCTGCGATCTCCTTCTAACATACTCAGATCGCTGACCTGGCATGTTGAACTCCGTTATACGGATGGGTAAATTAAATTGTGAAAGTACATCGAGTGAAAACTTGAGTGAATCCGCGTTAAACGACGTCGAGTGTAAATGGCCCTGCACGCCAATGCCATCAATCTGTACACCCTGATCGAGGAAACCCTGGATATGAGCTGCATATTCCCGCACCAGCCTTGCCGTTAGAATATCATAATCATTTAAGAACAACTTTGCCTGGGGATCAGTTGCTTTGACCCACTGCACCATTTCACCGGTGATGCCGGGACCCAGCCGATCTTCATAGTAATTGCCATGAATCATTTCATTGTTCAGATCATACTCGACAAAACGTCCTTTATACCGGGCGGCCACGGTTCTTGCCCGGGTCTGTAATGCTTCATACAACTGCGCATCATCCATCTCCTTCAGCCAGTCCTGAACACGGTTGGGTATTCCCCAGAATATATTATGTCCGCGCAGGGGAATGTGATGCTCATCGGTCCATGTGAGGATATTGTCCGTGGTGGCAAAATTGACGATTCCCTGTTCGCGCTCCATATTTCCCCATTTGACAGCATTTTCGGTCACAGCGCTGTTAAAATTCTCCAGGAATTTCTCTTTATACCTGTTTACATCCTCTTCGCCGGCACTGCCATTGAATATGCCATCTGCGATCGCAGCGCCAAACCAGAATTCATGCCGCAATTGCGCTACGTTAACCGTGGTATTTGGCTCGGTCTTTATGACGATTACCCCGGTCCGGTGCTTCCGGATTGCTTCGTCCAGGTCATCTGCTTCCTGGGCTTGCGCAATTGAAAAAATAGAGAAGCTGATTAACGAAAAAAAGACTAGAAGTTTCATGTACGATGAATTAAAAAGTGAATGGTAATACCAGGTTAAAAGTAAGAAATATAGACAGATTAATCCACTCGATTTCGATGGACTTACTAATGATATCCGATCTACTTGTAGAGTTGCAGGCACAGCTTACGCCAATCATGGACCATGCTGTTGTTTAGTTGTACATTTGGCTATCACAGGCATGACTATACCTGGTGGGGATAAAGCAGGCACGCGAAACATTCGCACGCCATTAGGGATTTATACTGGCCTCAGCGAGACGCTAAGACCAGATGGGATGCGTGCCGATTTACGATGAGCTGACTAATGCAAGGATTTGCATTCCGAATTTATCGATAGAAGCAAGTTCTGATCTGGCGCTCAGATGAAATATTAAAACGGATTAAAAATCCTATGATAGTGATGCGACATTGTAAATGTCGAATGATGGGATTGCGATAATCCCCAGACCTTACTCCTGGTCTCAGCGAGACGCTAAGACCAGATGGGATAGTGATGCGACATTGCAGATGTCAATTAGAGAGGAATCCGGCTGGGATTTTCCGGTGACGATTTCCGGTTTAATGACTACTCAAATAAAAGTTCGGTACTATAGCGCCTTGTTTATGTAATTCTTCTTTTATTTTATCAACAGGTACAGTTTCGGGAGTCGTATTCATTTCATTTGCCAGAGATGCTGCTACAGCTGCCGCCTGTCCCATTCCCATGCACGAGGCTTGAACTCTAAGTGCAGAATTTGCCATACGATCACTACTTAAGCAGCGTCCTGCAACTATCAGGTTTTTACTCCCCTTAGGAATGAGCGCTCTTATTGGTATTTTTCCAACAACTCCTTCCTTCAGAAACTCTTGATGAATCGTCTTGCCATTTCTGTGCAGATCGACGGGATAAAAAGAATATGCAATAGCGTCATCAAAATCAACTCCGTCAATGTAATCTTCACGTTTTATTTCATAAAGACCAGATATGCGATAAGTTTCCCTTATTGCAGCCTCTGTTTTTAGATTCACTACCGTTACATTTTCACATCCTGGATATTTTTTAAGTTCGCGTAACAATCTTAGAATTTCTGCGCGACCTTGAATATTTGCTTTTGAATGTAGAACAGAAGTGGTTGAATCTGCATTTGGAACATATACATAATTATACGGAACGGATGATGGAAAATTGTTTGGTGTGTTCCCTCCGACAACGTTGGCAAACCTGTTTTGCCACAGTATGCTATGGTACTTTTCTGGTATTTTACGTAGATCCAGGCTCTCGTAGTTATACCCACCAAAGCTATAAATAAATGAGCCTGGCTGGGTTTCTTTTTCCTTTAGCACGTCAAAGCCTGCCATTGAGGTAATGCATGCATTTCCCGTGCAATCGATTATTTGATTACTTACGATCTGACTGCTTATTCCTTTACCAACAGTAGTGACAGTCCATTTATTCTTTTTGAACGCAACTGAAGCGGGGCTTTCATAATAACGAATGTGAACACCTGCATCTATACATTTTTCTTCTGCAAGCAGCACATAAAGGGCGCTATTTATACCGATCTGGTGTCGCCAATGTCTTATGGTGGTATTATTGGGTATTACAGAAAAATCGGGTAATTTATCTCCATTCAACGTCACACATTCACTTACCAATTCCCACCCTATACCTTTGATGATTTGCTTACCCCAGGCATGAAAGAGACCTGGGAAAGATACACCTCCGGTTGTTGTGGTGCCTCCCAGTTGACTTCCACTTTCAATAAGAATGGTTCTTTTACCTAATCTGGCTGATTGTATTGCTGCTATTGTGCCCGCTGTTCCTCCGCCTGCGACTAATACATCACAACTAATAATTTCATCTTTGTGTCTCTTATCTAATGACGATGTTTTTACGTCGATAAATGATGTCGAAGCAACACCAAGTGATATTGCACCAACATTTTTAATCATTTCTCTTCTTTTCAGATTGGTCATACTTTTTGTGTATTTGTCATGCACAACGATCGAATTTTGCCACGTGCCCCTGGACTCTTCAAATATCTACTAAAATATCGGTTTTAAACAGCACTTTCAAGAAGAAGCTTCGAAGCACGTGTTCGAAGAGGGCGTGCCGATTTACGATGAACCGACAAATGCAAGAATTTGCTATCCGAATTTACCAAATGAAGTATGTTATGATCTGGCGGTCAGATGAAATATTAATACAGATTAAAAATCCCATGGTAGAGATGCGACATTGTAAATGTCAGAAGGGATTGCGATAATCCCCAGACCTTACTCCTGGTCTCAGCGAGACGCTAAAACCAGATGGGGGTAGCGTCTCCTGACCCGGTAGTCCCAAAGCGTGCCTTTTCCTATCTCAACTCTGGCGCGCGCGTCTAACGCGAGTCTACTATTGTCATTACGCCCAGCGAAGGGATTTGCAATCCCGGGTATGAACTTAATGGCCAAAAATAGTTTCCTTTTCAGCCTTTACACCCATAACTTCACTGCAAAGGAATGACACCTTTCCTGTTTGGCACAAGTCACAGACATGCGCCAGAGATTGATAATCCCCAGACTTGTTCTGGGATCTGCTAACAATCTGCAAAATCATTTCACATAGCAAGCAGATCCCGGAACGCTCACCTGCCGGAAAAGGCAGGGTGTCCGGGAAAGCTGGTTTTTTTATATTTATCTTCCGACAGCCTAATTGGTACGTTTAAAAAAACTAACTCTCTGAGAGATATAAGCAGTTAAATTCTTCACAACATTCTCAAGTAAATATTCCGAACTGCTCCAGTAGTTTTCCAGGTGGCGATGCCAAAGGGACATGATAATTCTACTTCCGGACGAATACCAATTTTCCTTCCCTGATAAGGCAAGTCTACGATCTTTTCCTCATTGATCCATGTTTCAATTTTTTCAGATGTCACCCGGAGTTTTATGTTATACCACTCATCTTTACTAAATCGCATCATTGTAGTGGTTTCGTTTTCGGAAGCATCCAGGCCATCAATGGAACTAAGTCCGACCACCGGACCTGCCCACCCCCCAACAATAAATGAACAGAAATCATCTTTTACGGGAAACGTCAATCCACAGAAAAAATCAATGCCCATGATACGTTTAGCCTCCAGACTTACTTCATAATTTTCTTTTGGAAAGTTGTCTGTCCAGGTAATTCCCGTAGGGCCATCCCCCATTCCCAACACAATTGCACCATCGGAAACATAAACTTGTCCTTGTGGACCAAAATTGGTGATTTCCCAGTTGGCCAGCGTTTCACCATCAAACAGGCGTTTGGCACCTGGAATTTCCATATTAATGTTTGGATCAACCTTTTCTATTGCTCCGGAAGAAGTCGCCGGTTTCTGTTTGCATTGCGTATGTACCAATGAAACAAAAAGAAATAGCAACACCCAATGGTATGTAAAAAATTCATTCATTTTCAAAAACATGTTTTATTCATTTTATTTTAAAGGTATTAATTCTTCATAAAAAAAATTGAGTCATCTCCCTCCTGGCGCGCGAATGTTTCGCGTGCCCATTCCCATTGATCTCCCTGCTCTGGTCTGAGCCTGCCTCGTCGACAGACGGGCGTCTCGCTGAGACCAATAGTAAGTTCTTCAAGAGCCACATCGATGTCGATGGAACGCTCAGCGTCTCCTTTGGGTGACTGTGAGAGGTTTAAATGTTAAGTTTAAATTGATCCAACACTCCACTCTTACAGATTCTTGTAAGCCTGGTCTTAGTGAGACACTAAGACCAGTTTGAGGAATCTATTTGCTCACGCTCAGCTGGCGCGCGAATGTTTCGCGTGCCCATTTCCTTTGATCTCCCTGCTCTGGTCTGAGCCTGCCTCGTCGGCAGACGGGCGTCTCGCTCAGACCAATAGTAGGC
>Ga0209536_100015856_pt1 | contig 10736 bp, 7 predicted proteins | sample DeeMarSeWOR28_12_FD_187461 | JGI IMG/M metagenome (GOLD analysis project Ga0209536, IMG submission 187461) | Marine sediment microbial communities from White Oak River estuary, North Carolina - WOR-2-8_12 (SPAdes) (version 2) | ecosystem: Environmental > Aquatic > Marine > Intertidal zone >...
CGCTCCGCTTCATCTTCTGCCCCTGCACCTGCTTCCAATTTCTCCAGCATTTCCCGCACCGATTGAACCGCGCTGTCAAACTCGCTGTTCTGCCGTTCCTTGAGAATGGCGCGAATAGACTTGTAGAAATCGGTCTCGGCCTCGTAGTAATCCTTGCGGTCTCCCAGTTTCGTGGAGGGCCGTACCAGCCCCATGCGTGCCAGCGCGCGCACGTTGGTGCTGATCGCGCCTTTGGTCAGCCCGGTCTGCTCGACAAGCTCATCCAATGACAGGGGGGAGGGGGAGAGATATAACACGGCGAAGATAGCGCCCATCCCTTTTGGGAAGCCCCAGAACTTGCTGATCTGGCTCAACCCTTCGGTGAAATCTTGCTTGAGTTGTGTGAGTTGTTCGCTCATATCTTTCACTTCCTGTCGATTTAGAATGTTTAGTAGCTACTAAACGAAATATATAATATAAATTGATATTTGTCAATGGAAAAATATGAGGAAGTTTTCTATTTTCTTGATTCGCCACATTTCTCAATTACATGTATACTTTTCTCCTACACAAGCAGATACTCATGCAATAATTCTTTGCACATGACAATTTGGTTAGAGGAGGCTAAGTGATGACTTCTGCGTTCGCGTCAATAGCAGTCAATCAAAACATTCTTGAAATGGAATATGCTGTTCGTGGACCTATCCCAATGAGGGCAGCGGAGTTGGAAAACCAAGGGATGAAGATCATTCCCTGTCACATTGGAAATCCTCAAGCGCTGGGGCAAACACCGCTTACATACGTCCGCCAGGTGCTCAGCCTGGTTGAAGACCCATCCAAGATCGCACGTGAGAGAAGCCTGAAGAGCATATTCGAAGAGAGCCCATTCAGCGATCTAAAAGAGTCCGACTTTGTCCCGGATGATGTTTTGGGGATCAGTGAAAATATTCTGACGCGTATGAAAGCCGGTGGGCTGGGGGCCTATACCGAGAGCAAAGGGGAACGCTTTATCCGTGAGGCAATCGCTGAATTTATCAACCGCCGGGATGGATTTGGAAATTCGGGCGAGACAAGCGCAAATCCGGAATATATTTTCCTGACGGGTGGCGCCAGCCAGGGCGTGGATTTTGTGATTAGCGCGCTCATTGCGCAGCCTAATGACGGCATCATGATCCCGATCCCGCAGTATCCGCTTTATTCGGCAACCATTAAAAAGGCTGGCGGCGTGCAGGTCAATTACTACCCTGACGAAGAGGGCGGCTGGACCTTCGATCAAGAGTTGCTCGAAGAAGCGTTTGATAAAGCCAGGAGAAATACCGTCAATGTAAAAGGCATTGTGGTGATAAACCCGGGAAACCCGACAGGTGCTGTTCTAAGTGAGCAAAGTATCAGAACGGTGATCGATTTTGCAAAGGCACATAAACTGGCGATTCTCGCTGACGAGGTCTATCAGGAAAATGTTTATGCGGGTGAGTTTTTCTCTTTTGCAAAGGTATTGGGCGCTGAGAAAGTGTCCCTCTTCAGCATGCATAGCATATCAAAAGGGTTCTATGGAGAATGTGGGCATAGAGGTGGTTATCTTGAGGTAAGAAACCCACCGCAAATCCAGGGTAGCAATATTGATTATGTAGACTTACTGAACAAACAAGCCTCAGTCAGCTTATGCTCCAATACTGCGGGTCAGATATTGACCTATCTCATGGTTACCCCACCCCCGGAAGGCGGCAAGTCGTGCCAGCAGTTCATTCAGGAAAAGAACAGGGTATTAAGCGACCTGAAAGAAAAAGCGACCATGATCCGGGAAGCTTTCACCCAAATGGAGGACGTGGAATGCTTCGGCGAAACCGGGGCGATGTACCTGTTCCCGCGCTTGAACAAACTCCCGGCGGGGAAAACCGACTTCGATTACTGTATGGCGCTTTTGGAAAAAACAGGGTTGTGTACTGTCAATGGAGCAGGCTTCGGGCAGAAGGAAGGAACCAGCCATCTGCGGATCGCGTTCTTGCCCCCACAAGAGTTGTTGGCGCAGGTGTTACCTGAGTGGATCAAGTTCCATAATGATTATGTTGGATAATAGGTAGTCTCCCTAAATAGTGTGGTGCCAAAAATGGAGCAATTAACAAACCGCCAAGGGACCAAGAACGCCAAGAATTCTTGCACGACGCCAAGATATACTCTTGGCGATTTTGGAACTATCTTGGCGTCCTTCGCGAACTTCGCGGTTCAGAATAACGACATTCAAGGGGGTGGTCTTAGGATAATTCGATATGAATAAAGAACAGGGGATGTATTCGACCTGGGTGACAATTGACCTGGATGCGATTAAAAATAACGTCCGCTATATCCTTGATCGTTCCAAAGTCCAGGTGATGGCAATTGTCAAGGCAAACGCTTATGGGCACGGCGCAGTTCCGGTCGCGCAAGCTGCGCTGGAGGCCGGCGCGACCTGGTGCGGGGTCGCCAGAGTTGGTGAGGCATTGGAGTTGCGTCAGGCAGGGTTGGATTGCCCGATCCTAATATTGGGGTACACGCCGGAAGCTCGATACAAGGAGATGATTGAACATCGAGTTTCCATGACCGTTTGGAACACCAAGCAAGCTGAGACCATATCGACCGCTGCCTCGCAAACCGGTCAGGGGGCAAAGTTACACTTGAAAGTCGACACCGGGATGAGCAGACTAGGGGTCGATCCCGATAACGCGATCGACCTGCTTGAAACGGTTTCGCATCTTCCCGGACTTCAAGCTGAAGGGCTGTTTACGCACTTTGCACGCGCCGACGAGGTTGATCCAACGCCGACAATTTCCCAGGAAAAACTTTTCCGGGCGCTCATGGAAAGATTGAATGCTAAAGGTATCGAGATTCCCTTGATCCACGCTGCAAATTCTGCTGCCAGTCTGACGCGCTCCAGCGCATACTTCAATTGTGTGCGGCTAGGCATTGCGATGTATGGCTTGCATCCTTCACCTGAATGCCCGTTGCCACCGGATTTCCGCTCAGCGCTGACATGGAAATCCGTTTTGAGCCAGGTCAAGAGGTTACCGCCCGGCAGGGGCATCAGCTATGGTCATGAATACATCACCACGAAAGAAGAGCATATCGGCACGATACCTGTCGGTTATGCAGATGGCTTCCGGCGTGTTCCGGGAAATCAAGTCTTGTTAGGGGAGCGCAAGGTTCCAGTAGTGGGTCGGGTGACCATGGACCAGGTCATGGTCCAGCTCGATGCGGTCCCGGATGCCAAAGAGGGGGATGAAGTTGTATTACTCGGTACACAGGGCGAGAATAGCATTACGACGGAAGAAATCGCTGAACGGTGGGGGACGATTAATTATGAGGTAACCAGCGGAATTGCACACCGCGTTCCTCGTATTTTTTTATAGGCCATATAGAATCAAAAACGGGCTGCTAGATCAAATTCTGGCAACCCGATTTTATCCTTAGACTCTATCCGAGAATTCCGCTCAAAGCCAGCGTCCCCGCTGGCGAGACGCCAGCTTGAGCTTTTTTTGGATTGATACTTTATGGTCTAGCCTCCAAGATAGGCTTTTTTGACCTCCGGATCCTCGAGCAAATCTTTCGAATTTCCCTCGAGAACCAAAGATCCGCTCTCCAACACGTAACCGCGTTGTGCGAATTGCAAGGCCATACGGGCATTTTGTTCGACCAGCAAAATCGTAGTTCCTTCTTCGTTGATTTCTTTGAGGGCAGCGAACATTTCCATCATCAGAAGAGGTGCCAATCCCATGGATGGCTCGTCGAGCAGCATGAGTTTGCGGGCGCTCATCAGGGCCCTACCCACGGCCAGCATCTGTTGCTCGCCGCCACTCAATGTTCCGGCCTTCTGGTTAATGCGTTCTTTCAGCCGCGGGAAAATCGAGAACACGCGCTCGCGGTCGGCTTGGATGGCTTCCGTATCCTTGCGGGAAAAGGTGGCCAGTGTCAGATTTTCGGTGACCGTCAGGTTTTCGAAGAGTCGGCGGCCTTCTGGTACATGCGAGATGCCCAGGTTAGCTACGACTTTGTCTGCAGGATATTCGAGCAGGTTTTCATCCTGAAACTGCATCTTGGAACCAGACTCTGCGGGAATCAAGCGTGAAATGGCGCGCAAGGTGGTACTCTTTCCGGCACCATTTGCGCCGATGATGCATACAATTTCTCCTTGATCGACTTCAAAGCTGATACCATGCAAGGCTTTGATGTTGCCATAAGAAACAGAAAGGTTTTCAACGGAGAGCAGCATTAGATCACTACCTCCTTCCCTAAGTATGCTTCGATGACCAGGGGATCATTGCGTATCTCTTCTGCTGTTCCCTCAGCAATGACCTCGCCAAAATTCAGTGTTTGAACCATTTCACACAAATCCATGACGACTTTCATGCGGTGTTCGATCAGGAAAATAGCCATCCCGATTTCTCTATGCACCTGTCGGATAATATCCATCATCTGGATGAGTTCTTCAGGGTTCATCCCGGCAGTTGGCTCGTCTAGGAATAGAACCTTAGGTTCCGTAGCCAGCGCGCGGGCAAGTTCCACGCGGCGCTGCGCTCCATAAGGTAGATTTGTAACGATCTGATCAGCCAGGTGTGCCACCCCAACCAGCTCGAGTAGTTCCATGGCAAGTTTGTCTGTGGCTTTCTCTTCCTGGACGCGTTTTGGAGTGCCAAAAAACGCACCAACAAGTCCATAGGTAAGCTTTGAGTAGCGAGCCATCTTCACGTGGTCAAGCACACTAAGATAGCGCCATAGTCTCAAATTCTGGAAGGTTCTGCCAAGACCACGATCAGCAATTTGGTTGGGATCAAGTGCCGTGATGTTTTCACCTTCCAAAAGGATTTCACCTTCAGTTGGGTGATAAACCCCGGTAATCAGGTTGAAGATGGTGGTCTTTCCTGCGCCATTTGGGCCGATCAGGCCTCGGATTTGACCTGACTCAACTGCGAGATTGTAATTGTTTACAGCGCGTAGCCCGCCAAAGAAGTGTGTCATGTTATTGACTTCAAGCAGTGACATGTTCGTCTCCTTCCGAGGCATTGTCCTTGGGTTGGAATAGTTTCTCCACATTAAACTCGGTGAAGGCGATCAAGCCCGTTGGCCTGAAAATCATGATCAGGATGAGCATGATGGGAATGATGATCCACTTATAGATGTCCAGTGGGCGCAATGCCTCGCTGATCAAACTCAAACCGACCGCTCCCACGATCGAGCCTGTGACCGAATTCAAGCCACCGAAATATACCATTGCCAGCACTTCAGCCAGCTTACGGATGCCGAACGAGTCCGGGTTGATATAGCGCAGCACGTGTGCGAAGAGTCCACCTGCTACACCAGCCCAGAACGCGGCAAACAGGAATGCAGTCATCTTGGTTTTGCGCGTGTCTACGGTCATGGCGTTGGCGGCCAGTTCATCATCCCGCACGGCATTGAGAGCTTTGCCCATTGTGGAGCGCACAAAGTTGTTGATGATCCAGATCGCGAGCACCGTCCAGATGAAGACAACTGGCAGACTGGCGTAGTTTGGCTGGTTGCTGATACCGCGTGCGCCGCCGACCACTTCCAAGTTCTCGAACAGACTCTTCACAATGAACATGAAAGCCAGTGAGATAATTGCCAGATAATCCCCGCGTGTGCGGAAAGATGGGATGGCAACGAGCAGCGCGCCAAGAGCGGATACAAGACCGCCCAAGACAAGCGCCAACGGAAACATAACCGGCCCCAGCGCGGGTGGCAGAAGCGCCTCCCCAAAGTTGTTCTCGGATACGAAAAGCACAATCGTGAACACCGATGCAACGTATGCGCCAAGCGACATGAAACCAGGGTGCGAGCAGGAGAATTCGCCCATGTAACCATTCACAACGTTGAGGCTCAGCGTGAGGATGATCGCGATCATCGTCAGGCGGGCAATCAGCACGCGATAGTCACTGATGTCGCACCAGATAAAGAGAACGGTATAGATGAGAATCAGGTGGATTACCGCTGTTATGACAATCGGGTATTCCATCAACTTCGCAGCGATTTTATTAGTTAGCGATGTAATCAGACGCGCCACACTACCTACTGGCAGGATATAGATAAGGAGCATGTAAAGCAACACGCTGGGAATGAGGATTGGGTCGCTCAACACGACGAGCGCTCCAAAGAGCGCAGGGATTTTGGACATCCCCAGCAGCCTCGCAAGCGGCAGGCCGACAAGCTGCTCTAGACCAACGGCGACAAGCGCGGCGAGCAGCCATCCTAACAGTGGAACCGGACGGTACGGCTGCCACAATTTCGAAAGCGCCGCACGAATTCGCTGTCGAGTGTTGGGCAATGAGACTGAGTTTGTTGTCATCTCTTTTCCTTTCTTCAGTCTTCAATCACAGGCGCAACTGCGCGCTGTGCGGCTCTCCGAAAAAGCCGTGCGGTCGAAAAGTCAGAATGATTAGGATGATGCCAAAAGCGATCAAGTTCCGCATGGTCGATGGGAAGACCGTTGCAACGAAGATCTCGATGAAACCCAGGAGGAATCCTGCCAGGCCAGCGCCAAGGATCGACCCACGGCCTCCCAGAATCGCGGCTACGAAAGCTTTCCATCCGAAAAGAATGCCCATGTTTGGATCCAGCACCGGGTAAGCGATTCCGAAAAAGATCCCTGCCGCAGCAGCCAGCGCAGAACCGAGCCCGAAAGTCAGCAGCGCGATGGTATTTGTTGAAATGCCCATCAACGGTACAACCACATAGTCATAAGCCATGGCCCGCATCGCCATGCCCCACTTGGAGCGGCGAACGAATTGGTGCAACGCCACCGTGAGCAGGATCGACACAAACACAATGATGATCTTCTTATTTGTAACGCTGACCCCTGCGAAGTTGATCGTAGCCGTTTGAATTAATTCGGGAAATGGACGTTTCTCCGGACCCAGGATTGCCAGGTTGCCAACTTCGAGGATGATGCCGATCATCAGCCCTGTGATGGCGGCGGAGGCGCGCGGCGCACCACGCAGTGGTCGATATCCGATGCGTTCAAGCATCATCCCGACGAAAGAATTCAGGAACATCGAGATAATCAGGGTCAGAACCAGCACTAATCCCAGCGAGACACCGGTTGGCAACGCAAGCGCACCGAAGACGTCGAGCGCGAGCAATGTACTCGAAACAAAGAAGCCGATATAAGCACCGACCATGAAGACGTCACCATGCGCAAAGTTGAAAAGAAACAACACCCCGTAGACCATCGAGTAGCCTACTGCGATCAGCGCATAAAAGCTGCCCAACTGTAGGGCGTTGATCAGATTTTGAAGAAAGAATTCCATCGATATCGTTCCTCCTCAATGAAGGAGAGCGGGTCAAGAAACCCTGATGACCCGCCCTCTCAAATTTTCCGCGAAATGAGTGTGACCATTGGTATTTTTTACCAACGATCACGTTTCATTTACGGGCATACCTGCTTGTAGAAGGCAAATGTACCCTGGTCACTGATTTTCACGATCACAGCGCACTTGATCGGGTCACCCTCTTCTGTGAAGGTCATATTGCCGGTGATGCCAGGGAATTCTTTGATGGCGGCCATGGCATCGCGGACGCATTTGCGATCCGCCGCGATATCGCCAGTAATAGTGCCGCAATCTTCGATGGCCTTCTTGACGATGTTCATCGCATCCCAGGTCAGTGCGCCGACGTCATCGGGTACGTAGCCATATTTCGCATTGTACTTATCGATGAATTCCTTCGTCGCACCGGTAGCGCCTTCGGCGGCATAATGCGTGCTGAAGAAAAGCCCCTTGCAGTCATCGCCGCACAGATTCATCAATTCAGCAGAACCCCAGCTGTCGGAACCCACAACTGGTCCTTCAAAACCAAGTTCGTGCGCTTGCTGCACGATCAGCGCGACTTCGTTGTAGTACTGGGGCGCGAAGATGAACTCAGCGCCGGCGTCTATGATCTTGGTCAGTTGTGCGCTGAAGTCTGTATCGCCGGTCGTGAAGCTCTCGAAAGCAACAACCTCACCTCCGATATCTTCCCAGCCCTGTTTGAAGAACTCTGCCAGACCTTTGGGGTAATCACTGGCGATATCATACAGGACCCCGGCTTTGGTAAAGCCGAACTCTTCGCTGACAAAGTTGGCGACCACTGGCCCCTGGAAGGGATCCAGGAAGGGAGTGCGGAATACCCACGGGCGATCGAGGGTTGTGTTGGGGTTGGTAGACCAGGGGCTGATCATGGGCGTTTCGAGGTCGTTAGCCACAGCACCAGCAGGGACAGCTTGCTTAGAGGACTGGGGGCCTACGATAACGAGTACCTCATCTTGGGTGATCAACTTGGTGTTTGCTGCAGCGGCAGACTCGCCCTTGGATTCATTGTCTTCAATTACGAGTTCCACCTGGTACTCAGTTCCACCAACTGTGAGGGTGCCGCCATTTTCCTCCAGCCACATTTCGGCGGAGAATTTGGTGCCCTCGCCAACCTTGGGAATATCCCCTGTGATTGGGGCGTTGATGCCGATCTTGATTGTATCTGGACCGGCAGGGCCGCAGGCGCCTAACAGGAATGTAGCGATTAAAAGAAGGGGGAGAAATTTGTATTTCTTCATGGACTTGACTCCTAGCTTCCCTAAGGAAAGTACCGTAGAGAAATAACCAATGCCGTCTAGAAAGAACAAACGGGGAGCTAACCCGTTAACGGCAGCGCATCCGACTGTGGAAATCTTAAAGCTCGTATCACCTCCTATCTACAGCTACATGAAAGTTAGCTCAATAGAAGCAGTATAAAATGGGGTAGGTTGCTTTGTCAATAGGGCTGTTCCATCTTCCCTCAGGAATATCCAATAACCACCCATTGTGCGGGTGTTTATGATTTTTATGCGATGGAGCGCGCCTCGGCATGGTTGGACACAGATGTAATGGCCGTATCCCGCTCACTTATAGTCTCAGCAGGCTCAGGCGTCGGGGTTGAAGCGGGAGTAGTGGGGAATTCCGTGGCGGCACATTGGGATTTTCTGTATAGAAACATTGCAGTCAATCAGGGATATATCTCACTTGGCTGCTTGGAGAATTTGGGATATAAACGGCCTGATGACAAACTTGCTTCAAATACCTTCCGGCGCTACTGTGCGCGTGATTTCTTTTGACTGTGGAAAAACCTTACAAGCCAAATTGACCCAGTTTGGTATTCATCCGGGCGATTGCTTGCGACTACTACGCAGAGCACCGCTCGGCGGGCCGCTGCTGGTGGAGTGCAACCAACGTGAGATCGCCCTGGGCAGGGGGGTTGCTGAGAAGATTATCGTGGAGACAAGCGCGTGCGATTTGCATTGATCGGCCAGCCAAATTGCGGTAAAAGCACCCTGTTCAACCAGGTGGCAGGTTACAAGGCGGAAACCGGAAACTTTACAGGGACGACGGTCACTTATACCGAAAGTAAAGTGCGCGTGGCCGGTGAAGTGGTGGAGATCGTGGATCTGCCCGGCGCGTATTCGTTGGAGGCCTCCAGCCCCGCGGAACGGGAAGCAGCCTCTTATTTGCGCTCAAATGAAGTGGATGTGATCATTAACGTAGTGGACGCTTCGCGACTTTCGCTCGGTCTCGAACTGACCCTGGAACTGCTCCCGTTAAACAAACCTGTGGTCGTGGCCCTGAACATGATGGACGAAGCCGCCCGCATGGGTTTGCAGGTTGATGGCCCTGGACTGCAAGCGGAATTGGGCACGCCTGTCCTGCCTTTGGTGGCCAGCAAGGGACGGGGTGTGAAAGGGGTGTTTTTGAAAGCTCTCGATGTGGGACGGGAAAAAGATTCCGCAAAGGGCGCGGGGTATATGCAACCGGGGACAAGCGCCGAGCGGCACAAACAGGCGCGTTCCCTGGCGGAAAAGTTCGTGAAAAAAGGGGAACGGCGCATTTCTCGCCGTGACCGCCTGGATGATGTGTTGCTGCATCCGGTTTGGGGATACGCCTTTCTGCTGTTCGTGCTGTTCCTGTTTTTCGAGGCTGTATACGGTGTTGGGCAACTGATCGAGCCACCGCTGCTGGCCTTTTTTGAAGCGTTGACCCAGGATGCGCTGACACCTTTTGGGGCTCAAGGTCTGCTTGCGGAGATCATCCTGGGCGTGATGCAGGGGATCACCGCTGGTGTGGCGATTGTGCTGCCGTACTTGCTGCCGTTCTTGTTCGGTTTGGGAATCCTGGAAGACATCGGTTACCTGCCGCGTGTAGCCTTCCTGATGGATGCGCTCATGCACCGTATCGGTTTGCACGGGAAAGCCATTGTGCCGTTTATTCTCGGATATGGATGCAACGTCCCGGCAGTCATGTCGACGAGGTCGTTGGAAGAGCCACGTGACCGTTACCTGGCGGCAGCGTTGGCAACCCTGGTCCCATGTGCGGCGCGGCTGGCAGTAGTATTCGGTTTGGTGGCGTTTTACCTGGGGCCAATGGCAGCTTTTGCGCTTTATCTTTTCAATTTGTTAGTCATCGCAACGACCGGGCGAATCTTGAGTGGTCTGATGCCGGAAGATACGCCCGGCTTGATCTTGGAGATGCCGGCTTACCGCATCCCGACTTTAAGAAATGTGACCGGCAAGGCCTGGTTCCGCGTGCGTGAGTTTGTGATCGAGGCCTGGCCGTTGTTGATCATTGGGAGTGGGATATTGGCAGCGCTCAACCATTTTGGTGCAGCGACCTTTTTTAATTTGCTTGTCCGCCCATTGACCTGGAGCCTGGGTTTGCCGTCGGAAGTTGGTGTGCCATTGATCTTTGGTATCCTTCGCAAAGAGTTGTCCTTGG
>Ga0209536_100015858_pt1 | contig 10732 bp, 10 predicted proteins | sample DeeMarSeWOR28_12_FD_187461 | JGI IMG/M metagenome (GOLD analysis project Ga0209536, IMG submission 187461) | Marine sediment microbial communities from White Oak River estuary, North Carolina - WOR-2-8_12 (SPAdes) (version 2) | ecosystem: Environmental > Aquatic > Marine > Intertidal zone >...
GAATTTGTTTCGTGCTTCGGATTTCGGATTTCGAATTTTTAATCGCGCTGATCGACCGTCAGGATGAAATCCTCCTGACTTGTGCTTCACGGATAAGCGTATAAACCAATTTGCAGTGCAAGCATGACTTGCCGGGTGCCTCTGGTTACTTTGCGCCCGGTTGGTAAACCAATGATCCAAACAGTGACATAAAAGCTTTGTGCTTTATTGAAAAAAGTGATTTGTGCAGAGAATAAAAGCACACAGCCTGAATCGAGAACTTACCCTTTACGGTGTTTAAATCTAAAAAGGACCAACACCTGGACCCTGGACTCCTTGGGTCCTTGAACCCTCTTCTCCAGCTAAATTGGAGAAGGACCTAAGATTTAAACTGCACCCCCAAGCAGGAGAATCGCAAGATGCAAACACAGCGCATTTACGACGTTTTCGTCACGGATCAGAACAGAGAAATTATTATCGAGGAACGGTCGGTTGATCTGGACAGCGCAAAAAGGATTATGCGGGATTATCCCTGGCAGGATAATCCGAAATCCTATGCCCAAATATGGAAGCAAAAAACCAGATACAGCTTAAGTGTCCATTACATGGCATCCGAAAAAAAATTCCATGTCGGATTTACTGATAAAGCCTCTGTATTTAAACTCCCGCTTCCTTATATCGGCGCAAAATACGGCATTCTGAACGACATTGACGAAATCCATGAACCCCTGCGTCTATTTTTCGAGGGCGAATTCGAAAAACTGGAACAGTTTCTGGAACAGCGCCGGCCCCGGCAAAAAGGGGATTAATCCTGACTTCAGCGGGCTGAAGCGCGCTATTCTTTTGTCTCCTGGGATAGTGGGCATTATCCGCTTGATTTTTTGATCTTCATTTTTCGGCGACCGCCTCCTGCCCGGCCTTGACAATGCGGGCAAGCTCGATAACTCTGCCCACCAGCATTTTAGCCGACATCACGCCGTATTCATCTTCAAGAACCAAATGGCGGGGCTCCTTCTGAAAACCGCCCTTTCCATCAGCACTCGTATAGGCGCCGGCTCCCAGCTGGCATACTCCGGAATTGGCGATTATCATCTGGTGAACGAGAAAAAACAGGTTGATGCTCGACAGGGTCGTCTCGATTCCGCCGCCTCTGAAAAATGCTACCGCCATGGAGCCGCCGATCTTATTTTTAAGCGGGAGTTTGTAAACCTTGCCGTGCACAAATGCTCTGGAGCGGTCGATGACATCGGCCAACAAACCCGAAAGCCTCCCGAAATGAGCCGGAGAGCCAAGGATGATGCCGTCCGCAGCAAGAAGCCTGGGGTAGATGGCGGACATGTCGTCATCCTGGGTACAAAATTGATCTTCAGTTTGCTTGCGGACACACCAGTTGCAGTGATTGCAGGGATTTATGGTTTTCCCTGCCAGGTAAATGAGCTCGGTCTCCACTTCCCGGTTCTGCTGTGCCTGAAAAAACGCCGCTTTGAGCAGTGCATCCATGTTGCCGTTTTTTACACGGCTTGCGCTGATCCCCAATAACTTAATCATAGTCAACACCTCCGCTATTCATTCAAACTCCAGAATCAAAGTACGGATCCGGGCGAAAGCACCGGAAACCGCCTCTACGGTACTCGACCCGAAACATAAGATCAATTCAAAATTTGCCCTGGTGAGGATTCATGGTTATCGTTTGCATTTATTCGAAAAAACTTCTATGAAAAGGGTTCGGGGTTTAGAGATTTGGGGCTTCGGCCCAATTGGAACACCGGAATTCTGGAATAGTGGATTGATGGGTTACCTGTACCGGAATGAGAAGATCACAAAAAAAATGCCGAGACCGCATTGCTGGAAATTCCTGACTGGTTCCCGTCTTTCGCCCACAGCGATCCAGCCTTCCACCGTTCCATCATCCCATTTGCTTTGTCGATCATGATCATCGATTCGAAACAGAAATATCTGCAGGATATATCGACAGCCGGTATCGTTATCGTCGGTATCTATGTGGCGGCGCAGATGATGTCTGATATCGCCAGCCTTAAGATAGCGCTGATTTCAGGTTTCAGTATCGATGCGGGCACATTCATCTATCCGCTGACCTTTACCCTGCGTGATCTGGTGCACAAGCGCCTGGGCAGAAGCGCGGCCCGCACGGTGATTGTGCTGGCTGCAGGTATCAATCTCTTTATGGCGCTTTTATTTCAGATTGCCGCCTGGCTGCCGCAAGATCCCTCCTGGGGTTTGGGCCGGGAATTTGCGGCCATCCTCGGGCCGGTATGGCGGATCGTAACGGCCAGCATCATAGCCGAAATCATCAGTGAACTGCTGGATACCGAGATTTATCATTTCTGGGTAACCCGGATCACCCGAAGATACCAGTGGGCCCGGGTGCTGGTTAGCAACAGCTTCAGCATACCGGTGGACAGTCTTATTTTCTGCTGGGCCGCATTTGGTTTCACCCTGCCCCATGCTGTGGTGTGGTCGATATTCTTATCCAATATCGTCGTAAAGGGTCTGGTGACGGTTGTCAGCCTGCCCGGTATTTATCTGGTAAAAGAAAAAGAGGATGTTTGATGAGCGACAAAGATTATTACCACATACTGGGGGTCGAGCAGGATGCGGGTCCCAAACAGATCAAGGATGCCTATCGCCGGCTGGCCTTTAAATTTCATCCGGATCGCAACGAGGGAAACCCCGAAGCCGCCGAGCACATGAAATGGGTGAACGAGGCGTATGCGGTGCTCTCAAACCCGGCTAAAAAAAGAGATTATGACACCCTCCGGCAACGGTTCGGGCCTTCTGCCTATGGTCAATTCAGACAAAACTACAGCGATCAGGATATTTTCAGCGGTTCGGACATCAACCATATTTTCGAACAGGTCTCCAGGGCGTTCGGACTGAGGGGCTTTGAAGATATTTTTAAGGAATTCTATGGCCAGGGATACCAGAATTATGAGTTCAGGAAACCGGGATTTTTCGCCAAAGGGTTCGTGTTTCCCGGCGCTGCAGGAAAAGGCGGGCCCGTACCGTCATCCTTTCAGCTGCAGGGTAATCTGGGCAAAGTTTACCGATATCTGTTTAAGAAAATCAGCGGCTTTGAGCTACCGGAAAACGGCGCTGATATTAACGACACCATTTTCCTGAGCCCTCGGCAGGCGCAAGAAGGCGGGCCTTATGCCTATTATCTGAAAAAGAAATCCAAAAAACTGGTCGTCAAAATCCCGCCGGGGGTCAAGGATGGAAAGCGCATCCGGCTGGCCGGCATGGGCACGGACGGCAAGGCCGGTGGAAAACCGGGAGACCTTTACCTGAAAGTAAACATCACAAAACCGCTTTTTCAATCCGTACGAGAATTCATCTCGAATCTGAAAAAATAGCGCGCCCGCCGGGCGGGCGGCCAGGGATGCTGAAAGTGATGCCTTCACCGGTGTGCAGGCCAGACCTCGGCCCCGCAAATAATCAACGCGATTGTTTTGACTTTAGCTTTTTTTATGATTAAGGTTCTGTAAATATATGATTTTGGTCTTAACCCTGAAAGCAACCATGCCCGATATCAGAGGAGGAACGATGGCACCCAAACAGATTTTGAGAGATCGTATTGTTTTTCATATATTCATTATCGTCTGTGCAATCACCATGGCATCGGCTTCGACAATTTTTGCCGAAGAGGCTAAAAAGCCGCCACCCGAGCCGGTCACCGTAAGCAATCCCGCTATATCCATCGAAGAACTGGAGTATCGCCTCGAGCCGCTGACAAAGGACGATCTGGCGGTGGAAGCCGATGGGTGGCTGCAGATACTAAAGCAGCATCTCGCCAAGGTCAGCGAGGTACAGATCCAGGCCTTGACGACCGAAGGCGATGAGAAGACAAAATTGCTCGAATCTGTCACCACGCTCAAGGAGCGGCAAACAGCCCTGACCGACCGAATGCGCGTGGTGCTTGAAGAATTCAAAGCAAAGGGCGGCAAAGCCGAGGATTACGAATCCTATATCACCGCGATAGCCGGAGTGAAAGTGGACGCTTCCGATGCCGGGGCGACCTGGACGCTGGTCACAGGCTGGTTGACATCGGCTCAAGGCGGTCTTCGCTGGGCAAAGAATATATCGTTCTTTCTGGTCATTATTTTGATTTCATGGATCCTGGCAAAGGTGGTTGGCAAAGCGGTTCAAAGAGCCGTCACCAGAATTCAGAGTGCCTCCGAGCTGTTACGGAATTTTATTGTCAATATTACGCGCAAAGCGATATTCTTAGTGGGTTTTGTGATCGCCCTGTCTATGCTGGAAATAAACATCGGACCCCTTCTGGCCGCCATTGGTGCCGCCGGCTTTATTATGGGTTTTGCGCTCCAGGGAACCCTGAGCAATTTTGCAGCCGGCATTATGATTCTGATTTACCGGCCCTTTGATGTGGGCGACCTGGTCGACGTTGCCGGCACATTCGGGAAAGTGGATGCCATGACGATTGTATCGACAACCCTGATCAAACCCGACAATCAGAAGGTCGTGGTGCCCAACAACATGATATGGGGGGATATCGTTACCAACGTCACCGGTACCGATAAACGCCGCGTGGACATGGTGTTTGGCATTGGATACAGTGAGGACATTGCCAGGGCCCAGAAGATACTGGAAGACATCCTGCAAAATCACAAGGCCGTTCTCAAAGACCCCGAACCGATGGTCAAGGTTCATGAATTGGCCGATTCTTCGGTAAATTTCGTGGTGCGCCCCTGGGTCGAAACGGAGAATTACTGGGATGTTTACTGGGATGTGACCCGCAGCGTCAAAGAGCGTTTTGACGCCGAGGGCGTTTCCATACCCTTCCCGCAGCGGGATGTGCATTTACACCAGGTGGCCACAACTTGATTGTGATTTTTGAAGACAGCCCATGCATTCCATTGCCCATGAGCGCATACATAAAATCTTGCCGCCCGGGCGTCGACTGCTTATCGGCTTGCTGATCAGCGCGATTCTTGCAGTCGTAATCGCCGGTGCCATATGCATTCCATTTTATTTCGAATCTTCATCAATTCTCTATAAATTCGGACATGAAAGGCAGCTGCTGCGCTCCGGCCAAGTGGTGGGGATTGTCGCGGGCTGTCTGCTTATGCTGCAGATCATACTGGGTGCACGTTTGAAATGTCTGGACCGCGTCTTAGGCCTCGGCAATCTGTTTATTTTCCATCGCATTACCGGCAGTGTCATTGCCTGCCTGGCCATCATGCACCCCATTTTAGTGTTTATTCCAGAAGGCAGGGTATCAATTCCTCTGCAATTGCGTTACTGGCCTGAATTCATCGGACTCCTTTTATTGCTGATCATTGTTGCCATGGTGATTTCAAGCCAATGGCGTGCCTGGCTCAAGCTTGCCTTTCATCGCTGGTGGCCTGTTCATCGGGCAGCTGCCCTGGTGGTGATCATTGCCTTTTGGATCCATATACTATCTGTCAGCTCGACATTCGCGCAGCAGCTGCCAAGGATATTCGCCTTTTGCGCCATCGGCATCTGCGGCCTCCTGCTCGTCTGGATCAGATCGCGACCCGTGCGAAACAAACGGCAAGTTTTTGAGGTTGCCGCCATCGAACCGGCGGGAGATGATGCCGTTTGTCTCCAACTTGTCTCAACTACAGATAGAATGCCAGTTTATATCCCGGGCCAGTTCAGCTTCATCAGCCCCCTATCGGCTCATGTCTCAAGCGAAGAGCATCCTTTTACCATCGCCTCAAGCCCTGAAAGGCCCTCTAAGCTTGAATTCATTGTTCGCACCAGCGGAGACTGGACCGGCAAATTGAAAAACCTTCGGCCAAAAGACAGGGTTTTGATCGATGGTCCTTTTGGCCTGTTCAGCCACCTGCGGCTTCAGGAAAAAACAGAGATCATCATGATCGCAGGCGGGATCGGCATCACCCCGATGCTGAGCATGCTGCGGTATATGGCCGATTGCGGTGATCAGCGGAAAATCACGCTGATCTGGAGCAATCAAACCCGAAAACACATCATCCACCCTGATGAGTTCCAGCTGTTAGAAGCGCAATTAAAAGGGCTGCGCATATTCCACTTTCTGACAAGAGATCCTGATTACAGCGACGATAAGGGGCGTTTGGATTGGATCAAACTCAAAAGGCTGCTTTCCGATTGCAGCAACTCATCCGCCATCTTCCTCTGTGGTCCCGATCAGATGATGAAAGATATTTATTCAGCGCTTGTTTCATTGGGATTTTCGCGGCGCCAGATTTTCAGGGAACGATTCATTTTGTAGTCCGCTGATGGTTGACACCTGCCGCGCCGGGCTTATAAAGTGATAGAAAGCAAAATTAATGGGCAGCAAGGGATCGATGATCTGTCCATCCAAAAATAGGACTCATATTTTCATCGCATGCTCCAACGAATTATAACAACAGGAGGAACACCATGAAGAAAGTCTTTTACATATTCAGCCTGGTCTTTTCTATGCTTCTGATAACCGATTTTGCAGCGGCTGAAGCAGAAAAATGGGAAATCGACAAAGCCCATTCAAATGTCTACTTTGACATCAGACACACGTACGCCACTGTCAGGGGCCATTTCGAGGATTTTTCAAGCACGTTGCGCTTTAACCCCGACAACATGGAACTGGGCAGCGTAACGTTTGAGGTCGAGACCAAAAGCATCAACACGGCAATCCCCAGCCGGGATAATCATCTTCGGTCGGAAGAGTTTTTTGCAGCCAAGGAATATCCCAGCATGACGTTTCAATCCTCCGGGGTGACCCATCAGGAAGGTAATCAATATTTTGTAAAGGGAAATCTCTCCATCAAGGGCAAAACCAATGAAGTCACCGTTCCCTTCACTTATTTCGGCACAAGGGAGAATCCACTGAAAAAGGGGCAGATGGTTGCCGGTTTTGAAGCCCGCTTTTCCATCGACCGCCTGGACTACGGGGTCGGACCGGGCAAGTACTTCCAGATGGGTGTCATCGGCAATAAGGTCGATATTTTGATTTCACTCGAGGTTGTAAAGAATAAATAGCCTAAGCGCACTTCCTGGCGATTTTTTGCTTTGCGGATTTGTGCCAACCCATTCCATCCGTGTTGCATGGCACCCTCGACCGGCAGTGGTTGTCTAAAACATCCCGATGGTCGGACGTTTTTTTCTACAACCACTTATGCCGCCATCCTTGATATTTTCGGAATATTTTTATGGAAAGCGGTATAATTGTGTTGCGGACTCGAGACTGGGTTTTGAAGCCGGTTTCAGGCAGCGCCGGCCTCCATCTCTTTGATCGCGCCCAAAATCTCATTATAGCGGGTTTCGTTGATCGGGTAGTAATAGAGGGTAATAAGGGCGAGCATGAATATCACTGCCGGAATCGGTCCCAGCAAAAGCCTTATGCCGAACAAGGCTGAGGCGGTCTGGTCGGCATCGGCAATATATCCCGTAAGGGATAAAACCGCCCCGCTGATTCCCAGGGCAGCGGCCTGCCCGATTTTGATGCCGAAGGTCCAGATGCCGTAAAAAGCGCCTTCCGTGCGCTGCCCGGTTTGCAAGTAGTCGTATTCGACGGCATCCGGCACAATGGCATAGGGCATGGCGTAGGTAAAGCCCATGCCCATTCCGGCCAGAAACATCAGCACCAGGGAAAACGAGACCGCATACAGGTGTCCGAAAAAAAACAAAACCATGGTCGTGGCTGAAAATACGAACATACCGATTCCATAAACGACTTTTTTGCCGATTCTTTTCGAGACCAGGACACTGATGGGGATAAATACCATGGCGGTCACCAGGAGAATCAGCATGGCGGCGGTGGTGACGGGCTCGTTTTTGTGAACATACTTGAAGTAGTAGATCGCTATCCCGCTGACAAGGGTCAGGGCCGTAACATGAAAAGCGTAGGTCAGCAGGATGAGCACATAGGGTTTGTTGCGAAAGACTTTCAGGTAGGTTTTCATAAATCCGGTCCCGGCTGCTTGAATCTTGCGTTCCGGTTCCCGAATCGATACAACGGTTGCGATGGCCGTTATCATCATGACAAAGCCGAAAACAGCCCCCATTACCGTAAAGCCGATATTCCTGTTGGAAAACGCGTTGATCAGGGGCAAGGCGGCACCGGCCCCCATAAGCGTTCCGACAACCGCAAAACCGAAGCGGTATCCGTTCAGAGCCGTACGCTCATGGAAATCCCGCGTCAGCTCCGGTGTCAGCGAACTGTAGGGGATGTTCACGGCGGTATAGGCCGTGCTCAACAGACAAAAGCAAACAAGCCCCCAGACAAACAGCATGGTCTGGCTTTGCAGCTGCGGGTTGGTAAACATGAGGATCATGGTTAAAAAAAGCGGTATGGACCCGAACAGCATATAAGGCCGGCGCCTGCCCCAGCGGCTGCGGGTATGATCGGAAAGATAACCGGCCACCGGATCGGTGATGGCATCCCATATCTTGCCGATCATGATAAGGGTTCCCGCAAGTCCGGCGGAAATACCGACCGTGTCGGTCAAATAGTTCAACAGCAAAAAGGCAAGAACCGTAAAAAAGAGATTCCCGCCCAAATCGCAGATACCAAAACCCAGCTTGACTTTCAGGGAGAGCCTGTTATCCGGCATATTTGCACTCCTTGCGTAACGAAGATTAAATCCCGAAGGCGTCCCGGAGTTTGAGGCCGTGTTCGGCTTTGCCGTCCAGTTTGAGCTTGCCCTGCAAAAACGCGGTCTCGATGCGCTTGTTGCCCAGCAGTATCGCCGCCCAGGTTCCGGATGGAACCCGGACCACCAATTCGGCGTTCTCCGGCAAATTTCCCTCCACGATATTCGCATTTCCATGGTCAATAAATATGCTGTAGCGGCTTTCGGGCACATCGCCGTCAGCGAGCAGATGCAGTCCGATGGCAACCTGCCATTCCTTTACGGCGTCAGGATGGAAGCGCTGCAACAGACCTTCGGTCAGCTCCCGGGCCCGTCCGGCGTAACCGGTATCTTTTTTGCCCAAACCGATTCGGGATAAAAAACTTTTCGGCGGCAAGGCCGCTTTTCTTTCCTGCCGGCGTTTTTTCCAGGCGAACAGTCCGGGGTATGCGGCATCGAGCTCGTCGACGAAAACCTCGCGTCGCAGGCGTGAAGACCTGGCGATTGCCAGGTTCAGTTTAAGTATGGCCCTGCCCTGCTCCCCGGAAAGCAGGGGTCGGGCTTGTCCCCGGATAGCATCGATAAAGTTGCGGGTTGCGCCGGCAAAGCCCTCAGCCCAATCGGTCTCGATCTCCGGTGAATCCCGCCAGCCGCTTCCGTCAAAGAAACTCAAGCCGGGACCGGCCTTGATGTTTCCGGTGCAACGGTTGATCGCTATGATTCCGCGCGTACCCGTTATTTCCAGCCACTCATCGTTGGCGTAATATTTAGACGGTATGTTCATACCGGCTGCGTGAGCATATTCACACATACCGTAACGCACACCCTTTCTGTATTTCCAGATAATCACCGCCGGGCTGTCGATAATGCCGTCGACCGAATCGATCCAGGCGGCCACACGCTCGACATCGCCCAGCAAAAACCAGGCCGTTGCCCACAGGTGGTGCCCGTGATCAAAAGTTTGCATACCGCGGCCGGCTGCATTTTCTTCCAGCCGCCATTCCCAGGCCGATGCGGGAACATCCCAACCTCCGGAACCACCGCTGATCATCTTGATTCTCAGGTTGGTTGGGGTTCCGATGACGCCGTCATCAATCATTTTACGCGCCATGGCTATGGGCGGGTAAAACACGTAATTATCGGTTACCCGCAAGACAATGCCCGCCGCCCCGGCAGCCGCAAGCATGCGGTCGGCGCTGTCCAGACTGGTGGTCATGGGCTTTTGCAGGGCAATATGCTTGCCGGCGCGTGCCGCATCTACCACCATCTGCTCATGCAACGTATGGGGTGTAAGAATTTCGACGGCATCCAGGTTGTCATCAGCCAGCATCTGCCGGTAATCCGTATACACCTTCTCTGCGCCCCACGCTTTGGCACGCCGATCGGCGATCTCCTGGCCGGTGTCACAAACAGCTTAAATCCGGGCAAGGGGATGGCCGGCATATCCGTATGAATGCAGATCAGCAATACGGCCACAACCGATGAAACCCACGTTTATCTTCTCCATAACCAACTCCGGCAAGATTTCATATCGTCTGGAGGAAAATGGCATGCCCTCCCGATTCAAACCCATATGCCTTTTTGAACCCGCCCCAATAAAAGTGCGGTTGCAAAATCGATTGCGAACCTTGAGTTCGAAGTTTTTTAACGAAAGGCCTGATGAGCTAGGTGAGACTCTAAAGCCCGATATCATGCCTGAGGGCCTGCACCTCCGCGCACCAGTTGCCGACGTTCCAGCGGCCGAAAACACCCATCCCGCCCAGGGGATCGTCCCCATAGTACACCGGCACGTGGATCAGTGAGACTCCGGCGTGCGACCGGGCATTGTTTAGGGCCTGTTTCAATTCTGCCCTCGAGTGCCCGCCGCCGAAAGCCGCCACACCTTTTATTGCCCTGGCCCAGGCAACGTAATCTACCTCGACATTGTCACCGGTGGCATAGACAGCGCTGTACTGGTCTTTCTGTAGCCCCGAAATAGCCCCCATGCGCCGGTTGTCCAGAAGCAGAATGCAGCCTTTGGCGCCATGTTCGACGCCGTCCATCAGGATCTGCGGATTCATGACAAAAGACCCGTCTCCGCTGAGAGCCAGGGCGTAAAACGGCTTGCGGGCCATGGCCGCGGCCAATACGGCGGAGGCTGCAAACCCCATGTAACT